>Ga0247713_1001346_pt1 | contig 12254 bp, 11 predicted proteins | sample 21E_NmetaG_FD_189936 | JGI IMG/M metagenome (GOLD analysis project Ga0247713, IMG submission 189936) | Soil microbial communities from hillslope of Landscape Evolution Observatory, University of Arizona, Oracle, AZ, United States - 2-1-E_N | ecosystem: Engineered > Artificial ecosystem >... | reverse complement strand
CCCAAGTGCGGGAACGGGAACGAACCGCTGGACAAGGCGGGGGCTATTCGTCTGCTGGCATCTATTCTTGGTAGCGATGGAAGCTGAAGCAGTTACCCCTTCGGGGATGAGTCCGGGCCGGCTGAGAATCCTTCGCTTCTTGGCCTTTGCCCTGATGCCGGCCTTGTTCGTGGGATTCCTCGGCTTCATGCTTTTCAGGACCGCACCCCCCAAGACCCTGGTGGGAAGCGAGATGCCCGAGTTCTCACTGAAGCAGCTGGGATCGGACGCCACCCTCACCTCGGCCGATCTGGAGGGTAAGGCCATCGTCGTGAACTTCTGGGCTTCCTGGTGTGTCCCCTGTGTGGAGGAGGCCCCGGATCTGCAGGCGGCCCATGCCAAGTACGAGGCGCGGGACGTGGTCGTTCTTGGGGTGAACGTGCAGGACTCCGAGCGGGACGCGCTGGCCTTCGTCCGCGAGCACAACATCACCTATCCGATAGTGCGCGATCCGAACCTGACGCTGTACCGGCAGCTCGGCGTGAGGGGACTGCCGGAGACTTTCTTCGTGGACAAGGACGGCGTATTCATCGGAGTGGGGGCCGGAGAGCAGGTAGGCCAGACCGGAACCACCAAGACCCTGGGAGCGATAGACCCGATCCTGCTGGAGAGCCAGATCCGGACGATGCTGGCGGAATGATTCCAAGACCGGCCGGGATGAAATTAACAGGGTCGTTCGATCTGGCCGGAGGTCCTGAACGGGTAGTGTGAGGGCGTGAAATCGACCCTGGAACGGGAGATCAAGCTGCAGGCGCCTCCCGGATTTGCGCTTCCGCAGTTCCCGGGAAATCCCATCGGTCCCCGCAGGTTCACCTCCACCTATATGGACAGCGAGGACTTCCGCCTGGCCGGCGCCGGGATAACACTCCGGCGCCGGGTGGAGGACCGCCGGGGACTCTGGCAGCTGAAGATTCCCCGGGACGGCGCCCGGTTGGAGCTGGAGGAGCGAGGCGGATCCCTGCGCCCCCCGGCAGCCTTCCTCAAGTTGCTGGCTGCGCCCTTGCGCGGGGCCGCCGTCCAGCCGGTCGCCAAGCTGCGGACCCTTAGAACCGGCACCACCGTCGTAGACGGGGATCGCCGGGTGGCGGAGGTGGTGTTCGACTCGGTCCAGGTGCTGAAGGGCATGACCGTGGTCAACCGGTTCAGCGAGATAGAGGTTGAGCTGCTGGAGGGGAGCGAGCACGACCTGGACCAGCTCGGGTCTGCTTTGAGGGCGCTGGGCGCGTACGCCGGCGACGAGCGGCCGAAGTTGTTCCAGGCGCTCGACATCCAAGTCGCCCAGCCTTCGTCCGAACCCCGCTCCACCAACGACCTCGCCCGTATCCAGGGCATGATCTCGGAGCAGTTCCGCCAGATGGTTCGCCACGACCCGGGGACCCGCCTGGGCGACGACCCGGAGGACCTGCATCAGCACCGGGTGGCAATCCGCCGGCTGAGGAGCCTGCTGGCGTCGGCCCGGATGCTCGAGCCGGAGTGGTCGGCGTCGCTGCGAGACGACCTGGAGTGGATAGCGGACCTGATGAATCCGGTGAGAGACCTCGACGTGATGATCCCGTACCTGCGCGGGGACATGCAGCTTCTCCAGCCCCCGGAATCGGCTCTGCTGGAGTTGTTCATCGACAAGCTGATGGCCGACCGGGAGGTGGCCCGGATCAAGATGCTGAAGGGGTTGGAGAGCGAGCGCTACATGGCACTGCTGCACACCTTGGAGGCGGCGACAATATCGCTGGTGGTGAGAGCGGTGGAGGAGGACCTCGAGGACGGGGCCGCTCGGCAGTTCCGCAAGCTGAAGCGGGCGGTCAAGGCTCTGGACGATCCGCCGGAGGACGAGGAACTGCACCGGGTTCGCCGCCTGGCCAAGAAGGCCCGCTACACCGCCGACCTGGTCAAGCCCACCGGCGGCAAGAAGGTGGCCAGGTACCTGGACGACATCAAGCAGGTCCAGCAGGTGCTGGGAGACTTCCAGGACGCCGTGGTGGCCGAGGCCCACATCACAGAGTTCCTGCCCGAGGCCCAGGGCACCGGGCAGGCATTCGCCCTGGGCCGGATGGCCGAGCTGCAGGCGGTGAGAAAGCGCAGGGTAAGCGCCGACTTCCCGCCGGCCTGGCGCAAAGTCGCCAAGAGCGGACGCAAGGCGTGGCGCTGAGGCGGCTGCTGCGGCGGGATGCCACCGTCCGCGCCGCGGGCGGGGTGATCGCCCGGACCACGCTCGACGGCGTATCCGAGGTGCTGGTCGTCCACCGCCCCCGGTACGACGATTGGAGCTTTCCCAAGGGCAAGCTGGAGCCCGGAGAGACCGAGATTCAGTGTGCGGTCCGCGAGGTCCGGGAGGAGACCGGGCTGGTCTGCGAACCGATCCGAGAGCTCACCGGCACCGCTTACACGGACCGGCGGGGACGCCCCAAGACCGTCAGGTACTGGCTGATGCGGGTCGTCTCGGGCAGGTTCAAAGCCAATTCCGAGGTGGACGAGGCCCGGTGGCTGGATTTCCGACGGGCGCAGGAAACCCTCACTTACGAGCACGATCTATCGATGCTGGAGGAACTGATGGAGCAGGAGGTGGCGGAGGCAGCGGCTTTGCTGGTGAGGCACGGAACGGCCGGAAATCGCAAGGACTGGGAGGGGGAGGATGAATTGCGGCCCCTGGACGGCAAGGGCGCCAAGCAGGCTCAGGCGCTGGCGGAGATTCTCATTCACCATCCCATCAAGCACATAGTTTCCAGTCCATTCGTACGGTGCGTGCAGACGGTGGAGCCGCTGGCCCGGCGGCTGGGAACGGAGGTGCAGGAGGCGGCCGAGCTGGCCGAGGGGGCCTCGTCGCACGACGTTGCCGGGCTGATCGAACGCCTGGAGGACGGCCTGGCGGTGCTGTGCACCCACGGCGACGTGATCGAGCAGATAGTCGGAGAGGATGCCCCGAACCGCAAGGGTGGCTACTGGGTTCTCAAGTGGACGGCGAAGGGGATCCGGCCCTCCCGCTACGTGCCGCCGCCCGAGGTGGAGCGGTGACCATCCGGGGGCGGTTCGCTACCCGGCGAACGATCCCAACGGTCCCCTTATCGTGTTGACCGTTGGAGGAAACCTGACAAACGCAGAGTTTGACGGAGGCTTTCGGCAGATCTCAGAAGCCAATCCGTTAATTCCGGGGATGGTCATGTTGGGAGTTTTCCTGCTCTACTGGTTTGTGGCAAAGAGACCTTCGACGAAGCTATTTGGTCGATTCCCCCCGGCAGTGGACCAAGGGTTGAGATTGGCTGAGGTTCTTTTCTGGACGGCAACAGTTGTCTACGGGGTCGGGGGGATCATTTTCGGAATCTGGCGAATAGTGAACTGAGTTCTTTTCCACTCCGAAAGCTCAAGCACTTTCAGACATCGTCTGTATGTCTGACCTTGCCGAGGAATCCCTTGTATGGTCCGCGGTCTAGTTATGGGATCCCGTCGAGATGTTTCAAGCCTCGTACTTGTAACGCTCCTCCTTGTGTTGGTTGGGTGTCGTGTTTCCGAGGTGACCCCTCAAGGATCTTGGCATCTGGTAAGGGAGGGAACATTTGAGGCCGTTCCCTGGAAGCTGTTCTCCACGGAACCAACGGCTAGTGGAACCTGCCTGAATCTCGAAACCCCCTTCGATGTCGAACTAACCGACGACTTGGCGGAGGGACTTTACGAGGGGAGAGCGCCTGCGTGTCTATTTTTTCCCCAACAGAAATCGACAAACCGATTCGTCAGTGCCGTTCAGTCCATGGAGTACGGCGACCTCGATGGTCAGCGAGACTTAGGTTTTGTCATAGGTCTGGTCGCTCCCGACGTCGAGAAAGTAACAATCACGATGGGCGATGAAGAGCTTGAACTGGACATTTCGGACGGCTTTCTCTCTGTCCTCTATGACGCTGAACTTCCGCCTAGCAAAATGACCATTCAAACGGCAGGCGGGGTTACAACCTGCAACGTGCAAGCGAATGGGCCGGTCGGCGACTTCAGCTGCTGAGGGTAATGGCGGGCAGTTGACGCAGTGGCCGGACACCCCGTACCACCCGCCGGGGGCACCACGTCACGAAGACCCGGCCCCCGCTCGAAGTGAGGTGCAGAGGGCCTGAAGGACTGCAAGGCCGCCGGAGTCCAGACTCCGTCTGGGAGTCGATTGGCTACGACGACAACGAGCTACTTTTTCTTTTTCTTGAGCTTGCGCTTGGGAGCGTTTCTCGCCCGGTAGGCGAGCATCAGGGCCTCCTGGCTTCCGGTTCCCAGCCGGCCCGGCTTGCCCTCGGCCTTTCGGGACCAGTGCCCGTCGGGCTGTAGGTCCCAGGCGAAGACTCGGTCGGCCCAGCCGGCCTCGAAGGCGGCGGAGAGCTCCTTTCGGACTCCCGGGTCCTCCACCGGCACCACCACCTCGACCCTTTCGTTCAGGTTTCGCGGCATGAGATCGGCGCTCCCCAGGAAGTAGGTGGTGGCGTCGCCCGCCTGGAAGCTGTACAGCCGGCTGTGCTCGAGGAACCGTCCGAGCACACTGCGAACGGTGATGTTCTCGCTCATTCCGACAACGCCCGGCCGCAGAGAGCAGATCCCGCGGCACAGGATCCGAATGTCGGCGCCGGCATTGGATGCCCGGTAGATTTCCTCGATCAGGTCCGGGTCGGTGAGCGCGTTCATCTTCAGGCGCATGAGAGCCGGCTTGCCGTTTTCCGCAGCTTTGGCCACCTGGCGGACCTGATCCTTCATCGCCGATCTGAGACCGAACGGCGCCACCAGGATCTTTCGGAATCTCACCGGCTTGCTGAAGCCGGTCAGGTAGTTGAACAGCTCGGCGATGTCGGCGGCGATCTCCGGGTCGGCGGTGAACAGGCCGAAGTCCTCGTACAGACGGGCGGTGGCCGAGTGGTAGTTGCCGGTCCCGATGTGCACGTACCGGCGCATGACCCCTTCCTCCCGCCGCACGACCAGAATGGTCTTGGCGTGGATCTTGAGGTTGGGGAATCCGTGGACCACGTGGACCCCGGCTCGCTCCAGGCGCTTGGACCACTCGATGTTGTGGCCCTCGTCGAACCGGGCCTTCAGCTCGACCAGGGCGACGCTTTGTTTGCCGGACTCTGCGGCGTCGATCAGCGCCGGCACCACCGGGGACTTCTCCGACGTCCGGTAGACGGTTGCCTTGAGCGCAATGACCGCAGGGTCGCGAGCCGCCCCCTTTACGAAGTCCTCCACGCTGGTGGTGAACGAGTCGTAGGGCAGGTGCACCAGCAGGTCGCCCCGCCGGATCTGGGCAAAGAAATCCGAGGTGGCAACCGCCTGCAGCTGGGGGCGGGTCAGGGGCGCCCACGGCTCGAACTTGAGGTCGGGCCGGTCCAGCTCGGCCAGCTGCGACACGTCGGCGAAGTCCAAAAGTCCCTGGATCGGATACACCTGCTCCGGGCTGACGTCCATAGCCTGGCGCAGGAGGTCGAGCATTCTGGGAGACGCGGATTCGGAGACCTCGAGGCGCACCACGTCGCCGAAGCGGCGCCTGCGCAGCTCCATCTCGATGGCCTCCATCAGGTCGGCAGCTTCGTCGTCCACCTCGAAATCGGCGTCGCGGGTTACCCGAAACAGCGTCCTTTCCACGATCTCTACGCCGGGGAACAGGTGGCCGAGGAAGTGCCCGATGACCTCCTCGGAGGGAATCATCAACCTGCGGTCGCCCACGGTCACAAAGCGGGGCAATCCCTCGGGCACCTTGACCCGGGCGAACCGCTCCTCGCCGGTGGCGGTGTCCAGAACGAACAGCCCCAGGCTGAGCGACAGCCCAGAGATGTAGGGGAACGGCTGACCCGGCCCGACCGCGAGCGGAGTGAGAACCGGGTAGAGGCCCTGCGTGAACTCGGTTTCCAGCGCCTCCAGCTCCTCGGGAGAGCAGTCGGAGACCTCTCCGATGCAAATGCCGGCTTCGGCCAGCTGGGGCTGCAGGGCGTTCTTCCACAGCTGCGTCTGCCCTTTGACCATCAAAAGGGCCCGGTTGCGGATCTCGCTCAGCGCCTCGCTCGCGGTCATTCCGTCGGCCGAAGGCAGCGACACCGCGGACAGGGCCCGGCCCATGAGGCCGGCCACGCGGACCATGAAGAACTCATCGAGGTTGGCCGAAAAGATCGAGCAGAAACGGACACGCTCCAAAAGCGGGACACCCTCATCGGCGGCGATGGCCAAAACCCGGTCGTTGAAGTCCAGCCACGAGAGCTCGCGGTTTATCAGTCGGTCGCCGGGCGAGGAACCTTCGGGAGAGGTCGCCGCCCGGGACGGGGAATCGATAGTCGTGTCGGACATGGTCAGCCTGGCCGTCTGTCTGGAAGGATCAGGATTCAGGTTAACCCACGCCGCCGCTTACCGAGGACCGGCCCGACCCGGGGGTCCAAAGCGGCCCGCCCGCCCGGCTGCTGGGGGATAATCAGGCATGGTCAAAAGAGCGATCTCGGGAAAGGGCCGGCGGGGCGCCCCTCCGCTGCCCCGGCAAAGAGGGGCGCTCAGGGTGGTGCAGATCAGCCTCCTGGCCCTGGCGCTGTTCCTCGGCAACCTTGCCTACGGCTCCTGGCAGGCTTTTGCGGCGGCCGAGCCGAATGCCGGCATGGTCGAGGTGGTCGCCCTGGCGGTGGTCACGATGGCTTCGGCCGCCGGCTGCCTGTGGATGGGCCTGCGCACGATCAGGGGCCCCCAGCCGCCGAGCCTCGACTAGCCTCCTGGACCAGCAGGCGTGTGCGGTTTGAGGGCGACCCGGGTCGGCGCAGCGCTCGCGGTGGTCGTCCTGGCGCTGGCGGCCTGCGGCGACGGCGGGACCGTCCCCGAGCCGAGCCCCGCACCCCACCGATCGGTCCCCGGCGGCTGGCAGACGCTGCAGCCGGCTCCCAACCAGCGGACCGAGGTGGCGGCGGCGGCAGCCGGCAACCGGATCTACATTCTCGGGGGCTTCGTCCCCCCGGGCAGGACGGTCCCGGTGGTCGAGGTCTACGACATCGCCACCGACAGCTACAGCCGGGGGCCCGACCTGCCGATCGGGGTTAACCATGCGATGGCCGCATCCTGGGACGGCGTGGTCTACCTGATGGGCGGCTACCAGGGGGAGACGGACCTCACGCAGCCGACCGACCGGCTCTTCGCCCTCCGGGAATCGGTCTGGGAGGAGCTTGCGCCCATGCCCGAGGTTCGAGCGGCTGCCGGAGCGGCGGCGATCTACGGAAAGATCTACGTCGCCGGGGGAGTGGGACCGGACGGGCTGGCCGCCAGCACCCTGGTCTACGACATCGCGGCCGGGACCTGGTCCGAGGTCGCCGGGGTGCCGACTCCTCGTGAGCACCTGGGCGTGGCAACCGACGGCCGGCGGCTTTACGTCGTAGGGGGCAGACCGCCCAACACGGACGCGGCAGAGGCTTTCGATCCGGGCACCGGGGAGTGGGAGCGGCTTCCGGCAATGCCCACCGCGCGCGGGGGCCTGGCTGCGGCAGGAACCGCGAACGGGCTGATCGTGGCGGCAGGGGGTGAGGCGGAGCAGACCTTTCCCGAGGTCGAGGCCTACGACGTCGGCGCCCGAAGATGGGTGCGGTTGGACGGCCTGCCGACACCCCGCCACGGGCTGGGAGTGGTCGCGGTCGGCAGCACGGTGTACGTGATTGCCGGCGGCCCCCGACCGGGTTTCGCCTTCTCGGGGGCCAACGAGGCACTGGACCTGTCGTGATCTCCGCCGGGGCGGCTTACCCGGCGAGGATGCTGACCCTTCCGTCGGAGCGGGTGGCGTCGACCTCCACGATCATGCCGTCCTTCAGCATCTGGGAGGCCGCTTCGGTTCCCAGCAGGCTGGGGACCGAGTTCTCCCGGCAGACGATCGCCGCGTGGCTCAGCAGGCCGCCCTCGTCGGCGACTATGGCCGCCGCCTTCTCGATGGGGACCGACGGGACCGTCCGGTAGGGAAATATCGACGGCTGGCCCTCGTAGGTCGGTGTGCTGAGGTCGGTGACGATGATGTCTCCGACCCGGACCTTGCCGCCCTCGTCGGCGTCCAGTACCACCCGGACCCGGCCGACTGCACGGCCCCGCGAGGCGGCGGCGCCCTGTAGCTGTGCCGGCGCCGGCCGCCCGGAGGGACCGTCCCCGCTCTCGAGTGCGCGGACCAGGTCCCGGGCCGGCGTGTTCAACACCTCGAAGAGGGGGCGCTGAAGATCGGCGGCCACCTGCCCGAAGAGCAGGCGGGCAGACCATTTCGCTTTCACCGGCAGGCCGGGGCTGAATGCAATGTCATCCGCCACGCTGCGGTAGTTTGCCACCGCTTCTGCGAGGTCGTCGTCCACTACCTCAGGGGCGCCGGCAGGGGGTGGGTCGGCGGCCAGGGCGATGGTCTCGGCATTCCAGCGCAGCAGCGCCGGCTGCATCCGCTGCAGGACCTCCTTGTGCGACAGGATGTCCAGGCCGGTCGACACGGTCCTGACCCAACCGAACTCCTGCAGGTGGGCGGTCAGTTCCAGGGCAATGTCGGGGAAGCGCGACTCGAGAGCTCGAAAGGCTTTGTTCGCCGACAGGTCGACGACGACCTCCCGGGCCTCGGGCCGGCCGGCTATCTTCAGTGCGATCCGGTAGAGGTTGCGTATTTCCCGGGCGGCCTCCGACTCCCGGTCACCCACCAGGTCGTCGACCGACGGGCTGTCGGCGGAGCCGGCTAGCAAACCGGCAAGGTTGTCCCGCAGCACCCGGAGTTGCTCCGGAGCCTCTTCGACGAACGGCAGGGCGGCGGCCTCGGCCTCCTCGAAGGCTTTCAGGCGGTCGGCGGTATCGCCCGGGTTGCCGGATGGCCGCTCACCGGTCTGCAACAGCCGTCCGGCCGCCCGCCGGCCCTCGTCGATCCAATCTCTCATCAGGCAGCCCCGGTTTGCGGCCGGGCCTGCAGGATCCACAGGCGCGCCGAATCGTAGGCCCATTCGATGTCCTGCGGCCGGCCCATGAATTCCTCGATTCGCAAACCCAGTGCCACGATCTGCTCCGCCTCGGAGGCGGAGAGCACCGGCAACAAGCGGCGGGCCTGGTCGGTTTCGACCGTCCGGCTCCCCGGCTGGTCCTCCGAGACTACGTTCATCCGCTTTTTAGATCCGATCCGGGACCCGGCCACCTTGCCGGTGGACCTGGAGACAGAGATGGCATCGGGGGTCACCATCCCCCCCACCACCGTTTCACCTGTGCCGAAGTTTGCTTCCAGGTAGGCAAGGTCGCCGTCCGGCTCCAGGGGATGACGGGTGAACAGCACGCCGGCCCTCTCGGCGAACACCTGGGTCTGGACGATAACGCCGAAGCCGGCCGAGCCCGGCTCAATGTCTCGGGCCCGCCGGTAGGCGGCCGCTTCGTCCGACAGGCAGGAGGACCACACCTGCCGTACGGCTCCGAGCAGCGTTTCCTCGCCGGACACGCCGAGCAGCGAGCGGTACACGCCCGCGAACGAGCTTGTTTCAGAATCCTCTGCGGCCGCCGATGAGCGGACCGCCACCACCCCGTGCCCGGCCGCCCGGATCAGGTCCCGGTAGTGCTCGACGATCGGAACGGTCACGGAGTCGGGTAGCGCAGCCTGCGAGATCTGTCGGCGAAGGGAGCCCAGATCCCCCCCGGAGGCTGCCCGGCCGGCCGGGGGCCGGGGAAGGTGCTTCAAAAAATCCTCGAAAGCCTGCGATGCCACGACGAAGAACCGGGGAACCGCCACCTGGTGGGACCGCAGCCTTGCCAGGGACACCGCCTTGCCGCCCACCTGCTCCAGTGGAGCGCCGAGCGCCTGATCCTGGCCCAGGACGTAGTTGTTAACCGAGCAGCTCCCTGGCGAGCCTAACGCTCTCTCGCAGGTTCTCGAGTCCCCCGAGGGTCACCAGGTCGCGGTAGCGGTCGACGTCCAGGATCAGAGAGCTCATCTCGACCGACCGGCAGGTCAGCCCGGCCTTTTCGGCCCGCCCGGCGTGCGCCTCGGCGCTGGACGGCCCGAAGCATGGATCGATTGCGAAAGGTGGCCGGCGCAGCAAAGCGTTGGTTCCCCCGTCCCCCGACGGGACCACCACCACTTCCTCGGGACTGGCAAAGATCGCGGTCACGTCGTCCGAGGTGACCATAGGGACATCCGAGGGTAGGACCAGCAAGGTGGTGGACCCGGCCGAGACCGCGGATTCGGTCCCCGCCGCCACTGCGGCGTTCAGGCCCAACCCGGGGTCGGCTACCAGCGCACACCCAAAGGCGAGGCCCACCGCCTCGGCGTCCTGGTCGCTGGTGACGATGAGCCGGTGGCTCCACTTCTCGGTCGCCCGCAGGACATCGGCCAGCATCGCGAGGCCCAGCCGGCGCCGGTCCGGAGGAGCCAGCCGCTGCGAGAGACGCAGCTTTGCCTGGTCCAGGCGTTTCACCGGGATAAGGATCGAATCCAACCCTAATTCCTTCCAAAGACATCGTCAGCCGGCGAGCCGCTGCTGGAACCTGTGCCAGCCGAGTGTCCGCGGGCGTTAGCGCGCGCAGCTTATACTCTCCCGCATGGCGGACGTAAACGGAGAAGCGCCGGCGGCTGCAGGCGACAAACGCAAGCACTGGAACGCCGGCCCCGAGCGCAAGCACTGGAAGCATCTCCATCACGAAATCGTGGCAACCGAGGTCTGCGTCGGCTGCTCGGCCTGCGTGGTCGCCTGTCCCCACGACGTCATCGAGATGGTGGACCTGCGGCCGCGCCAAAAGGACAAGGAGAAGCCGCCGGACTTCTGCGAGCACGGCGAACAAAGCTGCTCGCTGTGCGCAATGGCCTGCCTTCGCCTCGAGCCCAACCTGGACAAGATCGAGGACATGCTCTTCGGCCGCCGCCGCAAGCACCCCAGTGAGATTTACGGCCAGAAGCGCGAGATGTGGCTGGGCCGGACCACCAGCGACGAGATTCGCAAGGTGGGCCAGGACGGCGGCGTGGTCAGCTCGATCATCGGGTGGATGCTCGACAACGGCGAGCTCGACGGGGCGTGCGTGGCTATGCCGGACCCCGAGAAGCCCTGGTTCGACAAGCCGGCCGTCGTGCGCACCCGCGAGGATCTCCTTAAGTCGTCGGGTTCCCGCTACACCTACTGCAACACCCCGCTGGCACTCAAGGAAGCGGCCGCCATGAAGCTCAAGAAGGTAGGCGTGGTGGGCGTATCCTGCGAGTCCACCGCCATGCGGGAGATGGCTGCCGAGGGGATCAAGCGGTGGAGCCGGATGACCAAGTTCGTGGCCGGCCTGATGTGCAACGAGACGTTCAAGTATGAGGAGTTCATCTTCGGGATCGTCCGGGACAAGTACAACGTGGACGTCGACAAGATCGTGAAGATCAACGTGAAGGGCGATGTCTACGTAACCCTTACCGACGGCACCGACATCAAGATTCCCCTGGACGAATGCAAGGTTGTCTCGAACGACTGGTGCCACCACTGCCCGGACTTCGCCGCCGAGCACGCCGACATCTCATTCGGAGGTATCGGACTGTCCGGCTGGACGATGTGCATCATTCGCAGCGAGTACGGCCAGGACGTCTGGAAGCGGGCGGTTGAAGCCGGGATCGTCGAGACCAAGCCCACCGAAGAAGACCCCGAAGGCATGCGGGTGCTGGAGGTGCTGGCCAAAAAGCAGCGCCGGCGCACCGGTCCGCTGGAGTCCCACGCGGCCGCCCGGTGGCCGGTGAAGCGGGTGCTGGACAAAGCAAAGCGAGAATTCGTTGAAGAGCAGCTGGCGGCCATTGCGGCGGGTGACGGAAAATCCCCCGAGCCGACTCCTGGTATCGAGCCGGCAAAGCCTTCCTAGTGCCCTATCAGCCAACCTTCGGGGCGTTTGGCTGCATGAGGCGGCCCCAGGCTGGGTTCTCGCTCGCCCCGGTAGGACGCAGGCTAGCGGGACTTGCTGCGGCCTTGCCTGGAACCACCTCCTGTGAGCCAAACCTCGCAAACGTTGGCTGACAAGGCACTAGTACGCTGGGACTGGCCTTCCCCCCTCGCATCCAGAATCACCCCCTGACGTGAAGACGCGGGTCGTCCTGCTTTTCGGCGGCCAATCGGCCGAACACGACGTCTCCTGTGTCTCCGCCCGCCACGTGGCGGCGGCCATGGACCCCGCAAGGTACGTGGTGATCCCGGTGGGCATCACCGCCGAGGGGGACTGGGTGCTGCCCGAGCTGGCGATGCAGGTCCTGGCAGGAGGGGCTCTTCAGGTCCCCAACGACAGGTTCGTGG
>Ga0247713_1001344_pt1 | contig 12256 bp, 13 predicted proteins | sample 21E_NmetaG_FD_189936 | JGI IMG/M metagenome (GOLD analysis project Ga0247713, IMG submission 189936) | Soil microbial communities from hillslope of Landscape Evolution Observatory, University of Arizona, Oracle, AZ, United States - 2-1-E_N | ecosystem: Engineered > Artificial ecosystem >... | reverse complement strand
CCCGCCCCGCCCCCTCATCTCCGGCCTCACCGCCTTCGACGCAATCGCCAAGTTCCTGGACCAGCACTCGGGCGCCCGGGCCATGGCCGCCCCGACCCGTGGCCCGGTGGCGCGGGTCGAGGTGGCCGATGTGCTTCGTGACGCCGCCGCCGCGGCCGCCGCCGACCTGGCCCGCCAGGGCGCCCGGTTCAAGATCGCCCCCAAGCGACGGGGCTACGAGTCCCTCGCCGGCGCCGAGGACGTCATCGCCGCCGCCCTGGGCACGGCCTTCGAAGGCGGGTCGGTCGTCGACGCGCTGCAGGATCTGGCCGGCGAGTGATCACCCGCATCGCCCTGGAGAACTGGCGGGCCTACCGCACCCTCGAAATCGACATCGACCCCGGCACCACCTTCCTCGTCGCCCCCAACGGCGTGGGCAAGAGCTCGCTGCTGGAGGCGGTGCGGTGGGCCCTGGGCGCCGGCCACGTCGAGCAGCGGCGCTCGATGATCCGCCAGGGCCACAACACAGCCCGGGTCTCGGTCACCCTGGCCCTGCCCGCCGGCGAGCTCGCCGTCACCCGATCGCTGAAGGTGGCGCGGACCAAGGCCACCGCCGAGACCACGGCCACCCTCGACGGCCGTGCGGTCGAGGAGGCCGAGGCCGTCCGCCTGCTGGAAGAGGCGTGGTCGGCCGGCGCCCGCTTCGTGTCCCGCACCGCCTTCCTCACCGAGGACCTCCGCCGCGACGCCGAGGACCCCAACCTCCGCACCCACTTGTGCCGGGCCTACTCCCTCGACGACCTCCAGCGGGCCATCGCCGAGATCGAGCCCGTGCTGGCCCAGCTCTCGAAGAGCCTGAAGGCGTCGCGGGCGGAGCTGTCGGCCACGCGGGAGCAGCTGGATGACGCCGCCGCCGAGTTGGAGAGCCTCGCCGCCGGCGTCGTGGCCGCCCGGGAGCAGGTCGACGCCGCCCGCACCACCCACGCCGAGGCCCGGGCCTCCCTCGACCAGGCCCGGGCCTCGGCGGCGTCGCGGGCGGCGGCGGAGGCCTGGCGGGCCGGCCACGAGAGACTGCTGGCCCTCGCCCTTCCCCTGCTGGGCCCCCTTCCGCCCGACACCCCGCTGGCCGACGCGCTGGTCGCCCTCGAAGACCGCCTCGGCGCCGTGGTCGACTCCACCCGCGCCCGGCAAGCCGACCTGCGGGCCCGGCTGGCGGCCGCCGAGGCATCGCTGGCGACCCTGCACGACGCCGAGGCCGCCTGCCCCGTCTGCCTGCGGGCGCTCGACGACGACAGCCGCGACCGGGCCGAGGACCTCCACCGGGCCACCCTGGAGACGGTCCGCACCGACCTCGCCCGCCTCGACGACACCGCCGCGGCATCGACCCTGGAGACCGCGCGGGGGCTCGCCCGCCAGGCCGCCGGCCTGGGGCCGGCGCCGGCCGTGGCCGAGGTCGAGGACCTCGACGCCGCGGCCGAGGCCGAGGCGCGGGCCCAGGCCGCGCTGGAGGCCGCCGTCGCCGGCCAGCGGGAGGCGGAGATGAAGGCCCAGGCCGCCTTGGCCAAGGTCGAGGCCATCCGGGCCGACCTCGATGCCGCCGACGCCCTCACCGAGCGCTACCGGGCCGAGGCCCTGCTGGAAGCGGGCAAGGCCGCCCTCCACCAGACGGTCACCACCGTGCTCGGACGCCAGCTGGAGCCGCTGGCGGCCGAGGTCAACCGCCGCTGGGAGGCGGTCTTTCCAGACCGCCCGAACCTCCAGCTCACGCCCGACGGCGAGCTGTCCCGCGACATCGACGGCGCCCCCCTGGAGTTCGCCGCCTTCAGCGCCGGAGAGCAGACCGTCGCCAAGCTGATGATGCGCCTGACCACGTTGCTGGCGACGACCACCGTGCCCTTCTGCTGGATCGACGAGCCCCTGGAGCACCTCGACCCGGTGTCACGCCAACTCGTGGGCAGCACCCTGGCCCACCTGAGCGCCGCCGGCGGCCTGGAGCAGATCTTCGTCACCACCTACGAGGAGCCGCTGGCCCGCCGCCTGGCCGACCTGCAGCCCGGCCGGGTGCGGGTCCAGTACCTCCGTACCGAACCGTCGAGAACCGCTTAGAAAAACGCGGCACGTACGTCCTACGTATGTGCGACCGTGAACGCGGGAGCAATTGGAGGGAACGTGTCACCGAACGACAACGCTGTGGAAGCACGCGGCCTGGTAAAGCGGTACGGCGAGACCGCGGCCCTGGCCGGCATCGATCTCGAGGTGCCCACCGGCACGGTCACCGCCGTCCTGGGGCCCAACGGCGCCGGCAAGACCACCGCCGTGCGCATCCTGACCACCCTGACCGAGCCCGACGAGGGTCATGCCACCGTCGCCGGCTACGACGTCCGCACCCGGGGCCACGAGGTTCGCCGGCGCATCGGCCTGGCCGCCCAGGACGCCACCGTCGACCCCCTGCTGACCGGCCGGGAGAACCTGGTCATGCTCGGCGAGCTGCACCAGTACCGGCGGGCCCAAGCCACCGCCCGGGCGGAAGAGCTCCTCACCGCCTTCTCGCTGGACGAGGCCGCCGACCGCCGCGCCGGCGGCTACTCGGGTGGTATGCGCCGGCGCCTCGACCTGGCCGCCACCCTGGTGGGCCGGCCCGAGGTCCTGTTCCTCGACGAGCCCACTACCGGCCTCGACCCGCGCGGTCGCAGCGAGCTGTGGACCGTCATCGACTCACTCGTCGGCACCGGCACGACCGTCGTGCTCACCACCCAGTACCTCGAAGAGGCGGAGCGGTTGGCCGACGACATCATCGTCATCGACCACGGCCGCATCATCGCCCGAGGCGACGCCCGCAAGCTCAAGCGGGAGGTCGGCGGCGACCAGGTCCAGGTCGTCGTGGTCGAGCCCGGCCATGTCCCCGAGGCGGCCCGCATCATCGAGGCCGTCACCGGCGTGAAGCCCCAGGTCGACGCCGGCGCCCGCTCCGTGACCGCCCCCACCAGCCTGGGCGTCGAGACGCTCGTGCTGGTGGCCAAGGAGTTCACCGACGCCCAGATCGCCGTCGACGACATGAGCCTGCGCCAGCCGACCCTCGACGAGGTGTTCCTGACCCTGACCGGATCCCCGGCCGACGACGCTGAGGAGGACGCATGACCGCTGTCACACTCCCCGAGGAGATCGTGGCCCACGACGGCCCCGAGCCGTCGCGAGGCATGATCCACGACACCTGGGTCATCGCCCGGCGGGGCCTGGTGCACATGAAGCGCCAACCCGAGGCCCTGTCCGACGCCACCATCCAGCCGATCATGTTCGTGCTGCTGTTCGCCTACGTGTTCGGCGGCGCCATCGCCGTGCCCGGTGAGGGCAACTACCGGGAGTTCCTCATGGGCGGCATCTTCGCCCAGACCATCGTCTTCTCCGCCTTCGGGGTGGCCATGGCCCTGGCCAACGACCGCAAGAACCAGGCCGTCGACCGCTTCCGGGCCCTGCCCATCGCCCGAGGGGCGGTGCTCGGCGGCCACGCCATCGCCAACCTGTTCAAGGCCCTGCTGCCCATCGTGATCATGTCCCTGTGCGGCCTGGCCATCGGCTGGCGCATCCACGACGGCCTGGTCAACGCCGCCCTCGGCTACCTGCTGCTGATCGGCTTCGCCTTCGCCATGGTCTGGGTCGGCGTGCTCCTCGGCAGCGTGGTGGCCACGCCGGAGGGAGTGCAGGGCATCGCCTTCGCCGCCCTGTTCCCGGTGACGTTCATGGCCAGCACGTTCGTGCCCACCGAGTCCATGCCGCAGTTCGTCCAGAACGTGGCCGAGTGGAACCCGGTGACGACGTTGTCCAACTCCATCCGGGAGCTGTTCGGCAACCCGACGACGGCGGCCACGCCCAACGACCCCTGGTCCATCTCGCATCCGGTGGCGTACACGGTGATCTGGATCGTCGGCATCATCGCCGTGTGCGCGCCGCTGGCGGTGCGGGCCTACCAGCGCTCAGTGGCCAAGTAACCCGCGTCGTGGCCCAGACCTGCTGCACGCCGGTCTGGGCCTCGGCCTCGATCTCGACGTTCACCCGTGCGTGGAGGGTGTACCCCAATTTGGCCGCCACCGCGGCGCTGGCCTCGTTGGCCGGGTCACAGCGGATCTCCACCCGGAACACGCCGGGAGAGCTCTCGAAGCTGACGTCGGTCAGTGCCCGGGCCGCGGCGGTGGCGTAGCCGCGGCCGGTCCGGTCACTGCGGACCCAGTACCCGATCTCCAGGATGCCGGGGCCCCGCCGGCCGTGGAGACCGAAGCCGCCGACCACCTCGCCGCCGGCGTCGAGAAGCCCAAAGCCGTACGACTCCGGCGGGCGCCAGGCGATGTCGAGGTAGGCCCCGACACTCTCCAGGCTCGGCGTCTCCATGGCCCACGGCATGAACCGGCGCAGCTCCGGAAGGCTTCTCTCGACGGCGGCCAGGACGGCCGGGGCGTCGGCGGCTCGCCAGCGCCGCAGGACCAGCGGCGGGACGGCGATCTCTTCGGGAACCATCTCCCATGGTGGCGGATGGCGTCGGCGCCGGGCGACCGAATTGAATGCTTTAAACCTCGTCAGGCCGCCGCCGGCTCCCGCCGCCAGACGGCCACGATCTCGGCGCTGCGGATGCTGGCCACGCGGGTGCTCCAGCAGTCGACCGTGGTCCGGCCGGCGTCGAAGGCGAAGAAGGTCGTGAACTGGCCGTCGGGCTGGTAGGCGTCGGCGCCCTCGACGACCTCGACGGTGCCGTCCTTGAGCTTGATCTCGAAGCTGGCCATGGATGCGACCCTACGCCGGCCGCCCTGTGAGCAGGAAGAGCGGCTAGCTGTGGATTTCCGGTGGACACTCGCCGGACGTGATCCCCCGCCAGAGCACGTCGACCACCCGCTCGGGCAGGTCGTCGTCGATCTCCATGCCCGTGACCAGGAAGCGGTGGAGGAGGACGGCCACCACCGCGTCGGCCACCAGCTCGGCGTCGACGCCGGCCCGCACCTGGCCCCGCTCCACGCCCCGGCGCACCGCCTCGAGCACCTTGGCCCGGCGGGTCTGGAGGAAGCCCTCCCTGAACTCGGCGGCCAGCTCGGGATGCCGGGACAGCTCGGCCACCAGCGCCGGCATGACCCGGCCGGCGTCGGACGTGCGCAGATGGTGCATGAAACCCCGCACGAAGACCAGCAGGTCCTCGCGGGCCGACCCGGTGTCGGGCGGATGGACGCCGCTCTCGCGACACGCCGTCACCGCGTCGACGACCAGCGCCGACTTGCAGGGCCACCGGCGGTACACCGTGGCCTTGCCCACGCCGGCCCGGGCGGCCACGCCCTCCATCGTCACCCCGCCATAACCCTCATCCGCGAGGAGGTCGACCGCGGCCCGCAGGATGGCCCGGTCGGCCTCCGCGCTGCGGGGCCGGCCCGGCGGCCGGTGGGCCTCGACCCCCAACGTGTCGGTCATACCGGTGCCACCTCCAGGTCCATCTCCGTGTGCGCGGTCGGGTGCTCGACCTCCATCCTCGCCCGTAACGGCAGGAAAGGTACGGCAATCACCGATCCGAGCGGGAGCCAGCCGCCGCTCAGGGGCGTCCACCACCGCCGGGCGTGGATGGCGACTGGGTCCAAGGGTCTACCCTTCGAAACGATCCCGTATCGTTTCGAAGGCAACCTATCCCAGTCCCCATTGACTCCGGCGCCTGTTACCGCCGCCGGCCGGCAATCGCCGCCGGAGGCGGCCACCACCCCGGGCGGCGGCCAGAAAGGAACGGCGGAGGGCCGCCGGCTCCGCCGGCGGCCTGGAGCGCAACTGCCTCGCCGAGGAAGCTCCGCTTCCGAAGGCGATTAGAGCTTTGTGAGCGCCTTTCGCATATTGCGGATGGCCTGGGCGATGCGCTGCTCGTTCTCGATCAGGGCGAAGCGCACGAAGCCGTCGCCCGTCGGCCCGAACCCGACGCCGGGCGAGGTGGCCACCTTGGCCTCTTCGACCAGGAACGACGAGAAGGCCAGCGACCCCATTTCCCGGTACGGCTCGGGGATGGGCGCCCAGGCGAACATCGTCGCTTTGGGCTTCTCGAACTGCCAGCCGATGCGGGCGAGGCCGTCGCAGAGGGCGTCACGCCGGCCCCAGTAGATCTCGTTGACCTCCTTGGGGTAGTCGGAGGCCTCGTTCATGGCCACGATGGCGGCGATCTGCACGGGCTGGAAGGTGCCGTAGTCCAGGTAGGACTTCAGCTTGCCCAGGGCGGCGACGATCTCGGGGTTGCCGACGCAGAACGCCACCCGCCAGCCGGCCATCGAGAACGATTTGGTCAGGGTGTAGAACTCGACGGCCACGTCCTTGGCCCCCGGCACCTGGAGGATCGACGGAGGCTGGTAGCCGTCGAAGGCGGTGTCGGAGTAGGCGAAGTCGTGGACGAGGATGACGTCGTGCGCCTTGGCGAAGGCCACCAGGCGCTCGAGCCACGGAAGGTCGACGCACGTGGTCGTGGGGTTGTGCGGGAACGACAGCACGATCACCCGGGGCCGGGGCCAGGCGTTCTCCCAGTCTTCGAGGAGGTTGTGGAAGAAGTCCTCGTCGGGCCCCAGCGGGATGCGGCGGACGTCGGCGCCGGCGAACAGCGGGGCGTAGATGTGGATCGGGTACGAGGGCGTGGGGACCATGGCGGTGTCGCCCGGGCCGAGCAGCACCCACATGAGGTGGGTCAGGCCCTCCTTGGCCCCGATCACGTTGATGACCTCGGTGTCGGGGTCGAGGTCGACGCCGAACTTGCGCTGGTAGAGGGCGGCGGCCGCGGCCCGCAGCTTGGGGATGCCCCGGCTGGCGGAGTACCGGTGGTTCCGGGCGTTGCGAGCGGCCTCGGCCAGCTTCTCCACCGCGATGTCGGGCGAGGGGATGTCGGGGTTGCCGAAGCCCAGGTCGATGACGTCCTCGCCGGCCCGCCGTGCTGCCATCTTCAGCCCGTCGATGATCGTGAAGACATACGGAGGCAGATGGTTGATTCGGCGGAACTCCATGGACCTGGAGGCTACCGGTAGCTGGCGGCGACCTCGGAGAGGATTTCCACCGCCTCGGGGTCGGTGCCCACGTCGAGGGGCGCGCACACCGCCCATGAAGCGCCGGCCCCGGCCAGGGCGTCGAGGTGGGCCTTGAGGTCCTCGACGGTGCCGGCGACCAACCCGGGACGCGAACCGTGGGCCCGCAGCTTGGCGTCGGCCTCGGCCCGCGTCCGCCCGATCAATACCTGGCCGCCCCAGGTCAGCTCCCGCCCGTGGGGGACGCCGGCCGCCTCCCCCGCCCAGGTGGCCACGTCGGTCCCCCAGCCGTTCCAGGCATCCGCGTTGGCGGCGGCCATGCGGACCGCCGGCGACCGTCCTCCCACCCAGGTCCTCACGCCGGCGGCCCGGAGCCGGCGGCAGCAGTCGACCAGGGCCGCGACCCGCTCGGGCACCGAGGCGAACGCCACGCCGTAGGCCTCGTTCTCCGCCCGGTTGAGCGAGTCGCCCGTCCCGATGCCGGCGATCAGGCGGCCGCCGGTCATCCGGTGCAGGGTGACGAGGCTGTGGACGAGCACGGCGTCGGGCACCAGGCCGACCCGGGCGACGAGCGTGCCCAGGGCGATGCGGTCGGTCTCCGCCGCCAGCGCGCCCAGCAGCGTCGTCGAATGCAGGGCCGGGCGCATGGGCTGGCCGATGGGCCACAGGTGGTCGAACACGAACACGCCGTCGAGGCCGGCGGCCTCGGCCCGGCGGGCGACCTTTACCGCCGGCTCGGCGTCGTGACGGAACTGCGGCAGGCTGACGCCGACTAGCACGCGGCGTTGAGCTCGGGGCCCTGGCCGGCGTACAGGCGGATGAACTCCGTCATGCGGGGATCGGTGGTCGACTCCAGGCGGAGCTGGCGGCCCCAACCGGTGACCACCACGGGCGCCGGCAGGCCGGCGTCCCAGGGCGACACGAGGATGTAGTTGCGGCTCCGGGCCAGGGTGGCGAGCCCGTCGATCTCGGCGCGGGGCAGATCCGGCCGGAAGGTGATCCAGATGGCGCCGTGCTCGAGCGAGTGGACCGCCTTCTCGTTCGGCACCGGCTGGTCGTAGAAGCCGCACTGCTGCCACACGGGGTCGTGCAGGCCGCCGACCGGCGGGACCTGCGGGTAGGTGACGGGCGCGGTCGTGTGCCCGGCTTCGACCTGAAAGGTCTGGATCCCCTCGATCGGTGCGCGAGTCGTGACCGTGGTGGCCGGCGCCCGTACTCCCCCGGTTGACGGGGTCGTCTGCTCACCGGCGCTCGGGCTGCCGTCGCCTCCGCCGCAGCCGACGAGCACCACGGACACGCAGAGGCAGCCGCCGGCGAGGACGGACGACCATCGAGAGGGCACGCCGGCGATGGTAGGCGACCGCAGAGAAAGGCCGCCGGCCCCCGGGGGCTGGGGAGCCCGGGGACCGGCAGCCCCCTCTAAGCTACAACGCTCAGGACCTACCGATCTCGCGCGGAATCTCGAAGAGGCACGCGGCGCCGATGGCGCCGGCGTGCTCGCCCAGTGTGGCGGGCAGGATGTCGACGGGCGGGCGGTAGGCGGCACCGGTGAGCAACTCGGCGAAGGCGGCGCGCACCGGGTTCAGGAGCAGGTCGCCCGCCTCGACCAGGCCACCGCCCAGCACGAAGGCCTCCGGGTCGAAGACGTTGGCCAGGTTGGCCAGGCCCTGGGCCACCCACCACCCCAGCTCGGTCAGCACGTCCTGGGCCCCGCGGTCGCCCTCGGCCGCGGCCACCGTCACGTGCTCGCCGCGCACCATCGCCGGTTCGCCGCCGGCTCGGGCCAGCACCCGGGGCGCCCTGCCCTCGGCCGCCGCCCGCTGGGCGATGCCGGCCAGGCCGCTGCCCGAGGCGTAGCGCTCCCAGCACCCCCGCTGGCCACAGGGGCAGGGCGGGCCGTCGGTGTTGATCACCATGTGGCCGATCTCGCCTCCGAAGCCGTTCGCACCTCGCAACAGCGAACCGCCGGCGACGATGCCGCCGCCGATCCCCGTGCCCAGCGTGACCAGGATGACGTCGTTGTAGCCCTGGGCCGCGCCCAGCTGGCGCTCCCCCCAGGCCGCGCAGGTGGCGTCGTTGTCGGCCACCACCGGAATGCCCAACCGGGCCTCGAGCTCTTCTCTGATGGGGAAGTCGACGACGCCCGGCAGGTTCGGCGCGAACCGCAGCACGCCGGCCCGGTCGACGAAGCCGGGCATGCCGATCCCGACGCCCCGAAGCTCGGTGGTGCCCGCCACCTCCGCCACCACGCCGGCGACGGCTTCGAGCACCGCGGGCTCCCCGACCGGCGTCGGCACCCGGCGCTCGTCGATGATCCTGCCCGCCTCCAGGGCCACGGCGAGGCACTTCGTGCCCCCGACGTCGACGCCGACCGTGCGCACGGTCAGTAGCGCAGCAGGGCGCCGATGCGCCCCAGCACGTCGAGGTCGGCGTTGTCCCGGCAGACACTGACCCGGCACGCCTGGGTCAGAGCCTCCTCCACCGCCACCTCGACCACGTCGTCGACCTGATCCATATCGGCGGCGCACAGGGGGCAGCGCCGGCCGAGGGTGCCGACCCAGGCACAACTCGGGCACCGCCATCCCGGCGCCTCGAACCCCTCGGAGACCACGAGGGTGTCCACCCGGCGGGCGACGAGGGCGTCGAGCACCGGCTGCAGGCCGGCCACGCCGGCGGCGCCCGAACCGACGGCCTCGCGCAGGCGATCGACGACAGCCGCCTCGCGCGCCCGCTCTACTCCCGACTCCACCTCCTCCGCCGCCTGGCGGATGTCCTCGGTGGCGGCGCTCACAGGCAGGTGCATGCGACCGGCGATCCGCTCCCGCAGGTAGGCGTGGAGGTCGCGCTCCAGTTCGGCGGTGATCTCGTCGGGACCGCACAGGACGAGGTGGTCGAAGCCCTGCTCCTGGTGGAGGGCGAAGGCGGCGCCGGCGGCGTGCTTGAGGTGGCGGTGAGCGGCGGCGGCGGTGTGGCCGGCGACCTGGTCCTTGCCCAACTGGCCGCCGTCGTCGTCGTGGCGGGGCAGGAGGTCGAGCTGCTCCTGCTGGTCGAGCAGCTCACCTTGGTGGAAGAGGAACAGCCGGGCCCGCTGGCGGTCGACGACCAGCACCGCGAACCGCTGGCGTTGAGCCACCACCGCCTCCAGCTCCCGTACGTACGGCGTGTGGTTGACGACCACCCGGTCGCGGACGGGCACGGCCAGCTCCACGACCTCCCAGAAGTCGTGGGCCGAGCAGGAGAACATGGCCAGGCCGCGCACCCGGGAGCGGTCGATCCCGCCCTTCACGTGGTCCTCGATGCGGTTGAGGTCGGCGGCCGCCGGGGCGGGCTCGCGCTCGCGAACCGGCCGGAGCATGCGTTCCAGGGCCAGCTCCACGTCGCGGGCGCGGATGCGGCGCCGGCCGTCGACGTCGAGGTACACCGACGTCACCGGGGTGTCCTCGCCTTTGAAGCCGGCAAGTTCACGGATCCTGCTCTCGTCGATCGGCATGGGGCGATCGTAGGCCCGTGTTGGGGCGCCTCGTGTCCGCCGGCCGGGCCGGGAACGTCCCGTGGCGGGCCGCCCACAGCCCGCACAGGCCGAGGCCCCACATGGGGACGAGGACGCCGGCGGCCAGGCTGGTGTAGGGCCGCACGCCGGCGGTGACCAGGCTGACCACCACCTGGACGGCCAGTGCGCCGAGCAGGCTGCGGCGGACCTCAGGGGGTGTCGGCGGCCCGGTCAGGAACCAGATCTGGGCCTGTTCCATCTGGTCGGTGCGGCTCCGCGCCGCCACCAGTACCAACGCCCACAGGAAAATCCCGCAGCCGGCGGCGAAGAGGACGATCGCGGTGATCAGGGCCGGCGGCTTGAACGTCCCCGGCGCGACGGCCGCGGCGACGGCGGTGGCGGCGAAGACCGCCGTGCCGACCCACGACGCTCTTTGGATCATCGGATGGCGGTCGCCAGCCGCATGGCCAGGTGGTCGTAGGAGAAGTGCTCCTCGGCCCGCCGGCGGGCGGCGGCGCCCATGGCCCCGCACAGGACGGGATCCTCAAGGAGGCGGGCCAGGGCCGCGGCCAGGGCGACGGGATCCTGGGGCCGGCGGACGACGAACCCCGTCTCGCCGTGGGCGACGGCCTCGTGTGACCCTCCGCTGGCCCCGGCGACGCCGGTCACGCCGCACGCCGCCGCCTCGAGGAACACGATGCCGAACCCCTCCTGCTCCAGGCCGCCCCAGCGGCTCCGGCACGGCATGGCGAAGACGTCGGCACAGCCGAGGAGGGACGGCATGCCGGCGTCGGGAACGAAGCCGAGGAGCCGCACGGGTGCCCCGCTGGCCCTCACCAGGCGCTCGAGGCGATCGCGGTCCCGGCCGGCGCCGGCGATGGCGACGGTGAGATCGGGATGGATGGGCGCCAGCAGGGCGGCGGCGGCGATGAGCACGTCGAAGCCCTTGCGGGGCACCAGCCGGCTCATCCCGACCACGATCTTGCCGTCGACCGGCAGCCCGGCGTCGGCGCGGGCTTGGCGCTTCTCGTCCGAAGTCAGCGGGCGGAAACGGTCGACGTCGACCCCCGGGGGCACGACGGTGACCGGCACGCCGGCCCCGGCGAGGTGGTAGGCCTCGGCTGCGGGATAGCCGCCGGCGGCGATGACGCACGTCGCCCCTCTCAGCACACTGGTGAGCAGCTGGCGGGCCACGGGGAGCCGGGCGGGGACGGTGACCTCGGCCCCGTGGAGCACGACCCCGTAGGGCAGGCCCAGCCGGGGCCCGAGGAGGCCGACGGGCAAGGCGGGGTCGAGGAGGACGACCCGGGCGCCGGCGCCGGCCGCCACCCGTTTGATCTCGGCGGCGAGCGCCGGCGTGGGCAGCAGCACGCCGGCGTGACGGTGCACCGGGAAGGCCTGGGCGGCGTCGAAGGCGGGCGCGTCGGGATGCGTGGTCGTCAGTACCGTCACCCGGTCGGGGGGCAGGCGTCGCCACAACTCCCACAGGTAGGACTGGATGCCGCCCACCTTGGGAGGGAAGTCGTTGGTGACCAGCACGTGGGCCACCGTGCCGGAGGCGGTCAGCGGGACCGCAACCGCCGCCGCTTCGGACGTTCGACCGCCGGCATGACGTCGGTGTCCTGCGGCCGGCGGCGGGACGAGGGCAGGGTGACCGCGGGTGGTCCGTCGCCGTCTCCCACGATCCGGGGGCGGGGCAGGGTCACCTTGCGGACGCGGGGCTCGGGCGGCTCGGTCCCCGGAGGCGGCAGGGGACGGGGCTGGAACGGCC
>Ga0247713_1001342_pt1 | contig 12267 bp, 9 predicted proteins | sample 21E_NmetaG_FD_189936 | JGI IMG/M metagenome (GOLD analysis project Ga0247713, IMG submission 189936) | Soil microbial communities from hillslope of Landscape Evolution Observatory, University of Arizona, Oracle, AZ, United States - 2-1-E_N | ecosystem: Engineered > Artificial ecosystem > Mesocosm... | reverse complement strand
CGGTGGGGTGGCCGTGAACACCACCTCGCCGTCGACGATGACGGTGTTGTGCGCCACGCCCAGGACCTGCCGCCACGCCTGGCGTCGGGTGCCGCCACGCCGGCGGGCGTCGCGCCAGACGGCGGGGACGAGCCAGACCATGTTGCGCGGCTCGACGACGACGATCTCGACCTCGTCAGCGGACCACCGATCGCGCAGTGCCCGGTACACGGCGCCCATGGCCTCCATGTCGACGCGGATACGCGCGTGCGCGCCCGGCGCAACCGGCTCGTCGCGCAGACCGTCGAAACCGCCGCAGCAGCCGGAGCCGGCTGCCCGGGCGTCACGCTCACGGACCAGCACGACGCGGTGGCGCATCCTCACGACCTACCCGGGGCCTCGACGTCGGATTCGGCGGCCGGGGCGGTCCGGCGCTGGGTGAAGGCCCTGTTGATCGCCATCGCGGCCTCGGCGATGAGCCAGACGGCGAGGAAGAAGATGATCGCGTCGAGCACGAGCAGCAGGTAGTCCCGCTCGGCCCAGAACTCCCCGAGCTGGATGAACAGCGCCCACGTCGTCATGGTGAGCAGGAACACCAGCGGCACGAGGGCCGCCGCCGGGTTGCGGCGGCGCTTGACGACCCAGGTGGCGACCACAGCCAGCGCCAGACCGGCCATCAGCTGGTTCGTGGTGCCGAACAGCCGCCACAGCCGGCCGAACGTGAACCCGGCGTCGCCCTCACCGGGGACGAGCGCTAGCCCGAGTGGCACGATCGTCGCCACGACGGTCGCGGCCCAGATGTTCTGCGCCAGCGGGCGGAAGCCGACGGTCTCGGAGATCTCCTGGATGACGTAGCGCTGCAGGCGCAGGCCGGTGTCCAGAGTCGTCGCCGCGAACGACACGACCACCACGGCGGCGAATATGGCGCCGATCTCGGCGGACACGCCGAAGCTCGTGGCGAAGCGGCCGACGCCCTCGGTGAAGTAGCCGAGGCCACCGCCCGACGCCGTGCCGAAGTCCGCGTAGCGCTCGGCGTACACCGCCGCGCCGCCGATCCCCGCAGTGACGGCCATGACGGCCCCGAGGGCCAGGGAGCCCTCGCCGATGGTGCCCAGCACCCCGACGAAGCGGGCGTCGGTGTCCTTGTCGAGCTGTTTGGCCGTCGTCCCGGACGACACCAGGCTGTGGAATCCGGATATCGCGCCGCAGGCGATTGTGATGAACAGGAACGGGAACCAGAACGGCGCGTCGGCGGGCAGGTCGGCGTTGTAGAAGGGCGCCTCGATGACGAACCCCCCGAGGGCCAGCCCGCCGAAGATGACGAACAGCGCGATGAACAGCTGGTGGGCGTTGATGAAGTCCCGCGGCTGGAGGAGGATCCACACGGGGAGCCGGCACGCGATGAACGCATACGCGAACAGGATCACGATCCAGAGCGCCCGAACCGGCACACCGGTGGCCTCCGACACCGGGGTGAGGTCGACGGGGAAAAGCTGCCCGACCGGGATGAACAGGTACATCACCACGACGGCGACGATCGACGGCACGAGGATGCCGACCTGCCGGCGGTAGATGAGCTGGCCGACACCGATCGCCAGGGGTATCTCCACAAAGATGGGGATGACGGCCGCCGGATTCCCCTCGAACAAGATGGAGATGACCACCGCGAACACGGCGTTGACCAGCGTCAGCAGGAAGAAGATGACAAGCAGGAACAGGGTGCGCGAACGACGGTTGATGACGTCGCTCGTGATCGTGCCGATGTTGCGGCCCTTGTTGCGCACCGACACGACGAGAGCGCCGAAGTCGTGGACCCCGGCCGCGAAGATCGTGCCGAGGGTGATCCACGCCAGCGCGGGCCCCCAGCCCCAGAACACGGCGATCGCCGGCCCTACGATCGGCGCGGCTCCGGCCACCGACGTGAAGTGGTGACCGAACAGCACGTGCTTGTTCGCCGGCACGTAGTCCACGCCGTCCTGGAACTCGTGGGCCGGCGTGACGAAGTCAGGGTCGAGGACGTAGACGCGGTCGGCGAGGTAGCGCGAGTAGTAGCGGTATCCGAGCGCGAACGCGCTCAAGATGACGGCGACGACGACTATGGCCGGCATCCGGCCCTCGCTTTCTCCGCCTTCTGCGGGCGGGTCACTCTCGAGCCGATGAACCTACGGTGACCTAGAGTCACGTCAATGTCAACGCCCTTTCGCACGCGGTTTCCGGGCATCCCGACGTGCCGCTGAGCCACGAGGAGCTGGTGCATGCGTGCGACCGTGCAGCGGTCGCCGAGCTGGCCTACACCGGCCACGACGGGGGCGTGCGGGTGACCGCCGTCACCCCCCTCGTGTTCGACGGCACGCCCGCGTTGGCGCTGCCTTACAGCGAACGCGCGCTCGTGCGGGCGCTGGGTGCCTCCGGCGACGTCGCGCTGGCGCTCTCGGACTCGAGACTTGCCTACCGGGGCTGGCAGCCGCTCGGCATGAGCGGCCCGGTACGCGTGGAGGAGGACGCCGAGGGCAACCGGTTCCAGGCACACCTCCTCGACCAGGAGCTCCGCAAGCATCCTCCCTCGCGGGCACTGCTGGACACGCCCGTCCTGCGTCGCGAGCACTGGTGGTACGTGCCCCGCTGGATCGTCCGGCTCACGCCCGCGCGGGTGCGGCCCCTGGGGCGGCGGACCGGACCCGACGAGGGGGTGCTCGCCTTCGCGGCCGGCGGCTCGGTCGACGTGGACACCGTCGCGGTGGAGGACTGGGCGGCCGATCCGGTGGCTGTCCGCTCCCTGGCGGGCCACGATGTCGAGAGGGTGCGCGCGCCGGCGGCGGTGTTCACCGCCGACTTCTCCGTTCCCGATCTGGAGCGCCGGGTCGAGTACGCGGTGCAGGGGGAGCTGCGCGACGGCTACCTCCGCCCCGCCACCCGGTCGGGCATGCGCACCCTGCCGAGGCCGCTCACCCTGCGGGGGCGCCTGCGCCGCCTGCGCGAGCTCGAGCGTGCCTGCCGCCGTGAGCTGCGCCGGGCCTGCTGATCTCGGGTCGCGTGAGCGGGGCCAGGCTGGGTAGGGACACAGGGAGACCCGCACAGCAAAGGACCCACCACCGTGAGCCTGCGCCCACAGATCTCCGACGCCCCGGCCTTCTCGCCGCCCGACTGGTTCGACGCCGCCGTCGACACCGATGGCGATGTACCCCGGTTGCGCGTGCACGTCGGGGGGGAGTGGCAACGCCTCGACGACACATTCCCGGTCCACTCGCCGATCGACGGCAGCCTGCTCGCCCACGCCGGCAAGGCCACCCCTGACGAGGTGAAAGGCGCGGTCGCCGCCGCGGCCGACGCGCGAGCCGCGTTCCACGGCCTTGCCGCAGCCGAGCGCATCGCGATCCTGGAGCGCGCCGGCGAGCTGCTCAAGGAGCGGAGCGGGGCACTGGTGGACGCCATCACCATCGACCTCGGCAAGGCGCGGGAGGGCGCGGCCTCCGAGGTCGGGGCCGCCTGCGAGCGCCTCTCGATGGTGCGCGAGGAGGTCCGCAGGATCTCCGGCGAGTTCCTGCCGGGGGACTGGATACCCGACACGGTCGGCAAGCGGGCCATCGTCATGCGAGAGCCGGTGGGCATCGTCGCCGCGATCGGCCCGTTCAACTACCCGCTGTTCCTCTCGGCCTCCAAGATCATCCCGGCGCTGGCGGCCGGCAACACCGTGGTGGCCAAGGCGCCGTCGGACGACCCGATCGCGCTGCTGCTGTTCGCGCGGGTCCTGGAGGAGGCGGGACTTCCCCCGGGCGCGCTGAACGTCATCACCGGCTCGGGACGGGAGATCGGCGACACCCTGGCCGGCCATGAAGAGATCTCGATGGTGTCGTTCACCGGATCCAGCGGGATCGGGCGGCACATCACCGAGATCGCCGGACCCAAGCGGCTGCACCTCGAGCTGGGCGGCAACGCCGCGGCGGTCGTGGCCGCCGACGCCGATCTGGACCTGGCGGCGGCCAAGACCGCCAAGGGCGCGTACAAGAGCGCGGGCCAGCGCTGCGACGCCGTCAGCCGCGTCTTCGTCGACCGCTCGGTCGCCGACGAGTACCTGGATCGCCTCTTGGCCGAGGCCAAGGGCTGGGTCCTCGGCGACCCGCGGGAGGAAGGCGTGCAGGTCGGCCCGCTCGTCAACGAGGGCGCGGCTGAGACCGTCGCCGGGTTCATCGCCGACGCAACCGACAAGGGCGCCCGCCTCGCGCTCGGGGGCGAGCGCGACGGCGCCTACGTCGAGCCGACCGTCCTGGCGGACGTGCCGCTCGAGGCGGAGATCCTGTGGGAAGAGCACTTCGGCCCCGTACTGCCGGTGGTGGCGGTCGACTCTCTGGATGAGGCGCTGGAGCTGGCGAACCGGTCCCGCTACGGCCTGGACTCCGCGGTGTTCACCACCGACCTTGACCGTGCGTGGAAGGCCGCGTCCGCCCTGCACGTCGGCATGATCACCGTCAACGACGCCCCCGCGCACGGCGTCGGCCACTTCCCCTTCGGCGGCCGCACGCCGGACTCCGGCATCGGCCGGGAGGGCCTCGGCTACTCGATCGACGAGTGCACCGAGCTGAAGACCGTCGTCCTGCCCAGCCCCTAGCGATCACGGTGCCGGCGCTGCCGGTCCCCGTCGGCGCCGGCGCGCAGGTCGCGGCCGCAGGGCGGGCAGAGGCCGATGTCGTCCAGGGCGTCGGGGGCCGGGACGTCGCAGCGCCAGCAGCGGTCGGGATCGCCCGTCTGCGCGAAGCCGCCGACTCCCGTGAGCACGACCTCGCCGAACTCCGTGCCGACCACCCGGCGCGGCTCCGGGTCGTTCACCATCCGCGGGCCCGCCACTCGGGCAGCTGGGGCCGCTCGGCGCCGAGGGTGGTGTCGTCTCCGTGCCCGGGGTAGACCCACGTCGTGTCGGGCAAGGGGCCGAACAAGCGGTTCTCGACGCTGTCCATGACCTGCGCGAACGCGCCGGGGCTGGTGGTCCGTCCCGGTCCGCCCGGGAACAGCGTGTCGCCGGTGAACACGTGCTCCTCGCCCAGGAGCAGGCACGTGCTGCCGGGGGTGTGGCCGGGGGTGTGGACGGCGGTGACCTCGGCGGCGCCGAAGCCGATGCACCGGCCGTCGTGCAGCTCACGGTCGGCCTGCCGGGGAACCATGTCCTCGTCCGCCGGGTGCAGGTAGACCGGGGCGCCGGTGGCGTCGGCGACCTCGCCGAGGGCCTGCCAGTGGTCACGGTGGCCGTGCGTGGTGACGATCCCGACGACCTCCAGGCCCTCGAGCTCGGCGAGCAGGCGGTCGGCGTCGTTGGCCGCGTCGATCAGCAGCGCCTGGACAGAGCCGACGTCGCGCAGGACGTAGGCGTTGTTGTCCATGGGTCCGACCGACAGCTTGCGGACCTCAACGCGGACGCCGTCGACGTCGACGTAGCGGGAGGCGGCCGGGCCGCCCGGTTCCACGTGACCGGTGTAGTCGTCGCTCATGGTAGGAAAGCCTTCCACTCGGGCCACCGGTAGAATCGGCCGGGTGCGGACCAAGCCGGTCCCTTCCCCGCACGGCCTTGCCCACCGACGCGGAGCCCAGTCGTCGTGCCCAGCACCTCCAGCCGTGACTCGCTGCTGATCCGCGGCGCGCGCGAGCACAACCTGAAAGACGTCGACCTCGAGATCCCCCGTGATGCGCTCGTGGTCTTCACCGGCCTGTCCGGGTCGGGCAAGTCGAGCCTCGCGTTCGACACCATCTACGCCGAGGGTCAGCGCCGGTACGTCGAGTCCCTGTCCGCCTACGCGCGCCAGTTCCTCGGCCAGATGGAGAAGCCCGACGTCGACTTCATCGAGGGGCTGTCCCCGGCGATCTCGATCGACCAGAAGTCCACCAGCCGCAACCCCCGGTCCACCGTCGGGACGACCACCGAGATCTACGACTACCTGCGCCTGCTCTACGCCCGCATCGGCGTGCCGCACTGCCCCGACTGCGGCAAGCCGATCCAGCGTCAGACTGCCGAGCAGATCATCGACCAGATCGAGCTGCTGCCCGAGGGCACACGGTTCCAGGTCTTCGCGCCGGTCGTGCGCGGGCGCAAGGGTCACTACGAGAAGCTCCTCGCGGACCTCTCCAGCCGGGGCTTCGCCCGGGCGCGGGTCACCAGCGGGCCGAACGAGCCGCACATCATCGACCTCGCCGACCCTCCGCCACTGCCCCGCTACGAGCAGCACACCATCGAGGTCGTGATCGACCGGCTCGTCGCCAAGCCCGGCATCCGCCGGCGGCTGGGCGACTCGATCGAGACGGCGCTCGGCCTGGCCGACGGGATCGCCGCCGTGGAGGTCCTGCCAGCGCGTGACCAGCCCGACGCGGAGCCGGACTACCGCACCTTCTCCGAGCACCTGGCTTGCGCCGACTGCGGGCTGTCCTTCGACCAGCTGGCCCCGCGCAACTTCTCCTTCAACACCCCGTACGGCGCCTGCCCGACCTGTCATGGTCTCGGCACCCGTCTCGAGGTCGACCCCGACCTCGTGATCGGTGACCCCGACCTCTCCCTGGACGGGGGGGTCATCCTGCCGTGGACCACCGGCAGCTCCTCGACCTACTACGTGCAGCTGCTGCGGGCCGTGGCCGAGCACCTCGGTCTCGACCCGCGCACCCCCTGGCGCAAGCTGAAGGCCGCCGACCGCCGCAAGCTCCTGTACGGCCTGCCGGGCAAGGCGCGCATCCAAGTGCGCTACACCAACCGCTGGGGACGCAAACGGCACTACCAGGCCACGTACGAGGGTGTGGTGCCCCAGCTGCTCCGCCGCCACGCGGAGACGGACTCCGAGCACACCAAGGAGCGCATCGAGGCGTACATGCGCGAGGTGCCCTGCAGCGACTGCGGTGGCACCCGCCTGCGTCCCCTCGTGCTCGCCGTCACCGTCGGGGGCAAGAACATCGCCGAGGCGTGCGCGCAGTCGGTCGGCGACGCGCAGGCGTTCTTCGCCGACCTCCATCTGAGCGACCGGGAGTCGCTCATCGCCGCGGGCATCCTGAAGGAGGTCCGTGCGCGGCTGCAGTTCCTGCTGGACGTGGGCCTCGAGTACCTGACCCTCGACCGGACGGCCGGCACGCTGGCCGGCGGGGAGGCGCAGCGCATCCGCCTTGCCACCCAGATCGGGTCCGGCCTCGTCGGCTGCCTGTACGTGCTCGACGAGCCGTCGATCGGCCTGCATCAGCGCGACAACGAGCGCCTCATCGAGACGCTGGTCCGCCTCCGCGACCTCGGCAACACCGTCATCGTCGTGGAGCACGACCGGGCCACCATCGAAGCAGCCGACCACCTGGTCGACATCGGGCCTGGTGCCGGCGAGCACGGCGGGGAGATCGTGCACTCGGGCGACCTCGCCGCGTTGAAGGGCAACACGCGGTCGGTCACCGGCGCTTACCTGTGCGGCACGCGGGAGATACCGGTGCCTGTCGCGCGTCGAGCCCCGGTGAAGGGCCGCCAGCTCGTCGTCCGCGGCGCCAAGGAGCACAACCTGTGCGACCTCGACGTGTCGTTCCCCCTGGGGACGTTCACCGCGGTCACGGGCGTGTCGGGATCGGGGAAGTCCACGCTGGTCAACGACATCCTCCACCGCGGCCTGCTACGCCACGTGTACGCGAGCAAGGTCGTCCCCGGGCGACATCGGCGCATCGACGGCCTGCAGCTCGTCGACAAGGTGGTCGGCATCGACCAGTCCCCGATCGGCCGGACGCCCCGGTCCAACCCGGCGACCTACACCGGGGTGTTCGACCACATCCGCAAGCTGTTCGCCTCCACGCAGGAGGCCAAGGTGCGCGGCTACCAGCCCGGCCGTTTCAGCTTCAACGTCAAGGGCGGGCGCTGCGAGTCGTGCGCGGGCGAGGGGACCCTCAAGATCGACATGCAGTTTCTGCCCGACATCTACGTGCCGTGCGAGGTCTGCAAGAGCGCCCGGTACAACCGCGAGACGCTGGAGGTGCGCTACAAGGGTAAGTCGATCAGCGAGGTCCTCGACATGTCCGTCGAGCAGGCGCTGGCCTTCTTCGCCAACATCCCCGCCATCACCCGCCACATGCAGACCCTCAACGATGTCGGCCTCGGCTACGTGCGGCTCGGCCAGCCGGCGACGACGCTGTCCGGCGGAGAGGCGCAGCGGGTGAAGCTGGCGAGCGAGCTGCGCAAGCGGGCCACGGGCCAGACCGTCTACATCCTCGACGAGCCGACCACGGGCCTGCACTTCGACGACGTCAACAAGCTGCTGTCCGTCCTGCACCGCCTCGTCGACAAGGGCAACACCGTGATCGTGATCGAGCACGACCTCGACGTCGTGAAGACCGCCGACTGGATCGTCGACCTTGGTCCCGAGGGTGGCTCGGGCGGCGGCATGGTCGTGGCCGAGGGCACGCCCGAGGACGTCGCCCGCGTGGGCCAGAGCTACACCGGCAAGTTCCTCACCAGCCTGCTGCCGGCGTCTAACTCGTGAATCGCCCGAGCGCCAGCCAAGCGCTCAAGCAGCGAAGCGGTAGGGTCCCATCACGACTCGGTGATCAGCAGGTAGATCGCCAGTATCACGATGGCGCCGGCGACGGCTCCTCCCCACGTGATGAGGTTGAAGAACTCCACGAGGGGATCGGCGTCGGTCAACGCCCCCGCGAACACGCCGCCGATGAGGCCACCCACCATCCCGATCACCATGGTGAACAACGCCCCGCCAGCCGCTTCCTCGCGCACGAGGCTGCGGACCAGCGCCCCCACCAGGATCCCCAGGACGGCGAACGCGATCAAACCCATGGACACGACCTCCGTGGCGACACTGGAACGTGGACTGGGCGCATCATCGCACACCGGGATGACGGCTGGCGTCCTCGGTCCCACCGTGGGCGACCGCCGTCCGGATGCGACAATGGGTGTCCATGCCCACGACCAACCCTGCGCTCGCCTTTCGCCCCGATCCCGGCACGATCCCGACGGAGCCGGGCTGCTACCTGTGGCGTGACCGGCGCGGCCGCGTCGTCTACGTCGGCAAGGCGAAGAACCTGCGGGCCAGGCTGGCCAGCTACTTCGGCCTGTGGGGGAGCATCCCTCAGCGCACCAGGGCCATGCTCGAGGTCGCGGCCGGCGTCGAGTGGATCGTCGCCGCGAACGAGGTCGAGGCCCTGCACCTCGAGTACAACCTGATCAAGCGGCACCTGCCGCGCTACAACGTCCGCTACACCGACGACAAGAGCTACCCGTACCTGGCCGTCACCGTGCAGGACGAGGTCCCGCGGGCGATGGTGCGCCGCAACCCCCGCAAGGACGGCACCCGCTACTTCGGTCCCTACGCGCACGCCTACGCCATCCGCGAGACCCTCGACCTCCTCCTGCGCGTCTTCCCCGTCCGCACCTGCTCCCAGGGTGTTTTCGACCGCTGCAGACGCACCGGGCGGCCCTGCTTGCTGCATCACATCGACCGGTGCGCCGCCCCGTGCGTCGGCAAGGTCACCGCCGAGGAGCACCGCGACCTGGTCGCCGACCTGATCGCGTTCCTCGAAGGCGACACCGACGAGACCCTCGAGGACCTCGAGGCCCGCATGACGGCGGAGGCGTCCAAGCTCAACTTCGAGGCGGCGGCCCGGATCCGCGACCAGCTCGCCGCCGTGCGCCGAGCGCTCGAGAAGCATGTCATGGTCACCGGACGCAAGGAGGACTTCGACGCGGTGCACTACCACGACGACGATCTCGAGGCCGCCTTCCAGGCGTTCTTCGTCCGCAAGGGACGCGTGGTCGGCCGCAAGGGCTGGACCGTGGACAAGGTCGAGGACCTCGACGCCGGCGAGCTCGTCGGGCGGTTCCTGCTCGAGCTGGCCATGGAACGCGACGAGGCCGTCCCCCGCGAGATCCTCGTGCCCGTCGAGCCCCCCGACCGCGGCACGCTCGAAGAGCTGCTCGGCGAGCTGCGGGGCGGCCCGTGCGTGATCCGTGTGCCTTTGCGCGGGGACAAGCGGGCGTTCCTCGACACCGTCCGCGACAACGCCATGGAGGCGTTCCACCAGCACAAGCTCAAGCGGGCCAAGGACTTCACGGCCCGCAGCCAGGCCCTGCACGAGCTCCAGGAGGCGCTGGCTCTGGAGGATGCACCGCTGCGCATCGAGTGCTACGACATCTCCACGCTGCAGGGGACGAACTCGGTCGCGTCGATGGTCGTGATGGAGGACGGCCTGCCCCGCAAGTCCGACTACCGCCGTTTCAAGATCCGCGGGGTGCAGGGCCAGGACGACTTCGCGATGATGCACGAGGTGATCACCCGGCGGTTCCGCAACTACATGGAGGAGGCGCAGATGCCGGTGACCGAGCGCGGCGCCGGCCGGTTCGCCTATCCGCCGAACCTGGTCGTCATCGACGGCGGGAAAGGCCAGCTGGCGGCGGCATGCGCCGCACTGGGGGAGCTCGGGGTCGAAGGAGTCGAGGTCTGCGCCCTGGCGAAGCGCATGGAGGAGGTGTTCCTGCCGGGTCGCCCCGAGCCGGTGCTGCTGCCCCGCTCAAGCGAGGCGCTCTACCTCATCCAGCGCATCCGCGACGAGGCTCACCGCTTCGCGGTCGCCTATCACCGCAGCCTGCGCGGCAAGCAGATGACCGAGTCGGCATTCGATGACATACCCGGGGTGGGCCCGGCCCGGCGCAAGGCGCTGCTGGAGCACTTCGGGTCGCTCAAGCGCGTCCGCGAGGCCAGCGTCGACGACCTCGTGGAGGTGGACGGCATCTCGGCGAGCCTCGCGCGGACCATCCACACCGAGCTGTCATGAGCGACGAACCCCTCCAGCTGGCGGTGATCACCGGCCTGTCCGGCGCTGGCCGGACCACGTCGGCAAAGGTGCTCGAGGACCTCGGCTACTTCGTGATCGACAACCTCCCGCCGTCGCTTATGGAGCGTGTGGTCGACCTGGCGACCGCTCCCGGCTCGAGCGTCGACCGTGTGGCGCTGGTCATCGACGTGCGCGGACGCCGGTTCTCCGGCGACCTGGGGGGCACCGTGGCCGGCTTGCGCAAGCGGGACCTGGCGCCCCGGGTTCTGTTCCTCGAGGCCAGCGACGAGTCGCTGGTGAAGCGTTTCGAAGCCGCTCGCCGGGCTCATCCGCTCTCGGGCCGCGATCGTGTGGTGGAGGGGATCGCCCGCGAGCGGCGGCTGCTCGCGAACCTGCGCGCCGAGGCGGACCTGGTGATCGACACCTCGGACATCAACGTCCACGAGCTGCGCGACCGGCTCGTCGACGCCTTCGGCGGCGGCCGCCGCGACGGCCTCGTCGCCAACATCGTCACCTTCGGCTTCAAGAACGGCGCGCCCCGCGACGCCGACATCGTGCTCGACGTGCGCTTCCTGCCCAACCCGCACTGGCGAGACGACCTGCGGCCGTTCACGGGGCTCGACGAACCCGTCCGCACCTACGTGCTGGAGCAGCCCGAGACCGGGGAGTTCCTGAAGCGCCTGTTCGAGCTGTTCGACGTCATGGTCCCCGGGTTCATGAAGGAGGGCAAGCACTACCTCACCGTCGCGCTCGGCTGCACCGGAGGCAGGCACCGCTCGGTCGTGCTGGGCGAGGAGCTGGCCGCCCACATCCGGTCGCTCGGCGTGGCGGTCCAGGTCGAGCATCGTGACCGGGGCAGCGGGTGACATCCCCGGCGCCCCAGCCCGTCTCGCGCGTCGTCGCCCTCGGCGGGGGCCATGGGCTCGCACGGGCGCTGGCTGCACTGCGACGCCTGGGGCTGGCCCCGACAGCCGTGGTGACGGTCGCCGACGACGGCGGCTCGAGCGGCCGACTGCGGCGGGACCTCGACATCATCGCTCCCGGCGACCTGCGGATGGCGCTGCTCGCCCTGGCGCGCAACCGTCCGCTGGCCGCGGCGTTGGAGCACCGCTTCGCCCGGGGGCAGCTCGAGGGGCACGCCCTCGGCAACCTGCTCCTCGTGGCGCTGGCCGAGCAGGCGGGAGGCGACTTCGTCGCCGCGCTGGACAACGCCGCGGCGCTGCTGGACTGCGCAGGCCGGGTCCTGCCGGCCACCGGCGATGCGGTGCAGCTGAAGGCGCAGGTCGCGGGTGAGCAGGTGGACGGGCAGGTGAGCGTCGCCACCGCGCAGGGCCGCATCGAGCGGGTGTGGCTGGAGCCCGAGGACCCGGCCGTGTGCGCGGACGCCGCCGAGGCGGTGCGCAGCGCCGATCTGGTCGTGCTCGGCCCGGGCAGCTTGTTCACGAGCGTGATCGCGACGCTCCTGGTGCCCGGGTTGGCTGAGGCGCTGACCGCCGCGTCCTGCAGGGT
>Ga0247713_1001341_pt1 | contig 12269 bp, 7 predicted proteins | sample 21E_NmetaG_FD_189936 | JGI IMG/M metagenome (GOLD analysis project Ga0247713, IMG submission 189936) | Soil microbial communities from hillslope of Landscape Evolution Observatory, University of Arizona, Oracle, AZ, United States - 2-1-E_N | ecosystem: Engineered > Artificial ecosystem > Mesocosm... | reverse complement strand
CTCACGGTGGGAGCCAAGGGTCTCGGCCCGGCGGGCGGCAAGTAGCGCGTGGCTGAACGCGACGTCGGCGCGGCCGCACTGCTCGGCGTGGTGGGCGATGCGCGCAGGGTCCGGGTCGGTGCGCGACAACAGCAGGTCGACAGCCAGATTGTTGAGGCCGGCCCTGCGGGCGGGGGGCAGCGCCGCTTCGACTGCCCGTCGTGCCAGTTCATGGCGGAATGCGACAGATCCTGGCGTGTCGGGGGCGAGGACGCCAGCGGAGACGCAGGCGTCGATGTCCGAGGCTTGCGCGCTGGCCAGTGTCTGGAGGAGTTGGTGCTCGATGCGCGTCGGAGCGATCGCCGCGGCTTCCGCCGCAGCCCGAGCCGGCGGTGGCAGCCGCGCGACGCGTGCCAGCACCGCGGCGCGAACCGATGGTGGAACGCTGTCGGTGCCGGCTGCCAGTGCCTCGGTGACGAAGAAGGGGTTGCCGCCAGTCTGCCGGTACAGCTCGTCAACCTCCCAGGTCGTGTTGCCGGCGAGGTCGGCCACCCCTTGCCGGCTCAACGGCCCGAGCTCCAGGCGGTGGACGGCAGCGCCGGTTCCCAGCTCACCTGTGAGCAGGGGCAGGGAATGGCTCGCCCCGATCTCCTGGTGCCGGTAGGTGACGATGAGCAGCGCCGGGATGTCCTCGATCCGACGGGCGAGATAGCGCAGCAGGTCCAACGTCGCCTCGTCGGCCCAGTGGGCATCTTCGATGATCGCCACGGTGACCCACGAAGGCGACGCCAGCTCTGCGAGGAACCCTCGAAACAACGCGTCCCTGGACGAAGTCGGATCGAGTTCGGTGAGCGCACCGCCCAGGCGGTCGATGATGTCCATCAGCGGACCCAGTGGACGGGGTGTCGCCAGCGCGTCGCACGCCCCCCGCAGGACCCGCCCACCACGAACCTGCTCGCAGAACGCCCGCACCAGTGCGGTCTTGCCAATGCCCGCTTCGCCGGCCACAAGGACGAACTGGCCCCTGCGCTGCCTGGCCGCGGACAGGCAGCCGGTCAGCAGGTCCATCTCGGCTTCGCGCTCGATGAGCGCCACGGTGACCTCCCCGGTGCTCGCCGGCGGTTCAGCATATGCCTGTAAGCCGGCAGGGGTTTGCTCCAGGGGCTCGGCATCGCTGTCGCGGAGTCGACACCTGTGCCGGCCGGGATCTCGGTCGCAGCGACTGCACGGCGCTACTGCCGCGATACTGCGTGGTTGCTGCGCTACGCGACGCAGGAGCCGGCGCGCTGATCTCTAGAACTGACGTCGACGCCGCACCCTCGCGCACTTGCGGTGTCCGGGGAGAAGTTCGAATGCTTGGCGCAGGCCTACCGCCACCGGGCAGGATCGTGGTGTGCAGAGGCGACCATCGATCCCATTCGCTGTTGCCGTGACGGCGCTGGTGCTGCTGCTCGCGGTCGGGATGGCCGCCTGGCGCTACCAACCACTGCGGCAGGTCGGCGAGGTCACGACCGGTCCTGACGCACTGGCAGCGACGGTTCCGGAGTTCGAAGAGGCCGGAGCGACCATCCTCAACTACGTCGACGGCGACTACGTCACCTATGCGGTGACCCTGCGCAACAGCGGCCCGGTGGGCGTCCGCGTCACCGGTCTGCCGCTTCCTGACGCCGGCGAGCGTCGACTGCTGCAGCCGGTGGCGGTCGGTCTTTCGACCGGCGGGTCGGATGATGCCGCGGGCGTGGAGCCGCTCACGCCGTTTCGCCTAGGGGCGGGGGAGCAGCGCACCGTGGTGGTCCAGGCTCGTTTTGACCATTGTGAGTACTACACGGAACGGGCCATCGACGTCATCGACTCGCAGACGGTGCAGTTCCGCGTCGCCGGCATCCCCCGCACCGCGACGCTGCAGCTCGTCCGGCCGCTGCTGGTCCGCTCGCCAACCATCCAAGGCTGCGACGCGAGGACGCTGGACCGGTCCGAGCACCGTCGAACCGATCCCTGACGCCGCTACCGGGTCCGTCGCGCGTGGAGGTGCCCTGCGGCTCCCAGGGCTGCGAGCCCCAGCAACGTGAGCACCGCGGAGCCCCCTGTTGCCGGCAGGACAGGCGCACCACCCCCGGTGTCGCCAACGGCCACGTCTGGATCGTCATCGCCGGATCCGCCGCCCGGGTCACCACCTCCGCCGTTGCCGCCGTTCCCCCCGCCGCCGTCCCCGCCGCCTTCACGGCCTTCGGGCTCATCGGGGGTGGTGAACCAGTCGCACCCCGGGGGCTGAGGGTTGTCCTCGCGGTCGAAGGTGGCGCAGGTGGCCAGACCAGCGCTTTTCACCGGATTGCCCACGGTCCACACCGATCCGCCGCTCTCACAGTCGGGCAGACCGCCGGGGAGCACCGTGTTCGACGTCATGGTGCCCGCGGACGAGGTGTTGCCCTGCCAGCAGTTGCCGTTGCCCTGGTCGTCCCACCACATGTCCACACCGTTGGGCTGCGTCAACCCACCCGGCGCGAGCCCGAACCGGTTACGCCGGTAGTGGTTGTGGTGAGACGTGTCGTACTGGTTCTCCGGGCCTGGGTCGCCTCGGAACATTCCCGGTACCCAGAACTGCATGATGCCGTTGCGCCAGTTGTCCCAGATCTGGTTGTTGGTCACCAGGTTGTGGTTGCCACCCGCGATCAGGATGCCGGTACCGACGGGAATCGGAAAGGCGGGGCACACGGTGCCCTTCTCGTAGCCGCGCTCGGCCGGCGGTTTGTCACACACACCGGAGTAGAGGAACTCCTCGTAGAAGTTCTCGTTGTTGGCCCAGATCCGGTTGTTGGTGAACCAGTTGTGGTCCACCGGCATGCCGGGATGGTCGGGTACGAAGCTGTCCACCACGACGCCGGCTTGGTTGTGGTGGAAGTCGTTGTCGTGGATCTTGATCCCGTTGCCGCCGGACGCGGAGTGTCCCAGCGCGTTGTGGTGGGCCTCGCACCGTGTGATCTCGACCACCGGTCGTGGGAGCGGGCCGGTGAAGTCCTCGTCGGCATAGATGTCGGCGGGGGAGCCGGGGTAGATACCGCCGTCGCCGTGGTGATGAGCGAGACAGTCCTGCATCAGTCCGTGGTCGGACGTGAAGGTCAGGATGCCGTACAGGTCGTTGTAGCGCGTGACGGTGCCGTCGATCGTGTAGCCGTTGGTCTCGTGCACGTAGATCGCGTTCTCGCGGACCAGCTCGACGGTGAGGTTCTTGACATAGAAGCCGTCGGCGCGGTCGGCCTTGATGCCGTTGTGGTTGTCGATCCAGTAGCCGTCGGAGTCCCTGAATCCGCCGCGCAGCAGCACCGCCTCCGCAGTCTCGCCCGTGCCCTCCAGCTGAAGGAAGCACAACGGGTTGTCGCAGCGCCGATCGTCGTCGTCGGGGTCGTCGCCGAAAATGCCGACCAGATTGACCAGATTGGGGCATTCGAAGCCGCGTTTGTAGGTCACCACCCCGCCGTCGTAGCCCTTCGCGCATTCGGGGTCGCGGCTGGGCTCCTCCAGGTATCGGCCGGGCAGGACATACAGGTTCACGCGCCCCGCGGCGGGACCGTTGGCACGGATGTCGTCGACGGCGGCCTGGATGTGCTCGTACTCGCACAGGTCGAGCAGCTTGCGGTTGAACGCTCGGAGCTTCGCGTCCCGGATGCGCCCGATCCGATCGGCGCTGTCCGGTTTGCACACGACCCTGACGTCGTTGGCCTCCCCGAAGGTGCGGTGTGCGGGTACCGCCCCGTCATAGTCCGGGAAGAAAGACTCCCGTTCCTCATGCGCCGCAGCCGCGCCGGACAGGACGGTCATTGCCAGCAAAACGAGGGCCACGACGAAGGTGCCCCGGTGCGCACGGCTCATGAAGTTCCCCCCTCACGGCGAGATCGGCCCGCCGTTTGGACCGCCTGACAGGCTTCCCGCGATCCGCCTGTTCGAACCTGTCAAACGCGGCGGCGAACCGACATCAGTCGTCGCACCCTGAGGTCACAAGGTGCCCGCGGCAGGATTCGAACCTGCGACCTTCTGCTCCGGAGGCAGACGCTCTATCCCCTGAGCTACGCGGGCGGGGAGATCGCGATGGTAGCAGTGCGCCTCCGGCATCCACCTGCGGGATCCGCCGGGTGGTCCACCGGACGGTAGCGTTCCCCGCCACCGCTGACCGGGGGCACGCCATGACCACCTCGCTGCACATCGGGGCCGCGCTCGACGATGCCGGCGAACGCGCGGACGACCTGCGGCTCCCGCCGGCAGATCTGACCACCCACGGCGTCATCGTGGGCATGACCGGCTCGGGCAAGACCGGGCTTGGGGTAGTGCTGCTCGAGGAGTGTGCTCGCGCTGGCATCGGCACCGTCGTCATTGACCCGAAGGGTGATCTGGCCAACCTCGCGCTGCGCTTCCCATCGCTGTCACCCGAGGAGTTCGTGCCCTGGATCGATCCGGCAGCCGCCGAGCGAGAAGGGGTCGACGTCCCGGCTCTGGCAGAACGAACCGCCGCTCAGTGGCGGGAGGGGCTGTTGGCGTGGGGGCTCGGGGAGGCCGACATCGCCGCGTTGCGCGACAGCGCCGATGTCACCGTCTACACGCCGGGCTCGACGGCGGGGGTCCCCCTGAGCCTGCTCGGCTCCCTGGCCCCGCCGGCGCTGAGCTGGGACACCGAAGCCGAGGCGCTGCGCGACGAGATCGCCGGCTTTGTCGAGGGCCTGCTGACCATGGCCGGCGTCCAGGCGGATCCGCTGTCCAGCCCCGAGCATGTCCTGCTCACGACGATCGTCGAGACGGCGTGGCGTCAGGGGCAGTCGCTGGAGCCCGCCCAGCTGGTCTCTCAGGTCCTCACACCGCCGGTCCGCAAGCTGGGGGTGTTCGAGGTGGACGCCTTCTATCCGCCTGCGGAACGCCGGAAGCTGGCCATGCGACTCAACGGTCTGCTTGCGTCGCCGTCGGCGGCGTCATGGCTGGAAGGCGGCCGGATCGACATCGGCCAGATGGTGCGGACCCCCGACGGTCGCCCCCGCTGCGCGGTCATCTCCATCGCGCACCTGTCCGACGAGGAGCGCCAGTTCGTGGTGGCCGTCCTGCTGTCGAAGGTGGTCACCTGGATGCGGAGCCTTCCCGGCACGGCGCAGCTGCGCACGCTGGTCTACATGGATGAGGTCGCCGGGTTCGCCCCACCGACTGCCGTGCCCCCTGCCAAGCGGCCGATCCTGACGATCATGAAGCAGGCGCGCGCCTTTGGCGTGGGGATGGTCCTCGCCACGCAGAACCCCGTCGACCTGGACTACCGCGCCATCGGCAATGCGGGCACCTGGATGATCGGCCGACTGCAGACCGAACGAGACCGCGCACGCCTGCTCGACGGCATGTCGTCAGCCGCCGGCACGGTCGACCTGGCGCAGCTGTCCGGCGCGATCGCAGCACTGGACAAACGTCAGTTCCTGCTCCACCGCGCCGGTGGCGCCGCCCCGCTGCGCTTCACCTCCCGCTGGGCGATGTCGTACCTGCGCGGACCGCTGACCCGGGCGGAGATCGGCGCGCTGACCCATCCCGAGGCGACCGTGCCAGGTCCCGCCGCTGCGCCGGCCATCGCGGTGCCGGCCCCATCGACCGCCCCGGCGGAGGTTCCAGCAGACGCCACCCCCGTGGCCCCGCAGGTCGCCGACGGCATCCGCGTCGCCTACCTCGACCCGGCGGCCCCGTGGGCCTCGCAGGTGGGGGCTGTCGCCGGGGGCGCTGCGTTGCAAGCCTCCGCCGCGTTCCGGCTCATCGTCCACTACCGGGATGCGAAAGCGGAGATCGACCACAGCGAGGAGTGGGAGGCGGTGTTCCACCCGCTGATCCGGCACTGCACCGCTGACGACGCCATCGCCGTGGACTACGACGACCGCGACCTGCTGCCCGCCCCGCCCGACGGGGCGATGTACGTCCTGCCCGAGGCACCCTTGGGCGACGCAGGCTGGTTCAAGACGCTGGAGAAGTCGCTGATCGACCACGTCCGCGTCGACCGCGCGCTGGAGGTGCCGCGCAACCGCAAGCTGAAGCTGTACGGACGGGTGGGTGAGAGCGCCGAGGCGTTCGCCGCGCGGTGCGCTGCGGCAGCCGACGATGCCGCGGACGCCGAGGCGGCCAAGCTGACCACGACGCTCGAGGCGCGCATCGCCCGAAAGCGCGCGTCGGCCGAGACGGCCCAGCGGCGGCAGGAGTCGGCGGCCGCCGATGTGCAGACGCGCCGCAACCAGGAGGTGGTCAGCGGTGCCGGCGCGCTGCTGGGTGTGCTGCTCGGCGGTGGCGCCAAGGGCGCGCGCGCAGCCCGCGGCGCCGGCAGTGCCGCCTCCCGCCGCGGGATGACCCAGCGCGCGCAGCAGCGCCATGCCGAGGCCGCCGCCCGCGCCGACCTCGCCGAGCAGGAGCTTATCGACCTGCAGCAGCAGCTGCTCGACGACGTCGCAGCGATTCACGACAAGTGGGCAGCGGTTGCCGACGAGATCGACTCCGTGACGATCAGTCCCAGCGCCGCGAACCTCCGGGTCGTCGACCGCGCGGTGGTCTGGGTTCCGACCAGCTGACGGCCCGCCGGGCACACCAGCCGTGGGGCGGTAGGTGGTGTGTCAGCTCTCCGGGTCGGTGATGTCCCGGTTCCGGTCGACGCCGACCCCTTCCGGCGGTGCCTGGGCAGAACGGAAGGCGGCGAACAGCTCCTCGGCCGGTTTCGGGTCCGGCACCAGGTAGGCAACGCCGTCGATCGTCTCGTCCACGGCGGGCACGGTGCGCATGTCGATCGTGTCAGCGGTGGCGCCGCTGAAGGTGGCGGCGATGCGTCGCATGAACCCGATGGACAGGCCGTGATCCGCCTCGACGGCCTGCGCGCCAGTCTCGATCAGCCGCAGCAGCCGTCCCGGCTGGACTGCCATCCTTGGGCTGGTCACCTGGTCGGCCACGGCGGCCAGGAAGCGCTGCTGACGCGAGATGCGGCCCAGATCGCTGTCGATGTTGCGCACCCGGACGAAGCCGAGCGCCTCTGGGCCGTTCAGCGTCTGGCAGCCCGCGGGCAGGTCGATGTTGGCGTCCTCGTCGCTGATCGGCCGGCCCAGGCACAGGTCGACGCCGCCCATCGCGTCGACCACGTCGACGAATCCCTGGAAGTCCAGCTCCACGTAATGGTGGATCGGGATGCCAGTCAACGTCTGGACTGTCCGCACCAAGCAGGTCGGGCCCCCTACGTCCGTGGCGGCGCCGATCTCATAGGCACCGTTGATCCGCCCCTGTGAGCCGTCGCAGCGCTCGACCAGCAGATCGCGGGGAAGCGACAGCACGGCGGGTCCTTCCCGGCGCGGGTCCATCTGGACGACCATCACGGTGTCGGTACGGACGCCTTCGAAGTCTCCGGTCCCAAGCTCCTGGCGCTGGTCGGCGGTGAGGTCGTCTCGGCTGTCGGAACCGGCGACCAGAATGTTGACGACGTCGCGCAGCTCGGGGGCGTCCACGACCCCGTCGCCGTCGGTGTCTCCGGGGATCTGCGTCTCGACGTCGAGCGTCCCGATCTGGCGGTCGCCGTACCACAGCAGCGTCGCCACGGCGGCCGCAGCGACCAGCAGCAGGACAACCACGATCGCAACCGCCCCCTTGACGCGGCGCCGGCGTCGCCGGTTTGGCGACGCTGGGTCGGTGGGCATGGCGGTGGGACCGGCCAGGTCAGGGGTCGGCGCCTCGGACGGCACGGAGCGACGGCCTTTCAGCTGGGACGGATGGGCGGCAACGGTACTTCGTCGCTCGGGTCTACGATTCGGCAGCCTCGGCAACATCAATCACGACAAGGAGTCGCGCGTGGCACGGGTGATGGCGGTCGACGACGACCACGTGATCCGCGGCCTGCTCGAGGTCAACCTCGAGATGGAAGGTCACGACGTGATCACCGCCGTCGACGGCCAGGACGCGCTGAACAAGGTTCGCGAGACCAGGCCCGATCTGATCCTGCTCGACGTGATGATGCCCAACGTCAACGGGTGGCAGGTGGCAGAGCAGCTCAAGGGCGATCCCGAGACCAAGGACATCCCCATCGTGTTCCTGTCCGCTCGGGCGATGGAGGCCGACGTCCGCAAGGGTACGGATATCGGCGTGGAGTCCTACGTCACCAAGCCCTTTGATCCCATCGACCTCATGGACCTCGTCGGCCGGCTGCTCGCCGAACGGGGGGCGTGATGCCGCCCGCCGCCCCCACGGGGCCGGCGGAGCTCGCCGGTGTGGTCCGACAGGCGCTGGCCGACGCAGGCCTGCCCGACCGGGAGCCGCAGTTCGAACGGCCGCGTCAACGAGAGCACGGGGACTGGGCCACCAACGTCGCGCTGACCCTGGCCAAGCCCGTCGGTCGGCCGCCCCGCGAGATCGCACAGGACATCGCCGACCGGCTGGTGCTGCCTGATGACGTCGACCGCGTCGTGATCGCCGGACCGGGGTTCATCAACATCCACCTGTCGCACGCCGCTTTGGAGCAGGTGGTCGCGGCCGTGGTGCACCAGGGCAGCGCGTGGGGGCGCGCGACCCACGACGAGGTCCGTCGCGCGAACGTCGAGTTCGTGTCGGCCAATCCCACCGGCCCGCTGCACGTCGGCGCGGGCCGCTGGGCTGCTGCCGGCGACGCGATCGCCAATCTGCTGGAGGCCACCGGCTGGGAGGTGCACCGCGAGTACTACCTGAACGACGCCGGCAACCAGCTCGAGCTGTTCGGACGGAGCGTCGCGGCGGTGGCCGCCGGCGACGAGCCGCCGGAGAACGGCTACCGCGGCGCCTACATCACCGAGCTGGCGCAGAGCCTGCCCCCCGGTGAAGCGCAGCAGGACCCCTCCCACGTGACGGAGGCCGCCTACCGCCACATGCTCGAGCGGATCCAGGCGACCATGACGGCGTTCGGCGTGGACTTCGACGAGTGGTTCAGCGAGCGGACCCTGCACGAGTCGGGCGCAGTCGAGCAGGTGGTGCACCGCCTGGAGAACGGCGGCCACGCCTATCGCCAGGACGGGGCGCTGTTCCTGCGGACCACCGACTTCGGTGACGACAAGGACCGGGTGCTGATCCGCGCGGACGGACGCCCCACGTACTTCGCCGCCGACTGCGCCTATATGGCGTCGAAGGTCAGCCGCGGTTTTGATCTTGCGATCTACCTGCTCGGCGCTGACCACCACGGCTATGTGCACCGTCTGCTCGCCATCGCCCAAGCGATGGACCTCAAGCCGGGAACGGTCGAGGTCATCATCGGCCAGCTGGTCAACCTGTACCGGGGCGGCGAGGCGGTGCGGATGAGCAAGCGCACCGGCGAGATGGTCACCTTCGACGAGCTCATCGACGAGGTCGGTCCCGACGCCGCCCGGTACACGTTCCTGCGCACGTCGCTGGACGTCACGCTGAACTTCGACATCGCCGAGGTCGTCCGCCAGGACCGCGAGAACCCCGTGTACTACGTGCAGTACAGCCACGCCCGCATCGCCGGGATCATGCGCACGGCCACCGAGCGCGGCGTCACGCCGGGTGTTGTCGACGAGGCACGGCTGGATCTGCTCACCCACGAGACCGAAGAAGAGCTGATCCGGCGGATCGCGACGTTCCCAGAGGTCGTCGCCTACGCCGCCGAGGAACGCGCACCCCACCGGATGGCCCGCTTCGCCGAGGAGCTCGCCGAGGCCTTTCACCGCTTCTACACCGAGTGCCAGGTGGTGGGCGACGACGAGGAGCTGACCCGCGCCCGCTACTGGCTGTGCGTCGCGACCCGCCAGACGCTGGTCAACGCGCTCGGCCTGCTCGGCGTCAGCGCCCCCGATCGGATGTGACCGGTTGAGCGCGGAGCTGACGCAGCGCTACCGGCGGGCTCTGGAAGGACTGCTCGGTGTGCCCGCGACGGAGGGCAACGTCGTCGAGGTGCTGCGCAACGGCGACCAGATCTTCCCGGCCATGCTCACGGCGATCCGGGAAGCCGAGTCGACCGTGGACTTCGCGACCTACGTGTACTGGACCGGCGATATCGCGGTGGAGTTCGCCCAGGCGCTGTGCGAGCGCGCCGGAGCCGGCGTGCGGGTGCGAGTTCTGCTCGACGCCGTCGGAGCGCAGAGCATGAACCGCGACCTGGTCGCCCAGATGGAGCAGTCCGGGGTGCAGTTCGAGTTCTTCCGCCCGCCCACCACCTGGAAGGTCTGGGAGACCAACCACCGCACGCACCGCAAGGTGCTCATCTGCGACGAGGAGGTGGCGTTCACCGGCGGCGTCGGGATCGCCGAAGAGTGGACCGGCGACGCGCAGGACCCCGAGCACTGGCGTGAGACCCATGTGCGGTTGCGCGGTCCCGCTGTCGACGGGCTCCGGTCGGCGTTCGTGTCGAACTGGGCCGAGACCGGCCGCGAGCTGTTCGACGAGTACGACCGCTTCCCCGAACAGCCTCAGCCCGGAGGGTGCACGGTGCAGGTCGTGCAGAGCGCCGCCCAGTTCGGGTGGAGCGACCTGGCCACCGTGATGGCCGCCATGATCGGTCTGGCCAAGGACACCCTGAGGATCACCAGCGCCTACTTCGTGCCCGACGAGCGGTTCGTCGCCTACCTCACACACGCGGCTGCCCGCGGCGTCGACGTCCAGGTCCTGATGCCCGGCGAGCATGCCGACAAGCGGGTCGTCCAGGTCGCCGGCGAGGCGAACTACGACGAGCTGCTCGAGGCGGGCGTGCGGATCTTCCGTTACGACCGCACCATGTTGCACGCCAAGATCGTGACCGCGGACGGGGTCGTCGCCACCGTCGGCTCGGGGAACTTCGACCAGCGCTCGCTGGGGATCAACGAGGAGGCCAACATCGTCGTGTTCGACCGGGGAACGACCGAGATCCTCGACCAGCAGTTCGCCGACGACCTGCAGCACGCGACAGAGGTCCACCCCGGCGACTGGAAGAACCGGGGTCCGGTGCAGCGCGTGGCAGAGGCCGTGACGAACCCCATCAGCCCCCAGCTGTGAGCACACCATTTCCGCGCACCGCCGTCATCGACGACGGCCGGTTGATCCAGATCGGCGGCGTCGCCGTGGCCGAGCTCGGCCACCAGCACGGCACGCCCCTGTACGTCGTGGACGAGGCGGAGCTGGTCGGGCGGATGCGCGAGTACCGGGAGGCGTTCGGCGCCGCCGCCGACGTCGCGTACGCCTCCAAGGCGCTGTGCGTCACCGGGGTCCTGCAGTTGGCAGCCCGCGAGGGCCTGCACGTCGATGTCGCGAGCCGCGGCGAGCTGCACACCGCGGTGCGCGCCGGCTTTCCCATGGAGCGGGTCATCCACCACGGCAACAACAAGGAGCTCGACGAGCTTCGCGACGCCGTCGAGCTCGGCGTTGGCCGGATCGTCGTCGACAGCCTCAGTGAGCTTCGCCGCGTGGCCGACCTGGCCCGCAACGCCGGCCGCACCGTCGACATCCTGATCCGCATCACACCCGGAGTCGACGCGGACACCCACACCCACATCGCCACGGGTCACGACGAGGCCAAGTTCGGCTTGAGCCTGGCGGCGGGGTTGGCGCACACCGCCATCGAGGAGGCGCTGGGTACGGACGGTCTGCGCCTGCGGGGGTTGCACTCGCACGTCGGCAGCCAGCTGCTGACCAGCGCCGCGTTCGAGGCCGCCACCCGCACGTTGATCGGGCTGCTCGCAGACGTGCACCAGCGCCACGGGGTGTGGCTGGACGAGCTGAACGTCGGCGGCGGGCTGGCGATCGCCTACACCCGCTACGACCCCGAGCTGCCCATCGCGCAATACGCCGAAGAGCTGCTGGCGGCGGTGCGGCGGGAGGCGGACGAGCGCGGCGTCCCGACGCCCCGGATCACGGTGGAACCGGGGCGGTCGATCGCGGGACCGGCGGGGATCACGCTGTACACCGTCGGCACGGTCAAAGACGTCCCCGGTGTCTGCACGTTCGCCGCTGTCGACGGAGGGATGAGCGACAACCTGCGGCCGTCGCTGTACGGCGCGCGCTACGAAGTCGTGCCGGCAGGCCCGCCGCGCCCCGTCGGGGACCGCCACCCGTTCAACGTCGTCGGCAAGCACTGCGAAACGGGCGACGTGCTCGCTGCCGGCGTGTGGCTGCCGGCCGACCTGGGCGAGGGCGACCTGCTCGCCGTGGCCGCGACCGGCGCGTACGGCCACGCGATGGCGTCGAACTACAACCGCCTCACCCGCCCCGCGATGGTGCTGGTCGGCGAGGGGCGAACCCGCGTGCTCGTCCGCCGCGAAACCCTCGACGACCTCGTTGCTCACGACGTGCTCCTGGAC
>Ga0247713_1001340_pt1 | contig 12280 bp, 15 predicted proteins | sample 21E_NmetaG_FD_189936 | JGI IMG/M metagenome (GOLD analysis project Ga0247713, IMG submission 189936) | Soil microbial communities from hillslope of Landscape Evolution Observatory, University of Arizona, Oracle, AZ, United States - 2-1-E_N | ecosystem: Engineered > Artificial ecosystem >... | reverse complement strand
GCCCACCTGGCGTCCGCCCTCGTGAAGATCTCGGGAGCGGTGAAGAAGATCCCGAACCGAGACCTGCGCACGGTCGAGCAGATGAACGCGTTCTTCATCATCCCGGCGAAGGCCGAGCTGCTCTCGACCCACCCGTCGCTCGAGCGCCGGCTCCGCCAGCTCGACGAGATCCAGCGCCAGCTCGAAGGCCGCTAGCCGCGGACGCGGCGTAGGCTGGGCCGGTGGGCATCCTCAGCGTCCTGTTCGGCCGCAAGCGGCTCCCTCGGTCGAAGACCGAAGGACTCGGGGCGGTGGCCGCCGCCGAGCTCTCCATGCGCACGTCGCTGGGGATGGACCCCGGCCGCCGGGGAGGGCTGGCGATGCGGGTCCTGTCGGGGTCGCGGTTCGAGCAGCTGCGGTCCGACGTGGACCGGGTCCTGCAGATCGCTGCGCGCGACCTCGGCTCCCAGGTCGCCCTCCGAGGCGACGACCTCGGGTACCTCTGGGCGGTCATAACCGACGAGGACTTCCCCGACCTGGTGGCCGCCGTGCAGGTGGGCGCCCAGATGGTCGTCGAGGAGGGGTTCCGGGACCAGCTGCTCTGCGCCGTCTTCCCGTTCAAGGCGCGCGACGGCGGGGAGCCACTCCACCTCGTCTACTCGTTCCGACGGGGTCGGTTCTACGCGTTCGCCCCGCGTCGGGGACGGACACGCGACACCGCCATGGAGCTGAGGGTTCACGCGCTGCTCGAGGGCGAGCTCCCGCTGGAGGACGACCTGGAGTTCCGCTACCCGCTCTGGGGCATGCCGCTGGACGAGGACCCGTGACCGGAGGAGAGGTCCATCCGGACCGTCTGAACCCCTCCCCCGCACCCGGCGTTGGGGAGGGTGGACACCCCCTCACGGCAGAGGAGGCGTTCGACGCGTTCGTAGAGGAGAGGTACGCGCGGCTCGTGAGCACGGTCCGCGTCGTCACCCGAGACCAAGGGGTTGCCGAGGACGTGGTGCAGGAAGCCTTCGCGCGGGCCTACGTGTCCTGGTCGAAGCTGTGGCCGGACGGCAACCCCGCCGGATGGGTGCACCGGGTCGCCACCAACCTCGCGATCAGCTGGCGGCGACGGGCGACGCGGGAGGCGCGGGCGGTCGCCCGGCTCGGACGCAGGACCGCGGTCTTCGAGCCGGCGCCCGAGGCCTACCCAGAGCTGCACCGCGCGGTCGCCGAGCTACCGATCCGGCAACGGACGGCGGTCGCGCTGCACTACGTGCTCGGCCTGCCCGTGGACGACACGGCCGAAGCGATGGGATGCCGGCCGGGGACGGTCAAGTCGCTCCTCTTCCAGGCCCGAGAGCGCCTGCGCAGGACGTTGGGAGAGCCATGAACGATCCCCTGGACAGGCTCCGCGAGACGCCCGGGGGGCCAGCCGCGGACGTCACCGCGATCCGCGCCCGGGCCCGGCGCATCGTGCGGCGCAGGACGGCGACCCTGGGAGGGGCGGCCGCGCTCGTGCTCGTGGCCGCTATCGGCGGGTCGATGCTCCGCCTCCCGTCCGACGTGGGGGACCGGACGAGACTGGCGGACGAGCGCAGCCTGGACGTGGGGTCCCCCATGCCGGAGTCAACCAAGGAGCTCGGGCCGGACCCCGGGGTCGGGGCGAGCGCCCCGAGCGGGACCGCCGCTCCGATCGCGGCGGACGGCTCCGCCCAGGGGGCGACATCGGGCGCGGCCGCGCAGGGGACCGGCTCGCCCCCCGGTCCGCCGCTCGAGCTGGACCTCTCCCTCTCGCGCAAGACGCTCCCGGCTGGAGAGCAGGTGCGCATCACGCTGAGCGTCTGCAACCCCTCGGACCGCCCCGTGGAGGCGGCTTTCGCTCACGGACAGCGGCACGATTTCGAGGCGCGCAGGCAGGGGGACGACCGTCCGGTCTGGCGGTGGGGCGCTCAGCGCAGCTTCGCTCAGGCGGTCGGGCGGGAGCGGTGGGGGCCCGGGGAGTGCCGGGACTTCACCGGTGAGTGGTCGGGTGACGGGGACGACGGGCGCCCACGGTCCGGCCGCTACCTGATCGTCGGTGTCCTGACGACGGACCCGCCGCTGCGCTCGGGAGCCGAGGAGGTATGCCTCGGCGAGTGTCCCTAGCCGTCGCCCTCGGACCCCTCCGCGGATCCCAGCTCGCGGCGCATCTCGGCCAGCTCGAGCTCGATCTCGCTCTCGTGGGTGACCTTCTGCAGCTCTGCCTCGATCTGGTCGCGGGGAGCGGACAGGTCCGGGATCGCTCCCGATGAGAGCAGCTCGTCCATCGCTACCGCCCTGGCCTGCAGCTCCTCCGTCTTCTGCTCGGCGCGGCCCAGGGCGCGGCCGACGTCCCCGAACTCCTCCGACAGTCCGCTCAGGGCCTCGCCGACCTTCACCTGCGCTTCGGCCGCCGTGTACTGGGCCTTCGTCGTCTCCTTGCGGGTCCGGAAGGCCTCGATCCGGGCTTGGAGCTTCTGCTCCGTCGCCTTCAGGCGCTCCTCCTCGGCCTCGATGTTCGCGATCTGCTCGTCCATCCCCTGGAGCTGCGCCTGGATCTCCTTCTTCCGCTGCAGGGCGAGCTTGGCCAGGTCCTCCCGTCCGGCGCCGACCGCGCGTCGGGCCTGGTTGTCCAGCTTCGCGACCTGCTCCTCCAGCCTTCCCGCCTGCAGTCGGAGACGGGCCCTGGAGGTGGCGACGTCGGCGATCCCCTTGCGCACCTTCTGCAGGAGGTCCAGCTGCCGCTCGTAGGAATAGTCGAGCAGCTCGCGCGGGTCCTCCGCGCGCCCGACGGCCCGGCTGAACTTCATCTTGATGATCGTCATGAGTCTGGAGAACGCGCCCACTCGCTCCTCCTTTTCGGCTGCCCGTCCGAGGCTCGGACATTCTAGTCGTGGGATAGCCTGAGCATCGATGGGCCGCCCTCTGGTAGCTGCGCTGTGCGCGATCGCCCTCGCCGCCTGCTCGGCCTCCTCTCCACCTCCGCCGAGCGAGGAGCCGCCGAGGCTCGTGGACGGAGCGGTGGTCGAGACGACGCCCGACGGGTTCAAGGCGACCATGCGGGCCCTCGAGGGGGAGCCGCTCGTCGTGAACTGGTGGGCGTCCTGGTGCATCCCGTGCGCCACCGAGATGCCGATCCTCGCCCGGGCGGCCCGCGACTACGACGGACGCGTCGCGTTCCTCGGCGTGAACCCCAAGGACGACGCGAAGGCGGCAACGGCGTTCCTGGCCCGCTACGAGGTCCCCTTCCCGAGCGTGGGCGACCCGGGAGGGGAGATCATGCGAGACCAGGGGATCGTGGGGATCCCCGTGACGAGGTTCTACCGGGCCGACGGGGTGCTCGCCTTCGTGCGGAACGGGGACATCGACGACGAGACGCTTAGACGTCGGATCGAGCAGCTGCTCAGGATCGGCTGAGTCAGCCCCGCTCGGACCCGATGTGGTCGAGCAGCGCCATCTCCCGGCGCAGGATCGAGACCTCCCGGGCCAACCGCACGTCGGCGGTCTCCGTCTCGAGCAGGGTCTGCTTCTCCGGCGGGTCGATGGCGAGCATCGTCGCGATCGTGTACGACCGCGCGACGGGGTCGACCGGGAGCTTCAACGGAACGTCCCCGTCGCCGTTGCGCAGACGGTAGGAAGCCAGGAGCTTCTCGGCCTCCTCGCTGTGCTCCCGCGCGACCCCGAAGTCGCCGATCGCCTCGGGCAGGTGCTCCACCCAGGCCGCCGGGTACTCGTTGGAGCAGTCGATATCGACGATCCTGAAGCGTCGGTACCCCTCCACCTCGAGGAGGTACCGACCGTCCGGGAGCCGGGCGTAGCCGGCGATCCTCGCCATCGTCCCGACCGAGTGCGGCTCGGCGGGTCCCCCCACCTCCCGTCCACGCCGGATGAGCACGACGCCGAACCCCTCGCCGGAGTCGAGGCAGTGGCCCACGAGCGACCGGTAGCGCTCCTCGAAGACGTGGAGGCCGAGATCGGTGTGCGGCAGGAGGATCGAGTGGAGAGGAAAGATGGGAACCCGTTCTGCCACGCCGCTTCCCCCTGGACGGATAGGTCAGTCTATCCCCCGGCGGCTCGGGTGTTCGGAGGTCGGTAGGCTCTCTTCACACCCCCACCCGTGAGGCTCGACATGGTTGCCAGCTCCGCGAGTCATGCCCTGACCGACCGCCACGCCGTGGTCGTGCACTACAACGAGATCGGCCTGAAGGGACGCAACCGAGGCCAGTTCGAGGGCGCCCTGGTACGCAACCTCGAACGAGCCCTGGCCGGCAGGGGGCAGGTGGAGGTGATGAGCGGGCGGATGCTCGTTCATCTCCCCGGACCCCCGGACCCCGCCGTGACCGACGCCCTCCGCCGCACCTTCGGCGTGGCCGTCTTCGCGCCCGCCGTCGAGGTCGAGGCCGATCTCGAGACGCTCTGCGGGACCGCCCTGCGCCTGCTGGTGGGCCGGCCGGCGGAGACGTTCGCGGTGGCCGCTCGACGCTCGACGAAGGAGCTCCCGTTCACCTCGACCGATATCAACGTGGCGGTCGGGGACGCCGTCCGGACCTCCCTCGGCATGAAGGTGGACCTCGGCGACCCGGAGGTCACGGTCCACATCGAGATCGTCGGAAAGCGGGCCTGGGTCTACGTCGACCGCGTCCCGGGACCGGGCGGGCTCCCGGTCGGGGTGTCCGGACGGGTGATGAGCCTGCTGTCCGGCGGGATCGACTCCCCGGTCGCCACCTGGAAGGTCCTGAAGCGCGGGACGAAGGCATCGCTCGTCCACTTCCACTCGGCTCCCTTCACCGACCGGGCGAGCACCCGCAAGGCGATCGAGCTGGCCGAGGCGATCTCTTCGTGGCAGGGGACGACCCGGCTGTACATGGTCGCCTTCGGCGAGGCCCAGCAGAGGATCGTCGTCGGCGCCCCTCCCCCCTTGCGCGTCGTCCTGTACCGCCGGTTCATGGTGCGCGTCGCGGCTGCGCTCGCCCGGCGGGAGCGGGCCAGGTTCCTGGTGACCGGCGACAGCCTGGGCCAGGTGGCCTCCCAGACGCTGGACAACCTGCTCTGCGTGGAGGACGCCGCGCCGATGCCGATCCTGCGCCCGCTCGTCGGCGACGACAAGCAGGACATCATCGATCTCGCCAAGACGATCGGCACGTACGAGACCTCGATCCTGCCGTACCAGGACTGCTGCTCCCTGTTCGTGCCGAGGTCCCCCGCCACGCACGCATCGGTCGAGGAGTGCCGTCAGGCCGAGCGCGACCTCCCGGTGGACGAGATCGTGGCCGCGTGCGTGGCCGGGGCGGAGCTGCACGTCGCGGGCCGGGAGCCGGCGACGTGAGACGCCTGGCCGTCCTAGGCGCCGGGATGATGGGGGAGGCCCTCGTGCGGGGACTCCTGACCGCCGGCTGGGAGCCGGACCGGATCGTGATGGCGGATGTGAGGCAGGGCCGCCTCGACGAGCTCCGGGAGGTGCTCGGCGTCCACGTGGAGCAGGACAACGCCACGGCTGCGGCGGGGGCGGAGGCGGTCCTGCTCGCGGTGAAGCCGCAGGACGCCACGGAGGTCCTGTCGGGCCTCGGTCCGGACCGCGCGGTCCTGTCGATCGTGGCCGGGCTGAGGACATCGGCCATCGCCGACGCGGTGGGAGCCCGGACGCCCGTCGTCCGGGCGATGCCGAACACCCCGGCCCGGGTGGGCAGGGGGGTCACGGCGCTCGCCGCGGGTGCGGCCTGCGACGACGCGACCCGGACGCTCGCGGCCGACGTGTTCTCCGCCGTCGGACCCGTCGTCTGGCTCGAGGAGGACCTCCTGGACGCGGTGACCGCGGTCTCTGGGTCGGGGCCAGCCTACGTGTTCTACCTGGCCGAAGCGATGCTGACCGGGGCCGAACAGGTGGGGCTCGACCCGACCACGGCCCGGACCCTCGTCGTTCAGACCCTGCGGGGGGCGGCCGAGATGCTGGCTCAGGACGACGCTGACCCCCGGGAGCTCCGCGCCCAGGTCACGTCGCCAGGGGGGACGACCGAGGCGGCCGTCGCCGCGCTCGACGCCCATGACGTGAAGGCGGCGCTGGCCGAGGCGATCGCCCGGGCCGCCCGCCGCAGCGCCGAGCTCGGTCGGTGAGCGTTCGGGCGGTCGCATGGCGTCCGTCGGAGCTCCGCCGTTAGGATGCGAGCCGACAAGGAGCACGATGGCGCGTTCGGGTCCCGAGATCTCAAAGCTGCTGACGGTCGCCGAGGTGGCGGCCGTGATGCGCGTATCCAGGATGACCGTGTACAGGCTGATCAGGCGAGGACAGCTCCGGGCTATCAAGGTCGGACGCAACTACCGCGTCCGTGAGGAGGATCTGACGTCGTACCTGGACAGGTCCTCGGTCGCCGGCGAGTAGGACCACCACGACCCCCGTGACGCGCCGTCGCACCGAGGTGCGATGAGCGACATCGAGCAGGCACACGCGGACGCCGTTGCGGAGCTGGTCGCGTCCCCGGGACGGGTCTTCGTCACGGGCGGGATCGACTCGGGCAAGACCACGTTCGTGCTCCGCCTGGCCCGGGCAGCCGTAGAGGCCGGGATCCCCACCGCGGTCATCGACGCCGACCTGGCGCAGTCGACCATCGGCCCGCCCGCCACGGTCGGACTGAAGCTCTTCCGTTCCGTCGAGGATCTCGATCCTGCCAGCCTCGGCTCACCCGATGCGATGGCGTTCGTCGGGACCGTCTCCCCGCGCGGGAAGCTGCTGCCGCTCGTCACCGGCACCGCGAAGCTCGTCCTGCGGGCGATCGAGATGGGAGCCCGCATGACCGTGGTGGACACGTCCGGCCTGATCGGCGGCGTGGCCGGGCAGCTCCTGAAGCTCCACAAGGCCGAGCTCTGCCGTCCGCACCACGTGGTCGCTCTCGCCCGGGGAGGCGAGATGGAGCCCGTCACCGGGGTCCTGCGCAAGTTCCTGTCCCTGCATGTCATGGAGCTCGAGGTCCACCCGGAGATACGGATCAGGCCGGTGGACGAGCGACTCGCCTACCAGGAGCGGCGGCTCGGCGAGTTCCTCGGCCCCCAGGTGCACCGATGGAGGGTGAAGCCGACCGTGTTCATGCCCTCGCTCCCGCCCGACTTCGACCTGGCGACCTTGGAGGGCCTGCTCGTCGGGGTCGATAACGGACACGGGGACTGCCTGGGTCTCGGCGTCCTCGAGCACCGTGACCAGACGCTCCGGCTCCTCACCCCGGTGGCCGAGGGCGTGAAGGCTCTCAGGCTGGGCTCCGTCCGGGCCACGGCGCGCGGTACCATCACGGGGAGGGTCGACATCCCGGCCATGTTCGGGACCGACTGACCCCTCGGCAGGATCCGCGTCAGGTAGACGACGAGGCGCGGCCCGCCTTCGTTGTCGTCGCGCAGGAGGTTCCGACGTGGGTTCCGTCTTGAAGAAGCGCCGCAAGAAGATGCGGAAGAAGAAGCACAAGAAGCTCCTGAAGAAGACGCGCTGGGAGCGCCTCAACAAGAAGTAGCTCGGTCCTGCCCCGCGGCGTCCTCTCGTCGACGGCGGCAACCCGGCACCGAAGAGGATCACCCCCACCCCCCTCTGATCGCGCACGCGTTCGATCGGTAGGTTTCGGGGGTACGGGCTCTCCTGGGACGATCGCGGAAGGACTCGGGATTGGGCAGGCGCATCCTCATCACGCGCATCGGGTGGTTCCTCAGCCACAGGCTCGCGCGGCGCCTCGAGGAGGACCCGGATGTCGAGTACATCCTGGGGGTCGACCTCGCTCCGCCCGCGGGGGACCTCCAGCGCACGGAGTACCTGCAGGTGGACCTCCGCAAGCCGGTGCTGCTGAAGATCATCGAGTCCACCGGGATCGACACGGTCGTCCACCTCAACCTGTACTCCACGCCCGGGGAGGCAGGCGGCCGCGGCGCGATGCACGACCTGAACGTGATAGGCGCGATGCAGCTGTTCGCGGCGATCCAGCGCTCGGAGACCGTGAAGCAGTTGATCGTGCGGTCGTCGACCGCCGTGTACGGGGCGGACCCCAACGACCCGGCCGTCTTCACGGAGGACATGATGCGGTCCTCGCGCACGGACCCGTTCGGCCGCGACTCCCAGGAGATCGAGACCTACGCGCGCGAACTGGCTCGACGCCGCCGCGACATCGAGATGACCACGTTCCGCTTCGCCAACATCCTCGGTCCGGGCGCGGACACCCCCCTGGCCAACTACCTGATGATGCCGGTGGTCCCGACGATCCTGGGGTTCGACCCTCGGTTGCAGTTCCTCCACGAGGACGACGCGACGGACCTGCTCGTCCAGGCTCTCGAACGGCCGGTGGGCGGAGTGTTCAACGCGTCGGGAGACGGCGTGATGTACCTGTCGCAGGTGATCCGTCAGGGTGGACGGCTCGAGCTGCCGATGCCGCTGCCCGTCCTGAGCGCGGCCGCCCCGTTCCTGCGACTGGCGGGACGCGGCCTGAGCATCCCGCCCCACGTCGTGCGTCTGATCCACTGGGGGAGGGTCGCCGACACGCGACGCCTCCGCGAGACGTTCGGGTTCGAGCCGCGCTACACCACCCGGGACGCGGTGCGAGAGTTCTACGCCGAGCGGCGCCTGCGCCGGGTCACTCGGACCCAGCAGGCGGCCGCCTGGGAGCGGGAGCTGCACGACTTCCTCACCCGGAAGGGTCAGGAGCGGTTCCTGGCCTCCACCCGGGGACGCGGACCCAGGGACCTCTGATGCCCGAGGCGCAGGTCGTTCCGATCAACCGAGACGAGCCGGACCGGTGCCGGGCCGTGACCGTCCGCGGCCAGCCGTGCCGCAACCGCGCCGTCGAGGGCTCCATGTTCTGCCGGATACACCAGCCGTCGAGCGGGTCGCGGGCTCCCACCGGCGGGCTCCCCCCGTCCCTCGGCTCCCTCGCCGAGGGCGACGTGACGGACATCTTCGAGTTCCTGCGGCGCAGGATGCGTGGGGAGTACGAGATCGACGTCTTCGGGTTCGACCGCGAACTCACCGAGCTCCTGCTCCCCCTTATCCGGCCCCTGGTCCGGTCCTACTTCCGCGTCGACGTCATAGGCAACGAGAGGATCCCGTCGACCGGTCCCGCCCTCCTGGCGGCCAACCACGCCGGGACGATCCCGCTCGACGGCGTGGTGTTGCGCGGGGTCGTGTGGGAGCACGAGCCGCACCGCCATGTGAGGGAGCTCGTCGCCGATCTCGGGTTCACGATCCCGTTCTTCTCCCAGGTCGTCCGGAAGACGGGGGCCACGGTCGCCTGCGTCGAGGACACGATGCGCCTCCTGAAAGCGGGAGAGCTCGTCGCGGTCTTCCCCGAGGGGTTCAAGGGGGTAGGCAAACGGTTCAAGGAGAGGTACCGCCTTCAGCGGTTCGGGCGCGGCGGGTTCGTCGAGGTCGCGATGCAGGCGAGGGCCCCGATCGTGCCCGTGGCCATCGTCGGGAGCGAGGAGACCTACCCGATGGTCGCCAACCTCCGACCCCTGGCCCGGCTCCTCGGACTGCCGTACTTCCCGATCACCGCGCAGTTCCCACTGCTCGGCCCCCTCGGTCTGCTCCCGATCCCCTCCAAGTGGGTGATCGAGTTCTGCGAGCCCGTCGAGACGGCCCACCTTCCCGAGGACGCCGCGTCCGACCCGATGGCCGTCTTCGAGGTCACCGATCAGGTCCGACAGTCGATCCAGCGCACGCTGCTCAAGAACCTGCGCCTGCGGCGGTCCATCCTTGGGTGAGGGCCCGGGTCAGCGCGTCCTGAACGGGAACGCGTACCTGACGTAGGCACCGTCGGGGAAGCGGGCCTCCGCCTCGAGCACCCACGTCCCGGCCTCCAGCTCGTACGGCACCCTCTCCTGCCACGACCGGGTGGCGGCGACCGTCCGCCTCGTCCGGGCTTCGACGATCCTCGTCGTGCCGCGCTCGGGCTGGACCGGGAGGAGCGCCACGACGCGGATATCCCCCGACCGGGCGATCACGGGCGCTCCGGCCGGCGACGGCGCCTCCCGCGACTCACACCGGAGCTCTCCTCCGCGCTGCGGCCAGCACGAGCGGACGAGGGAGCCCTCCAGCCTCGCCTCCGGAACGGAGGCCGAGAGCGCAGGCGGTTCGGCCGGACGGAGGAACCAGAAGAGCGACGACCCCGCGAGCGCGACGAGCAGGACGGCCGAGATCGTGAACCAGGCGCGGACGGTCACGTTGTGGTTCTAGCACGCGACGGAGCATCATCGAGCCCCATGCTCAGATCGGCGAAGCTGGCCCCAACGGTCGAGTACGGCGTCCTGGACCGGTTCTGGCGCGAAGCCGACGACCTCGGCTACCACGCGATCTGGACCTACGACCACTTCTACGGCCTCGACGACCTCGACCGTCCGACCCTGGAGGGCTGGACGACGCTGGCTGCGATGGCCGCGGTGACGCGACGGGCCAGGGTGGGGTGCATGGTCACCGGGGTCACCTACCGCCATCCCGCCCTGCTCGCGAACATGGCCGTCACCGTCGACCACATAAGCGGGGGGCGGCTGGAGATGGGGATGGGCGCCGCCTGGCACGTGCCCGAGCACCACGACTACGGGTTCCCGTTCCCGAGCGCGGGACGCCGGATCGCGATGCTGGACGAGGCCTGCGAGATCATGCGCGGCCTTTGGACGGAGGAGCGCGTGGACCATGAGGGTCCCAACTGGACCCTCCAGGGAGCCAGATGCATCCCGAAGCCGGTCCAGGCCCGGCTCCCGATCGTGATCGGCGGGATCGGAGAGAGGAAGACCTTGAGGGTGGTGGCGCGCCACGCGGACGAGTGGAACGCCCCTGGGCTCGGGATGGAGCCGTCGGAGTTCGCCCGGCTGTCCGGGGTGCTGGACGAGCACTGTGGGGCGGTTGGGCGGGAGCCGTCGGAGATCCGCAGGTCCGTCCAGCTGTTCATCTTCCCCTCGGACCCGGAGCAGACGGACCGGCTCCCGGACACCCTCGCCGCCTTCGAGGAGGCGGGAGCCGAGCACGCCGTGCTCTCCTTCTACGGACCCCCGACCGCCGACCTGCTGAGGAGGCTGGCTCCCGGCGAGCAGGGTTAGCCGGCGGCGCGGAGAAACCCCCCCGGGATGAAGCTCCGCATCCGCCCCGCGGTCGCCGCCCTCGTCGTCGTCGCGGCGGCCCTGACCGGGTCCGACGCCGCGGCCCAGCCCGCCGACCACGTGGCCATGCGGGGACAGCTCTCGACCCCGGACCACCCGCACGTCGTCCGGGGGACGCAGCACGTCGAGATGTCGGACGGGACCCGTCTGTACGTCGAGGTCGTCAGACCCGATCCCGGCATCCATGGGGACGGACCCTGGCCGGTGATCCTGGAGGCGAGCCCTTACCACGGGACGCTGGCGGGAAGGATCGGGGACCGCATCTTCCCCGACCCGAGGTCGCCGAACGGCCAGCCCCTCGGGCTCACGGGCTACTTCGCCCCCCGCGGCTACGCGGTCGTCATGGTGGACCTCCGCGGCACGGGCCGGTCCACCGGCTGCCTCGACCACCTCGGCCCCCGCGACGCGCGCGACCTCTACGAGATCGTGGAGTGGGCAGCTCTGCAGCCGTGGTCGAGCGGGCGGGTCGGGATGACCGGACACAGCTACGTGGGGTCGACGCCGACGGTCGCAGCCGCCCAGCGTCCCCGCGGGCTGGTCACGATCGTCCCGAGCGCGGGCCTGGCGTCGATGTACGACCACCAGTTCCAGAGAGGGGTCCCGTACAACCTGCAGTACGTGGGCCCGATGGCGGCCTACCCGTCCCTCGCCCTTCAACGCGACCTCCCTCCCGGGTCACCGCCGGTGCCGGTGACCGGCGGAGGGGGGACGGGCGACAACTGGGGAGCCGCCCCGAACCCGCAGACGGGGTGCGGCTGGACGAGCACCGCGCTGCTGGCGGGGTCCGGACAGGTCACCGGACAGTACGAGCTGTGGCACGCGCAGCGGGACTGGACCGCGCAGGCGTCGGACGTCGATATCCCGGTGTTCATGATCCACGGCGTGAACGACAACGCGGCCCGGATACCCGCCGCTGAATGGTTCTTCGCCCGTCGCCACGTGCGGCCGGGAGACAAGGTCTGGATCGGACAGTGGGACCACGGCGGGAGCGTCACGGCCTGCGTGGACACCCTGGGCCGGCGACGGACGCACCCGACGTGCCGGTTCGCCCAGTTCCAGTACGCCCTGCACGCCTGGTTCGACCGTCATCTGAAGCAGCGGGACGTGGACACGGGTCCCGCCGTTGAGGCGTTCCTCAACGGTCGTGCCGCGGGCCCGCCCGGACGCCCCCCCCATGGGG
>Ga0247713_1001339_pt1 | contig 12282 bp, 14 predicted proteins | sample 21E_NmetaG_FD_189936 | JGI IMG/M metagenome (GOLD analysis project Ga0247713, IMG submission 189936) | Soil microbial communities from hillslope of Landscape Evolution Observatory, University of Arizona, Oracle, AZ, United States - 2-1-E_N | ecosystem: Engineered > Artificial ecosystem >... | reverse complement strand
CCCGGGTCTCGTCGAGCGTGCGGATCGCGTCCTCGACGAGACCCGGGTTCGCTGCGATCGCACCGTTGAGCTCGATCGCCGCGACGTTGAGGTCGAGGACCTTGCGCTCGAGACCTTCGGCGGCCCGGGCGTGGTCGTCGGCGGCTTCCCGGGCCCGTTCCTGCGCCGAGGTGAGCCGCTCCTTCGCGTCGCGGAGCCGGTCGTTCGCGTCCCGGACCCGTCCAGCGCGTTCCTCCTCGGCCTCCATCCATGCCGTGGCGATCTCGGCGGCGGCAGCCTGCTCGACGGTTGCGCCGTGGAGGACGTTCGCCTGGTGGGCGGCCTCGGCGAACTTCTTCGCGAGCTCGTCGGCCTGGGCTTGAGTGATCCCGCCCTGCTGGACCCAGCGTTGCAGCATCTGGGTGGCGTTCGTGAGGCTGACGTCCCCGGTGCGGATCGCGCCGGCGAGACGCAGGAACGCTGCGTCGACGTTCGCGGCGGCTTCGGCGGCGTCGAGCGCGGACGGTCCGGCAGCGGGGGTGGTGCCGGTGCGGGTCGCCTCGCCGGGCTTCTTCGGCCGGTCGGTGCGCCGCTTCGGGTTGAGGACCTCCTGCTGGCGCTCCAGGGCGTCCATGACGGCGAACAGCGGGTCGATCGCCGCTCGCTGCGACGCCGCGAGCTGGTCGATGCCACGGCGGGCGGCTTCCTGCTCGTCGACAACCATGCGCATCGCCTCGGCGACGCCACGCTCGGCCTCAGCCACCTCGTTCGCTGCGCGCACCGCCTCCTGGCGGGCGTCTGCGGCGGCCTTCGCGGAGCGGGCGACCTGGCGGTGGTGGTCGTCGATCGCCGCCTGGGCGTCCATGAACCGGAACAGCACGTCGAACCCGGACCGGTACGACTGCACCATGTCTCGGATCGCGTCCGCGGCGTTCTTCGCAGCGTCGGCGTTCGTGTCGAACCCGTCGGACAGGTCATCGACGCTCGATGACGCGACATCGGCCTCGAGCCCAACATCGGCGGCCGCGGCGGCGTAGTTCACCGTGCCGTCGGCCGCGGTGTTCGCCGCGATCGCTGCGTCGACGAGCGCCTGGTTCGCCCTCGACGCTCCACCGAAGACGGTGAGGGCCGTCTGGGCGGCGCCCTGGGCGACGTCGTCGAGGTCCTCGAGCCCGTTGATCAGGCTCTTGACCTGGTCGTAGCTGAGGCCGAGCGCCTCGCCGAACCGTTCGATCGGGCCGACCATGGCGATGTTGTCGAGCTGGCCGACGTCCCAGCCGTCGAGGTCGATGCCGACCTCGCGGACCATGTCGCGCAGCGGCTCCAGTGCGTCAGAGCCGGCCAGGATCGCGTTCTCGATGTCCTCGAACTTGATGCCGACCCGGTCCAGGCCCTCGATCACGGAGTCGTCGAGGTTCGCGCCCCACGCGCCCACCTGCTCGCCGATCACGTCCCCGATCTGGGTCTGCCCCTGGATCACGTCAGCCATGGCCGCCGCGAGATCTCGGACGGCCGCCTCGTACTCGCGGCTTGCCCGGGTGGCCCGCTCGTACGCGATCGCGGCAACCCCGACGGCGGCGCCGACACCGAGGAGGACACCGCTGATCGCACCGAGGTTCCGGCCCACGAACTGGCCGGCCGTGCCCATGTGATTCAGGGCTTTCTGGGCGTCCCGGAACTTCGGGCCCAGCACGCCCAGCACGCCGATCGCGCCGAAGCCAGCCGCCGAGAAGCCACCGATGCCGACCGCGACCTCGTTGAGCGGGCCCGGGAGCTCGCGCATGCCCGTCAGCAGGTCGCTGGTGCCGCCCACGGCCGCGTTGATCGCCGGGAGCATGACCTCGCCGAGACCGATGCCCAGATCCACCGCCTGGTTGCGGAGCATCTCGAGCTGAGCGGCCGTCGTCTCGTAGCGGAGCTCCGCCTCGGTCGCGAGGGCGGTGTTCTCGCGCCAGGCGTTGTTCGCCAGCTCGAGCGCGTCGTTCAGCAGCTCCCCGGAGCCGGCGGTACGACGCATCGTGTCGCCCACCCGCATCGCGTCGAGGCCCATCGTCTCCAGCATGGCGTTGACGTTCCCGCCGCTCTTCTGGAGGTCGCCGAGCCCGCTGATCACGGACACGATCGCCGACGCGGCGTCCTCTTCGAACGCCCGGGCGAACTGCGACGCCGTCATGCCCGCCGCGGCGGCGAACACGTCGAGCTCCTCCGTGCCGCCCTGCACCGCCTTCTGGATCTCGATGATCACCCGGGAGAACGCGGTGCCGCCCATCTCGGCCTGGATGCCCAGCGACGACAGACCGGCGGCCAGACCCATGATCTGCGCCTCGGACATGCCGACCTGGTTGCCGGCGCCCGCGAGGCGCATGCCCAGCTCGACGATCTCGGCCTCGGTCGTCTGCATGTTGTTGCCGAGGTCGACGATCGTGGAGCCGAGCCGACTGAAGTCACCCTCCGCCATCCCGGTGATCGCGGTCAGCCGGGCCAGCTGCATCGCCGCGTCCTGCGCGGTCAGGTTCGTCGTCTCACCGAGGTCGATCATCACCCTCGTGAAGCGCTCAATGTTGGGGACCGCGATGCCCAGCTGGCCAGCCGCCTCCGCGACGCCTGCGATCTCGGCGTGCGTCGCTGGCAGCTCCCGTGCCATGCCGCGCAGGCCTTCCTCGAGGTTCGCCATCTGCTCGGCCGTGCCGTCGACGGTCTTGCGGACCCCGGCGAACGCGGACTCCCAGCTGATCGCCGCCTTGGCCGACAGGCCGAGGCCGACCGTCAGGCCGCCGGCGGCAAGGAGGGCGGTGCGGCCGACGCGCTCGAGGTTCTTGTCGGCGACGTCGCCGGCGCCGGCGATGTTGCGGGCGAACTCGGAGGTGGCCGCGGAGGCCTGGCGCATCGCCGCCAGGTAGGCCGTGGTCTGGGCCTCCAGGCGGACGCGGACGGTGCGCTCAGACACGGACGGCCTGCGCGGGGACGAGCGGCGGCGGCCCAGAGCCAGCGAGCGACCAGGAGGACGACGACCCGGCGCTCACGTGGACTTCCACCTCCGCCCGACCCCGCGAGCTCACGCCCCGACGAGGACGTCGGGGCGATGCACGGGGACACCGAGCTGCTCGAGCGCCCACGCGTCGATCTGGTCGGGACCCCAGGTGCTGAACCCGACGGCGGTCTTCGGATCGAACTTGCGGATCTGGGCACGCCACTCGGCCGCGGCCATGTCGGTGGCCTGCACGACCGAGAGTCCACGCTTCTCGTCCGCGAGGAGCTCGTCGGCCCGGTCGGCGAGCCACGCACGCTTCCCGGCCTCGATCGCAGCCGTGTAGCTGCGCCACGCGTCGGCCTCCTCGACCGCGGCGGCGTGCCGGTCCGCGACCGCCTGCGCCTCCGGGCCCGTCGGATCGGCCTTCGCCACCAGGCGGCGGACGGCGTCCGGGTCGACGACGGGAGCGAGCGACGCCTGCGACAGCTCGGCGGTGAACGCCTCGAGGGCGGCGGCCTCGGCCTCCTTCGCCTCGGCGGGGGTCGTGATCCGATGCCAGCCACCGGCACCGGCGACACCGGACACGAACGCGACCGGCTGGTAGTCGATGCCGTCGTGCTCGGCCAGCTCGGCGAGCAGCTTCCGGGACCGGGCGGCGTGCCGGTCGGCCTCGCTGCGCAGGGTCTTGGCTCGGTCGCGGACGACGCCAGCCGCCGCGGCGAGCACCTGCCGGCGGGCGTCGACCACAGCGCCCTCCGCGGCGCCGACCGCGGCGGTGGCGACGTCGATCGACGACCGGGTGCGCGCCAGCCGTTCCTGGATGGCGTCGACCTCGGCGGGTTCGGTGGCGGCCAGGGCGTCGGCGCCCATGGTCGCCTCGAGCTCGGCCAGCGTGGTGTGGTGGCCGGTGAGCGTGGACTGCCAGCGGGCGAGCTCGGCCTCAGCGTGGGCGAGGTCGTCGCGGGCCTTCTGCAGGGGGCTTCTCAGGATGGACACGCGGTGCTCCTCAGCGGCGGGCGGTGTTCGGTGATGTCGGTGACACCGAAGCGACGGCTCGGGAGCCGGCCCGCTTCGATGTCGGCGATGTCGGCCTCGACGAGCTGCCGCGTCCGCTCGCTGAGCTGAGCCCGGGTCGTGCCGACGCCCTGCTCGGACAGCGCCTTGGCGATGGCGGCCTCGACCAGCTGATTCAGGTCGGCGGCGGTCACCGGGGGCTTGCGTGCCGGCTTCGGCTTCGGCTTCGGGTCGGCGGCCTGGGCCTTGCGGACCGCCTCGAGCGCCTCGGCGGCCTCGGTACGGCGGGCGGCCTCGTACGTCGGGTGCGCTCGGCCGGCGGCGGCGGTCTCGGCGCTCGTGCGGGTCATGCCGAGGCGCTCGAACACGTCGGCCAGGCCTTCGACCTCGAGGTGCGGGGACGGTGCGGACTCACGGGCCCGTCCGATGGTCGCCTCGAACGCTGCGGCCTCGGTCATCCCCATCGCCCGGAACGCCCGGTAGGTGGGTCGGTGCTGCTCGTCGAGCAGTGATTCCTTGCGCTCCATGGTCAGGCGGCTCCTCGTTCGCGGCGGACGAGCTCGGCGTCGACGGAGTCGGAGGCGATGAGCAGCTGGCGCCCGACGCGCCGGTGCTCGAGACGGCCCTCGCCGCACAGCTGCGACACCCGCTCGGGTGACACGCCAAGGGTCATGGCCGCCTGCTTCCTGGTGAGCTCATGCGGAGACGACACCACGGCCCCCGCGATCTGTCCTTCCGACCTTCCGTCACTGGTAGCCGCGGCTGCCCGTTGCAGCGACCGCACGATCGGCGTCATCTGCTCCCGCACATCCGGGTCGAGACGCCCCCACACGACGCCGAGGTGACCCTCGATCACCTCCCACAACAGGGCGGCGGCCGGGTAGTTCATCGTGACCGTCTCCCCGGCCACGGCCACCGGGCGGGCCGTCACAGCCCACCTCCGTGCCGTCGGACGGTCGCCAGGTTGTCGAGCGCCTCAGCGGCCAGAGCGACCGCCCCGGCCCGGCCACGGGCCCGGGGGACGATGTCGCGGCGCAAGTACTCGGCCACGCCCCGCAGCTCGACCGTCGACAGCTCCAGGACCTCGACGGGCAGGTCGTCGATCCGGGCGGCCGTGATCCACCCGGTGAGCACGTCGACGCCGAGACGCTCAGCGGTGGTCACGCCCAAGGCGTGGAGCTCGTCCAGGCTCAGGTCGTGCTCGCTCATACCGGCGAGATCCCCGCGTCATCGAGGTACGCCAGCTCCGTCTCGTCCGTCCAGCCCGGATCCCGGTCGAACCGCAACAGGTCACTGTCCAGCAGCGCCCAACAGCCCAACGCCAACGCGATCGCCCGGTCATCGTGTCGACCCGCGTCATGGTCCATCCGGAACACCCCCGGCGCGGTCTCCCGCAGCCGCACGTTCGCCAGCTCGTCCAGCAGCTCGGCGTCGTCGGGCAGCTCGAGAGCGTGATCCGCGATCACCTGGAACAACCTGCGCGCCAACCGGCCCACCGACTGCTGCGTGAACGCATGTTCCACCACCAGCCACCCCCGGGCCCGAAGCCGCTGCGTCAGCTGCGCCGCCTGGTACGGATCCACCACCACCGGCGCCCCGTACTCCTGCACCGCCGCCCACAACCACGCCTCCACCGCATCGAGCTCCACCGGAGCGTCCCGCGACCCCTCCCACACGGCCATCCGGTCCAACCGCACCCGCGGCGCCCGACCCTCGAACACCACCGGCACCGACACGACCGCCGCCGCCGTCCGATCGTTCTTCAACCCCACGTCCAGAGACGCCACATACAGCCGATCCGGATACCGCGGCTGCGGACCATCCAGCCGCACACACGCCGCCAGATCCTCCCCAGTCGTCAGCCGATCCTCGGCCGTCGTCCACCGGTTCAGGTGCCGCCGAGCGAACTCGCTGGGCAGCAGCATCGCCTCCTGCATCTCCAGATCCGCCTCGCTCATCCAAGGCAACGGCCCCGGCACCTCCACCACCCGCCACCCGAGCCGCAACGCACTGTCCAGCACCTTGCGCGACCAGTGCGCCGGATCACCCGCATGCCCGATCACCACCAGCCGACACCCCCGCCACTTCGGCACCGCCGACACCACCGACGTCCACATGCGCCGAGCCGACGACGTGTCCGCCCAGTTCGGCAGCTCGTCCACCACGATCCACGGCGTCAGCAGCCCCTCCGACGACGCCACGTCCGCCTCGAGCGCGACCACCCGGGCGCCGTTCACCCGGTTCACGATCCGCTGCGACTGCACCTCGAGGACCTCATCCAGACCCGACGTGCGAGCGATGAACCCGCGGGCCTTGTCCAACAGCCGGTTCGCCTGGTCCTTGTCGGCCGCCACCGCGTACCCATCCGCGAGCGGCCCCGCCTGCTCGATCAGCCAGGCGATGCACATGCCCGCCAGGTCCGTCGACTTCGACCCGCCCTTCGGCCGCCCCAACCAATGCAGCCGCGGCTCACCCTCACCCGGCTCCAGCACCGCACGGGCATCCTCCCGCTGCCACGACACCGCCGCCTCACCCCACCGCCGGTCATCGTCCAGCACCAGGCCGTGCAGCACGTCCAGGGCGCTCATTGAGCTGCCTCCGCCGGCATCCCGTTCGCCACACCGTCCCCGTCCGGCAGCAGCTCACGCACCACCGTCGCGAACTGCTCCGGCGTCATCGCCACGAACCACCGGCCACCCGGCCGGCGGATCAACGCCGCACCGAACGGCGTCCCAGCGTTCGCCTGCTCCCGCTCGACGTCCGCGAGGCCCTCACGCAGCGCCCGCAGCACATCACCCGGCCGGTTCTTCACCTCGAGCGTCCAGTCCGGCAGGCCGTCCAGGTCGCCGCAGTCGTCCAGCCGCCCCGCGCCGAGCTTCCTTCGCACCACGGTACCGAGGAGGTCCGACAGCAACGACGCCGCCTCCCGCTCCGCCTGGTCTCCCTTGCGCTTCGACGGGTTCCCCATCGTCAGGTCTCCTCTCGGTCGGTGCCGGTGTCGGCGGGGATGGCTGCCTGCTCGGCGGCCTGGCGGATCTGTGCGCCGGCCGCCCGCAACGCCTCGAGCCCAGTGGCTGCGGCCGGGGCGTCGATGGCGGACAGGCCACGCAGGAGCTTCGTGAGCGACGTCGGCGACAGGCCGAGCTCGCCACGCAGCCGCTGCGCTCGGCCCTCGGCCCGCTCCCACCGCTGCAGCCCGTTCGGTGCCTTGTCGGCTGGCGCCGCCGGGTCCAGGCCCTGCTCGTCGAACCAGCGCCGGTACAGCACCGCCTGCGCCTCAGCCCACGCCCACGCCTCCACGGTCGGACGGAACGCCGGCGTCCCGCACCACGGCGCCACCGCGGGCAGCGCCTCGAGCAGCTCGTTGACGAGCGGACGTAGCTGCCGCTCCGACTGCGCACCGTGGCGCTGGGCCGCGGTGTTGCCCGGCTCGAACGGTGGCCACGAGTACCCACGCGCCTCGGCCGTCACGAGCAGCGCTCCTGAGTGTGACTCCGAAGCCCGCCACGAACCCGCAGGTCAGAGCCCACGGCAGCGGGCCTCGTCAGCGCGATGTCAGCGCCGCACCGGGCGAGGTCCACCAGATCGACGTCGCGCGCATCGTGCTGGCATGGCAGCGATTCCCGACCGGCGAGGTCGTGATCCGTCGGGGTCGGGAGCCCCCGTCCCCCTCTTAGAGGGGGGGACGGTGTCCGGTGCTCCTGGCTGTCCGGTGTGTCCGGTGCCCCTGTCCGGTGCTCTGACCTGGGGTTATGGGTGGTCGTGTCCGGTGCGTTGGGGCTGCGCCGGTGGGTTGGACGGGAGGGGCCGTGTCCGGTGGGGTGTCCGGTGCTCATGCGGGGGGTTCCTGGCGTGTCTCGACGGGGTAGTAGCGGGCGGGTGTGGAGCCGCCTTCGCCGCCGGCGGTGGGCTCTTGGCGGTGGGCGACGCCGCGCTCGACGGCGGCCTCGAGCTTCCTGCGGGCCTTGCGGAGGTCGTTCTCGCTGGGCTGGGCCTTCTCGGTGATGGCGACGGCGACTTCGCGGCTGGTGACGCCTCGGGGGTGGAGGCGCAGGTAGCGGAGGAGGTCGAAGCCTCGGGAGATGGTGGTGGTGCCGGTGGTGTGGTCGTGTTCGAGGCGCAGGGGGCCGACTTCGTCGGCGGGTTGCTTGAGGTGGACGAGCTCGACGAGGGGGTCGCCGGCGGCACCCCAGAGGAGGATCACGGAGCCCATGCCGGCGGTGATCCAGACGGACCCGTAGACGTCCTCGAGCTTCTTGGGCTTCTCGCCGCCCTGGCCCTTGCGCTGGTGGTGGAGGACCAGGACCTCGATGCCGTCGGCGATGGCGAGCTGGATGGCCCGGTTGACGCGGCCGCCGGTCTCGTCGTCGGTGAGCTTCACGGCGGCGTCCTTGAGGGAGTCGACGACGATGACGGTGGCGGCGTTGGCTCGGGCGAGGTCGACGAGGAGGGTGGGGTCGGAGGCGAGGTCGCCGGGTGGTGGGCCCTCTCGGATGACGAGGCGGTCGTCGAGGACGTCGCGGTCGGCGTCGGTGACCATGCGGCGGAACGACCGGCGGATCTGGCGGGGTCGGTCCATGGCGAGGTACAGGACCCGGTGGTGCCTGCTGGTGAGCGGGTAGCCGAGGACCTCGTCGCGCAGGCCGATGAGGCCGAGGACGACCTGTTGGCCGAGCGTGGTCTTCCCGACCCCTGGGGGTGCGGCGATCATCGCCGGTTCGCCGGCGGCCCAGAGCACCTCGCCGCCCTCACCCCAGATGGTGGGGATGTCGTCGGGCTGGTCGAGAATCGCCGACCCGCCAAGGATGGCGCGGCGATCGCTGAGACGTGAGCCGCCTCGGGTGTGTTGCTCGAGGGCCGTGGCGAGCAGCTGCGCGGCAGCGGCGTGCGACCCACCGTCGATCAGCTCACGGGCGGCGGTGACCTGCCGGCCCAGCTCGAGGTCGGCCGCGTACGCGTCGACGAGCTCGAGCCACTCGGGCACCCGTTCCCGCACCCCGAGGAGGTCGGGGTCGGCGACCAGGTCCGTGAGCGTCTCCTGGACGGTGACGGGTGCGTCCAGGAGGTTGCGGGCGAGGGTGTGCAGATCGACCGGCTCTCCAGCGTCAAGCAGCTGACCGATGGCGACGGCGATGACGCTGTGGTTCGCGCCGCTGTAGGGCGCCGCAGCGGCGCGGCGCAGCAGTGCGTCGTCGAGCTCGTGGGCGCGGCGGATGACCGTGGAGAGCACCTGGCGCTCGACGGCGTGTTGTTCGTCCGCGCCGCGGGGGCGCGATGGGCGGCCGTTCGCCGGTGCAGCCCGTTCGTACGCCTCGATCGGCGGAGCGTCGGTCACGAGTCGGCGAGGTCGGCGGCGGTGAGCTCGCGTACGGCCGCGCCGAGCTCACCGGCCGCGGCGAGGAGTAGCTCGGCGGTGCGCTGGGCGGCTTCCGGGGTGCCGTCGCGGTGGTCGATGGTGGCGAGATCGTCGAGCAACCGGGCGGCCTTCCGGGTCTGGTGGTGGATCCAGCTGCGCCGGGCCCGTTGCACTTCGGGGAGCGCGGCTCGCTGGTGGTCGAGAGCGCGGCGGGTCATGCGGCCCCGGCCAGGTGCTCGTCGAGCTCGACGTCCAGGAGGACGACGCCGTTGCGGTCGGTCCAGGTCTTGACGGGCCGGGTTACCCTGGCGGTGTCGGTGAGCTTGGAGGCGAGCTGATCTGAGCGGTCCGGGGGTTGCAGCCCCGGACCGCTTCGCGTCCGGGGCGGGCTCATGCGCTGACCGACCGCAGCAGCGGCGTCTCCGTGCCCGCGCCGGCGATGCCGAGCTGCTCGAGGAGCGGGGCGGTGGGCACGACGATCTTGCGGCCGATCCGCAGCACGCTCACGGGCGACTCGTCGGCACGGATCGCGGCGTACAGCGCGTCAGCCGAGCAGCCGAGGATCTCGGCCGCTCGTGGCACCGGGATGGTGGGCGGGAGGGTGCTCGGGTCGATCATGCGGGCAGGGCCTCCCGAAGATCGTCGAGGAGCTCGACGTACCGGACCGCAGCGTCACCGCGAGGCCGGCGGTCGCCGATCTCCCATCGATGCAGGGTCGAGCGTTCGACGCCGATCGCCGCGGCGACCTCGGTGAGGCTGAGTCGTGCGGCCTCTCGGATCCGGCGCCCCTCGCCGGTGGCGGCCAGCGATCGGGCACGTGATAGGGCGAGCACCTGGGTGGCGGTCATGGCCGCAACTGTCCCGGCGAGTCCTATGTCCCGTCAACACATAGGACACCTACTTTCGAACGTCCGTTCGTCTTCCTATGTTCCGACGTTGCTTAGGTGTTGACAACACGTAGCCGATCGGCGACGATCGCACCCGTGACCGACAAGCAGTTCTCCCCGGCCAGGCTCTGGCCAGACCCCGACACTGGCCCCTGGGCGGTGACCCTCGAGTGGGCAGAGATCGACGGACGTGTCGAGTGCGTCGGCGTGACGATGCGATCGTTCAGCCCTGACGGCACCGTCGACCTCACGGACCTGCCGACCCTCGAGGACACCCGCGAGGTGATGACAGCGGCGCTGTGGCGCTCGGTGCCGATCGGGTCGCTGATCAACGAGAAGCGGCGCAGCGTCGCCGAGTTCTGGGAACCCGGCGGCCGCATGGCGCAACACGGCCTCGCCGAGGTGCACGAGGGCGAGGGCGAGGGCGTAGCCGCGATGTGGCGCCCCGGGCGGCCGAAGCGGCGGAAGGACCCCGACCACTTCGAGATGGTCGCCGACATCTACCGAGCAGCAGCCCGGGCGGGCCTGCCGCCCACCAAGACGGTCCAGGAGCGCCTCGGACCGGTCAGCCACTCCACCGCAGCGAAGTGGGTCGCGAAGTGCCGGAAGCTGGGGCTGCTGCCCGAGACCAGCCGCGGCGTACCGAGCGCACCGATCACCCAGGACGACCAGGAGACCGAACGATGAAGGGCACCGTCTACCCGCGCCCGTCCGTCAAGGACGAGACCGGCGCCAAGCGGCCGGTGAAGGGCAGCACCTGGACCTACGCGTTCAGCGTCACCACCGGCGCCGGCCGCCGGCAGATCACCAAGGGCGGCTTCCGCACCAAGCGCGACGCCGAGGCGGCACTCGCCGAGGCCCTCACCGAGCACGGGCAGGGTGGTCCGGCGAAGGCCGAGCCGTCGAAGATGGCGCTGGCCACCTACCTGCGCGACGAGTGGCTGCCGACCCTGCACGGGCTCAAGCCGAAGACGCGGAGCAGCTACGCCGAGCTGGTCGACGCCTACGTAGTGCCCACGATCGTCGACGGGGTGCCGTTCGGCGACCAGCGGCTGTGTGACCTCACGCCGGGCATGGTGTCGAGGCTGTACGAGGAGCTGCGCACGAACGGCCGCCGGCGGCCGAAGAAGGACGGCTCCCGCGCGCTGGCCGAGAGCACCGTGCACCACGTGCACGTCGTCGTGTCCTCCGCGCTCGGTCACGCGGTCGAGGTGGGGCTGCTGCGCACTTCTCCGATAGTGGGGCTGCCGAAGAAGCACCGGCCGAAGCAGCCGGCGAAGTCGCGACCGGAGATGCACGTGTGGACCGCCGAGCATGCGCGCACGTTCTTGGCGAAGGCGGCGAAGGACCGGCTCGTCGGCATGTACGACCTGGCGCTGAACACGGGCCTGCGCCGTGGCGAGCTCGTCGCGCTGCGCTGGGCGGACGTCGACCTCGAGCGGGCGGTGCTCGCGGTGCGGCACTCGACGGTGACGGTCGGGTACGAGGCGGTCGACGGCACGCCGAAGTCGGACCGGGCCCGGACGATCGACATCGACGAGGGGACCGTCGCTGCGCTGAAGGCGCATCGACGCCGGCAGCTCGAGGAGCGGATGGCGTGGGGGGAGGCGTGGACCGACACGGGGCTGGTGTTCACCCGCGAGGACGGCACCGCTCTGCATCCGCAGACCGCCCTCTGGCACCTCCGCCGGCTGTCCCGAGCCGCCGGCGTCCCGGAGATCCGGCTGCACGACCTCCGCCACACGCACGCCACGCTCGGCCTGGCCACCGGTGTCCCGCCGAAGGTCATGCAGGAGCGCCTCGGCCACGCCTCCGTGCAGATCACCCTCGACCTCTACAGCCACGTCGTGCCCGGCATGCAGGCCGACGCCGCTGCTCGCATCGGGGCGCTGCTGCGCACCGTGCAGGCGTGATGCTGACAAATCGCTGACACGGCGCCGTGGTCAGCGACGTCGCTGACAGCGGGTGCGGAGTCGAAACCGCAGGTCAGCGGCCAGGTCGTGTCGAGCCCGAGGTCGGAATCGAACCGACGACCTCCTGTTTACAAGACAGGTGCTCTGCCGATTGAGCTACTC
>Ga0247713_1001338_pt1 | contig 12288 bp, 10 predicted proteins | sample 21E_NmetaG_FD_189936 | JGI IMG/M metagenome (GOLD analysis project Ga0247713, IMG submission 189936) | Soil microbial communities from hillslope of Landscape Evolution Observatory, University of Arizona, Oracle, AZ, United States - 2-1-E_N | ecosystem: Engineered > Artificial ecosystem >... | reverse complement strand
GGCGACGGCGCGGGCGTCGGCGAAGGGCTGGGGGAGGGCGAGGGCGAGGGCGACGGCGAGGGCGACGGCGACGGCGCGGGCGTGAGCGCCTCGACCGTGCCTGCGGCGTCGATGCGGCCGTGGCGGACCCACGAGCCGACGGGCACGGCGGTCGCCGTCAGCGCCGACCGCAGCTGCGCCACGCTTGCTGAGGGCGCCTTCACCCGGGCGAGCCCGAGCGCCCCGGCCACGACCGGTGCCGCCGACGACGTGCCGCAGAAGGTGCGGTAGCCGCCGCCCTCCACCGCAGCGACCGCGGCGAGGTTGCAGCCGGGAGCGGCGACATCGACCCAGCTTCCCCGGTTCGTGTAGTCGTCGGGCTGGTCGGTACGGCTGGAGGCCGCCACACCGACGACGTCGGGGTTTGCGGCTGGGTAAGCCATCGTCGTGGTCGCGTCGTTGCCCGCCGAGCCGACGAGGACGACCTCGCGCTCGACGGCGTAGGTGATCGCGGCCTCGAGCGACTTCGTCGACGAGGCGCCTGCGACGCTCATGTTCACGACCGACGCCCCGTTGTCGACGGCCCACCTGATGCCGGCGGCGAGGTCGGACATGTAGCCGCCGCCGTTGGCGCCGAGCACCTTGACCGGCATGATCGCGCAGCTCCAGCAGACACCCGCCACCCCGCGGGCGTTGTTTCCGCGGGCTGCGATGACCGCGGCGGCTGCGGTGCCGTGACCGTTGTCGTCGGCGGTGTTCGCGTTGCCCGCGAGCACGTTCCAGCCGGCCACGACCGCGCCGGCGAGGTCCTCGTGGCCCGCGTCGACGCCGCTGTCGAGCACGGCGATCCTGACCGTGGCGCTGCCCGTGGTCGTCACCCACGCCCGCGGGGCGCGCACCCGTGCGGGTCCCCACTGCTGCGTCCACAGCGGGTCGTTCGGCGTGACCTCCTGGGCGTGGACGAGGACGTCACGCTCGGCGTACTCCACGGCGGGGTCCTGGTTCAGCGCCGCGAGCGTCCGGTCGATGCGCGACGGGCTGGCGTGGAGCACCGTGGGCGCCGGCGCGTCGGCGAGCTGCACGACGATGCGGTCGGGGGCCTGCCCGCTCGGCGGGTCCGCCTCCGCCCGCGCGGGAGCGCCGGCGAGGGTCAAGCTGAACAGCACCGCCAGACCGACGGCGGCGCCGCTCGTTCGTGTCCCAAACCGCACCATGTGTCCGTCCTCGCACTCGTCGTGTGCCAGGGGTATCGGTGCGTTGGGCGGCGGCCTGAAGGGCGGCGGACGGCCACAGGTACAGTGAGGCGATGCCCGAGGGTGACACCATCCACCGGTCCGCGCGGGCGCTCGGGCGGGCGCTTCGGGGCGGTGTGGTGGCCGCCGTGGCGGCCGGCCCGACCGGTCCGCGCTCAGCCGCCGTGCAGCGCCTCGTCGGCGAGACGGTCGAGCGGATCGAGGCACGAGGCAAGCACCTGCTCGTGTGGTTCTCGCCGAGCGGGCTGGCGCTGCACACCCACATGATGATGTCGGGCGCCTGGCACCTGTACCGCCCGGGTCAGTCGTGGCTGAAGCCACGCCGGCGGGCGACGGTCGTGCTCGAGGTGCCGGGCTGGACCGCCGTGTGCTTCTCGGCCCCGGTCTGTGAGCTGCTGACCGGCGCCGAAGTCGCCCGGCACCCGGCGCTCGCCGGACTCGGCCCCGACGCCAACGCCGAGCGGGCCGACCTCGCCGTGGCCCGGGCCCGCCTCGACGCTCGCCCACGCTGGACGATCGGGGAGGCGCTGCTCGACCAGCGTGTCCTCGCCGGCGTCGGCAACGTCTACAAGTGCGAGGTGCTCTTCCTGCACGGCGTCGACCCGTGGTGCCCGGTCGCGGCGGTGACGCCGGTCACGCGCGACGCCCTGCTCGTCACCGCCGAGCGGCTGCTGAAGGCCAACGCCGCGTCGGCGGACGCCGCCCGCTCGACGACGGGCGGGCGGGGCCCGGGCGCGCGGCTGCATGTCTACGGCCGCGCGCGCCGGCCCTGCCGCCGCTGCGGCACCGCGGTCCGGGTCGCCCGGCAGGGGCCGCAGGCGCGCCTCACCTTCTGGTGCCCGCGCTGCCAGCCGCCGGTCGGGGGCGGGGAGCTCCCGGAGAGGCGCCCGACGAGGCGGTAAGCGAAAGGCCCCGGCCGGAGCCGGGGCCTTCACTGAATCCGTGTGCCTAGACGATCGTGACGTTCGCGGCCTGCTCGCCCTTCGGGCCCTGGGTGATGTCGAACTCGACGGTGGCACCCTCGGCGAGGGTCTTGAAGCCCGACCCCTGGATGGCCGAGAAGTGCACGAACACGTCGTCGCCGTCGTCGCGGGAGATGAACCCGTAGCCCTTGTCGTCAGAGAACCACTTGACCGTACCTGTTGCCATGTGCGTTGCCCTCGTCTCTTTCACGTGCGACAGACCCTCGCGGTCTGGAGGGACTGCACCAGCATCAGGACCACTGCAGACTTCACGATCGTCGTGCCCTCACCCGTAACGGTAGCCCAGACCTCGCGGTTTGTCCCCGGAAAGTTGCCCGTCTTGGACGGGAGTTGGGGGACGCAGGCCCTCCCGCTACGGTGGGAGACCCGGACGCCTATCCATCAGAGACGTTGCCATGTGCGGATTCAGCGGCGAGGTACGGACGGACGCCAAGCCCGCCGACACCTTCGCCGTCCAGCGGATGACGGCTGCCATGCTCCACCGCGGCCCTGACGGCAGCGGCTTGTACGCCCACGGCCCGGTCGCCCTCGGGCACTGCCGCCTCAAGGTCGTCGACCTGTCGACCAAGGCCGCGCAGCCCATGGTCGATTCCTATCTCGGGCTGACGATCGCCTTCAACGGGCTGATCTACAACTACGAGGAGCTCCGCCGGGAGCTGTCGTCGCGCGGCTACCGGTTCTTCTCGACGGGGGACACCGAGGTGCTCCTCAAGGCCTACCACGCCTGGGGAGTGGACTTCGTCGACCGTCTCCAGGGCATGTTCGCCTTCTGCATCACTGAGCGGGACACGGGGCGGGTGGTGTTCGGCCGTGACCGGCTCGGCATCAAGCCGCTGTACCTCGCCGAGTCGCCCGGGCGCATCCGCTTCGCCTCGACCCTGCCGGCGCTGCTCGCCGGAGGCCAGGTCGACACCGACGTCGACCCGGTGGCGCTGCACCACTACCTCACCTTCCACGCCGTCGTGCCCGCCCCGCGCTCGATTCTCAAAGGCGTGCGCAAGCTTCCCCCCGCGACCGTGCTCGTCGTGGAGGCCGACGGCCGCCAGCACCGCAGGACGTACTGGCGCCCCAGCTTCGTGCGTGACCCCGCCCACGCCGACTGGAGCGCGCGCGACTGGCAGGACGCCGTCCTCGGCGCCCTGCGGGTGGCGGTGTCGCGGCGTCTCGTCGCCGACGTGCCGGTCGGCGTGCTGCTGTCGGGGGGACTCGACTCGAGCCTGATCGTCGGCCTGCTCGCCGAAGCGGGGCAGAAGAACCTTGTCACCTACTCGATCGGTTTCGATGCCGTCGGGGGCGAGCAGGGCGACGAGTTCGCGTACTCGGACGTGGTCGCGCGCACGTTCGGCACCGACCACCACCGAATCCGGATCACCAGCGAGCGGATGCTGCCCGCGCTCGGCGACGCCATCGCGGCGATGAGCGAGCCGATGATGAGCCACGACGCCGTCGCGTTCTACCTGCTGTCCGAGGAGGTCGCGAGGACGATGAAAGTCGTCCAGTCGGGCCAGGGCGCCGACGAGGTCTTCGCCGGCTACTCGTGGTACCCGCCGCTGCTCCCACTGCCTCCCGGGGAGTCCGGGGTTGCGCCCTACCGGGACGCCTTCTTCGACCGCTTGCACAGCGAGATGCCTGATCTCGTCAGTCCCGAGTACCTGGTAGCGGCCGACGTGTCGACCGAGCTGGTGGCACAGCACTTCGCCATGGAGGGCGCCGAGACGGCCGTCGACCGCGCGCTGCGCCTCGACACCACGGTCATGCTTGTCGACGACCCGCTGAAGCGCGTCGACAACATGACGATGGCCTGGGGGCTCGAGGCCCGGGTGCCGTTCCTCGACCACGAGCTCGTCGAGCTCGCCGCGAGCTGCCCCCCCGGGCTGAAGCTCGCCCACGGTGGCAAGGGCGTGCTCAAGGAGGCCGCGCGCAGGGTCATCCCCAGCGCGGTGATCGACCGCCCGAAGGGCTACTTCCCCGTGCCGGCGCTGAAGTACCTGCGGGGCCCCTACCTCGACCTCGTCCGCGAGGCCCTGACCGCCCCGGCGGCCAAGGAACGCGGGCTCTTCCAGCCCGCGTACGTCAACGAGCTGCTCGCCGACCCCGAGGGACAGCTCACCCGTCCCGGGGCCAGCAAGCTCTTCCAGCTCGGCGTGCTCGAGCTGTGGCTCCAGGCACACGACGTCTAAGACACGCCGCTTGCGGGAAGTCGACACAGACCATGGCGAAGCACTACGACCCCAGGGTCCGGCGAGACGACCAGCTGTCGACGCGGAGCTGGAGATGCCCGCCGGACCGCCGCGCCGGGGACATGCGACCGAAGGCCGTCGTCGACTGCGGGTGGGGCCGGTTGCTGTTCGCGCAGACGTTCGCCGACTACGACGAGCTCGAGGCGGAGATGCGGGGAGAGGCCGCCGGCCGGCGCGACATCGCCCTGTACCTGCGTGATCCGCACGTCTTCGTCGCGCGGGCGCCCGACGAGCTGTTCATCGACCCGTCGCTGTTCTACCGCCTGTGGCTGCACCGCTACCGGCCGGCGCGCGAGCCGGTCCGGGGCGTGATCGTGCGCAAGATGCGCACGCAGGCCGACGCGGAGGCCGCCGATCGGCTCTACGCGCTGAACGGGATGGTCGCCGCCGACCCCGAGGTCATGTGGGCGAACCAGCGGACCCGGGTCTTCACCTACCTCGTCGCCGAGGACGCCGAGTCGGGCGAGGTGATCGGCACGGTGACGGGCGTCGACCACCACCTCGCCTTCGAGGATCCGGAGTCCGGCGCCAGCCTGTGGTGCCTCGCAGTGGACCCGCAGGCGCCCGCACCGGGGGTCGGCGAGGCGCTCACGCGCACGCTGGCGGAGCGCTACAAGGCCCGCGGGCGGGCCTATCTCGACCTGTCGGTCATCCATGACAACGCCGCCGCCATCGGCCTGTACGAGAAGGTCGGCTTCGAGCGCGTTCCTGTGTTCCTCGTCAAGCGCAAGAACCCGATCAACGAGCCGCTGTTCGCCCCGGCGCTGCCCGAGCAGGAGCTCAACCCGTACGCGCGCATCGTCGCCGACGAGGCGCGGCGGCGGGGCCTCACCGTGAAGGTCCTCGACGCCGACGACGGTTACCTCCTCCTGTCGCAGGGCGGGCGGAAGATCGTCACGCGCGAGTCGCTGTCGGAGCTGACCACCGCCGTGGCGATGAGCCGCTGCGACGACAAGCGGGTCACCCGCAAGATCTTCGTGGAGGCGGGCCTGAGCGTCCCCCGCGGCCGGGAGGCGACGTTTGACGATGCCGATGCGGCGTTCCTCGAGGAGCTCGGCGAGCTCGTCGTCAAGCCGGCCCGCGGCGAACAGGGCCAGGGGGTCGCCGTCGGGGTGCGTGACCGCGACCAGCTCACGCGGGCGGCGGAGGGAGCCCGCGGGTGCGGCAGCCGCGTCCTTCTCGAGGAGTGCGTCCACGGGCACGACCTGCGGGTGATCGTCATCGACCACGAGGTCGTCGCCGCCGCGGTGCGCCGCCCCGCCCAGGTCGTGGGGACCGGCCAGCTCTCCATCGCCGAGCTCATCGACAAGCAGAGCCGCCGGCGCGCCTCGGCCACGAGGGGCGAGTCGACGATCCCCATCGACGACCACACCCGCGACACCGTCGCCGCGGCGGGCTACAGCCTCGACGACGTGCTCCCGGAGGGGGAGGTCCTGCAGGTGCGGCGCACCGCCAACCTCCACACCGGCGGCACCATCCACGACGTCACCGAACGCCTGCACCCCGACATCGCCGACGCCTGCGTCCGCGGGAGCCGTGCGCTCGACATCCCGGTTGTCGGCCTCGACCTCGTCCTGCCCGAGGTCGAGGGCGCCGAGCACGTCTTCATCGAGGCCAACGAGCGCCCGGGCCTGGCGAACCACGAGCCGCAGCCCACCGCCGAGCGCTTCATCGACCTGCTCTTCCCGCAGACGCGCGCACGGAGCTGACGCCGGTCTATCGTGGGGGCTGGCCCCCCACTGGCTGGGGGCCGGTTGTCTGTCGGAGGAGTGGATGAGCCCGAAGCTGTTGCCCGTCGACATGCACTACGTCCGTGACGTCCTGTTGCGCCTGCTGCGCACGCCGAGCCCGTCCGGGCGGACCGACGAGGTCATGCACCTCATCGGGCGGGAGCTCGCGGACATGGGGATACCTTTCTCCCTGACCCGCCGGGGCGCGCTCGTGGCGAACGTCGAGGGAGAGCAGGACAGCCCCGACCGGGCGGTCGTCGTGCACTCGGACACGATCGGCTGCATCGTAAAGCGCATCAAGGAGAACGGGCGGCTTCAGGTCGCGCCGATCGGCACGTTCAGCTCGCGGTTCGCCGAGGGCGCCCGGGTGCTCGTGCTGAGCGACGACCCAGGGCTCTGCCACACCGGGACGATCCTGCCGCTGAAGGCCAGCGGCCACACGTACGGCGACGCGGTCGACACGCAGAAGGTCGCCTGGGAGCAGGTGGAGGTGCGCGTCGACGAGCTCGTCGAGACCGCCGAGGACACCCTCGCCCTCGGCATCCAGGTGGGCGACTTCGTGGCGCTCGAGGCGCAGCCGGTGGTCACGTCGTCCGGGTTCGTCAAGTCGCGCCACCTCGACGACAAGGCGGGCGTCGCCGCCGCGCTCGGCGCGTTCAAGACGGTCGTGGAACACGACCTCGTCCTTCCGGTCAGCGCCCACCTGCTCGTGACCATCGCCGAGGAGATCGGCCAGGGCGCCAGCCACGGGCTGCACGCCGACGTGGCCGAGATGGTGTCGCTCGACAACGCCGTCGTCGCACCCGGCCAGTACTCCAAGGAGACCGGCGTGAACATCGCCATGCAGGACTCCTCGGGGCCGTTCGACTACCACCTCACCCGCAAGCTGCTGCGCCTGTGCGCCGAGCTGGGCATCCCCGCCCAGCGCGACGTGTACAACTACTACCGCTCCGACATCGCCGCGGCCCTCGAGGCGGGCGCCGAGACCCGGGCGGCGCTCATCGGCTTCGGCGTCGACGCGAGCCACGGCCACGAGCGCACCCACCTCGACGGCATCCGCAACTGCGCCGAGCTCGTCGTCGCCTACCTCCAGACCCCCCTCACCTTCGCCTGGGACGAGCGCCCCGGCCCGCTGGAGGACTTCCCGAGACAGGAACAGGTGGAGCGCATCACCTGACGGGGCCGTCGACGGCCCTGGCTGCCAGGGGTGTCCATCCGCGCGCACCGTCTGGGTGCCCGGAACCGCACACCGTGTCCGACCCGTTCACCGCCCCGTGTTCTGAGCCTCTGGCGCCGGCGGCGGCTCCGGTGTGGCCGCTCCGAACCACGTCGCAACTGCTCGAGGCAGCTCTGGGTCCGAGAGGTCTCCTGCCCAGGCGACGTGCCCGTCGGGTCGGATCAGCACGGCCGGGGGCGCAGCGATCTCGCCAAGGACCGGAAGCTCCCACACGCCATCGTGCCTGGCGTCGACGAGCCGGACCCGATCCGCCCAGGAAGCGACGTCCAAACCGCCGGGGTCACCGAAGTTGAGCAGCACGGGCCGGGCGCCGTGCAGCAGCGTGAACACGCGCGTGGGACCGTGCGCGGTATGCACGTCGAGGTCGGGCATGCGCCGCCCGAGCAGCGGGTGTCCGGCTCCGAGGTCGTAGTGGATGTCGAGACCGGAGAGCATGGCGGCGATGCGCCGGCGCGGCCCGTCCATGCTCAGCAGCTCGGTCATGGTGTCGCGGAGGGCCTGGTGACGGTCGTCGGAGCCGCTGAGCGCGACTTGCGCCATGGTGTTGTGCAACACCCGGGCGCCGACCGGATGCCGTTCGGCGTGGTAGGTGTCCAGGAGGCGCTCGGGTGAGGTCTTGTTCACCACCTGGGCCAGCTTCCATCCGAGGTTGACGGCATCCTGCACGCCGGTGTTGAGGCCCTGGCCGCCGTGTGGGGGATGCACGTGCGCGGCGTCCCCGGCCAGCAGGACACGGCCGTGGCGGTAGGAGGCTGCCTGGCGCGTCATGTCGGTGAACCTGGAGATCCACTTGGCGCTGCGAAGCCCGTAGTCCGTCCCGTACAGGGCGACAATTGCCTTGCGAAGCTCCCCCATGTTCGGGTCGCCGGTGTGGTCGGGATGCTTCTCGGTCAGCACGACCCGGTACGGTCCTCCACCCGCCTCTCGGTTCACGGGACCGATGCCACCACCTTCGCGGCGCATGCCGAGCTCGGGCTGCTCGTCCATCTCGACCTCGGCGATCAACCAGCTGGTCGAGGGATCCAAGCCGGCGAAGTCGATGCCGGCTGCCTTGCGGACCAGGCTGCGACCTCCGTCGCAGCCGACGAGATACTCCGCTCGAAGCGACGTGTCACCGGACAGCTCGACATCGACGCCCGTGTCGTTCTGGGCTAAGCCCACCACCTCGCAGCCACGACGGATCGGAACCCCGAGCTCGTCGAGCCAGCCAGCCAGGATCGGCTCGAAGTGGCTCTGCCAGAGCGCAAGGACGTAGTTGTGGCGGGTGGGGAGGTCGCTGATGTCCAGGAGGATCTGGGAGTAGCCCAGGTTCGGGTGTTCCTGGCCCGCCGAGAGGAAACGGTCGGCGATGCCACGCTGGTCGAGCACCTCGATGGTGCGGGAGTGGAGGCCCCCGGCTCGCGATCCGTCGACATCCTGACTGGCGCGGCGTTCGACGATGACGACGTCGACTCCCGCCAACGCCAGCTCGCCCGCCAACATCAGCCCGGTCGGGCCGCCTCCCGCGATCACCACGGCATGCTCCCTGACCGGTTCAGCGCTCCCACTCGACCGATCTGCCGACGGCAACACCCGCATGCCACGCCTCCTCGCTTCGTGGGTTCTGGCCGTGCTCGGCCCAGCGAACGAGCCATGGTCAGCACGTCTGGGTCGCTTGCGGCAAGCCCCCTGCCTCGCGCTATGATGCCGGTGGCGGCGGGGGGTGCACGCTCGACGGTGCGGGGGAGCTGACCGGGTCCCTACCTCGGCGCCCGCAGTGACGAAGCGGCGAAGGCGCCGCTCAGCCGGCCACGTTGTGCTGACATCCTGTCAGACCGTTCAAGGGCACAGGTGTCCTTCGTGCGGATCGCCGCCCAGTCGGCCTCGGTGAGCGCGTCGGCCAGCCACACGTCAGCGTTGGCCTCCTGCGTCGACATGGGCGACCCCGATGACCCGGCCACCGCACGGGTGAACTACCGGCTCACCCGCCGACTCCTCGCCGACAGCCGCACGTGGTGGGCACTCGAACAGACCCTGGGCGTGCAAGAGCGCCCGCGGGCGTCAACCGACACCCCCAACCCCGACCCAGCGTCGGGGTGAGGCAACCCGGCCACCAGCCACCGCTGGTTCTGCCCCAAACGGGAACGGTCCCGTTCTCCTCAGCGTGTACACAGCATGGCCAGGCAGGGTCGGGCTCCATGGACCCTCAAATATGCACCGGCTGCCTCGCTCACGGCCCGGTGTCCGCCAGCAGCGCCACTCCTCACGCAGATCTCGGCTTCGGCGATCGGGGGTCCACTTGAGGTTCTATCCCCAACTCAGGGCTCACATCCAGCTCGTGTGACCGATCTTGGACCCGCCGCCGCGAGTCTCGCCACGACAATCGTGGAGCAGACCAGTAAGGAGACTCACCCAGAAGCGCCCTCGACCAGTCGTCCAACGCCTTCCCCGTGCTCGACGCCGGGTGGTGCCGCGTTCGAGGGCGCGTCATGGGCGTTGAGGTGGCGTCCTAGTCCTGTGACACGATGCCGAGTAGGGCAACGAGATCGGTGACGTACCGGTCACCCTCGCCCTGGTCGAGCCGCCCCAGGCCCTGGCCGGTGGCGCGCAGCAGTTCGTCGGGGGCGGGCGGAGCCCACAACACCGCGACTTCCGCGGGGTGGGTGTCGATCAGTTCACGCAGCGCGGGACGGTTTTGCATCGCCCGTGCGTGCAGCTCGGCCTGCCGTGAGTGCCACACAAGCCCGTGGGTGTCGTGGCCGCCGACGCGGCGCCCGTGCAGTGCTCGTGCCCACACGCGCGTGCATGGGTAGTGCGCTGCGGCCGTCGCCACGAGCGCCGACCGGTCGATCCCGAGACGGTCCAGTTCGGGGTCACGGAGGTCGATCAGTCGTACTCCTCGCCGGAGGGCAACCTCGGCCTCGGCCCATTGGGCGAGCACCGCAAGCGGGATGCGCGGCGCGGGTGGGGCGGCGTCGTGGAAGGCGGACTCGAGCATGGCCGCAAACGTCGTCGCCGCGACGTACACGTGCCGGGTGCCCTCCAGAGGCGCGAATCGCGTGTTGCCTATGCCGGGCACAAGGGTGGCCGGGTCGGGGTGCGCGAACTGGTGACCGCGCCGCAGCAGCGTTTCGGACGGCAGCGCGTAGGTGCGTAAGCGGCGCAGCACCGCGCCAGCGGGTTGGGGCACGGAGCAGTCGTCACGGCCGCACGCGGCGACCCGCGTCACTCCTGGAACATGCCCGATACGGCGGTGTGAACGGCGTCGCTGTCCCCGGCCGCGAGCACCTGCTCGGGAGTGCCGCCGTCGAGCCAGGTGTTGGGGGTAGCGAACCAATCCCAGACCGCCCACCCGCTCATCCCGTGCCCGGCGAGCCGCGCCACGACCGCCGAGGCGGCGGGGTCGAGCGCGAACGCGTCGTCGAGTTGGAACGTCGGGACCAGCAGCGTGCCCTCGTGTGTGACGGTGACGAGCGCGCCGGCGCCTCGCTGCCGGGTAACCCACTGTCGCACCGCCGCCTGGCTCCTTCCGGTGGCCTTCGCGAACATCTCGATCGTGATGGCCCCACCGGACTTGAGCAGGACGGCGCGGGCCTCGTTGACCAGTCGGGCGCGCTCGGCCGCGGCGTGGTCGAGTACTGGCTCCACGACCCGTGCAGCCATGACGGAACCGCCGGTGACCATCAGACACCTCCTGTGCTGGTCATGACCGTAGCACAGCCTGCCCCACATGACAGGTGAGACACTTGGCTAAGTGGCGACACCTGACGGGACAGGCAATGTCGGTCCGCGCAGGTGTTGGGCCTCAGTCGATAGGCGCCGCATTGCAGCCAGGCCACCTGGGATGGCGCAGCCTGTTGGCCTTGAGCAGCTTGCAGGTCTGGAGCGCCGTTCAATTGAGACAGGAGGCAAGCAAGGTGCCGACGCCCGCCCTGGGCCCCGACCTTCCCCGCTACTCAGCGTGCCCACTTTGGAGTTCGTAGGCTGTCGTCGCACATTCACGCGGCGATCCAGGCATGGTGGGACATCCCTCGGCTCTCGTAGGCGAGCGTCCAGCGGGGGTGGGTCGGGCCGCGTCCGGCTTGGCGATAGCGGTCCGCTTCGTGGCGGGAGTTATCCGCTCGCTGAGCGCTGTGCTAGCCACAGCACATGGCTGATGGCGAGCCCGGCGGCGAATTCCGATGGTAAAGCCTGGTCAGCGCAAAGGTCTGGTGCCCGCGGCAGGATTCGACCTGCGAACTTCCTGCCCGGAGGGAGCAGAGTCAAGCGCTGTGCTCACCTGCGGAAACCCGCTCTGCGCCATCACTCCGCGGGAGCGAAAGCGGCCGAATTTGGAGGCCGCTGATTCGCGGCCTTCGCGGCCTGACAGGGTTTTAGGGCCTGGCGGGGGCTTTGAACTTGCTCCAGAAGACGAGGAAGGTCTACGACCGTCTCCTGCCAGACGCGATCAGAGGCGATGTCGCCGGTAGCGCGTGGGCAAGCACGCTTCGGAACCCATACAGCTCTGCCCACGGATCGACACCTGGCGGGAGCTCTGCTGCCTTGCGGAGGGGCTCGGTGAGGTGGCCGGCGACCGTCCACAGCCGCTCGATCGCGAGCCGGCGCACCTCGTCGGAGTCGCGGGAAGCGGCAAAGGCGTCGGTGTCCGCATCGACCACACGCGCGCTCATCGCGACTGGCCTCGGCGGGCGGCCCGGCGGGCACGCAGCTCGGCGACGCCGGCGGCGCCACGGTGCTTGACTGGCTGGACAGTGCCGACGCGGGCGCGTTGGCGCACGCCGAGCTGGAGGAGCGCCTGGACACCACCGGCCGCGAGTTGGTGCGTCAGATGTTTCAGGACCACCTTGACGTGCGCGCCCAGCGCGAGACCCGCGTGGAGGTCACCGA
>Ga0247713_1001337_pt1 | contig 12311 bp, 12 predicted proteins | sample 21E_NmetaG_FD_189936 | JGI IMG/M metagenome (GOLD analysis project Ga0247713, IMG submission 189936) | Soil microbial communities from hillslope of Landscape Evolution Observatory, University of Arizona, Oracle, AZ, United States - 2-1-E_N | ecosystem: Engineered > Artificial ecosystem >... | reverse complement strand
GCTCGCGATGCTGAACTCATGTGCCGCGGGGGTCGCGGTGGTCAACATCGACAACGGTTTCGGCGCCGCCACCTTCGCGGCGCGCCTCTTGCGGCGTCGCTCCGCATGAAGCTCCTTCACCTCGACTGCTTCTCCGGCGCGTCGGGCGACATGCTCCTCGCCGCGCTGCTCGACGCCGGCGTCCGCGAGGAGGCCGTGCGTGACGCGCTCGAGCGCCTCGATCTTCCGGGTTGGGAACTCGACATCTCCGAGGTATCCCGGGGCGGGATACGCGCCCGGCGCGCCGAGGTGACCGTGACGGAGGACGCCGCCTCACGCACCTACCGCGACGTCGTGGCGATCCTCGAGCGCGCGTCCCTTCCGGGGAAGGTACGGAGCCGCGCGCTCGAAACGTTCCGCGCGTTGGCCGAAGCCGAAGCGCGGATCCACGGCGCGCCGATCGACGAGGTGCACTTCCACGAGGTCGGTGCGGTGGACGCGCTCGTCGACGTCGTGGGGGTGAGCGCGGCGATCGAGGACGTGGCGCCGGAACGGGTCACCGCCGGGCCTCTGCCCACCGGAGGGGGCACCGCCACCACCGCGCACGGCGCGCTTCCGGTTCCCGCTCCGGCCGTGCTCGAGATCCTGTCCGGCGCGCCGATCGTCGGACGGGGGGAGCACGAGCTGGTCACGCCCACCGGCGCCGCGCTGCTGCGCACACTCTGCGAACGCTTCGGCGCCTTCCCCGACATGGTGGTGGAACGCACGGGCTACGGTGCCGGCGCCCGCGACATCCCGGGCGCGCCGAACGTGTTGCGGGCGGTCGTCGGAACGGCGGTCGAGACGTCCGAGGAAGTCTTGACCTTCGAGGTCAACCTCGACGACGTGAATCCCGAGCTCACCCCCACGTACTCGGTCGGGCGCTCGCCGCCGGCGCCCTGGACGCGTGGGCGACGCCCGTGCTCATGAAGAAGGGGAGACCCGGCTACGTGCTATCCGTCCTCGGAACCGAGACCGCGCGCGACGCCGTCGTCGACATCTTGTTCCGGGAGAGCTCGACCCTCGGGGTCCGCATACGGCGCGCCGAACGACACGTGCTCGCGCGCGAGATCGTCACGGCCGACGTGGACGGGCAACCGGTCGAGGTGAAGATTGGGCGCCTCCGCGGCGAGGTCGTCAACGTGGCGCCGGAGCACGACTCCGCGCGCGCCGCGGCCGAGACGCTGGGCCTTCCCCTCAAAGAGGTCTACCAGCGGGCCACGGCCGCGGCCCGCGACCACCTGTCGCTCTAGAGGAGCTTCGCGGTCAGGTCGATCTCGACGTTGCCCTTGAGCGCGTTCGAGACGGGACAGCCGACCTTGGCGGCTTCCGCCTTCTCCTGGAAAGTCGCCTCGTCGATGCCCGGCACCTGACCCTCGACCTCGAGCAGCATGCGCGTGATCCGGAAACCTTCCTCGCGCTTCTCGAACGTCGCCGTCGCCGTGACACGGAGCTCCTCCGGCGGGGTGCCGTTGCGGGTGAGCGCTCCGGAGAAAGCCATGGAGAGACACGAGGCGTGCGCCGCCGCGATCAGCTCCTCGGGAGAGGTCTTGCCGCCGGGCTCCTCGGTGCGCGCCGGCCACGACACCGGCTGCTCTCCGAGCGCGCCGGTACCGGTCGTGAACTTGCCCTCACCCTCGAACAGGGTGCCCTTCCAGATGGTTGTTGCCGAGCGCGTGACTGCCATGTCCTCGTCCTCCTCGACTCGAGCTGAGGAAGACACCGTAAAGGATGCGCGAAGGGGAGCTTCTACCTCGAGCGGCGGAGGAACTCGACGATCTTGCGCTCGATGACGTTCTTGTCGTCCGTCAGGCGCTCCTCCAGGTTCTCGACGCCCACCCACGAATAGAGCGCGTCGTGGAAGTCACCCTCGTGGCCGAGCGCGTGCAGCCGCTCGAGAAGCTCGGTCCGCAGCTCCTCGTCGAGCGGGACGAACTCGAGCTCATCGGCGCGCGGGAAGTAGAGGCGGTGGAGCTCCCACAGCCGGCTCAGCTCATCCACCGGCTGAGGATGATCGTCCACGCGGAGGTCGACCGCGGTGTCGATCCCACCGCCGTAGCCGCCGCCCTCCCGGACGACGAGTACGGACGCGCTCTGTCGCCCGCGCCGATCCCCACCGGCCGCGTCGCCCGCGGCCAGCGCCGCTATCAGCCGGTCCGCCAGCGACCCGTCGGTCGCCTCGAAGGCGCGGCACATCTCGTCCACCACCTCGGGACCGGTCAGGATGTTGCCTTGGCAGCAGTAGCCGTCGCCGGTTCTCCCACCGGCCCAGGCGAAGCACTCGCTCCCCGTGAAGGTGGCGGAGCGGCCGCTCGCGTCGACCACCCCGAGTTGCCGGTGCTCGGAACCCTCGTCTGCCGCGGTCAGCGCCTCGACGACCTCGGACGCTCCCTCTCCCGCGCCCAGCCGGCGGAGCCCCTCCGGTCCGTAGGCGAGGTTGGCGAGGGCCTGCGTGGCGAGCGCTCCGGTGTGCGCCTCCGCCCAGCCGACCACGGCGCCAACGGCGAGGAACTTAGACGCCACCGCAACGCCCCACTCGGGTCCCGACGGCGCCTCCGGATCCCAGGCGACGATCGAGAAGGTCATTCGGGCCGCTCCCGCATCACGCGTGCGCGGCGCGCTGGAGCGACTCGTCCTTCTTCAGCGGGTACCAGCACGCGGCCACGTGGTTGGGAGCGACGTCTCCGAGCGGCGGCATCTCGTGCACGCAGTTCTGCGGCAGGCCGTCCTCCGGACCCCCGACCTGGCGCGCCTTCGGGCAGCGCGGGTGGAAGGGACAGCCGGAGGGCGGATCGATCGGCGACGGGACATCTCCCTCGAGCACGATGCGATTCGCGACCGAGCCTTTGCCGTGGCCCTTCGGCACCGCGGAGAGAAGCGCGCTGGTGTACGGGTGCTTGGGGTCCTCGTACAACTCGTCGGCGCGCGCGATCTCGACCACACGGCCCAGGTACATCACGGCGATCCGGTCGGCGATGTGCCGGACGACGCCGAGGTCGTGCGAGATGAAGATGTACGTCAGCTTGAACTCATCCTGCAGGTCTTCGAGCAGGTTCAAGATCTGCGCCTGGATCGAAACGTCGAGCGCCGACACCGGCTCGTCACACACGATGAGCTTCGGCCGGAGCGCGAGAGCGCGCGCGACGCCGATGCGCTGCCTCTGACCTCCGGAGAACTCGTGCGCGTAGCGGTTGTAGTGCTCGGGGTTGAGTCCCACGCGGTCCATCAGCTCCTGGACGCGCTTCTTGACCTCGCCCTCGGTCTTGTGGATGCGGAACGGCGCGCCGATGATCTGTCCGACCGTCTGACGCGGGTTGAGCGACGCGTACGGGTCTTGAAAGATCATCTGCATCTCGCGCCGGAGGGGACGCATCTGCCGCCGGCTGTGGCCGGTGATGTCTTCGCCCTCGAAGAAGATGCGGCCGCGCGTTGCGGGGAGGAGTTTGAGGAGCAAGCGCGCGGTCGTCGACTTGCCGCAACCGGACTCGCCCACGAGACCCAGTGTCTCCCCGGGAAACACACTGAACGTCACGTCCTCCACCGCATGCACGCGCGCTACTTCCTTCTGAAGAACGATGCCCTTCGTGATCGGGAAGTACTTCGTGAGACCTTCGACCGCGACGAGCGGCTCGCCCGAAGTCTTCGGTGACGTGACGCGTGGTGCCGGAGCCGTGCTGCTCACGACACCGCCTTCGTCCGGCGCGCCTCGCGCTCGTTCCAGATGCGCTCCTTGTCCTCGACGCTCAGGTGACAGGCATCGAGGTGGCCGGAGCCGCGGTCGACGAGCGCGGGCACCTCTTTGTCGCAGGGCTCGAAACGATGGGGGCAGCGTGGGTGGAACGAGCAACCCGGAGGCACGTGGATCAACGACGGGGGCGAGCCCTCGATCGGGATCAAGCGGCTGCCCTTCTGGTCGATGTGGGGGATCGATTCGAGCAATCCCCAGGTGTAGGGATGCTGTGGGTTCTCGAACACCTCGTCGCGCGTCCCCAGCTCGACCGCCCGGCCCGCATACATCACCATCACGCTCTGGGCCACGTCGGCCACCACGCCGAGGTCGTGAGTGATGAGGATGACGCCGACGTTGAACTCGTTCTTGATCCGGTCGATGAGCTCGAGGATCTGAGCCTGCACCGTCACGTCGAGCGCCGTCGTCGGCTCGTCGGCGATGAGGAGATCAGGGTTGTGCGAGAGCGCCATCGCGATCATCGCTCGCTGACGCATGCCCCCCGAATACTGGTGCGGGTAGTCGCGGAAGCGGTCCTGGGGGCGAGGGATACCCACCGCGCCGAGCAGGTCTATGGCCCGCTGCTCCGCCTGCCTCTTCGAGACGTTGTCGTGGCAGAGGATCGCTTCGACGATCTGATCGCCGACCCGGTAGAAGGGATGGAGACAGGCGAAGGGGTCCTGGAAGATCATTGCCAGCTCCTTGCCGCGAACGCGACGAAGCTCTTCCTTCGACAGGCTCAGCAGATCGCGTCCCTTGAAGAGAACCTCGCCCGAGACACGGGCAGCCTTGCGGTCGATCAGCCCGAGAGCGGTGAGGTTGGTGACGCTCTTACCCGACCCGGACTCGCCCACGATGCCGAAGGTCTCGCGGCGGCGCACGGAGAACGAGAGGCCGTCCACGGCCTTTACGACACCATCCGGTGTGGGGAAGTGGACGTGGAGGTCCTTGACCTCGAGCAGCGTCTCCATCGACATGGTGGCGGAAGTCTAAGTCCTCGCAGAGAGCCCCGGGCTTCTAGGAGTAGCGGACCCTCGGGTCCAAGGCGGCGTAGACGAGGTCGACGAGCAGGTTCATCGCGATCACGAAGAAGGCGGCGAAGACCGTGACCCCGAGGATCGTCGGGAGGTCGGACGACGTGATCGCCTCGACGGCCAACAGACCGATCCCGGGGATGGCGAAGATGCGCTCGGTGATGATGGCGCCGCCCAGCAGGATCCCGACGTCGAGGCCGTACATCGTCACCACCGGCGTGAGCGCGCTGCGCAACGCGTGTCTGATGACCGACCGCTCCTTCAGACCCTTCGCACGTGCCGTTCGGATGTAGTCCTCACCTTGAACCTCGAGAACGTTGCCGCGCACCATGCGGGTGTAGAAGGCCGCAGAGACGACCGCGAGAACGATCCAGGGCAGCCACAGTGCTTTGAACCACTGCACCGGGTTCTCGGTCAGAGGGGCGTAGTCACCGACGTTATAGACGCCTAGGCGAGAGTCGAAGAAGAACACGGCCATCAGCCCAAGCCAGAAGGTCGGCATCGAAACCCCGATGAGGGCGAGCAGCATCGAACCGCGATCGAGCAACGATCTTCGGCGCAGCGCGGAGATGACGCCGAGTGGGATGCCGATCATCAGCCACACGATCGAGGCACCGAAGGCCAGCGACATCGTCGCCGGGAGTCTCCTGAAGACGGCGTCCCTCACGTCGTACTGCGACTGGTACGAGTATCCGAGGTCACCCTTGAGAGCGCGGCCGAGGTAGAGCCCGAACTGGATGTGGATGGGGCGGTCGAGTCCGAGACGGTGCTCGATGTCGGCGACCAGGTCCGGCCGGGGGTTACGCCCCGCCATCAAGACTGCAACCGGGCTGGCGCGTCCGTCCTCACGCCGGCCGGCGCCTCCCGGAAGGACGAAGAAGATCGCGAAGACGACCGCGATGACGAGGACGATCATCACGAACGCCCACAACAACCGCCTCACCATGTACTGGAACATCCGTCCCGCCTTTGTCGAGTGACGGAAACCTGTCGGGCCGGCGGAGCTCCCCCCGCCGACCCTGCAGGTCTACGTCGCTAGTTCGAACCTGCTCCTTGCTCCACGCCGACGACGACCCAGTCGATGTGCGAGAAGAAGGTGTTGTAGATCGGGTTCACCAGGTTCTCGCTGAAGATGATCGTCTCGTTGTCCCACGACCACGGCACCCAGACGGCGCTCTCGGTCGCGAGACGGTTCGCCTCTTCCCAGGCCTCGATGCGGTCGTCACCGGTGAGACCGGCGGCACGATCGATCGCCTCGTTGAGGCGCTCATCGTCCAGCTCCGAGTAGTTGTAGTTACCGGAGTCGCGGATGTTGCGCCCGTGGAAGAGCGGGTCGAGGAAGGTGAAGGCGTCGTTGTAGTCCTTGCACCAACCCGCCGACGTCCCGATGCCAACGTTCTTCGAAGGCACCGAGTAGAACTGCGTGTACTGGTTCGGGAACGCGGGCGTCTTCACGTCGAGGTTCGTGAAGCCGAGCTCCTCGAGGTCGGACCGGACCGTCTCCGCGATCTTGTCGTGGGGCGGGTCCGAGGCGCCGACGAAGAGGACCTTCCCGTCGTAGCCGTTCTCATAGCCGGCCTCGGCCATGAGTTCCTTGGCCCGCTCCATGTCACCCGCCATGTTGGGCGTCTCGAACGGGTTGTACTCCTCCGGAGCGAGGTGGCCGGTCATGCCCGGCGGAACGACGCTCGTCGCGATCGGGCCCGTGATGGGACCGCCGAACACGCGCTTGATGTTGGCGCGGTCGATCGCGAAGTTCACCGCCTGGCGGACCAGCGGATCGTTGAACGGCTCGACCGTCGTGTTGAGCCAGACGTAGCGGGTGCACAGCGACGGCTCGTTGATCAGCCGCTGCTTCAGCTCCGGCGTGTTGACGACACGCTCGAGGGCCGGACCCGAAGGAGCGACGTCCATGCCGAACTCGTAGTCATTGTTCAGGATCTTCTCGACGCCCACATCATTGTCGAGGCCGAGCTTCCAGTCGACGGTGTCCACGTACGCCTTGCGGACGTCGTCCGTCTCCGGGTCCCAGTGCTCGTTGCGCTCGAGGGTGATCTGCTCCTCGGGCGTCCACTCGGCGATGTAGTACGGGCCGCTGGCGACCACGTGCTGGTCGTAGTCGGAGTCCTTCTTCTTGTCGAACTTCTCGACGTAGTCGCGGGGGATCGGAGACGCCGCCGGCATCGCCATGCGGAAGTCCCAGTCACCGACCGGCTTCGCGAGGTTGAAGACGATGGTCTTGTCGTCCGGCGTCTCGATGCCGGTGATCTCATCGGCGTCGCCGTTCTGGAACTCCTCGACGCCGACGATGTCTTCGTAGTAGTTCGGGTATCCAGCGCCGACCGACGGGATGAAGAGCCGCTCGATCGCGTATTTGATGTCGCCCGAGGTGATGGGCTCGCCCGTGACGCCCGGGACGTCCTCACCGCCGAGGGCTGGGCCGTAGACGACGCCGTCCTTCAAGGTGTAGGTCCACTGCGTCTGGTCCTCGTTCGACTGACCGACGTCGGTCGCGAGGTCGGGGACGAGCTGGTTCTGCTCCTCGAAGTCCGCCACGGCCGGGTAGGTCACCAGCGTGCGGACAACACCTCGGGCGAGCGTCCACGAAAGCGTGTAGTACATGGCGCCCGGATCCATATAGTCGACGTCCGAGATCCCTGCGATGCGCAGCGTGCCGCCCGTCGGGATGTCTTCCTCGGACACTTCCTCCGTACCCGGACGTCCTTCGCCTTCGCCGCCCCCACCGCCACACGCGGCCGCGATCAGGCCGAGTGCGAGCAGAGCGGCGAAGAGCCGCAGAAACTTCCTGTCTCTCAAGTGCTCTCCTCCCTTACTTGCCTACAGAACGTACTGCCGTGTTGCGAAGCCCCCTGGGGCCGTCCTATCGAGCTTCCTTAGAAAAAGTGCATCCCCCTTTCGTCACCCTCTGGTCTTCGGATCGAGTGCATCGCGCAAGCCATCGCCGAGAAGGTTGAAGCCGAGAACGGTGAGGAAGAGGAAGAGGCCGGGGAACACCATGTACCACCAGGCAGCACCGTAGATGATGTATCCGGTCGCGTCGGACAGCATCTTTCCCCACGACGCGGTCGGCTCCTGGATCCCCACCCCGAGGAAGCTGAGCGCGCTCTCGATGAGGATGTTCGTCGGGATGATCAAAGTCCCGTAGACGATGACGGGAGCGATGAGGTTCGGCAGCAGTTCGCGCGCCATCACCCAGCGCGTCGGCGCGCCCAGCGACAGCGCCGCTTCCACGAACTGCGACTCGCGCAGAGACAAAACCTGGCCGCGGACGATCCGCGCGATATAGGGCCAGCCGAAGAAGACGATCACGGTCACGACGAGCCCCTTGCTTCCTCCGTACGAGACCGACAGAGCGATGGCGAGCAAGAGGAAGGGGATCGACAAGATCAGGTCGATAAGGCGCGAGACAACGGTGTCGACCCAGCCGCGGAGATAGCCGGCGAGCATCCCCATGAACACCCCGATCGCGATCTCGAAGCCGGTCGCGATGATGGCGATCTGGAGAGACGTGCGGGCGCCGTACAGAACGCGCACGAAGAGGTCGCGGGCGAGGCTGTCGGCCCCGAAATAGAACTTGCGGTCGAGCTGCGGCCCGATAGGCGTCCCGAAATCGTTCAGCATGCCGCCCTCGGCGGGAACCCCGCGGAACTGCTCGTCGTACTGGTGACCGGTGAATGCCTCGGCGAGCGGCGCGAGAAGCGCGATGACGATCATGAAGATGACGAGCCCGGCGCCGAACAGCGCCAACTTGTCCTGCTTGAAGCGCGCCCAGAAGATCTGGCGCGGCGTGCGTGCCTGAACGGCGGGGCCTGCTACATCCCCACCTTCGTGCGGCCCGCCGGGCATCGGCGATCCGATGGTGAAATCAGTAGCACTCTGTGCCAAAGGACTCCCCGATATCTCCCCCGCCCGCCACGGGTACCTCAGCCATCGCACCGCGGGCGAACGTCGGCAGCCTACTACAGCGGTCGTACAACGCAATCCCCGGTCCCGCGATCCGCCTCCCCCTGCGGCGGGCGCACTTTACACCTGCTGCCCCGCAGCCGGAAGGGGCGCTCGTGGAGCGACAACGGCTATAAGTACGGCGTGCAGAGGCCCAGCGCGGCCGCCCCTTCGGGCACGCCGCATCACGTTCCCCTGAGGGAAGCTCTCCGCTACTGGGCGCGGCTCGGCTTCATCAACTTCGGCGGGCCCGCCGGTCAGATCTCCCTCATGCACGACGAGCTGGTCGAACGCAAGAGGTGGATAGGCAACCGCCGCTTCCTGCACGCCCTCAACTACTGCATGCTCCTGCCGGGGCCCGAGGCCCAGCAGCTCGCCATCTACGTCGGCTGGCTCCTGAACGGGACGCTCGGGGGCATCGCGGCCGGGATCCTCTTCGTCCTGCCGGCCTTCTTCCTCATCCTCGGCCTGTCGTGGGCCTACGTCGTGCACGGAGATGTGGCATGGATCGCCGCGATCTTCTACGGCCTGCGCGCCGCAGTTATCGGGCTCGTTGCGGTTGCGGTCGTGCGCGTCGGGTCGAGGGCGCTGCGCAATCCTGCCTTGGTGACGATCGCGGCCGCCGCCTTCGTCGCGATCTTCCTCGTCAAGATCCCGTTCCCGCTGATAGTGCTCGGCGCCGGCCTCCTCGGGCTGGTCGGGTCACGGATCGCCCCCGGCTCGTTCCGGATGCCGGAGCACACCGCCGAAGACGACTCCGGCACGATCCTCGGCGACCGGGACGAGGTGGAGGAGCGCCACGCTTCCTGGCTTCGAACGCTGCGCGTCCTGCTCGTGGGCCTCGTGGTGTGGTGGATACCGCTGCTGCTGGTGATCGCGTGGCGCGGAACCGGCGACACCTTGAGCCGCGAAGCCGTGTTCTTCAGTCAGGCCGCGATGGTCACGTTCGGCGGCGCCTACGCGGTGCTCGCCTACATCAACCAGGCCGCAGTGCAAGACTTCGGCTGGCTCGAGCCGGGTCAGATGGTGACGGGTCTCGGCCTCGCCGAATCGACGCCGGGGCCGCTCATCATGGTGACGGAGTTCGTGGGCTTCCTCGGCGCCTACCGCTTCCCGGGCGACCTCGACCCGCTGACGGCGGGCCTTCTCGGCGCGACGGTCGCGGTATGGGCGACGTTCGCGCCCTGCTTCCTCTGGATCTTGCTCGGCGCGCCGTTCATCGAACGGCTGCGAGACAACCGCGCGCTCACGGGAGCACTCTCCGCCGTCACTGCGTCCGTCGTGGGCGTCATCCTCAACCTGGCGGTGGCCTTCGGCGTGGTCGCGCTCTTCGCCGAGGTGCGTCGGGCCGAGGTGCTGAAGATGACGTTCCCGCGGCCCGAATGGTCCTCGCTCGATCCCGTCGCCCTATCTCTCGCGCTCGCAGCCTTCGCGGCGCTAGGGCGCTTTCGCGTGAGCGTCCTGTGGGTGATCGGTGGCTGCGCCGCGGCCGGCCTCGCCGCCCGCCTGCTCGCCTGATCACTCATCGGCGCGGGATGAACTTGCGACAGGGTTTGGGTCCCGCTGGCCCCCAAAATTCTAGGTTTCCACCTTGTTCGCGACGCCTCCCACCCGGATGATGCATGTGCTGGGGACGGCGGTAGAGGGGGCGGACGAGATGGGATCTTCGACGGCACGGAGCGGGCGCGCGAGGGGAGGCCGTATATCGATCCGGGTGCTCACCGGGGCGGCGGCCGTCGCAGTCATGGTCACGACCGGCAGCGCCGGCGCGACACCCAGACCTGCCGGGACCTTCGAAGGCACGAGCTGCACCGAAACCGAGAATGTCTTCCTCCGGCCGCCGAGTGCCCTCGCTCCCTACCTTCCTGAGGGATTCACGCCCAGAGAGGTATGGCCGGGGCTAAGCGAGCTGATGATCTTGATCACCCGCTGCGAAGGCGCCGTGGTGAACGGCAAATCCGTCGGCCCGACGATCTTCAGTGAGGTAGGGATCTACATAGAGGACCCCGAGAGGTTGAACGAGCTTGGAGCCGCCGCTGCTTCTGCTCACCAGTACTACCAGGTATGGCATCTCACCGATGCCCCCGCACTGCGCAAGGTGATGGCCAAGGTAGGTGTCGACGGCGGATTGGTCCCCGACGCCACCCTGGAGACGCCGTCGGATGCCGAGGTCGAGACCGGCGTGCCGTGGAAGCGCGTCCCCTATTCCTTTACGAACACTCGGATCGTTGGCACGGCCTATTACTTCCCGCGGGCCAGCAACTTCTGGCACCAGGGCAAGAAGGGGCTGGCAGTGACGGTGTATCCCATGCCGACGGGAGAGAGGTACAGCTCGGGACCCGCGTTTCTCGAAACACCCGCCGACAGCGCCCTCGCCGAAATGAGCGGAAGCCCCACAGGGATCCCCGATGGCTCGACCGTGTTCACCTACGACGGCCTGAGAGCCACGACGATCCTGCTCAAGTAGCTCGAGAGCGACTCCGCCCGCCGACGGCCTCCAAGATGCGCCACGGCAACAGTTCCGATTCGCGCGACATCATGTGGGCGAGGGGGGATTTGAACCCCCACGCTCTTGCGAGCACTGGCACCTGAAGCCAGCGTGTCTGCCATTCCACCACTCGCCCATGCCGCGTCCAGGCGCAGCGGCAAGGGCTAGAGGCTATCAAGCGGGTGACGGGCACCGGTGCGGGCATAATCGGGCCTCATGGGGGTGGTGAAGAGCATCGAGCAACGGCTGGAGGGCCTCGTCGAGGGCTTCTTCACGAAGGTCTTCCGGTCGGGGCTTCAGCCCGTGGAGGTCGGCCGCCGCATCCTGCGCGAGATGGGCGAGAACAAGACCGTCTCCGTCAGCCGCGTCTACGCCCCCAACGACTTCCGCGTCCACATGGGGCCCGACGACCACTCGCGTTTCGCGCAGATGCAGGCCGGCCTCGAGCGGGAGTTCTCGGAACTCGTCATCCAGGCCGCCAAGGAGAACCGCTGGAACCTCATGGGCATGCCCCGGATCGCCTTCGTCGAGGACCAGGAGATGAAGAAGGGCGAGTACCGGGTCGAGGCGTCACTGGCGGCGGACGCAGGCGCCGGCGCGCCCAGCGTGTCGACCCGCCAGCCGCAATCGGACGATCCGAGCGCCACCCGGGCGATCTCCGTCGGCGGTGGCGACGCGCCCCCTGCCGTTGGCGCAGCGGAGTTGGTGGTCCTCGACGAACGCGGCCGCGAGCGGGATCGCGTTCGCGTCACGCGTGCGCCTGTGACCATCGGAAGGCTCTCGACCAACGACGTGGTGCTGAGCGACGCCAACGTCTCGCGGCGTCACGCGGAGCTGCGACGCAACGGCGGCAAGTGGATCGTCGCGGACCTGGACTCGACCAACGGCACGACCGTGAACGGGAAGCTCGCCAAAGAGCACGAGCTCAAGAGCGGCGACCGCATCGGCTTGGGCACGACCGAGCTGGTGTTCGAGACGAAGGCCGGTTGACATGCCCATCCTCGTCCTCGATCTCCTCAAGTACGTCTTCCTCGCGGTCCTCTACATCTTCGTGGCGCGTGCGGTCCGTGCGGTATGGGTC
>Ga0247713_1001336_pt1 | contig 12320 bp, 11 predicted proteins | sample 21E_NmetaG_FD_189936 | JGI IMG/M metagenome (GOLD analysis project Ga0247713, IMG submission 189936) | Soil microbial communities from hillslope of Landscape Evolution Observatory, University of Arizona, Oracle, AZ, United States - 2-1-E_N | ecosystem: Engineered > Artificial ecosystem >... | reverse complement strand
GGTCGGCCACGGGTCTGGCTCCTCTCTTCAGCTCGGACAAGCCGAAGTCTGGGAGCCAGGCCCGCTTCGTTCGCGGACCCTCAGGCGGTCAGACCCACCAACTTCCAACCCTCATTCGCGAAGACCCATCTTTGCCTTCGGACAGGTGCGAGAGGCCAAGCGGACACGAGAGGACCAAGCACGACCGTTCGTTGTCGTCGACGTTCAACCGAACGAGGACGTCTCGTGGAGCATCCTCAACCTCGTGATCCAGAACGTCGGTACGACCCTTGCACGTGACGTGAAGATTGTCTTCACTCCGCCGCTCAAGACGTCGCAACAGGGCTACGACCTCGCCGGGTCAACCCTGTTGCGGGAAGGGATCCCAACACTGCCGCCGCGCCGCCGCATCGCGGTGCTGTTCGACGTGTCATTCCAGCGTGTTAAGACACAACTGCCGATGCGGTACGACGCCGAAGTGACGTTCAAGGACGCTCGGGGCCGCCAGCAAGAAACACTCCGCTACATTATCGACCTTGGCTACCTTTACGGGCTGCAGCGAGTTGACCAGTATGGGGTTCATCACATGGCGAAGGCCCTGCGAGATATTGAGCGGACGCTCAAGGGCTGGACCGGCCGCCAAGGCCGCCTCAACATCTGGACGCGCAGCGAGGAGCGGCACGAACTCGCCGAGAAGATAGAGCACGACCTCACCGGGCGATGGCCTAGTCTCAGCACGGCGCCTCTTCCGGAGATCGTTATGGTGCTCGGCCGGAACGTGTTCGTGAGAAGCATCATTCGAGCAGTTCGACATCTCCGCGACTGGCGAGGAACATCGACGCCGTGACAACGGCGTATGTTGCGTCGGGACCGTTAGACTGCTGGTATCGGGGCCTCAAAAGCTGGACCAAGCGATGGCGTGGTGATGCGCCACCTTCCGGAGCCGGCTCGCCAGGCGGTTTATAGTAGACCCACGACTTGATCCACGGGCCGCCGCGCGAATACGGCGTTACCGCGCGCAGCAGTGGTGCCGAAGTCGTGCGGTGGCGGAGAGTCGGCGGATGGTGACAGCGGAATCAGGTGGCTGAAGCCGATAGCACTTCCGTTACCGGCGAAGAGCATTCAGGACTGGATGCTTAGTAGGCTGCCCGTCCTCATCGGTTCGACGCCAATAATGACGGCATTGGTGGAGAGCAGCTAAGGAGCGCTCTCGAAGTGGTCGAACAGCTCCTTGGAGATGGTTTGTATGCCTTGTTCGTTGAGGCTGTCGTTGTAGGTGGCTCGCCAGTCCAGGTCTAGAGGCACTATGCGGTTCGGCGCCTTTGCCATTTCGGACGCAACGGTCAGAAGAATCGCCCCTGTCACCTGAGCGGAATAAAGCCATTCGTGGAGGCTGTCCAAGTCCATCAGCTTGGTCGTCGTGCCTAAACGAGTCTGCCGTCTTGCTGCCCACTTCCAATCCGCGATGGCCTCAGAAATGGTCTGATTGGGGCGCACGTCCAGAGTGACTTCGGCATGCGCCACCTCATTGCGCCAATTATTGAGCGTCTTAACATTCGAGACGATAGCTTTCATGGTGCTGCCTGGATGGCTCGAACGAGTTATTTTACCTACGAGCTCCACCTTAGACGCGAGGTTAAGTGATGAGAGGACCCAAGCCGTGAACTCACCAGTGCTTCCCTTCGGTATGTGGAAGTAGATGCGAATTAGGAGGTCGAGCATCGTCTCAAGTTCGGCAACGGCACTTAGAAAATAGCCACGCAGCCTATGAATCTCGTCAAGTTGGAGCTTGTGCGGATCCTGGTCCTGGTCAGAAGTCACGCTCCCAGTATGACCTTCCTCCGTGGCAAGTGATGAAACCTTTATCTCGTCGTCGCACCTCTTCACGCGCGTCCGCGTGCGCCACACCATTGGTAGATGCGTAACAGAAGTTTCAGTTCGGGCGACTCTCCGGCCTCCTTCCCCGGTGGAGACGCCACGTCTTCTTCCAGAGGCGAAAGGTTCGCGGGCGAGATCGAGGGGTCTAGACTGGGCTCCGGCTCAAGCAGAATGGCCTAGAGGATTGCAATTTGCCGTTTCGGGCAATTTGCCGTTTCGGGCCATCGTCGTACGAATACTCATCGCCTCGCCTAGCGATACAACGTCAGCGCGACTCGTGCTCGGTGAGCTCATGGAGGACTGGAACAGTCTTCATGCTGAGGAAGTCGGCGTAATGGTCTTGCCGGTCAGAATGGGAGCGCGACGCGACGCCTGAAATGGGGGATCGCCCGCAAGCTACGACGTGATCGTCGTCCAGAGCGCCGGCCCGTGGGATCTGGCGCCTGCTCGGTCACTCAGGTTCCCGAGAGCGCAGGGCTGCTCGCACTCGGTGGGCCCGGGGCATCTCGGAGCCACCGCCCGGGAACCGGCAAGTCGCGCGGGTCCATCACCCGATAACGCCAACGCCGATCGGCTCCGATCCGGCGAGGAGCGCCTTACCTGAGCACGGAACGCTCGGCCGTTTCCTTCATCCGGGTGGCGGCGACGAGCCCGGAGGCGACACTCAGGCCCGCGACCACCATTACGGCGGCGCGAAGGTCGAACAGGTCGGCCACGACGCCACCGAGGAGGGCGCCGACCACGTAGCCGGTGTCACGCCAGAGCCGGTAGACGCCGACCGCCCTCGCCCGCCACGTCGGATGGGCCACGTCGCCCACGGCTGCGATGAGGGTCGGGTACACGAGCGCAGTACCGAGACCGATCAGTATCGCCCCGACGGCCCAGGCTGCGAACCCTGTGGTGACAGCCATCAACGCGAGGGCGGCCCCTTGCAGCACCATCCCGGAGACGATCAGCGGCTTCCTGCCGACGCTGTCCGACCACGCCCCGGTGAACAACTGTCCGACGCACCAGACCCCCGGGTACAGGGCGACCAGCACCCCGATGGCCTGCAACGATTGCCCGTTGGCCGCGAACAACAAGGGCAGGATCCCCCATGCCAGGCCGTCGACGGCGTTGTTCACCAGCCCGGCCTGGCTCACTGCCATCAGGGTCGGGTCTCCCCAGGTGGTCCGGGCGAAGATCACGCCGAACCCGTCGCTCTCATCGGCGGCAACCCCTCCGTTGGTGGCCGCTTCCAAGCGGGCGTATCCCTGGGTCTCCCGCACGAAGATCGTGGACAGGCCGAGTCCCAGGGCGGCGAAGGCGATGCCCAGGAGGAACGGCTCGGGCCGCAGTCCATAGCGGGCGGCGATGGCGCCGGTGGCCAGGGCGGTGAGGGACACGGCGCCGTAGCCGGCCGCCTCGTTGAAGCCCAGGGCCCTTCCCCGCCGCGCCGGCCCCACCAGGTCGATCTTCATGACGACGGTCGCGGACCACGTCATGCCCTGGTTGATCCCGAGCAGCACATTGGCCGCGATCACCCACCCCCAGGTCGGGGCGAAGATGAGCAGGAACGGCACGGGGAGCCCGATGACCCAGCCGCCCACGAGCACCGGCTTGCGACCGATGCGGTCGATCAGCGCCCCCGTGGCCAGGTTGGTCAGGGCCTTGGTGGCTCCGAAGGCGACGATGAACGTGGCGGTGGCCGTGAAGGCGGTGAGGCCGAAGGTCTCCTTGGCCAGCAGGGGCAGCACGGTGCGCTCCTGGCCGACCATGCCGCCCACCAGGGCGTTGACCGCCATCAGGAGGCTGAACTGGGCAAGGTTCTCCCGGAGCCCCAGCCGGAGGACCGGGGGACCGGTGGGCACTCCCACTCTCAGACGGCGAGGCGCTGATGGCGTGCGGCGACGACCTCCGCAGGCCCACCGAGAAGCACCGAGACGTCGGTCCGACCTTGGGCGGCCAGGATGCTGGCCGCGCTCATCGCCCGCTCGCCGTGGCCACACATGACGGTCAGCGGGCCCGCCGGCAGGGTCGAGGCATGCTCGGCCGTGTCGCCGAGCTCCACGTTGATGGCGCCCGGGACATGCCCGGAGGAGAACTCGTTCCTCTGGCGAACGTCGACCACTGCTCCAGCCGCGTCCGCGGGGGTGACAAGCGATACGGTGGCCACAGGCAGGCCGTGCGCCTTCCACGCCTCGATGCCCCCGGCCACTTCTCCGGCCAGGCGCTCGTAGCCGATGGCCAGGCATTGGCGGACCAGCTCCCCCCGGTCCTGGGCGTCGTCGACGACGAAGACGATCTCCTGGTCGCGGCCGACGAGCCAGCCCAGCCAGCTCGCGAACTGCGGCCGCAACGGGATCGACAGCGACCCCGGGATGTGGCCGGCGGCGAACGGCTCGACGGGCCGAACGTCGACCACCACGGCCCCACCAGACACAAGACCCTGGACGGTGGGGACGCCGAGCGGGACGAGGGCGGGCCGTTCACCGTAGACCTTGGGCCCGCGGCGGTTGACCTCGCGCAGCTCCAGGAAATAGGGCGGGAAGCTCCCGAACCCGGCCAGGAGGCGGGCGACGAAGGCGTCCTCGTCGGGAGCGGCGAGCAAGGGGTTGGCGGACCGCTCGCGGCCGATGGTGGTCACCCGTTCCCCGCCGGGAGCGACGGAGCAGAACGAGCCGGCGCCGTGGGTGGGGTACACGGGGAGCTCGTCGGGCAGGCTCAGGAGCTGCTCCTGCATCGACCGCCACAGCGACCGGGTCAACGCCTCGGTCCGCTCCGGGCTGACGAGATCGGTGCGAGCCACGGCGCCGACCAGCAGTGATCCACCGCTGAACAGGGCCACCGGGTGGCCGCCGTCGCGCAGGAGGTAGGCCAGGTGCTCCGGGGTGTGGCCCGGCGTGGGCAGGGCGACCAGCGTGAGGCCGCCGAGATCGAGCTCGTCGCCCCCGACCAGCCCGTGGTGGGGGTGCTCGAGGCCGGCCTCGGCGGCGGCGACCACACGGGCGCCGCGGGCGGCCAGCTCGCGGCTGCCGGAGACGAAGTCGGCGTGCAGGTGGGTCTCGGCGGCCATCGTGATCCGCAGGCCCCTGCGGTCCGCCTCGGCCAGGTACGACTCGGAGTCCCGCACCGGGTCCACCACCAAAGCGGTTCCGTCGCCCAGGTCGACCAGGTACGAGCTGTTGCCCAGTCCCTCGTCGACCAGGGCCACGATGTCGGGTGCGGTCATGATTCCCCTCCGCTGGTCACCGGGAGCCCGGCCCGCTTCCATTCCGGGAACCCGTCCTCGAGCCGCTTGGCCCGGTAGCCCCGGCGGCCCAGCTCCCGCACGGCGTCGTCGGCGTACACGCAGTAGCGGCCCCGGCAGTAGGCCACGACCTCGGCACCCTTGGGAATCGAGCGCAGGCTGCGCCGCAGCTCGCCGATAGGCACCGATCGGGCGCCGGCGATATGGCCGGATCGGAACTCCGGCTCGGGGCGGACGTCGACGACGACGAGGTCGCCGCACCGCAGCCGCGCCGCCAGCTCCTCTCGGCTGATGGCCTCGAGCCCGTCCCGGTCGCCCAGATAGGCCTCGGTGAGACGGTCGACGCCGGCGACGTGCTCGGCCGCGACCTCTCGGAGCGCGGACCAGAGGCCGGCGACTCGTTCGCTGGCCAGTCCGTAGAAGATCCGGGTGGCCTCCCGGCGGGTACGGACCAGCCCGGCCCGGGCCAGGGCCCGGAGATGATGCGAGGTGTTGGCCACCGATTGTCCGAGTTCGCCAGCGATCTCCTCGACGGACCGCTCGCCCTGGGCCAGCACGTCGATGATCTCGGCCCGCCGGCCGCTGGCCAGCGCCTTGGCCACCTCGGCGAAGCCGTCGAACAGTGCGTCCTTGGCCTGTCGGTCACCCATGGCGACATCTTGCGCCGGACCGGGCAGCTTGTCAAGTCCTCAAATGAACGCTTGACCAGGCCGGCCCGAGACCCTTCAGCTACTGATCGGCGCCCAGTTGGTGGGGCTTGAACACGAGGGTCGGATCAGGTCGTCTCACGCCCCAGGCCAGCCCGAGACGTTCCAACGACTGGATGAACCACTTGGAGGGGTCGAAGCTGAAGCGCCTCCAGCCGTGGAAGGCCCACGTGGGCTGGGCATGGTGGTTCGAGTGGTAGCCCTCACCGAGGGCCAGGATCTCGACGACCCAGTTGTTGCGGCTGTCGTCGGCCAGGTAGGCGTTGCCCACAGCGTCCCGGGCCGGCTTGCCCCACTTGTGGCAGACCGAGTTCACCGACCAGGTGATGTGCAGGACCATGACGACCCGGAGGAACCCGGCGAGGAGCAGTCCGTTCCAGCCGGCCACCGCGAACGGGATGGCGAAGCTGGCCAAGGCCAAGGGGACGTACCAGCGTCGCTGCCAGCGGGCCAGCGGATCGGCTTCGAGGCGGGCAGAGGTGCGGAACTGGACCGGTCGCTCGTAGCGGCAGAGCAGCCACCCCATGTGAGCCCAGAGCAGCCCCTTGAGTCCCGGGTACTCGACGGGCGAATGGGGGTCGAGGCCGGGCTGGTCCTGGAAGTGATGGTGCACCCGGTGGTTGAGCACCCATCCGTTCACCTCGCCCTGGAGGGCCAGCGCACCCGAGACGACCAGGGCAGCCCTCACCCACGGGTGGCACTTGAACCCGTTGTGGGTCTCCATGCGGTGGTAGCCGACGGTGATCCCCAGCTGAGGGATCAGCCACATGGCGGCGAAGAGCACCCACACCTTGGCTGAGGGCGGTGATCGGAAGGCGTTGACGACAGCGAACGCGGCGACCAGGTGGAGGAAGCCCAGGATCACGATGCTCTGGGGGTTCAGCTGCTTCTTCGCAACCGGGAGGGTGGTCGGCCGCTCGGGCGCCATGGTCGCAGTCACCGGGCCTCCGTGACCATTGGCCAGGACGGCCGGAGCTGCTCCACGAACGCCGCCCTCGTCGGGCTCTCCTGGGCCAGGGCGAATAAGAGGGCCTGCACGAGCATCAGGTGGAAGGCCCGGGCCTCGGCCGGTTCGGCGCGCTCCGGGGCTCTCCGGACCTCGTCCGCGAGGCGGACATCGAAGTTGTACAGGGCATTGGTCAGGTATTCGAGCTCGTCGGGCTCCACGTCGACCTGCCACCGGAAGACGTCGCCGGAGTGATTGGCCGCCGCCCACGATTCGACATAGACGGCGACATCGTCGAGCACCTCAGGGGGGAGCTTGACCACCGACTCGGGCTGCCGGCGCAGGTCACCGATCATCTCTCGGGCCCACCCGATCCACGCCTCTGCGCTGGTCGGCGGCACCGGCCCGACACACACCCTTACCACTGCACCCGTGACCATGGCCCCTCCTCTGGAGCTTGGTGTGGTCAAAGGGCGCGAGTCGCTTGCGCTCCTCACTGCCCCAGACACTTTTGAACGTCGCGTCGTTATGTGTTGATACGACGCTGTCTGGGTCTGGGACAGCGGCCCTGCGGTTGCTCTACCGGTGATTGCGTGATGCTGCGGCTGCCCGCTACTTCAGGGTCGTGTCCGGCTGTCCTATCCTACCCGGCGCGGCGGCCTACCGACGCCCGAGTACCCTCGGAGGTCGGCGCAGACAGCACCTGGTCCGCAGGGAGGGCACCCGACACCACCTCGCCGGACACGTCGGACAGCCGCCGCTTGGCCGTGCGCGCGTAGCCCCGAAGGGCGGAGAACGCCTGGTCCACGCCCATCGCCGCCCGCTCGGCCAGCATCCCCTTGGCCTGCTCGATGACGATGCGGCTCTCGAGGGCGTGCTGGAGTTGCTCGGTCACGACCTGTGCGTCGCGCATGGCCCAGAACTGGCAGAGGGCGATGGCTGCGACGTCGGCCATGGCTTGCCCGGCGGACACGTCGGCCGCAGTCAACCGACCGGGCTCGACCCTGAACAGGTTCAAGGCGCCGAGAACCCGCCCGCGGAGCCGGAGGGGGAAGGTGTGGGCGGCACGGAAACCCCTGTCGAGGGCGACGGGCACGAAAGCCGGCCACCGCCCGGCCGCCTCGGACAAATCGTCGGCAATGGCCGCCTCGCCAGTGCGGTAACAGTCGAGGCACGGCCCCTCGTCACGTTGGACCTGGAACAGTTCCACCAGCTCGGTGGCGTCGCTGGTCGAGACCATGTGCTGCAGGGCGCCGGTCTTGTCGGCCAGGACCAGCCCGGCGGCCGAGGCCTCGAGCAACTCCACCGACCGCTCGACCAGCAGGGTGAGGAGCTCCACCACGTCGAAGTCATCGACCAGGGTGTCGGCCAACTCGACGAGCGTCCGGGCCAGGCGTTCCTCTCTGGTCATCTCACCATGTATGCCCCGGCTTGCGCGAGATCTACCGGTCGCACCGGGGCGCGTGGCGACGCGGCCTGCCGAGAGCCCGAAAGATCTCGGGTGACCTACTTCTTGAAGGTCTTGATGATTTTGCCGGTGCCGTCGCTCTTGTAGACGACCACCTTGCGCTTGCGGCCGTGGAACGTCGGCAACTCGGTGATCTGGTATCCGCCCGACGACACTGTGGGAGCTGTTTGGGGGGCGTCGGACTGCGAAGGAGCTTCTTTGGGCTTCCGGCGGAACATGTGCCGATTGTGGCTTCCGGGCCGAGGGCCGTCAAGGGCCGGAGCGCTGGGCGCGACTCCTACGCCGGCGCCTTGAACGAGTCCTTCAAGGCCTGGAAGGTGGGCTGGAGGCGGTCCCAGTCTTGCGCCCGGGTCTGGACGTAGAGGGCGAACCCGTAACCGGGAGTGATGAAACCGAGGTTGGCCACGCGCAGCTGGGCGCCCCCCGAGGTGTAGGTGAACTCCCAGATGGCCGCCCGGTACCCCGAGTACGTGGTGGGCTCGATGCGGATGCGCTGGTAGTTCTCGTTCGCGGCGGCGAAGCTCTCCTCGAGCTCGTACCAGGCGCCTTCGGGCGACGGTCCCGGCGGTGAGATGTGGTCGACCCGTAGGTAGGCGCCCGACTCGGGGTCACGGAAGTCCGTGAGCGTCCCGTCGGTCCGCACCGTCCAGTCCACCGGCCTGGCGATGGTGAAGCCGGTCTGGGGGTCGGTGTAGGTGACGGTGTTCGGCGGCGGCGCGGGGGGCGGGCCCTTGGACGGGGTGGCAGTGGTAGGCGCGCTCCTGGCCGCAGTCGTGGCCGGTGCGCCTCCGGACGCCTCCGCGGTGGTCGACGGCGACCCGCCCGCAGTCTGGGCCGGCGGGTCTGAGTCCCGAGAAGCCAGCGTCGCCGCGATGAGGGCGATGACGGCGACGGCCACCACAGCTGCCACGATCCACCCGCTCGGGTTGCTGCGGGTCGGCGCCGGGCGCGAAGCCACCACCGGCTCGTCGACCGGCGCTTCGTTCAGCTCGATCACCATGGTGTCGTCAGGGCGGCTGGCCTCGATCGGGGCAGCAGACGTCGCCGAGGCAACCTTGCCCAGGCGGTCTCGGAGCTGGACGGCGGTGAGGCGGGCTTGAGGGTCCTTGACCAGGAGGGCGTCGAGCACCGGCGCGAGCGGCCCCGCGTGCTCGGCGGGGCGGGGCGGGTCCTGGACGATCGAGGCCAACGTCGGGAGCGGCGCCCCCTTGTCGAAGGGCGGTCGACCCTCCACCGCGAAGTACATGGTGGCCCCCAGCGACCAGAGGTCGGACTCGGGCAGCGCCCCCTTGTTGGTGGCCTGCTCCGGCGCCATGTAGGCGGGCGACCCGGTGACCGACCCCGACGTGGTGACAGTGGGGTCGTCGAGAATGGCCGCCACGCCGAAGTCGCCCAGGCGGACGCGTCCGGAGCCGCGGTCGACCATCACGTTGCCCGGCTTTACGTCGCGGTGGACAATGCCCCGGGCGTGGGCGGCGATGAGGACTTCAAGCACCTCCAGGCCGATGCGGGCGGCCTCGGCCGGCTCCAGCATCCCCCGTTCGGCGACCAGCTCCGAGAGGTTGGGCGCGTCAACCAGCTCCATGACGATGACCGGATGGCCGTCGTCATCGATCACGTCGAACACGGTCACGGCGCCGGGATGGTCGAGACGGGCTGCGGCGCGGGCCTCCTTGAGGACCTTCTCCCGCAGACCGGCCCGGTCCTCCTCATTGAGGAACCCGGGGATGTGGACCTCCTTGACCGCCACGTGCCGTTGCAGCAGGGTGTCGCACGCCCGCCACACCACGCCGAACCCGCCCCGGCCCACACTGTCCAGCAACTCGTAGCGGTCGGCCACGACCTGGTGGGCGAGTCGGTCTTGGGCCATTCCTCTCAGGCCTACCCCCCGCGGGAGCGGGCCATGCCCAGAGGGCTACGCCACCTGGTGCTGCGAACGGCGCTTGGCCGCCTTGGGCTTGACTGCTTCGACCCGGAGAGGCGCCTCGAGCAGCACGTCCTCGCCGATGACCCAGCCCTCGCCGGAGTCCTGCTCGGTCAGGTGCTCGATGATCGCGTCACCGGCCGACTCGGACAGGTTGCAGTGCCAGTAGGGGCGGGGGTCGTCGCGACCGGAGGTCGACCGGAGGGCGGCCCACAGGACGTGGCCCACGAAGTCGGTGGGGACCAGGCTCCCGTGGTCCCAGGCGGCGTGGCCGTCGAACACCAGGGGAACGGACCAGCTCGTCAGACGCAGAGGCTCGCGGAAGGCGATGCCCCCCTTGGGATTGGGACGGAACGGCACCCCCAGTCGGCGGGTCAGGTTCTCGGCCAGGTCCTCCAGGAGTGCTGTCTTGGTGAGCATGGTGTACATATCGACCAACCTGCTCAGGAGCCTTAGCGATCCCAGGGAATCATCGTCGTGGAAAGGTTGTTGAGACTTGAACCAACCTACCTTTGACGAGGAGCACGCAATGCCTGCAGTGACCGTCGACGACATCCTGGCCCTGCCCAAGCTGGCGACGGTCGGGCCTCAGGGCGTCGTCCGACCGGCCCGCTCGGTGACCACCGCGCCCACGGGGTACGAGGGCGAAGGCTTCCCCGTCCACCGGGCCTTCTCCGGCGTTCCCATGGCCGACCTCGACCCGTTCATCCACATGGACCAGATGGGCGAGGTGGACTACGCCCCGGGTGAGCCCAAGGGCACCTCGTGGCACCCGCACCGCGGCTTCGAGACCGTCACCTACATGATCGACGGCGTCATGGAGCACCAGGACTCCAACGGCGGCGGAGGCGTCATCACCAACGGCGACACCCAGTGGATGACCGCCGGCGGCGGCATCCTCCACATCGAGCGACCGCCCGAGGCCCTGGTGGCCAGCGGGGGCCGCTTCCACGGCCTTCAGCTGTGGGTGAACCTCCCGGCCAAGGACAAGATGATCGAGCCCCGGTACCAGGACATCCGCGGCTCGTCGGTGGCCCTGCTCAGCTCCGCCGACGGCGGTGCGCTGGTTCGCCTCATCGCCGGCGACCTCGGCGAGCACCAGGGACCGGGCTCCACCTACACGCCGATCACGATCGTGCATGCCACCGTTCAGCCCGGCGCGCAGGTCGACCTGCCTTGGCGGGCCGACTACAACGCCCTCGTCTACGTGCTGAGCGGCGCGGGCACGGTCGGAACCGAACGGCGCCCGATCCGGTCCGGCCAGCTCGCCGTCCTGGGCGCCGGCGACACCATCCGGGTGGCCGGGAACCGCACCCAGGACAGCCACACCCCAGCTCTCGACGTGTACGTCATGGGCGGCCGGCCCATCCGCGAGCCGGTGGCCCACTACGGCCCGTTCGTCATGAACACCAAGGCCGAGCTGATCCAGGCGTTTGAGGACTTTCAGGCCGGCCGGCTGGGCTCCATCCCGGCCGCGTAGAGCCGCCGGTGCCTAGATCGGCAGCAGGCCGGTGCCGGTGATCCCCGTGCGTAGCTCGGACGACGACCCTTCGGCCGTGACCCGCCCCCGCTCGAGCACGTAGCCCCGGTCGGCCACGGCCAGGGCCAGGTGGACGTGCTGCTCGACGAGCAGGACGCCGACGCCCTCCTCCTCTGCGATCGCGCGGACGGTGCTCAGCAGGCTCTCCACCACCTGGGGGGCCAGCCCGAGGCTCAGCTCGTCGACCAGCAGCAGCTTCGGCCGGGTGGCCAGGGCCAGCGCCAAGGCCAGCATGCGCTGCTCGCCCCCGGACAGGGCGGTGGCCTGGCGGCCGAGCAGCGAACGCAGGGCCGGGAGGCGGTCGAGGACCGCGCCGTCGCTGCGCACGAGCCGCAGGTGTTCGGCCACCGTCAGCCCGGCGAAGGGGGCCTGGCCCTGGCGAACGCAGGCCAGCCCGAGGCCGGCCAGGCGGTCGGGGCGGCGACCGTGCTGGCCGAGCACGGAGACCTGGCCCGCCATGCGGGGCACCACGCCGGCGAGGGCCAGAACCGTCGTGGTCTTCCCCGCGCCGTTCAGGCCGAGGAGGGCCACGACCTCTCCTGCTCCCACCGTCAGGTCGATCGCGTGGACCACGGGCACGCCGACGTAGCCGGCCGTCAGGCCGCGGGCCTCGAGGAGAGGGGCGGTTGGACCAGGGGCGGGCCGGGCG
>Ga0247713_1001335_pt1 | contig 12323 bp, 15 predicted proteins | sample 21E_NmetaG_FD_189936 | JGI IMG/M metagenome (GOLD analysis project Ga0247713, IMG submission 189936) | Soil microbial communities from hillslope of Landscape Evolution Observatory, University of Arizona, Oracle, AZ, United States - 2-1-E_N | ecosystem: Engineered > Artificial ecosystem >... | reverse complement strand
GCCGGGCTCTCGGTGAGCTCCCATTCGTGGCCGAACAGCGTCTCGAAGAAGCTGTTGTCCCACTGGATCGGCGTCGGCGTCCAGGCGCCCTCCAGCCCGCTGGTGATGGTGTCCTCGGCCTTGCCGCTGCCGTGCTGGTTGGCCCAGCCGAGCCCCATGGAGTGGACCGGGCAGCCCTCGGGCTCGGGCCCGACGAGGTCGGGGTTGCCGGCGCCGTGGGTCTTGCCGAAGGTGTGGCCGCCGGCGATCAGGGCGACGGTCTCCTCGTCGTTCATCGCCATCCGACCGAACGTCAGACGGATGTCGTGGGCTGCCGCAAGTGGGTCGGGCTTGCCCTGGGGTCCCTCGGGGTTGACGTAGATCAGCCCCATGGTCACGTTGGCCAGCGGCCCTTCAAGCTCCAACGGGTTGTCGGTGCTGTAGCGCTCGTCGCCCAGCCAGGTGTCCTCGGGCCCCCAGAAGATCTCCTCGGGCTGCCACACGTCTTCACGCCCGAAGCCGAAGCCGAACGTCTTAAAGCCCATGGACTGCATGGCCACGTCGCCGGCGAAGATCAGCAGGTCCGCCCAGGAGATCTTGCGGCCGTACTTCTGCTTGATGGGCCACAGCAGCCGGCGGGCCTTGTCGAGGTTGGCGTTGTCCGGCCAGCTGTTGAGCGGGGCGAACCGCTGCGCCCCGTCGCCGCCGCCACCGCGGCCGTCGTGGATGCGGTACGTGCCCGCGGCGTGCCAGCTCATCCTGATGAACAGCGGCCCGTAGTGGCCGTAGTCCGCCGGCCACCACTCCTGCGAGTCGGTCATCAGATCGATGAGGTCCGAGCGCAGCGCCTCGACGTCCAGCGTGGCGAACTCCGCGGCGTAGTCGAAGTCCTCGCCGAGAGGATCGGAGTCACGGGACGGCTTGTTCAGCACCTGCAGGTCTGGCTGGTTCGGCCACCAGTCGCGGTTGGTCCTGGGCCGGGTCGCCTTGGGCTCGGGCGACGCGATGGCGGGGTTCTCGCTCTCGCTGGTGCTGTCGCTTGCTTGCTTGTCGTGGTGGCCCAGGTTCTCAGTCACGGCTGTTGCTCTCCTGTTCGCGTTGTTGCTTCTGCACACTCGGGGCAGCGGCCCCAGTAGACGACTTCCGCCTCGTCGACCTCATAGCCCGCTGCGTCGGCGGCCGTCAGGCAGGGGGCGGAACCCACCGCGCAGTCCACGTCGACCATGCGGTTGCAGGTCCGGCACACGAGGTGGTGGTGGTTGTCACCGACGCGGCGTTCGTAGCGCGCCGGTGACCCGGCGGGCTGGATCCGTCGCAGCAGCCCCCGGTCGGTCAAGGCCGCCAGCGCGTCGTAGACCGCCTGCGCGGAGACGCCGCCCAGCTGGGCACGCACGCTGCGGCAGATGTCGTCGGTCGTGCTGTGCGGCCGGTCCGACACCGCTCGCAGCACCGCTCGCCGCTTGGCCGTCACGCGCATGCCGTGCCCGCGCAGCAGCGCATCGTGGTCGACGGCAGTGTCATGGGGCACGCGCCGAGCCTAGCCCGGTAACTGGAATGAGTCCAGAAACCGCTAGTTCGGTCCGACGGTGCCCTCTTCGAGGCAGTACCGCTCGGTGCCGAACTGCGCCGCCATCGCCTCGCGGACGTCGCGGTCGACGGTGTCGAACATGACCGACACCGTGTTGTTGACCACATCGGTGCCCACCGCCTGCCACTGGACGCCGGCGACCGGCTGGCGTTCCCACTGCGCCTTCACGAGGCGCCGTTGCATCGCTCGAAGCTCGCGGTACGACCAGCGTACGGCGACGAGCTCGAGCGGGTGGCGACCATCGAGCAGTGCCTCGAGCCGTCGCCGGTGACCCTCGAGGTCGCCGGTGAACGCGACGCGCACGTGGTCGTCCCACAGCCAGAACTCGCCCCACTGCTGCGGGTGGCGCGCGCCGTAGTCGTTGAGATCGCGGATGACGTCGTCCGATGGGTGCACCGACTCGCTTGGCCAGTTGATGGGTCGGCACATCGGCGGCAGTGACGTCTGGCGATCGTCGGCCTGCGTCGTGGTCTGCGCCGGCGGCACGGTGCGCACGGCGGCCGGAGGCGAGGGCAGGGGTGCAGCCGGTGTGGCCTCCTCCTGGGCCAGCGGCTGCCGAGGTTGGGTGGCCTGCTCGCCTGGGTCGGCCGGAGAGGTCGTCGCCGCGGCCGGCTCCACAACGGTCGCGGCCTCGACCGCCTCGCTTGCTGCCGGCGCCGGCCCGTCGAACGCCACCTGCGAGGTCGCGTCGCCGCGCAGGCCGCACGACGCGGCGAGGCACGCCACAGCGACTAGCGCTGCCCCCCGAACGCCTCGCCGGCCGGTCACCCCGAGGTCCCTTCGCGCACCTGGAGGGCGAGCGCGACGCGGGTTCCGGCCTCCAGGCCCTCGCGCCGGCGGACGTCCTTCTTCACCGGCAGCAGGTACGCCCCCCGCTTGGTGTCGGGGAAGATGGAGGTCGACCACGTCGTCGAACCGACCGTGACGCTCACCGGTACCGAGCCGAACCCGCCGGCTGTCGCGGAGGCTTCGATCTCGTCCGAGACGTCCTCGGGCACGGTGACGAAGTGCCACGCTGCGTCACCGTCCCACAGCCACAGCTCGGCGTCGAACTCGAACGGCCCCACGGCACGCATGGTACCGGTCAGACCCCCGGCTATTCCTTCAGACGGAAGGTCTCCGGGCCGTCGGGCAGCTCAACCGTGGCGCTGGTCACAACGGGCGCGTCCGCGCCGTCCAAGGTGTCAAGTTCGACGGTGATCCGTCCGATCCGGTAGTCCTCGGTGAGCATCATGTGCTCGTCGTCGATCCGGCCGATGCGGACGAACTCGCTCAACTCAGTCTGCGGGCGGCCGAGGTAGAACCGGGCGTCACGCCGGAACTGCTTGATGCCGGTCTGGTCCACGGCCACCGGCTCGTCGTCGTTCAGCTGTGGCGTGTCCACGCAGTCCGGCTGGTCCGCGGCGCATATCCCGGCGGCCGGGTCGGCGTCGTCTGCGACCGGTGCGTCCGCCGAGGCGCCACCCGCGGCGGCGTCCTGCGGGCCGCACGCCGCAGCACCAATGAGCAGCACGGCCAGCACCATCAACGTCCGAATCCACGTCATCGTCCCGCCTTTCGATCGTCGCGGACAGCCCGCGGTCGCCGGTGGGACGTCGACGACGTCGCCAAGGTTCCCGGGCGTCTCGACATGCACGAGACACGCCCGCGGCGTCACACCAGTCCCAGCGCCTTGATCGCCGACGCGACGCGAAGGAAACCGGCGATGTTCGCACCCCGGACGTAGTCGCCGGGCGCCCCGTACTCCTCGGCTGTCGCGAAACACAGCTCGTGAATGTTCGCCATGATCTCGCCCAGTCGCGCCTCGGTGTGCTCGAACGTCCACCGGTCGCGACTGGCGTTCTGCTGCATCTCCAGTGCCGAGGTGGCGACGCCGCCCGCGTTCGCCGCCTTGCCCGGACCGAACGCGACGCCCGCCTCCCGAAACGCTCGCACCGCGTCGGGGGTGCAAGGCATGTTCGCGCCCTCGGCGACCGCCGTGCATCCCCCGCGGATCAGCGCCGCGGCGTCCCGTCCGTTCAGCTCGTTCTGCGTCGCGCACGGCAGCGCGACGTCACACGGCAGATCCCACAGGTTGCCCCCCGGCAGGAACGTCGCGTCGCCACGCCGCTGTGCGTAGTCACTGACCCGTCGCCGCTCGACCTCCTTGACCTGCTTGAGCAGGTCGACGTCGATGCCTTTCGGGTCGTGCACGACCCCGTCGGAGTCCGAGCACGCGACGACCCGCCCGCCCAGCTGATGCACCTTCTCGATGGCATAGATCGCGACGTTGCCCGAGCCCGACACGATGCAGTCGCGACCGTCCAGCGACTCGCCGCGGGCCTTGAGCATCTCCTCGACGAAGAACACGGTGCCGTAGCCCGTCGCCTCGGTGCGGACCAGGGCGCCGCCCCAATCAATGCCCTTGCCGGTCAACGTCCCGGACTCGTAGCGGTTGGTGATCCGCTTGTACTGGCCGAACAGGTACCCGAGCTCTCGCATGCCGACGCCGGTGTCGCCGGCCGGGACGTCGGTGTACTCGCCGAGATGGCGGTACAGCTCGGTCATGAAGCTCTGGCAGAAGCGCATGACCTCGCTGTCCGAACGACCCTTGGGATCGAAGTCAGAGCCACCCTTTCCGCCACCGATGGGCATGCCGGTCAGCGCGTTCTTGAAGATCTGCTCGAAGCCGAGGAACTTGACGATCCCCAGGTTCACCGAGGGATGGAACCGCAGGCCTCCCTTGTACGGGCCGAGCGCGCTGTTGAACTCGACCCGGAACCCGCGGTTGATGTGGACCTCGCCGCGGTCGTCTTGCCACGGGACCCGGAAGATGATCTGGCGCTCCGGCTCACAGATCCGCTCGACGATCTTGAAGTCGGCCAGCTCTGGGTGCTTGGCGAGGACCGGCCCGAGGGACTCGAGGACCTCCCGGACCGCCTGGTGGAACTCGACCTCGCCGGCGTTGCGCCGCGCGATCACATCGAAGATCGGTTCCACCTTCTCGTCGAGCATGTTGCAGACCCCTCCGCACGGACCGTCGTCGGCGTCGACGGACCTGGTCCTCGCAGTGTGCGGCCTCGCCGGTCCTCCACCAAAAGCGCGGACCTACGAGCGCCGGCACACCGACAGGAACATCGGGTAGGGGGTGCCGTCCTTGTCGATGTCGTAGATGTGCTGGAACGACGGCGGCGTGAGGCCGGCGCGTTCGGCGAGGTCGCTCAGCAGCGACCGCGCCAGACCGTGGTGACCCTCGAAGGCGTCGTCGTCGTGAAACGACCCGTCCTCCTCCTCCAGGTCGACGACGCACAGGTGACCGCCGTGGTCGAGCATTCTTGCGAAGCCTGCCAGCACCGGCGGCAGGTCGAGGATGTGGTGCAGCGTCATGACCGTCACGAGCAGGTCGAAGCGATCGTCGGGCACCGGCTGTTGCGTCAGGTCGAGGTCCCACACACGCGCGCCGGACGGGAGTGCGCCGCCGGCGATCTTGGCGGCCATGACCTCCCGCATCCCGTTCGACGGGTCGGCCAGCGTGATGGAACCGACGTCTCCGGCCAGGTGCTGCGCAACCAGTCCCGTGCCGGCGCCGTACTCGAGCAGACGCGTCGCCGGGGTCAGCGGCACGTTTTGCCGGATCGCGTCCGCGGCGACGCGGGCACGCTCGACGCGGTCCGGATCGTCGTCCCAGGTGCTCGCCTTCTGATCGAAGTCGGTTGCCATGCGGTCTCTCCTCAACCCGCGCGGACGCACAGCCTGGCACAACACCACGCCCGGACGGGCGGACAGGGGAGCGGGGGTTTGCGGACAAATCGCTGGGATTCGGGTGCGCCGGCGCGCGTCCGACGCAGGTCGGGCGGGAACGACGGGGGCCCGGACCGCATCACCGAGGAGAACACCATGCGCAGCTACAACGTCGGTCGGATCTTGCAGGGCGTCGGAGGCATGCTCGGCGGCGGCAGCCGTCGTGGCACCTCGGCCGGGTACGGCACCCGGGCACCCGCCCGTGGGTACGGACGCCGCTCGGGGTACGGAACGCCCGCCGGCGGCGGTGGACTGGGCCGCATCGTCGGGCGCCTGCTGCGCGGCTGACGTCGGCGCACCCGGCCGGCGGCCCGGTCGGCAAACCCTCTTCTCCCGTGCAGGGGACCGAGGGCGCGACGTCGAACTTTCCTCGCCATGGGGACAGCACCGCCTCGTCCACGCACGTTGGAGGAGGCAATCACCGCCGCACTTGCCACGGGGGACGAGCACGCCGCCGCGGGCCTGCTTCGCCGCGCGTTCGACAGGGCGCCACGCGACGACGCCGACGACCTGCCGGAGCTGCTCGAGGAGTTCGCCGGGTACTTCGCCTCGTGCGACCGCCACGAAGAGGCGATCGCGGCGGCGGTGCACGCCGTGCGGCTGACGTCTGACGGCAGCGAGCAGGCGCTGCGACGGCGGGCGAGGATCGCCGAGATCCTGCTTCGGGCGGGGCTGAGCGACGAGGCCTGCGCCGTCTACGCGTCCATCGCCGAGGAGGCTCCAGGCCAGACGTGGGTGCACGAGGCTGCCGGCAGCGCCTACGCCGACGCGCAGGAGTACGACCTGGCGCTGGCCTGGCTGACCGCCGGCTTGGAGCTCGCCGTGACCAACGACGAATCCGAGGCCTGCGTCCGCCGGCTGTGCGGGCTGCGCCGGATCGCGATGGCCGAGCTGGGTGTTGCCGCCGACGACCTCGACGGCCAGGCGTGCGCCCGGTTCTCGTTCCCTGAGATCGGTGCGGCCGCCGCCGGCCCCCAGACCGACGACGCCGACCCGGTGCTTCTGGCGGACGCGCTCGACGAGGACCACGTCGCCCGGGGCAGCGCGCTGCGGCTGCTCCACGCCCTGCGCCAGATCGCCCAGGGGGACCGCACCATCGTGCTGCCCGAACCTCAGCTGCAGGGCGGCACCACCATCTAGGCTGATCGCCCATGGACACCGACCGCGACACGCCCGCGTCGGTGGCATCACTGGCGGGGCTGCCGACGCCGGTGGTCGCTGACGCCGTGGTCCGCCTGGATCTGCCCGTGCGGCAGGCGCCGGCCGGTGTCAGCGGGCCGCCGCAGGTGTCGCTGGCGGGTCCGGCGTTGCCGGTGCGCCACTCGGGAAGCGTCGACGTGTTCTTCGAGGCGCTGGAGGCGGCGCGGCCGGGTGACGTGATGGTCATCGACAACGGTGGCCGCGACGACGAGGCGTGCATCGGCGACCTGGTGGTGCACGAGGCCCATCAGGCGGGTGTGGCGGGCATCGTCGTCTGGGGGCTGCATCGCGACGCCGACGAGATCGCCGCGATCGGTCTGCCCGTGTTCAGCTACGGCACGGTGCCGTTCGGTCCGCTGCACCCGCGCGAGCCGCACGCCGACCGCCTCGAGGTCGCACACGTCGGGCACGTTCGAGTGGCGCGCACCGATGTGGTCGTGGCCGACGGCAACGGGATCGTGTTCGTCCCGGCGGCAGCCGTCAGCAGGGTGGTCGAGGTCGCCACCGCGATCCGGGACGCCGAGGTCGCGCAGGTGCGCCAGTTGCGCGAGGGCCGTTCCTTGCGGGAGCAGTTCGACTTCGCGGCCTACCTGGAGGACCGCCGTCGCGATCCCACGCGGACGTTCCGCCAGCACCTGCGGGACCGCGCGCGGTCCATCGAGGAATAGCGCTAGGCGCCGAAGACTGCCGTCAGCTCGTGCGGAGGCACGACCTCCAGCTGGTCATAGCGGCACGACGCCGGGTCGCGGTCGTCCCGCCACCGTAGGAACTTCGCGGGGTGGCGCAGCCGCCCGGCGGTCAGCTGGTTGAACGTCACCTCGGCCACCCGCTCGATGCGCAGGGGCTCCCACGACTGGTCCTTGCCGCCCGACCAGCGGCTGACCGCCCCCGGAAGACGGGTGCCCTGCTCATGCGCCTGGGCGTTGGCCCAGTCACCCCACGGATGGTGCTCGAGGGCGTTGTCCCGCAACGGCGCCAGCTCGTCGACCAGCGCGGCCCGCTGCTTGGCGGTGAAGCTGGAGGCCACACCGATCGAGTGCAGGTTCCCGGTGTCGTCATACAGCCCGAGCATCAACGAGCCGACACCGGCGCCGTCCTTGTGCCACCGGAAGCCTGCCACCACCATGTCGGCGGTCCGCTGGTGCTTGACCTTGATCCAGCCGCGCTTGCCGGGTTCGTAAGCGCCCTCGGCCCGCTTGGCGATGACGCCGTCAAGCCCGGCGCCCTCGAAGCGGGTGAACCAGTCGCGGGCTGTGCCCACGTCATCGGTGATCGGGGTCAGGTGCACTGGGGGAGTGGCGTCGGCCAGAGCGTCCTCGAGCCGCCGTCGGCGTTCGGCGAAGGGCGTCGCTGTCAGGTCCTCGCCGTCAAGGGTGAGCAGATCGAATGCGACGAAGCTCGCGGGTGTTTTGCCTGCGAGCATGCGCACGCGGGACTCCGCGGGATGGATGCGCTGCTGCAACGCATCGAAGTCGAGTGCGTCACCGACCACGACGAGCAGCTCACCGTCGACCGCGCACCGCTGGGGCAACTGCTCGGCGAATGGACCGATCAGCTCCGGGAAGTACCGCGTGAACGGTCGCGAGCCGCGCGACGTCAGCTCGACCGAGTCGCCGTCGCGCACGACGATGCAGCGAAACCCGTCCCACTTCGGCTCGAACAACCAGCCGTCGCCTTCGGGCAGCGCCTCGGCCCCTTTGGCCAGCATCGGTTCGAGCTTCATCCGGGCATCCCTCGGTCGGCGATGGCAGCAGCGCCCGAGAGGCTAGCGATCACCGCGGCCCGCGCCCCCTCGGCAGGGTGCAGCAGTTCCACGGACTTGTCGCACTCGTGGTGGATGCTGGCACTCCGCGATCAAGGGAGCCGCCGTGGTCGACGCCGTGGAACTTGCCATCGCCGACTTCGCCCAGCACCTGGTGCCCGAGGGCTTCGCGATCCCCAGCACCGCCTACCGGGTGGACCTGCTGCCACTGCCGCCGCGGTCGTCGGCATTCGCCGAGTGGATCGAGCGCTGCCGGCAGGACGCGGTTGCTGCTCGGTACGCGGGAGGCGGCGCTCCGTCTGGTGTGGTCTACGTGCGCCGCCGGGACGAGCGGTGGCGCTGGGACCTCGAGCCGTGCGCGGACCTGGAGTGGCTGACCGCTCGCGTCAACGACGAGATCTCCGCGTTCGCCGAGCCTTGGGTCTTCGTGTCGCTGCTGCGGTCACGCGAACAGGCGTTGGCGGCGGCGGGTGACGGTGTTGACCCTGACGAGGTGCCCTGGACCCAGCCGTGGTACGCCGAGGCACGCAGCCGGTCCGTCGCGCGGATCTACGCCGGCGTGGCCGAGGTCAGAGGCACGGCGGTCACGGGCCGCGGGCCGCTGCCGGACAAGACCCCGTTCGAGCGGGCGGCCCGCCGGCTGCTCGCCCGCCACCACGGCCGCCGCCAGTTCCGCCTGCGCTAAGCCATGTCGTAGGGTCTCGCCGCATCGCAGTCGACCTCAGGGGATGGCATGGAGCAGAGCCCGCTGATCGAGATCGGCCTACCGGTCGCGCTGTTCGTGATCATGGTCGGCATCGGCCTGACGCTGACCGCCGCAGACTTTCGCCGCGAGGCACGCCATCCCAGGGGCGTCACGGTGGGAGCGGCGGCGCAGCTGCTGATCATGCCGTTGCTCGGCTTCGCCATCGCGGCACTGCTCGGTCTGCCCCCTGCCATCGCCGTCGGCCTGGTGATCGCTGCGGCGTGCCCCGGCGGGACGTCGTCGAACCTCATCGCGTACCTGGCACGCGCCAACGTGGCGCTGTCGATCGTGCTCACCGTCATCGCCAGCATCGTGACGATCGCCACGCTGCCGTTGTTCGTCAACCTGGCGATGCGCTGGCAGCCCGCGGCCTCGGACGTCGCGGTCCGCGTGCCGGTGGGACGCACGGTCGTCCTGCTCATCGGGATCATCCTGGTGCCGGTGGCGATCGGCATGGCGGTCCGCCGGCGGACCCCTGAGCGCGCGGCGGCGCTGGAGCGCACGGTCTCGTTGTTCGGCGCGGTGGTCCTGCTCGCGCTGATCGTCGGCATCGCGCTCTCGGTCCGAGACGAGTTCTGGGAGCTGCTGGCGAGCGCCGGTCCGGCGGCGTTGCTGCTCAACCTGGGTGGCGTCGGCGTCGGCTATCTGATCGCCGCCGCCGTCGGGCTGCAGGCCGCCGACCGGCTGACGCTCGGCGTCGAGCTCGGGGTGAAGAACACCACCCTGGGCATCCTCATCGCCATCAACATCATCGGGTCGGAGACCATGGCGGTGCCACCCGCGGTCTACGGGTTGCTGATGTACCTGTCCGCAGCGGCGCTGGTCGCGTACGGCCGCTCCGCGGCGCGTCGTCGGGTGGAGGAACCCGCGGCGATCTGACAGGTCAGAACAGCACGCCGACCTGCAGCAGCCCCTCGCCGGGCACGCGCCCGGACAGCGTGCGGCAGAACTCGACCGCGTCCATCTCGATCGTCGGGCCGCCGGTGCCGCGGCGAAACGCGCCGCCTGCCGGCCCTGTCAGCAGCAGCGTGAACGGTTGACCGTGGCGCTGCGCCCACTCGGCGGTGACGTCCTCGACGACACGGCCGTCGACCACTGGATCCAGGGCCAGCGACCGGCCCGTCGCACGTGCGATGTCGACGCGGTGCAGCCACACGTCGCGGGTGTAGATCACGTCCATGAGGTGGCCCAGCCGCAACGACTGCGGCATCCCGGCTGCAGCGGAGCCTGTGGTGGCGAGTGGCACCTGTACGCGGCGCAGCAGCCGCGGAAAGCGCCGACGGCCGGCGACCGCCTTGGGCGCGAGTGCCCGCAAGGTCTCGATGCGCTCGTGGGCAGACAATGCGCTGTGCTCGCGGACCTGCAGCGCGTTCATCGCGTCCAGGTCGTTGCCGTCGAACTCCCCTTTGTGCCGCAGCGCCCAGACCTGCTGGCGGATGGTCTCGCGCAACGACGCGTTGGCGCGGGCGGCCCCCAGCAGGTGCCCGACCATGTCGGCAACCGTCCACGCGGGGCAGTCGGTCCGCGCGTCCCACTCCGGCGGCGCCAGCGTCTGCAGCAGCGTCAGCAGCTGGTCGTACACGGCCAGCGCCACCTCGCCGGCGTCGGTCTCGAAGGTGATCCGCGGGATGTCAGCGGGGTCACGCAGCGTCTGAGCTGTCATCGGTTCCTCCTCAAGTGGTCGACGAACATGACTGCGACGTCGCGGCTGAGCACGAACCACCGGTCGCCGTCCGGGTCGTTCGCGAGCTGCTGGGCCGCCAGCCCTGCGGTCATGGCGGTCCACAGGTCCAGTGCCCGCTGGCCCTGGACGCCGGCGGCGGCCAAGCGGTCGCGCATGTGCTCGTAGGACGCGACGGACACCTCGTACGCCCTGGCAGACGGCTCCCATCCGGCCACCGCACGGGTGAACATCAGCTGGTATCGCGGCACCGACGCCTGACAGAAGCGGACGAACGCCTCGGTTGCGGCGGTCAGCATGGCGGCCAGATCACCGTCGGACCGCACGCCGGCGTACAGCTCATCCAGCTCGCGGTAGCCCTGGGCGAACATGGCATCGAGCATCGATCCCTTGCTGTCGAAGTACGTGTACAGCGAGGGGGCGCGCATCCCCACCTCGGCGGCGACGTCGCGCAGCGACAGGTTCGCCAGACCCTGCTCTGCGGCCAGCCGCCACGCGGCGTCGAGGATCTCCCGGCGCGTCGCTTCCCGGCGCCTGGCCCGCACATCGGTAGTCACCACTTCTTATCCCTAACGATGTTCAATAGTTCTAACACCGTTAGAAAAACTGATGGGCCGCCCACTGTCAAGACCGGGCAGGACATCGGCGCCCGGCGGCGAAGTCCTTCCGCACCCAGGGCCCTGTCCGGGACTCGATCCCTTTCGTGCAGGTCCCGCGTCGGCGTGCGCGCATGAAGGAGACTGCGATGAACAAGCGGATCGGCCTGGTGGCCGTGACCATGCTGCTACTGGTCTCGCTGGTGGCCCCTGCGGGCGCCTCGACCGGCGTTCGACCCACGTTCCGCACCGAAGATGTCTTCTTCAAGTGCCACGGCGACACGAAGGTGTACCAGGTGAACTGGCTGGCCGGGATCGGCAACCAGTCGACGTACATGAAGTGGAACACCGAGGCCCCGACGCAGTCGGTGACGGATGGGGCGGGTTGCGGGGCGCTGGACACCGGCGGCACCACGAACGCGGTCTACAGCCCCACCTTCCTGGGCTACTACGAGGGAAACCTGCGGGACATGACCGTCCGGCTGCACCACCTGCTGCTGAGCAACACCCGCGGTGGGCAGCCGATGAACCTCAGCGTCCACCTGGTGGTCGACGGTGAGGCGCTGTGCCCGCCGGGTCCGACTCAGGGTTGCAAGATCAACGTCACGCCGACCCCGTCGGAGACCGGCGCCAGCGAGGTGTTCGAGTTCTCGCTGACCAACCTTGGGTTCTCCGAGGACGTCGTGGACGAGCAGGGCAACGTCGTGGGCACCAAGCGTGGCGGCTTCGCGCGCGAGGACGGTGACGGCAAGCACGAGTACGAGATCCTGCTCATGGTCGGGTTGACCGAGTACCCCCGCCCCGGCGCGTGGGTGTGGGACACCACCGAGGTGCCCTCCGGAATCACCTTCAACCCGGACAAGCTCGCGGCGGCGACGGCCAAGGTGACGCTGCCGAAGTAGGTGGTGCCGTCGGATCAGCCGGCGAGCAGCAGGAACCAGACGACGTAGCCGACGACTGCGGCCAGCACTCCCGCGCCCGCCCAGGTGAGC
>Ga0247713_1001332_pt1 | contig 12327 bp, 19 predicted proteins | sample 21E_NmetaG_FD_189936 | JGI IMG/M metagenome (GOLD analysis project Ga0247713, IMG submission 189936) | Soil microbial communities from hillslope of Landscape Evolution Observatory, University of Arizona, Oracle, AZ, United States - 2-1-E_N | ecosystem: Engineered > Artificial ecosystem >... | reverse complement strand
GCGTCGACTCGGCTTCACCGGCCGCCGGCGTGGCGGATCGACAGCTAACCTCGGCCGGTGGTCGAGCGCTCGGGGACGCCGATGGGGGAGCGGGGATCGGCGGAGCTGCCGGTCCGGCGACGACGGTCGTGCCCGCCGAACTTGAGGGGGCCGGCTCACCTTCGGTGGAGACCGAAGCCCTGACGGCGCAGGCCCTGGCGGCAGAGGCCAAGATCAAGGCCGAGGCCCGCCCGGCGGCGGCGGGGCGGGGTAGGAGCGCTCGGGCGAAGCGCTGTTCCGACGGGAAGGACAACGACGGCGACGGCCTGACCGACTTCCCCGACGACGAAGGTTGCTCGTCGGCCAGGGACAACACCGAGTCGGGGGGCTCGCCCGGGATGCTGGCAGGAGGAGGGCCGGGGGTTGCCGTACCGGTGGCGGCCTCGGCCCAGCCGGCACCTCAGGCTGCTGCCGTGGTCGCACCCGAACCCCCGGTGCTTGGAACCCAGATGATCACCTGCAGGCCGGTGACGACGTCGGGGGTGGAGGGCGGTCAGCTGGTCCAAAGGACGAACGTTTTGTGCAGTGACGGCAGCAAACGCCAGATCGGCCCGCCGGTGACCAAGGCTCAGTGCGAGGACGGGCTCGACAACGACTCCGACGGCAGGGTCGACGGGGAGGATCCGGGCTGCGAGGCCGGGGGGGATACGAGCGAGGAGGATCCCGTGGTGGTTGTCAAGCCCCAGTGTTCCGACGGTCTGGACAACGACGGCGACGGCCTGGTGGACGGGTACGACCCCGGCTGCCGGGGCAACCCCCTTGGGGAACTGGAGGATCAGGGACTGCAGGCCTCGAGTTCACAGAGCAAGGGTGCAACCGAAGGGGTCTCCGGCTAAGCGGCAGAGTGACATCGGGTATCGGTTGTTGATCGGTGCGGCGCTCCGGGGAGCCGGTCATGGCTGGGCCGTTGCTACTCGGCGTCGGGAGGACGACTTGCATGCCCGGCACCGCCGGTTGCCCTTCGGATCGATATACAGGTTGCTCCCCGAGTACGGGTGACCCCGGGGGCAGTGGGTCTTGTGGACGTTCTGGTTGACGAACTTGCGGGCACGCTTGGGGCCGGAGGCCTTGGCGGCGCCGGATCTGCGGACGAGCACCGGCATGGGCCTGCTGGGGGGATCAGCCTGTGGGGAGTGGTGGATACGGGACAGGTTGGCCCGGCAGCGGTCGCAGACCGACCTGCCGCGGTAGGAGCGGAGAACCGATGGATCGTCCTCCCCACAAAAAAGGCAGGGGAGGGGGTCATCGGTGATCTGCAGGGGCCGGAGAACGACGCGATCGATAGCCAGTGAAACCGCAAGGGTCGAGCCTGGATGCAGACCCAGGGATCGGCGGATTTCCATGGGAATGACAATCCGGCCGAGGTGATCGATGGATCGTCCCATTCGGGGCATGGCGCTCATGCGGTTGTCCTTCGGGCTTCCATCCAGCTCCCATTCGCTCGTTTCGCCCCGGCCCATCCGGATTCGGTGCAGCGCGGGCCAAGTCACCGAATGTTCTGCTAGTTTGACCCGATATGGCAGATCTTTGAAGCCCTCAGATGCCCTGAGAGCCAAGATCTCGGCGAGACCGGGGCGATGGCCTTCGGCATTTTGACCCGAAAAGCGGGCTCGCGGTCTCTGAGGGGGATGGGAGACCTGAGATGAAGGGTTGGACCTGGCAACGGGCCGTAACTCTAATAGCCTTAATGCTAAATACGGCGTTCTTAGTTGTCGGATTGTTTACCGGTCCAAGGCTTCGAGATTTATTGGTCCTCCTCGTAATTGAATGTGGCCTGTTAGTACTGCTTCTTAAGAATTGGACGCCTGAATTGAGCGATTTCGCCAGGGAGCCTTACTCAGCGGGGTCTCGAATTTATTCAGTAGCGGCTGGGATCGCGCTCCTCTTCTTGTCGTTGCTATTTTTCTTTTTGTCTAGCCGTAAGCAAGGAGTCGAGGCTGTTGTGCCAGCACTTATCGGCCTACCTTGGTTGTGGCTTGCCTATGTTGCTCTCTGGCGAACCGGAGTAATTCGTAAATGAACCGGATTGAAGTCAGTGAGTGCTACTACAAGAAGCTGGCGGCCAACCAGGCGGTGAGGCCGTTGGGCCAACTACACCTCTGGGCCTTGGTTGCGGGAAACATTCTGGCGTGCGGGGTCGCCGTCCTCATTGGGTTTGGTGATCTCGGCTACCGCTTGTACCGACGTCTGAGGAGCCCTCAACCCACCTAGTGTCGAGGACGATAAATGCAGCGGCTAACTGCTAACTGCCCGGTACAATCGACCGGCGGGGCAGTCGGCGACGGCTCACCGGGCGATCCGTTATCCGGTCCATTGACGTTTTCGCCTGCGGCCCTCGTCTTGCGTGGGCGTTGGTACTGCCCTTCTGCAGATCGACCTACCCGAACTCAGGACCCCCACTGATGTCGCAGTTTTAGTGATCGCTAACACGCAGGAGGCTGCTGATCGGGACTTTCGGCCCCTCTATCCTCGGGTCGCCCTTGTCATGTTATTGGGGGACGCCCGCCATCCTTGCGGGCGCCATAGTGGCCGGAGTTTCCGGAGAGTTTGTGGACGGCATCGGCGTGAAGGCCATCAGGTTCGCAGTCGTTGCCGTGATCCTGTGGGTGCTGGCCAGATTGGCGACCGTCGGGGTCCTTTCGAGTGAGCGGGGACTGGTTGTGCGAAACCCGCTCCACACGCATTGGGTTGCTCGTGAGGACATCGAGTCGGTTCGCATCCGTGGCTGGATTTACCGATGGTCGGAAATCAAGACGCGGTATGGAAAGACGGTGCCGGTTGCTGCGTCCTTCTTTGTATGGCCCAGTGCCGGGAAGTGCGACGAACTATACAAGCTCCTGGAGCAGTACATGGTGGGCCGGTGAACGATGCAGGGGATTCCGATGAACCGGACGTTCCGTGCCGCGCCCAGGCCTGACCCCTTTCCGGGGAGGCTAACCCTCCTCAGAATAAATATCCGTGGTACCGGGGCAATGTCACTCCCTTTCACTGGCAGCAGTATTGCTCGACAATCCAAGCGTGAAGAGTCTTTGGGTCCCGGTAGGCCTCGAGGCCCTGTTCCTTGGGTTAACACTGGCGAACTTTGAGGCGTTTCAGAGGGGGCGCTCCCCCCGGTTGGGGCCAGCTATTCGCTGGGCTTGCGCATCTATGCGATTGTCGCCGGTTTGGGGTTCCTGGCCTTTGGCATATTTGCTTCATATGGTTTTCGCGAGGGGGAACTGGTCTGGCCGTTTTGTCGGCTCACTCTATGTCTCGTTCCTGGCTATTCGAGGATCCCTTCGGGCCGGGAAGTTGGACCGCCCGAAATAAATAGAAGTGGGCCGGTTATGAGTCATATGGCTACCGATGGACCCACCCGCTTGAGTTCCGAAACGAGCACGGCAACCCTCTCTACCACATGATCTTCGCCACGGACCATGACCTGGGCACGAAGATCATGACCTTCATTTACAACTCAGCTCGCAAGCGGTTCCCCGCCAACCGGCAGAAGATCAAAAGGGCACAGCGACGCCTGGACGAAGAACGACAAGGGATTCAGAATCTCTTCGGAGCCGCTATTGACGACCTGGGGACTGAGTCGGTGGAGCCAGGGGAGGATGGGTACAGCTATGAGCGGCCGTGGCCGGCCCTATGGGTCCCAGGACCCCGGGACCGATCGTTAGGGCAGCCATACGGGGCTGCTCCGCGGATTACCGTGGGCGGGCCTTCTAAATGTTAGATGTGGTTGCTCCTTAGTGAGCGCCATCTTCACTGACTGGAATTAGCGTCTCATTCCGTGTCGGCGGGGTCCGCGGCAAGACTGCCGAGGATGCGGAGTTCTTCTTTGGCGCTCTTAATGAACCTTAGGTGAGCCACTGCCGCATCACCCACTGCCATTTCCCAGTCGGCTGCATTGAACGTACCTGCCGCCGGGCTGAGCTGGTCGTAGTGCCGGTCTCACCCAGCCTGATCGAAATAGCGCAGTTGCCGGCAAGCAGGGCGCTGTTTGAAGAGGCCCGCCTGGAGAACCCCGCTTTGAAGGAGGTCTACCTACTGACTCAGGTCCGCAACAGCCGGGACAGGGTCGAGGTCAGAGAAGCACTCGAGGGTCTGGGGCTCGTAGCACTCGATACCGAGATACCGCTTCGTGTGGCGATCTCGAGGGCCTTTGGCGTAGCTCCCGAAACCGATGGCCCGTATGAGGGCGTAGTCCGAGAGTTGTTGGCGCGATGAGTGAGGGACTCACCGACGCACAACCGCCCGTACGTCAGGACGCACCGACGAACGTGCGTCCCAACGAACCGACTAAGCGCTCCGGGGGAGCGGGTGACCTCAAAACTCGCTTTCAGGGCGGTCGGCACCAGGCCACCGTTGGCGGCCAGACCAGGGGTGGGTCCCCACTCAATAGACGCGACGGCTGCAGAGCCCGTCGTGAAGCCTGCGCCGCCAGCTTCCCAAGGTGCCGACCTGGCCAGCGGCACGAGGCACGTCACGATCCTTAACCCGGATCGGCGTGACTGACTCGAGGAGTTCGCCCGTGAAGTGGACTGCAGGATCCGCAGGCCCCGGCGGGGGAGGGCGGTTGCGATGAACGACGTTATCCGAGCAGCGCTGGACGAGGTTAGGAGCGACTCGAACCTGCAAAGTAGGGTCGAGCAGCGAATTCGCGACGGCAGGGGGTAAAAAGACTGCTCGCCAGATCCCCTTAGCTTGGCACACGATTTCAATCTTTTGTATGAGGATGCCGTATTTGGCAAGGCAAGCTTAAATGCAGGCGGTACGATTGAGATGTGAGAGCTAGGGTCGTCATCTTCGGTTCGCTTGGTCTCTTGACGCTTGCTCTCACATGGTTCACATGGATGCCTGAGCGATTCGCGTCCGCAGTTCTGCTCGGATTTGGGCTGCACTGGCTGATCGTGGGTACCGAGCACATCCCGGCGCAGTTGATTCAAAAAGCGATTATGCATTTTGACCGAGTCCATGCTAGTGAAAAAAAACGCAAGAACTCCTTCGGTCTGGCCACATTGGTCCCTCCGCCCCAGTGGTCTATCGATTGTTGTGGTTCGATGCGAGCAACTTGACGCAAGTTCCGGCCCGCTGCTGTGCGGTCTGGCACACTTATTGCGACAATGACGTTTTCAACCAGACAGTCCTTCATGCCCACAAATACCGCCAGACCGACCCTATGAATACTTGCGTTCAATGTCCTGCATAATCATGCGCATAATGAGGCGATTATGAATTCATCTGATGTGACGTCTGGCAAGGGGCTGGAACGTCGATTGGAAATCGTGGTCGCCGAGCGTCGAAGTACTATTCGAAACAGCTCGACCGTTTCCTTTCCGTACGCGGACCTAGCTGAAGTCCAAAATGCAGTCCAGATAGTGGCCTCCAGTGGTGGGCATTGTATGCCTCAACAACTCGCCCCTTGGTTAGGGCACTCCACGCTGCGTAGTGGCGCCTTTCGCAATAAGGTTGCAGCAGCTAAGCTCTTCGGGGTCCTGTCCGGTAGTCGAAACCTAATCATGCTGACCGATTTGGGCGAGCGTTTGGTTCGGGATGGAACCGCCCGCCAGGCCAAGGTCGACGCCTTCCTATCAGTCCCCCTTTATAGGCAAAGCTTTGAAAGGTATAGCGGTGCCAAGCTACCCGGCTCAAAGGATTTGGAGCTGGAATTCTTGCGCAGAGGAGTTAGTCGCACGCAGCTAACTGCCGCTCGCCAGGTCTTCTTAAGATCAGCCGAACAGGCCGGATTCTTCGAGTCTGGAGATCACCGATTGGTACTCCCGCTAGGCACAGATTTGCCAGGGAGCTCCGTGAGCGCCGCGAGATCGGGAACTTCGACGCGAACGCCAAATGCTGTGAGGCTGGGCAATCCTGAATCGATTGAAACTCTCCTCATGAAGGTGCCCTGGAACAACGCCTGGTCAGAAGCAGAACTTCAGGAGTGGCTGGCGTTATTCACGAGCGCCATTCGCGTTCATTTCAAGCTTCCCAACAACAGCTGACTACGCGGAACATCAGCTAAAGTGCTCCGATCGATACGCGCCCAACGAATCTGAACCCCTAGTGTTCTCTTTTCAGCCTTCCTATGAGCTTCTTAAAGTGTCCGGCCTGCGCTTGTGGGGCGCTGAGTGGACTCAGCCTTCATGACCGTCCCGATCTCCTCGTACTTGAAATCTTCGTCGTTCGGCATCCGTCTTCTAGCCCGAGCTTCCTTGGGCCTCGTCATCAACTGCAGGTGCTCAACTGTCCGAGGGGCCGATCAGGAATCAGCCAGTCTCGTATGTGCGGCAAGTCCTAGCTCCTAAGCCGGTCATCCAGCGGTCAAGCCGGCCAAAGTTCACCTCTGTTGGCTGTCACAAAATAGAGCATGTCAATTGTTCCGTAGGCGCTCTAGGGATTAATCGTCTGCAAGCGACACAGGTCCATACGCACTCCGGGAGGGATTAACGTAGGGACCGCAGGAGCAACGGAACCGCCCTTACCGGTTACATAGGCAGGACCTTCATGCGAGCGTATCGAGACGGCGACCAACGCCTCATCGACTACTTTGCTGGGCCGCTGGATATGAGCCGGCTGCTGGCGGCTGAGCGCCTATTAAGCAACGCATCAGCAGGGGAGCGAGACCGACTTTTGGTAAGATCATTGATCCGGCAGTCCCGGGACTGAACAGGATCTACAGGTACAGAGTCAGTTGGTACCACCTAAAGCGAGTCTGTCAGGCATGCGAGCCGGAACCGTAAAGCCCCGCGAGCATCCCAACCGGCTGAAGACACACTGCCCACACGGCCACCCATATGCCGACAAGAACCTGTACGTCTACCCGCAAGGTTACCGGCGTTGTTGGGCCTGCAAGCCCCAAGCTCGCATGGAGAACCGGTGGCGGGAGAGTCGCAGGAAGTCGCCGTATCGAGCTCTGATAGGCCCCAGGCGCCCGAACCAGAACGTGATCAAGAGCCATTGTCCGAAAGGCCATCCCTACTCCGGAGACAACCTGTACATTGACCCGAAGGGGAACCGGCGGTGCCGGGCCTGCAAGAAGATTCAAAGATGTCCGACCCGGGGGAGATCCCGGGCCCGATCGACGCCGGGAGACTAGTCGTCCGGAAGCATCTGGCTGCTCGAGCTGCCGGCCCTGGTCCGGGTGACCTGAGCCGTCGCCCACCGAAGCGAGGGGGCGACGTCGGTGGCGGTGACGTAGACCTTGGAGCGCTTACGGCCCTCCTCGTCCTCCCAGCGGTCCTGGGAGAGATGGCCCCGGTCACGATGACTCGGGCTCCGACCTGGAGGGACTCGACGACGTTCTCCGCCAGCTCCCGCCAGACGGTCACGTCGAAGAAATCGGTGGCCTGGACTTTGTCCCCGCTGCCATTGGTGAAGCTGCGGTCGACCGCCACTCAGAACTTACCTACAGCTGCTCCGGAGGGGGTGTACCGGAGCTCCGGCTCCCGGGTGATGTTGCCGACGAGGGTAACTGTTTGTCCATCTCAAACCTTCCTTTCCGGCTCCTGCCGTCTTGGGCTTACGGCAGTAGAGAAAGAGAGCGCCCGACCGGGTGTCATAGCCGGTGCCTTGCCGAGTCGTAATGGAGGGGACCGCCCCGAAGGGGTGGCGGCGTATGTCGTTCGGCTCGGCTCCGGCTTGCGCCTCAGAGGAGGAAGTGAACGAAGCTGCGGCCGTCAAAAGACCTAAAGACGAGCTCGGTAGCCTGAAGAAGTGAGTTGGTCGACCAGGAACCCTGACAACATCGCCGTACCGGAGCTCCGGCCCGCCGATTGCAGAAGTGGGGGAGGGGTGGTCAACCCACCAGCTGCTTAGGCAGCGGGCGCCAGGCCGGCGGCTTGATCGGCTTATCCGTCCCGGAGCAGGGGAGTGTCGTTGACGACCTAGAGGCCGGCGACTCGCGGCGGGCCAGCTCGTACAGGAGCGCGGGAGCGAATGGCAAGCGCACCTTCTTCGTCACCGATTCGCAGTCGGTCCCGCAAGGAGGGATGCCGGACAGCAGCACCAGGTCCGCTCGAGGCGGCCGCCACCGGAGCGGATAACCTTCGATCTCCCGCACGGTGACTCCGCACGGCCTCCGTCCTTCTTCCATAGCGTGCGCGTTAGGGAAGGAACGGTGTCAGGGTTTCTTTTAACCTCAGGGTAGCTGATGAACTAGTGTTCATCGGGTCGGAATATCGGGGAAGAGCGCCGACATGCCCCTGATGGCTTGGCCGACTTCTCCATCAGAGACCTCTAGAGCCAATCCGATGCGACCCTTCTCGAAATCAGACTCTACCCCTCGGCCCCTGTCGCCCTCCTCCATCCTCATGAATGTCATAGGGCCATTGTGAACGTGCGATGAAAGCAGCCCGTAGATCGCTCGATATTGCCGAGGATCGCTGCCCATCCTCTCCAGAAGCTTTGTTCGTGGAATCAGCATCCAACGTTCGCCCCTAAAGATAGAAGCACGTTGTTTGCTAGGCATGTGGGCGATGGACGGCACCTGCATTAGTTCCGCCTTGAGATCGTCGGCTTGCCGCTTGAAAGCTGTCAACTCAGGATCGTCCAGCCCAAGGTCCCTAAAAAGCCTGTAGCGGGACATACAGTCGTGGAGATATACCGCCTTGAATCGAGCGTCCCGCTCATGGTCTGCGACGTCATCAATGCACAGGTAGAAGAACATCAAGCATGCATCCAGCACGCTTCTTGCCAACGCCGATGCTCCGCTACTGTCGTAATGGCTTAACAACTTGCCGGCAAAGCGACTGGTGGGTGTTAGGGAGAGCAAGCTTACTCCCGATGTACAGATGCGGGTGAACAAGGCTGAGGCCCAAAAAAGCCGACGATCCACGCCCTGTCGGCCCGAGGCCGCCACCGAAACCCTCACTGCTTCCGTAATCGTGTCGTCGAACTTCGACAGCCAGTGATTGAAGTACTCAGACTCCGTCGTCACGGCATGGCCTTTCGATCCCTAAGTGAGAGACGTAACAAGAACCAATGACGTCATGAAGCCATAACCAGGTTGTCACGAAGCTGGGTTGAGCAAGAGTCAACAAACTAACGAGTGTAGTGTCGGTTTTGGCGCATGGCCACGCTTAAGGCAGACCGGGCTGCCGCGGGTTCGTCCGACGCCGGAGCTTCGGCCTCCGCGGCTTAGACCCGGCAGAGTGATCGGCCGCCAGGACCAGGCTATTTCCACCGCTTTGCTGAGCTCGCGCGGAAGTGAGGCGTCCGTCTCCGCTTCGGTCACGGCGGGATCACCTGCCACGTGTTTCCCGAATATTGACGGACGAACCTTCCTCGTGTGTAGTCGGCTGATACACCACGACTAGGGAGGTACTTGTGGCTGCAAAGTTCGAGATCCGACCGGCCAAGGATGGTTTCAGGTTCGTCTTGAAGGCTGCCAGCGGCGAAGTCGTCTCGACCAAGCGAGAGCTACACGACCGAATCCGGGGCTCGGCGAGGTACCGGGGCGGTTAAGCGAGCTGCAGCGGAGGCGGAAGTCCTGGGATAGTTCGGCGTACACCTTAGACTCTCGGGAGACCACGGCCGGGATCGGAGGGGAGTGACCGCCTGCCCCCCTACCGAACCACATGCATGCCGGTGCCTAGAACCTTGTCGGTGTTGCCGGGCTGCAGCTGCTCACAATGCTTCCAATTGAGGTCCTTCGAACTCTATAGCTCCGGGAGCTGCCTGCGGTCGACGTTGTCGGGCCCTGGGGCGGCCCTTCTGGGATGAAGTCGTTATCGAACATTTCCCAGACCGTGCAACGAGTGGGTGCGGTGGGCGATCTGACGACACATCGCTCACATTTGCGGCCGGCGACCGACAATCCATTCAATAGCTTCAAACAAAGGAACGAATCCATCGGAGGACAAGGTGTCGTAGGGCGCCTTGCACTCGGCGACCATGGCAGCGAATTTGGACTTACTGAGTGCGACATTCCTTTTCGTTGCGCCATCGATGACGAGTGGCGGCACGAGGGTTTCATGTTTTGGGTTTGAACAAACCACGGGTTCGGTGTTGTGGGCGCCATTCTCGTCAAACTCCTCTCGAAGATAGACCCGTAACCCATCATCGGTTTTGCGCTGAAGATCGGCGTCGGTGTAGAGGCTTTCGATACAGATCCTGGAACCCTCTTGTCGGTGATCTGGGTACGGCAAAGCCAAAGTCCAGACGTTGTTGTTCCAGTGCTTAGGGGAGCCGGCTTCCTGAACGCGCTGAACAACGCTCTCGCTGTCCCTGTCGAAGACCAGTACGCAGGTTGTGCTCTGCTCAGTCACGGCGAGCGACTCAGCATGGCGCAATAACTGTCTGTCGCCCTCAAGCTCCTCAGCTGGGAAGTCGAAGCTTAGGTTCAAGAAGCGGCCCTCTTGTTGGAGCTGACTGAGCGCCGCAGAGATGTGCGTGTAGTCCGTCTTGCCCTCGGCAAACAGCTTGATTTGGAGAGGTTTAGCCAAGGGAGCTGGGGGCACACGGGGGCGAAAGTCTTCATCGAGAGCAGCCAGCTGGGCCCCCAGACGGACATATACCGGATGCTCCCATCCCTTGACGGCCCCGACGTACTGAACTTGGCCACGCACAGCAGCCCGAAACTTAGGGTCGCCGGCGGGGCGGTTTCGAAGATCCTGTAAGCGAAAGGCCGCCTCGGCCGCTCCCTCACCGTACTTGCGCCATATGTACAGTAGGTTTTGAAGGTGCCTCACGTATTGCCGAGGTACGTTGGTAAATTGGTTGACGACCAGGCCGGTGACCATCTGGCGTTCGGCTCGTGACCTGAGTAAGGTCTTGGTCGGATTGACCTTGAAGCCTTCGTCAGCAATAACTGTTAGGAGCTGGTGACCCACGAGCACCTCCCCATTTAAGCGGTCGACATCGGCCAAGGCTTTTGGGAAGGATCGCAGGTCCGTTGAGAACACCAGGTCATCGCAATACCGGGAATAGCGGCATCGTTCAGCGTGGGCCAACTTGGCCAGCTTTCGATCGAGGCCTCTACAAATGAGATTGGAGATCAGGGGTGACGTTGGGGCCCCTTGAGGCAACTGGTTGTCATGCGTGCAGATCTTGGCCAAAAGCGTGGCAACGCCCGGTGGGTAATTGAAAGGTTGTCCAAGGAGCAAGCCACGGACACGGCCAAAGTTTATTGACGGGAAAAAGTCCTTAAGGTCAACTCGCAGTACCCAGCGGTGTTTTGCGTGAACATCAGCGTTGGATTGGATGTTTCGACCATCGACGTAGCCATAGACGTAGATGGTGGGTGAAAACCCTCCCTTAAGGGCCTCGAGAAGTTTCCGCTGAACTTGCTTGAGAGGATAGATCGGAGCCGAGATGGTGCGAACGCCGCCAGCCCTTCTCTGGAGGTTGAAGACGTGATATCTCTTGGCTGGATCTAGACGATAAATCCAATACGTCAGCGTTCTTAAGGGCAATCCCAACGCAGCGGCGACATCATCTTTTGTTTCCCAGTGGGGCAACTCCATCCGGCGTTCCATCCCTTTGCCTAGCACTGAAGCGAAAGGGGAGTGCGGCTCGAAGGTTCAACCTACCGCTCCCGAACCGTGAAGGATCAAGCGATCGAACATGGCCGGAACCCGAAGCGCTGAAGCTGGACGTCCGATATCCGAGGCGAACACGCCGCGTAAAAGCAACCTACTCGAACCGCACTCCCAGACAATGGTAGACCGGCAAGGCCTTGAGTGACCGGATCCCACTCGCCACATCCGGAACGAGGTCCGGGAGCTGGTGGGCCGAGGCGACTTGAGCCAGGGCAGCTTCGCCTTCATGCCGAAGGACGAGACCTAGTATCCGGCCGACACGACGGGCCTGCCGCTGGTCGCCATCGAGCGGCTGGGCCTGCTGGACGCGAGGACGGGTGCATCGACGAGGGGCAAAGCGCTAGATGTCCTGACGATCGCCTCGATGCTGCATCGGCGGCTGGATCAGGCTACCGTGCATCCCCGATCCGCTCCCTAGAGGGCAGGGTCGGGCGAACCCGAGTTGGACCCGCCTCGAAGGGGTAGGGGGGGTAGGCCGTTCGGCTCGGCTCCGGCTAGCGCCTCAGGGGAGGAAGTGAGCGAAGCTGCGGCCGTCAAAAGACCTAAAGACGAGCTCCGGAGCCGGAAAAAGGTGAGCTGGTAGACAAGGAAACTCGGGGGTCCCGCGAGGAAGTCAGTTTTCTCTATTCAAGCCCGGCCATCCATGAGACAGTTGGGGCGACATAATCTCCCAGGAACCGGGCATGAAAAGACAAGCCAGCTGCCGGAGCACAATCGTGGCAAATGCTTGCCGTCGAAGGATCGCCGCCCTCCTCCTGGCCGCCAT
>Ga0247713_1001331_pt1 | contig 12330 bp, 11 predicted proteins | sample 21E_NmetaG_FD_189936 | JGI IMG/M metagenome (GOLD analysis project Ga0247713, IMG submission 189936) | Soil microbial communities from hillslope of Landscape Evolution Observatory, University of Arizona, Oracle, AZ, United States - 2-1-E_N | ecosystem: Engineered > Artificial ecosystem >... | reverse complement strand
CGCGAGCCCCGCTAGAACGGCCCTCCTACCAAGGAAAAGCGCAGGTAGATGCTATGATTCTCGGGATGAACCCAGCGCCCTCGGCCCGTTCCGGCGCGCCCGGTAGCGGCGGATCGGGCCCGGCTCCGGCGAGCCGCGCGGCGTCCGGATCGCACAGAACGCGAGGCACATGACACCACCCAGAACCGGCTCCTCCGCGCCTGCGGCGCGGGCGGAGGCGAGCTACACCGCACAGGACATCACCGTCCTCAAGGGCCTCGAGCCCGTGCGTCAGCGTCCCGGCATGTACATCGGGTCGACGGGGCTCCGCGGACTCCATCACCTCGTCTATGAGGTCGTGGACAACGCCGTCGACGAAGCGATGGCCGGCCACGCCACCAAGATCAAGGTCGAGCTCCTGGCCGACGGCGGATGCCGTGTCTCCGACAACGGCCGAGGGATCCCGGTCGACGTCGTCAAGGGCGAGAAGCGGCCCGCGGTCGAGGTCGTGCTTACGACCCTGCACGCCGGCGGCAAGTTCGAGGGGAAGGGCTACCAGGTGTCCGGCGGCCTTCACGGCGTCGGCGTCTCCGTCGTCAATGCGCTGTCGGAGCGTCTCGAGATCGAAGTAGCCCGCGACGGGAAGGTATGGACGCAGGAGTACGAGCGCGGCAAGCCGCTCGGCAAGCTCAAGGCGGGCCGGCCGATCAAGCGCACCGGCACGACGGTCACGTTCTGGCCCGACCCGCTCATCTTCAACGAGGGGACAGAGTTCCGGTTCGACACCCTCGCGCAGCGACTGCGCGAGATGGCCTTTTTGAATCGCGGTCTCGAGATCGCTTTCCTCGATCACCGCGTCGAGCCGATGGTCGAAGAGACATTCCGTTACACGGGCGGCATCGTCGACTTCGTCAAGCACCTGAACAGCTCCCGTGAGCCGGTGCACAAGCGCGTCGTGTACTTCGAGGCGAAGGCGGAACAGCATGAGGTAGAGGTCGCACTCCAATGGTCGACCGGCTACAACGAGAGCGTCTTCACCTTCGCGAACAACATCAACACCCATGAGGGTGGGATGCACGAAGAAGGGTTCCGCCGTTCGCTCACGCGCGTCATCGGGAACTATGCGAAGGCGAAGAACGTCCTTAAAGAGAAGGACGAAGGCTTCATCGGCGAGGACGTTCGCGAAGGGTTGACCGCGATCGTTTCGGTCAAGCTGCGGAACCCGCAGTTCGAGGGTCAGACCAAGACCAAGCTCGGCAATACCGAGATCCGCTCCTTCGTCGAGAAGGAGATGAACGAGAAGTTCGCCGAGTTCCTCGAGGAGCACCCGCCTGAGGCACGGGCGATCTGTCAGAAGGCGATCGCCGCACAGCGTGCCAGGCTCGAGGCGCGCAAGGCGCGCGACCTCGTCCGCCGCAAGTCACTACTCGAGTCGACCTCGTTGCCGGGCAAGCTCGCCGATTGTCAGACCCGCGATCCCGATCGCGCCGAGCTGCTGATCGTCGAGGGTGATTCCGCCGGGGGCACCGCGAAGAACGCGCGTCAGCGCGAGTTCCAGGCGGTGTTGCCGCTGCGGGGCAAGATCCTCAATGTCGAGCGTGCCCGATTGGCGAAGATCTTGGAGAACAAAGAGATCCAGGCGATCATCACGGCCGTCGGTACCGGCATCGGCGAAGACTTCGACATCTCGAAGTGCCGCTATCACAAGATCATCTCGATGGCCGACGCCGACGTCGACGGGAGCCATATCAAGACCCTGCTCCTTACCTTCTTCTTCCGCTTCATGCCCGAGATCATCGACGCGGGCTATCTGTTCGTTGCCCAGCCTCCGCTGTATCGCGTGCCTCTGAAGAACAACGTGCTGTACTTCAAGAACGACGACGAGCTCGGCGCGTGGCGCGCGGAGAATCCGAACGCCCGGATCGAGCCTCAGCGCTTCAAAGGTTTGGGTGAGATGGATGCCGAGCAGCTCTGGGAGACGACCCTCGATCCGGAAGCGCGTACCTTGCTCCGCGTCACTATGGAAGATGCTGCGCTGGCCGAGGAGATCTTCTCGACGCTGATGGGCGAAGACGTCGAGGCGCGTAAGTCCTTCATCCAGAAGAACGCCAAAGACATCCGCTTCCTGGACATCTGATGCCGCGAGATCAAAATCCGATCCAGCACCGCCTCCCGGGAGACGGCGACGGCTCCGGAATCGAGGACATCGACCTCGGCGAAGAGGTTCAGTACTCGTTCCTCGAATACGCGATGTCGGTCATCGTCAGCCGCGCCCTTCCCGACGTACGCGACGGTCTCAAGCCGGTGAACCGCAGGATCCTTTACGCGGCGTTCGAGTCGGGACTCCGGCCGGACCAGAGGTTCAGGAAGTGCGCGGCGCTCGTGGGCGAGGTCATGAAGACCTACCACCCGCACGGTGACCAGTCGATCTACGACGCGCTCGCCCGGTTGGCACAGGATTTCTCCACCCGGTACCCGCTGATCTCCGGCCAAGGCAACTTCGGCTCGGTCGACGGCGATGCGCCCGCCGCGATGCGCTACACCGAATGCAGGCTTTCGCCCCTGGCGATGGAGCTGCTGCGCGACATCAACGAGGAGACCGTCGACTTCTCTCCGAACTACGACGGGGACAGCCTCGAGCCGGAGGTGCTTCCGGCCCGTTTCCCGAACCTGCTCGTCAACGGATCGACCGGCATCGCCGTCGGCATGGCGACGAACATCCCTCCGCACAACCTGGGTGAGGTGGTCGACGCCGTTGTCGAGTACCTCCGCGATCCCGATCTGTCGTTGGACAAGGACAAGATGCTCGCGATGTGCATGAAGCACATCAAGGGACCCGACTTCCCCACGGGGGGGTACATCGTCGGCCGCCAAGGCATCCGCGACGCCTACACGACCGGGCGCGGCTCGATCAAGATGCGCGCCGTATGTGAGATCGAGGAGGGGCCGAAGGGCGCGCCGCGCATCATCGTCACCGAGATCCCCTATCAGGTGAACAAGAGCCGGCTGCTGATCAAGATGGCCGAGCTCGTCAACAAGAAGGAGATCGAGGGCATCGCCGACATCCGCGACGAGTCGTCGCGCGACGGGATGCGCGTCGTGATCGATCTCAAGAGGACCGCCGTCCCCAACGTCGTCCTGAACCAGCTCTACAAGCGGACGCAGCTGCAAGACAACTTCGGGGTCAACACCCTCGCGCTCGTCGACGGTGTCCCTCGCACGCTCGATCTCGCCGAGGTCATCGAGCACTACGTGACGCACCAGATCGACGTGGTCACGAGGCGGACGAGGTTCCGCCTGCGGAAGGCAGAGGAGCGCGCCCACATCCTCGAGGGCCTCATCATCGCCCTCGAGCACATCGACGAGATCATCGAGCTGATCCGCAACTCGGCCGACGTGGCCGAGGCGAAGGGCGGCCTGATGGCGCGCTTCGGCCTGAGCGAGGTCCAGGCGCAGCACATCCTCGACATGCCGCTCCGCCGCCTTACCGCGCTCGAACAGGACAAGATCCGAGAGGAATACGAGGAGCTCCAGCGGACGATCGCCGACCTCAAGGACATCCTGGGCGACCCGGCGCGCCTCCGGAATCTCATCGCCGAAGAGTTGGCCGAGGTCCGCAGGAAGTACGCCGACGAGAGACGCTCACAGATCGTCGCCGACGAGGGCGATTTCGACATCGAGGACCTGATCGCCGACGAGGACCTCGTCGTGTCCGTGTCTCGCGACGGCTACATCAAGTCGGTGCCTCTCGACACCTACCGGCGGCAGGGCCGGGGCGGTCGTGGGGTGCGCGGCGCGACGCTCAAAGAGGGCGACATCGTCGAGCACGTCATCACGACAACCGCCCACTCCTATCTGCTGCTGTTCTCGAACACAGGGCGGGTCTACCGCCTGAAGGCGCACGAGGTGCCGAAGCGAGAGCGCACGGCGCGTGGGACCGCCGTAGTCAATGTTGTGGCGATGAGACCCGACGACGCCGTCGCCGCGATGATCGACACGCGTGATTACGAGACGTACCGCTACCTCCTGATCGCCACGAAGAAGGGCATGGTGAAGAAGACGCTCTTCCGCGAGTACGACTCGTCGCGGAAGGAGGGCATCATCGCCTTGAACCTGAAGGACGGCGACGAAGTGGTTCACGTGCGACCGACCTCCGGTACCGAGGACATCCTGCTCGTCACGCGCAAGGGCAAGGCCATCCGCTTCTCCGAGGGAGCCGTCCGTCCCATGGGGAGGACGGCCACCGGAGTCATCGGGATCCGCCTCGATGCGGACGACGAGGTAGTGGCGTGCGAAGTGATCCCGAACGAGGACGATGAGCTGCTGTTGGTGACCGAGCGTGGCTACGGCAAGAGGACGCGTCTCGGGCAGTTCCCGCGCAAAGGTCGCGGCGGCAAAGGCGTCATAGCGGCGAAGATCACGAAGCCCCGCGGGCAGCTGATCGGGGCCTCTGTCGTCCGGCCGGGTGACGAGGTCTTCCTGATATCGAGCGAGGGGGTCGTGATCCGCATGGGTGTGGACACGATCTCTCGGCAGGGGCGTCCCGCAACCGGCGTGCGCGTTATGCAGCTCGACCCGGATGCGCGGATCGCGGCGCTTGCGCCGGTCGTGGGAGAGGCGGCGGAAGCCGATGCGCAACCGTCGTTGCCGACGTGAGGAGAGGGAGCGTAAAGAGGAGACGCGTCGAGGAGCACGAATCCTCCTCGACCGGACGACCGGAGCGTCGGCCGACGATCTAGCGAGCGGCGAGAGGGGCGGAGAACCGAGTGTCGTCGAGAGAAGACCGGCCGCGGGAGTGGCGCCGCGAGCCTGAGGCGAGCAGCGCCTCCGGTGGGCATATCGCGCCGGAGGTCGATCCCGCGGGCCCCCTGTTCGATCCTCTGGTCGACCCCCTCCCGTCGGAGCGCGCGGGTGAGTCGGGCCTGCTCGGCGAGAGGTCGCGGCCGCAACCCGCCGACCGGACGGCGCGCCGTACTGATCCGGCCGACGTCCTCCCGTCCCCGGAGCGCACGCGTCCGATGCGCCGAGAGGCGGCGGCGCGAAGCGCGCCGAGACCTCGCACCGGCGCGCGGCGCGTTAAACGGACCGTGAAGCACATCGACCCGTTCAGCGTGCTGAAGCTCTCGCTCTTCTACTACGCGATCTTCCTAGTGTTCTGGCTCGTATTCGTGGCGATCCTCTACAGCATCATCGACGGCATGGGGCTCTTCGATGCGATCGAGAGCTTCGGCCAAGGGTTCGCCCTCGACTGGGGAGAGCTCGACATCTCCCTCATGTTCGTGGAGCGCTGGGCGTTCTTCATCGGCCTCACGATGGCGATCGTCGGCTCGCTCGTAAACGCGTTCCTCGCCTTCCTCTACAACATCGGCTCCGACCTGGTAGGTGGGGTCGAAGTGACCTTCAGCGAGCGCGACGCCTAAGCTCCACCTCGTGCGCGACGACACGCGGAACATCTCAGACGACGCCCGCGTGATGATCGCTCTGGATGGGGTGTCGAAGCGATATCCGGGCGTTGCGGACGCTGCCGTCGCCGACCTGACGATGGAGGTGCGCGCGGGCGAGACGGTCGCTCTAGTGGGACCTTCGGGTTGTGGCAAGACCACGACTCTCAAGATGATCAACCGGCTCATCGAGCCGACGAGTGGGTCGATCGTGGTCGACGGGGTCGACGTGCTGGAGCAGGATCCGGTGCAACTGCGACGCGGGATCGGCTACGTGATCCAGAACGTCGGCCTGATGCCGCACCGAACCGTCGAGGACAACATCGCCACCGTTCCGCGGCTGTTGGGGTGGGAGCATGATCGGATCCGCACCCGCACGCGGGAGCTCGTCGATATCTTCCAACTCGACAGCGCGATGCTGAGTCGCTATCCGGCCGAGCTCTCGGGCGGACAGCGTCAACGTGTGGGCGTTGCGCGAGCACTGGCGGCGGACCCGCCCGTCATGCTGATGGACGAGCCGTTCGGCGCGGTCGATCCGATCGTCAGGGTCCGTCTCCAGGACCAGTTCCTCGACATCCAGAAGCGACTCCAGAAGACCGTCGTCTTCGTGACGCACGACATCGATGAGGCGATCAAGATGTCGGATCGCGTGGCGGTGATGAATGTCGGCGGCAAACTCGAGCAGTACGACTCACCGCAGTCGATACTGCGGGACCCCGCAGGGGAGTTCGTCCAACGATTCATCGGCGCCGAGCGCGGCCTCAAGCGGTTGTCGCTCGTACGCGTTGCCGATGTGGAGATCGAGGATGGGCCGGTGATCAGCGTTTCTGCGACGGTGGAAGAGGCACTGGAGGAGATGCAGCGACACGGCTCGTCGTGGTGCACCGTGATCGACACGACCGGAGCTCTGCAGGGTTGGGTAGACCGCCACATGCTGGCCGACGTCGAGGTCGTGAGCGAGGTCGAGCCCAAGAGGTTCTCCGCATATGTCACCCCAGCTTCGTCATTGCGGCACGCGCTCGACTCGATCGTGACGTCGCGGACGCGGGTGGCGGTCGTGGCGGACGAGAACGATCGTTACCTCGGCGTTCTCTCCGTTGAACGCATCTCTCGCGACATCACCGCCTGATGCTCGACCTGATCCGGAACGAAGGCGGCAGGGTCGCGGCGAAGCTCCTCGAGCACCTCAACCTGACGGCGATAGCGATCTTGGTGGGGCTTCTGATCGCTTTCCCGCTTGCCGTCTACGCGTTCCGCCACCGACGCGTGTACGCCCCGATCGCCGGGGTGACCGGGCTCCTCTACACGATCCCCAGCCTGGCGCTCTTCGCCTTCCTGACCCCCTACACGGGGCTCTCGATGCTGACGGCCGAGATCGGACTCGTCTCCTACACACTGCTGATCCTGATCCGCAACATCGTTGCCGGACTCGACTCCGTGCCGGCGGACGCGAGAGAGGCGGCGCGAGGGATGGGTCTCTCCGAGCGGGAGCTGCTTTGGAGGGTCGAGGTGCCGCTAGCGCTTCCCGTGATCTTCGCCGGCATCCGCCTTGCGACCGTGACCGTCGTCGGTCTCGTCACGGTGACATCGCTGATCACCTACGGCGGCGTCGGCGCGTTCATCCTGGAGGGGATCGTGCGGCTCGATGCATCCCGGGCTGCGTTCGGCGGACTGCTGTCCCTTCTGATCGCGCTCGTTCTCGACGCCGTGCTGCTTGCGGCGGAGCGGCGCGTCGCGCCGTGGTCGACGCGCCGGAGCGAAAGGACCGCGTGATGGGGGTTCTCGGAGAGGCGCTGCGCTTCCTCACCGATCCAGAGCGCTACGGCGGCCCGACGGGGATTGATGCTCGCGTCGTCGAGCACGTCCTCATCTCCTACCAGGCGGTCGCGGTCGCAGCGGTCATCGCCCTGCCCGTCGGCCTGTTCATCGGTCACCGGCGCCGGTTCGAGGTCGTGGCCGTGACCGTCGGGAACCTCGGCCGTGCCGTGCCCTCGTTCGGCGTGCTCGGGATCTTGTTCGGGCCGACGCTTGGTTGGCCGGGACACATCGGCTACTGGGCGACGTTCATCGCGCTGGTGCTGTTGTCGGTGCCGCCGATCCTCATCAACACCTACGTGGGCATCAAAGGCGTCGACGCCAGCGTGGTCGAGGCAGCGCGAGGCATGGGCATGACTTCGCGTCACGTCCTGCAGCGCGTGGAGGTCCCTCTGGCCGCACCGATCGTGGTGAGCGGCTTGCGCATCGCCGCGGTGCAGTCGATCGCCACCGCGACTCTCTGGGGGATCCCCGGGGGCGGCGGCGTGGGTCGGATCATCGTCGACGGCTTCGCCCTTCGGGCCGAGGATCTGCTGCTCGCAGGCGCCATGCTCATCGCGTTGCTGGCGATCGCGACCGAGGTCCTCTTCTCGGTTGCCGAGCGGGTCACGTCCCCCAGGGCCGCTCGACGAGCCGGGCCTCGGCGTCGCCTGCTTGACCGCAGTGCACGTCGTTCCCGGCGTTAGGGTTCGGCAGGATCGGGGGCAGAACGCCCCTGCAGGCAACGGAGGGAGAAGACCCATGCGGAGGTTTCGCAGGCTCGCCCATGGGGCGGCCGCGCTCGCGCTGGCGGTGACGCTAGGCGCGTGCGGGTCGGGTGTGGGCGACGGTGGAGACGAAGGCGGAGGCGGGGACGAGGGATCCGGCGCCTCGGTCGCCTCGCAGCTGGTTCTCGGCGGTCCGCCCGAGTGCCCGGAGCGCCCGTTCTGTCTGCCTGGGCTCAAGGAGACCTACGGCATCGAGTTCAGGTCGTTCCAGCCGCTCGACGTGGGCGGTCCGCTGACCGTCAAGGCGCTCGAGAGCGGCCGTATCGACGTCGGGCTCCTGTTCTCCACGTCGAGCGTCATCGCCGACAGGGGTTGGGTGGTGCTCGAGGACGATCGTGGCCTTCAGACGGCGGAGAACATCACCCCCGTCGTGCGCTCGGAGGTCGCGGACGAGGAGGTCACGACGCTCCTCGACCAGGTGAGCGCGGCGCTCGACACCGAGACGATGACCCGCCTCAACGGCCGCGTCGAGATCGACAACGAGACACCGGCGGAGGTGGCGAAAGACTTCCTCAGCGAGCAGGGCATCTCGGGCGGCGACGCCCAGGGCTCCGGGAAGATCACGGTGGGCTCCGTGCAGTTCGCCGAGAACCAGATAGTGGCGGAGATGTACGCGCAGGTCCTGCGTGAAGCCGGCTTCGATGTCGACCGCAAGGATGTCGGATCCCGTGAGATCCTTCAGCCCGCTCTGGAGTCGGGCGAGGTCGACGTCGCCCCTGAATACCTCGGCTCATTGCTGCTGTTCCTCGACCCAGAGGCGGAGGCCTCGGGTGACCCGCAGCAGATCCGCGGCGAGCTCGAACCGCTGTTGGAGGAGAGAGACCTCGTTCTTCTGGAATCGTCGGATGCGAACGACACCAACGCGTTCGTCGTGACGAAGGAGACCGCCGACCGCTACGGCCTCGCCCGGGTGAGCGATCTGGCCGAGCCCGCCGAATAGCCCCTGGTATCCCCCTTGGCTGTAGCGGCCAGGGGGGGTACCGTGCTCCTACAGAAGGGGGCGGCGTGGACTGGTATTTCGACTCATCCGACGAGCAGGCTTTCCGCGCTCTGCGCGATGAGCTACTCGCCTATCTCACGAGGCACGCCTCCGACGACGCGGATCTATTCGAGAGCCAGCTCATCTTCGAGGAGCTGGTGGGGAACGCGGTACGACACGCGTCCGGCCCGGTGTGGGTCTCGGTCGAGTGGAGCGGAGAGCATCCGGTCCTCACCGTGCACGATCTCGGTCGCGGGTTCTCACTCGACGATATCCAGTCACCCGACCTGCTGAGTGAAGGACAACGCGGGCTCTTCCTCGTGTCTCAAGTGAGCCGCGGCCTAAGGACGGCACACAAGAAAGCCGGTGGCACGCGGGTCGAGGCCGTCCTTCCACTCGCCCGGCGGCAGGAAGAGGACATCACACCGCACCCGCCGAACGACGCCTCTCTGCCCGCGCCGGAAGAGGCTCTGCCGGACGGGACCTTCGGCAAAGAGTCGTTCCTGCGTGCCCTCGTCGTCGAGCTTGCGCAGACCCTCGAGCTGCAACACGGACCGCGTGCGGCGGAGGCCGCGGTGACTAGGGTCGGGCTCGGCGTGGGCGGACGGATGGAGGAGGAATACCGCCGCGCCCGCGACATCACCGGCCGCCTGACGCGCGACCAGATGGCCGATCTGCTGGTGCGTCTCAAGCACGCGATCGAGGGTGACTTCTACGTGGTCGAGGCGGATGACGAGAAGATCGTGCTGGAGAACACTCGCTGCCCGTTCGGCGACATCGTGAAGAGGGCGCCCGCTCTCTGCCGGATGACGTCGAGCGTCTTCGGCGGCATCGCCGCGCGCAACGCAGGCGAGAGTGCGGTTCAGCTCGAGGAGCGGATCGCGGTCGGCGATCCTCAGTGCCGCGTCACGGTGTGGCTCACGGAGCCGGGGAGGGACGAGGCCGCGAACGCGCAGGTCTATCGCGCTCCGGCGTAGCGGCGTGGGCCCAGGTGGACTTGAACCACCGACCTCACCCTTATCAGGGGTGCGCTCTAACCGAGCTGAGCTATGGGCCCTTCGAGAGGGCGCATCTTACTGTGGGGACGATGCCCGGACGCGCTCGGAGGCGGCCGAAGCCGCCTCCGAGTAAGCGGAACCAGGGTCCTAGGCGTTCAGGCCGAGCCCCATAACGATGTCGTCCTTGGGCCTTGCGCCCACCACCTGCGACTTCACGTCGCCGTCGACGAAGAGAGCGATCGTGGGGATGCTCATGATCCCGTATTTCGCGGCGACCGACGGCGCTTCGTCGATGTTGAGCTTCACGATCTTCACCTTGTCGCCGTACTCGGCGGCGATCTTCTCGAGCTCGGGTGAGACCAAGCGGCAAGGACCGCACCATTCCGCCCAGAAGTCCACGATCACGGGGGAATCGGCCGCCAGCACGACCTCGTTGAAGTCGTGGTCGCCGACCTCCTGCATGTTCGCCACGTTTTCCTCCTAGATCTGTCGGTCTCGTCATCGTCAACCGGAGGACCCTGCCTATATTCCCCTTCGTCCGGCGCCCTACCGCCCCCCGACCAAACGGTTCAGGCGCAGCATCGCGACGACCCCCAGGGCGGGACCGGGCGCGAGTAGTGCGAACGCCCACCGCCACGTCACCGCGCGCTCGATCAGCGGGATCAGCCAGATCGTCGCCACCGTGAGGGTGAAGCCGAGCGCGAGCTGGAGTGTCAGCGCGGTGCCCACGTACGCCTGGTCGGCGAGCTCGGTGACGAGAGTCGAGAATTGCGCCGAGTCGGCCACGGCCGTGAATCCCCAGACCAGAGCGACCGCCAGCAACAACGCCCGCGGACCCCGCGCGAAGTGACCGATCAAGAGCGCGCACGAGCCGGAAGCCGCCATCATGGCGATCGTCGTCCGCGCTCGACCCCAGCGGTCTCCGAGGACTCCGCCTGCCCAACAGCCGAGGCTGCCGACTCCTATCGCGGCGAAGGCGGCGAAAGGAGCGGCGCGATGCGCACCGACGCCGTCGGCGAAGAAGACGACGAACCATGTCCACATCGCGTAGAGCTCCCACATATGACCGAAGTAGCCGAACGAGGCGAGGCGCACGTTCCGGTTCGACATGACGGTCGCGATCTGGCGCGGATCGAAGACCGCGCGGGGAAAGGGGAAAGGCCCCACCGGCACCCTCGTCGCCAGCATCCCGCCCAGAAAGGTGAGGGCCGACGTCGTCACGATGACGACGTCGCTGTCGAGCCCCCCCGCTCCATTCACGAGGTGGGGTAACGCCGACCCGAGCGTGAGGGCGCCGACGAGGATGCCGAGTGCTACGCCGCGGCCGGTCCGGAACCAGGTAGCCATCAGCTTGAGCGCCGGCGGATAAACACCCGACAGGAAGAAGCCGGTCAAGAAGCGTGCCGGGATCGCCACCGTCGCGTCAGGCGCCCACAGGAGCATGAGGTTCGCGGCACCCGCTCCGACGGCACCGCCCAGGATGACGATGCGCGCGGGCAGGACGTCGGCGACGTTCAACGTGGCCGACATGATTGCACCGGCCACGAAGCCGATCTGCACCGCGATCGTCAGCCACGCCGCGGTTCCCGCGGTGAGTGCCCACTCCGAGCGTAGCTGCGGGATGACCGCGGATGCCGAGAACCAGGTGCTCATGGCGAGAACGAGTGCCGCTGCGAGGATCCATAGCGCGGGGCGAGCCGAAGAGGGTTTTCCGTACGTCATCGGGAGAAGCGTGCCCCATGAAGACACGATCCGCCGGATGAAGGTATGTCGACGACGCGAGCTTCGACCTCGGGCGTCATCTGATGCGGACAACGATCCGGCTTGGAGCTGTGGTCGGCCAACGCCGACAGGCCCTCGGTCGCATAGCGAACCAACCAGTGATCAAGGCTCGTTCGGCCGATCCCGTCGCGCTTGGCGGTGTCTTTGACGGTCGCCCCGTCGAGCACCTCTCTCACGGCGTCGTAGCGCTGCTCAACCATCGACAGATCCACCAGGGGCACGGCGTCCTCCTCGGCTCGACTGAGCCCAAGTGATGACGCAGAAGGGGCCTACGGACGTGGAATTAGTGGGACACAGGTGCCGGAGCCAGTGTCGCCCAGGAGCCGAAGCCGGGCCGAGAAGTGGGACACAGGAGCCGGAGCCAATGTGGGACAGAGGTACCGAACTTCCACATGCATCCCTTTTCGCGAAAGTGGAGCGGATCGTGTATGAGTTCAGGACATAGGCGACAGTTCTGAGCGGGGGTGTGTCAAGACATAGGAGACACCGACTACAGGGGGTGCTCCTATGGACAAAGACGGGTTCCTGGTGGAGACCCACCTCCGCACCGGGCGGCCGATCAGCGAGCT
>Ga0247713_1001330_pt1 | contig 12334 bp, 9 predicted proteins | sample 21E_NmetaG_FD_189936 | JGI IMG/M metagenome (GOLD analysis project Ga0247713, IMG submission 189936) | Soil microbial communities from hillslope of Landscape Evolution Observatory, University of Arizona, Oracle, AZ, United States - 2-1-E_N | ecosystem: Engineered > Artificial ecosystem > Mesocosm... | reverse complement strand
GCGCCGCAGCGGCGCCGGGCGCCACGGGATGGACCGCCGCGCACGCGAGCCCGATCCCGAGCAGCGGCGCGACGACCGGCGCCGCGAGCGCGTTCGCCGGCACCGAGTACACCGGCACCGCGCCGAAGTGGAGCCAGAGGATCGGCGCGGTCACGAGCCCGCACGCCGTCGAGATCGCGGCGACGTCGCGCAGCAGCCTCGGCAGCGGGAAGCCTTCGAGCCACCGCTGGAGCCGCGGGACGGCGACGAAGATCGCCGCGACGGCCGAGAACGACAGCTGGAAGCCGGGCTCGAGGAGCGCGTACGGGTTCCACGCGAGCAGCACGAGCGCGCCGAGGAGCATGAAGTACCACCGGTCGCGCTCCCGCGCCGCGAGCCAGGCGAGCGACGCGAGGATGCCGGCGACGCCGGCGCGGACGACGGAGGGCTGCCAGCCGACGGCGAGGACGTAGCCGACGACGGCCACGACGATCGCCACCTCGGCCGCGAGCCGCGGCACACCGAGGAGCCACGCGAGGAGGAGGACGCCGCCGGCGATGAAGGCGACGTTCTGTCCCGAGACCGCGAGCAGGTGGTAGAGCCCGGATGCGCGGAACGCGTCGCGGAGGTCGTGCGACAGCCCCTCGTCCTCGCCCAGGACGATGCCGGCGAGGACCGCGCGGCGCTCTCCCGCGAGCCTGGGTCCGATCGTCCGCGTCAGGTGCGCTCGCAGCCGGTCGGCGACGCCGCCGAGGCCGCCGCGGCGGCCGACGACGGTCCAGCGCCCCGCGGCGAGGACGACGTGGACGCCCTGGCGCGCGAGCCACCTCCGCTCGTCGAACCCGCCGGCGTCGACCGCGTCACGCGGTGCGCGCACCGTCGCGACCAGCTCGAGACGGGCGCCCTGCGGCGGCGCGCGGCCGGCGGGCAGCCGGAGGAGGACGCGCTCGCGCACCGGCGCGTCGCGGAAGCGCTCCACCCGCGCCGGGACGCGGACGGAGTAGGTGCCGGCGCGCGCCGGGCCCGTGACGACGACGACCGCGCGTCCGGCCGTGCCCTCCTCGGCCGCGAGGACGCTGCGGTCGAGTGCGTCGAGGCGGACGCTCCCGAACCACCACGCGCCGACCGCGAGCACGCCGGCGAACCCGACGATCCGGGCCTCCCGCGACGCGAGCACGGTCGCCGCCGACGCGAGCGCCGCGACCGCGACCGCGACGGCGAGCGAGACGCGTGCGGCGCTCGCCGCGGCGAGGCCGGCGACGAGCGCGAGCGCGAGCGCGTGCTGCGGGAAGCGTGCGGCGACCGCGATCACGGCACGACGAGGTCGCGGAGCTGGTCGACGCGCTTCGGGCCGATCCCCGGAACGGCCTCGAGCTCGTCGACGGAGCCGAACGCGCCGTGCTTCTCGCGGTGCGCGACGATCTTCTGCGCCGTCACCGGCCCGATCCCCGGCAGGGCGTCGAGCTCCTCGGCGGTCGCGCTGTTCAGGTGGACCGGCCCCGCAGCGGAACCGCCTCCCGACCCGGCGACGGGCGCCGCGCCCGGCGGCTGCTTCCGCGGGACGACGACCTGCGTGCCGTCGGCGACCGGCGAGGCGAGGTTGACGCGCTCGAGGTCGGCCTTCGGCGTCGCGCCGCCGGCGCGGGCGAGCGCGTCGGCGATCCGGCTCCCGTCCGGCAGCTCGTAGAGGCCCGGCATCTGCACCGCGCCGACGACGTGGACGAGGACCTTGGGCGCCTCCTCCGCGGCGGTCGCCGCGAGCGGCTCGAGCGGCGGCGCGTCCTCGGCGGCGCCGGCGCCGGCGAGCTCGCGCCCGCCGAGCACGAGCACCGCGAAGAGAACGAACGCGCCGGCGATCGCTCGCCGGCGCGTCATGGGGAGGGGGATCTCCACCTCCCCGATGCTCGCGGGCAGACCGTGACGCGTGGGTCACGGCTTCGTGCCGGCTTCGTGCCGGTTCGTCCACAGCCGCGGCGCGCACCCGCGGCCCGGCCCGCGAGCGCGTCCGCGCGGCGCGCGTCAGCCCACGACGAGGTTGACGAGCTTCCGCGGGACGACGATCGCCTGGCGGATCTCCTTGCCGTCGAGGTGCGCCTGCACCCGCTCCGACGCCTTCGCGGTGGCGACGAGCTCGTCCTCCGAGAGGTCCGCCGCGACCTCCACGCGGTCGCGCAGCTTGCCGTTCACCTGCACGACGAGCTGGAACGTGTCGCGCACGAGCTGGGACTCGTCCGCCTGCGGCCACGGCTGCTCCCATAGCCGCTCGTGCCCCAGCCGCTCCCACAGCTCCTCCGCGACGTGCGGCGCGTACGGCTGGATCAGCGACACCGCCGTCTCGGCCGCGAAGCGCGCGTCGGCCGCCTCGGGGTCGCGCGCGAGCTCGTTCGTCAGCTCCATCACGGCCGCGATCGCGGTGTTGAACGCGAACCGCCGGCCGATGTCGTCCGTGACCTTCGCGATCGTCGCGTGCGCCTTCCGCGCGAGCGACCCCCCCGCCTCCTCCCCGCGCGGCGCTCGCTCCGCCACCTCGTTGACGACGCGCCAGAAGCGGCCGACGAACCGCGCCATCGCCTGCACGCTCGTCTCCGTCCACTCCATGTTCTGGTCGGCCGGCCCGAGGAAGAGGATGTTCAGCCGTGCGGCGTCCGCGCCGTACCGCTCGACGAAGTCGTCCGGCCCGACGACGTTCCCCGCCCGCTTCGACATCTTCGTCTTCCCGAGCGTGACCCAGCCGTTCGAGAAGAAGCGGCGGAACGGCTCGCGGAAGCCGACGAGCCCGAGGTCGTTCAGCACCTTCACGAAGAACCGCGCGTAGATCATGTGCATCGTGGCGTGGTCGACGCCGCCGATGTAGAGGTCGATCGGGTTCCAGTAGTCGACGACCTCGCGCCGCCACGGCGCCTCCTCGTTCCGCGGGTCGCAGTAGCGGAGGAAGTACCACGAGGAGTCGACGAACGTATCCATCGTCTCCGTCTCGCGCGACGCGGGGCCGCCGCACCGCGGGCACGCGACGCGCACCCAGTCCTCCGCCTGCGCGAGCGGCGGCTCGCCCTTCGGACGATAGTCGTCGACCTCCGGCAGCGGCACCGGAAGGTCCTCCTCGGGCACCGGGACGGTGCCGCACGCGTCGCAGTAGACGATCGGGATCGGGCAGCCCCAGTACCGCTGCCGCGACCAGCCCCAGTCGCGGAGCCGGTAGTTGACCGCGAACCGGCCGAGCCCCTGCGCCTCGAGCGCCTCCACGATCCGCCGCGCCCCCTCCGGCGCCGCCAGCCCGTCGTAGTCGCCGGAGTTGACCAGCACCTCGTCGTCGCCGTGGGCGACGTACGGCGTGCCCTCGTCGACCTCGCCGTCGCGCGGGCGCACCACCTGCCGCACCGGCAGGTCGAACGCGCGCGCGAAGGCGAAGTCGCGCTCGTCGTGCGCGGGGACGGCCATGATCGCGCCGGTGCCGTAGTCGGTCAGGACGTAGTCGGCGACGTAGACCGGGATGCGCTCGCCGTTCACGGGGTTGACCGCGTGGAAACCCGTGAAGACGCCCGTCTTCTCCTCCGCGGCGGCGCGATCCGCCGTCTTCTTCGCCGCCGTGCGCGCGACGTACGCGCGGATCTCGTCGCCGTGCTCCGAGCGCTCCGCCAGCCGCTCGACGAGCTCGTGCTCCGGCGCGAGCACGAAGAAGGTGGCGCCGAAGAGCGTGTCCGCGCGCGTCGTGAAGACCGGAACGTCCTCGCCGAGCTCGTCGATCCTGAAGGCGACCTCCGCTCCGTCGGAGCGCCCGATCCAGTTCCGCTGCCGTGCCTTGATCGACTCCGGCCAGTCCAGCGTCTCGAGGTCGTCGAGCAGCGCCTGCGCGTAGTCGGTGATGCGGAAGAACCACTGCTCCATCGTCCGCGCGACGACCTCCGCCCCGCACCGCTCGCAGCGCCCGTCCTGCACCTGCTCGTTCGCCACGACGGTCTGGTCGTTCGGGCACCACTTGACGGGCGCGCCCTTCCGGTACGCGAGCCCCTGCTCGTACAGCTTCAGGAACAGCCACTGCGTCCAGCGGTAGTACTCCGGCGAGTGCGTCGTCAGCTCGCGCGACCAGTCGATCGCCCACCCGATCCTCCGCATCGACGCGCGGATGTGCCGGATGTTCCGCTCCGTGATCTCGCGTGGGTGCCCGCCGGCGTTCAGCGCCGCGTTCTCGGCGGGGAGGCCGAACGAGTCGAAGCCCTGCGGGTGCAGGACGCGCATGCCGTTCCGCCGCCGGAAGTGCGTGACGACGTCGCCGATCGTGTAGACGAGCATGTGCCCCATGTGCAGCGTCCCCGACGGGTACGGCAGCATCTCGAGCACGTACGACTTCTCTCCCTCGAGGTCGTTCGCGACCTCGAACGCGCGCTCCTCCTGCCAGCGCTGCTGCCACTTCGCCTCGATCGCGTGTGGGTCGTATCGCTCCACGTCGCCCTCCGGGTACAAAAAAGCCTCTCGGTCGAGAGGCTCAAGGGGAGGCTGTCGCGGCGTCGCCGCGCGTGCTCCCTGCTCTACGTAAGAAGCTGCTCCTGCACTGTCGCGGAGTCTAGCAACGCGCCCGCGGACGCGCGACCCGTGGCAGAGTCCGGGTCGTGCTCGACCTGTTCCCGACGAGCGCCGAGGTGCGCGACGGGGAGCTCGCGATCGGCGGCGTGCGGGCGTCCGCCCTCGCGGACGAGCACGGCACGCCGCTCGTCGTCTACTGCGAGCGGACGCTGCGGGAGCAGGCGCGCGCGTACCGCGCCGCCGCGCCCGACGCGTTCGTCTGCTACGGCTCGAAGGCGTTCCCGAACCTGGCGCTCCTCCGGCTCTTCGCCGAGGAGGGGCTCGGCGCCGACGTCTCGACGCTCGGCGAGCTCGAGCTGGCGCTCCGCGCGGGGGTCCCGCCGGAGCGGCTCGTGCTGCACGGGAACAACAAGAGCGACGAGGAGCTGCGGCGCGCGGCGGAGGCGGGCGTCGGCCTCACCGTCCTCGACGCGCTGGACGAGATCGAGCGCGCCGCCGCCGCCGGGATCCGCCGCGCGCTCGTCCGCGTCACCTCGGGAATCGAGGCCGACACGCACGAGGCGATCAGGACCGGGCACCACGGGTCGAAGTTCGGGCTGCCGCCGGAGGACGCCGTCGACGCGCTCCGCCGCGCGCGCACCGCGGGTCTCGACGCCGCGGGGCTCCACGTCCACATCGGCTCGCAGCTCCTCGACACGAACGCCGCCCGGATGACGGTCGAGTGGCTCGCCGCCTTCGCCGCCGCCTGCCGCGCGGAGCTCGCCGGGTGGACGCCGGAGGTCGTCGACCTCGGCGGCGGCCTCGGCGTCCGGCACGTCGAGGACGAGGAGGCGCCGCCCGTCGGCGACTTCGTCGCCGAGCTGCGGACGCGGCTCGAACGGGCGTGGAAGCTGCACGCGCTGCCGCTCCCGCGCCTCGTGCTCGAGCCGGGACGGTCGCTCGTCGGACGCGCCGGCGTCACGCTGTACCGGGTCGGCGTCGTCAAGCGCGCGAGCGAGTCGACGACGTACGTCGCCGTCGACGGCGGCATGTCGGACAACCCGCGCCCGCAGCTCTACGGCGCGCGCTACACGGCGCTCGTCGCGAACCGCGCCGACGAGCCGGCGGCGCAGCCGTTCGCCGTCACGGGGAAGCACTGCGAGGAAGAGGTGGTGATCCGCCGCGTCCTCCTCGCGCCGCCCCGCCGCGGGGACGTGCTCGCGGTCCCGGCCACGGGCGCGTACACCCTCTCGATGGGGTCGAACTACAACCTCGTCCCGCGCCCGGCGGCGATCCTCGTCGGCGACGGCCGCGCGCGGGTCATCCGCCGGCGCGAGACGATCGAGGAGGTGCTCGCGCGCGAGTCGGCGTAGCCGCGCGCGGGTACGGGGCGAACGTGGTCGAGCACTCCGTCCTCGTCTGGAGCGACTACATCTGACCGTTCTGCCGCCTCGGCCAGCCGACGGCCGAGTGGCTGCGGCGCCGGTACGGCGCCGAGGTGACGTGGCTCCCGTTCGACCTCCACCCGGAGTACCCGCCGGAGGGGATCCCGAAGGAGGAGCTGAAGCGGCGGTACGGCGCCGGCGTCGACGACATGCTCGCGGCGCGGTTCGCGGACGCGGGGCTGCCGTTCACGCCGGCGGAGCGCGTCCCGAACACGCGCGCCGCGCTGCGGCTGACGGAGCTCGCCCGCGCGCACGGGCGCCACGAGCAGTTCCACGACCGGCTGATGGACGCCTTCTGGGCGGAGGCGCGCGACCTCGGTGACGGGGACGTGCTGCGCGAGCTCGCCGCCGAGAGCGGCCTCCCGGACGACGAGGTCGACCTCGTCCTGGGCGGCGAGGCGTTCGCCGACGTCGTCGAGGCGTCGACGCAGCAGGCTGCGTCGCTCGGCGTCAGCGGCGTCCCGGCGTTCCTGCTCGACCGGCGGCTCCTCGTCCTCGGGGCGCAGCCGCGGGGGGTGTTCGAGCGGGCGCTCGAGCAGCTCGGCGGCTGGGAGCCGGTCGGGCCGGAGTAGCGGACGCGGGGGGCGAGCGGCCGAGTCGGGCGGCGGCGGCCGCGCGGCCCGGCCCGACCGACGCACCCACGCACCCACCCCCCGCCCTGGGTGGGGGATCGAGGGTAGCGCGCGCGGGCACACGCGTTCGTGCCGATTTCGTGCCGACTCCGTGCCGATTCTGCTTCGGCGCGGCGCGCGCCGGAGCTACGCCGGCTGCAGCCCCGGGCGGACGAGGCGCGGCGGCGCCTTCAGGCCGGCATCGGCGACCTTCGGGTTCAGCGGCTCCGCGAGCGGCGGCGCGCCGAACGAGCGGCGCCGCTGCTCCTCCGGCACCTCGCCGTAGAGCGTCGTCCGCTGACGCGGGACGCGGCCGCACGCGCGGATCAGCTCCTCCATCCGCTCCGGCGGCAGCTCCTGGCCGTGCTCCGACCCCGCGGCGCGCGAGATCGACTCGTTCATCAGCGTCCCGCCGAGGTCGTTCGCGCCGGCCCGCAGCGCCTCCGCGACGCCTCGCGGCCCGGCCTTGACCCACGACACCTGCACGTTCTCGATCCACGGGTGGAGCGCGAGCCGGCCGACCGCGTGCATGAGCAGCACCTCGGCGAACGTCGGCCCCGGCCGCGCGCGGCCCTGGAGGTACATCGGCGCCTCCATGTGGACGAACGGGAGGGGCACGAACTCGGTGAACCCGCCCGTCGCACGCTGCTGCTCGCGCACGGCGAGCAGGTGCCGCGCCCAGTTCCGCGGCCCGTCGACGTGGCCGAACATGATCGTGTTGTTCGACCGCAGCCCCACGCGGTGCGCGGTGTCGTGCACCTCCAGCCACTGCGCGGTCGTCACCTTGTCCGGGCAGATCACGGCGCGCACCTCGTCGTCGAGCACCTCCGCCGCCGTCCCCGGCAGCGAGGAGAGCCCCGCCTTCCGCAGCCTCGTCAGGTACGCGCGCAGCGGCACCCCGAGGGTGGCCGCGCCCTGCCACACCTCGAGCGCCGAGAACGCGTGGACGTGGAGTCCGGGCACCGCCTCCTTGATCGCGCGCGCGACCGAGACGTAGTAGTCGCCGGTGAACGCCGGATGGATCCCGCCCTGGAGGCAGACCTCGGTGGCGCCGCGCTCCCACGCCTCCTCGCAACGGCGCACCGTCTCCTCGATCGGCACGAGGTACGCCGGGCCGCGCAGGTTCGCGGCGAGCTTCCCCTTCGAGAAGGCGCAGAAGCCGCAGCGGAAGTAGCAGACGTTCGTGTACTGGACGTTCCGCGTGACGACGTACGTGACGACGTCGCCGACGACCTCGCGCCGGAGCGCGTCGGCGGCGGCGAACACGCGCTGCCGCTCCTCGCCGCGCGCGCGGAACAGCCGGACGATCTCCTCCTCCCCCAGCTCCGTGCCCGGCCGGTCGACGGGGAGCGGGTCGCGCCGGACGACGAACGGCACCTCGCCGCGGTCGCCCGGCGCCCACGCGTCCTCGCGCGCGAGCCCGTTCGCATCCGCGAGTCGCAGCACGTGCGGCAGCACCGACCGGTCGAGCCAGCGCGGGTCGACGTACCGCGGCCGCACCGCCAGCCGGGGCGCGAGCTCGAGCCCCCTGCTCGTCGTCGCGGCGCGCAGTCGCTCCAGCTCCGGCCACGGCGCCTCGGGGTTGACGTGGTCGACGGTGACGGGCGAGACGCCGCCCCAGTCGTCGATGCCGGCGTCGAGCAGCCGCGGGAAGTCGTCGAACGCGAGGTTCGGCGGCGCCTGGACCGACCAGCCCGGGCCGAGCAGGAGCCGCGCGGCGGCGATCGTCCACAGGTGGTCGTCGAGCGACGGCTCCGGGTGCTCCGCCATCCGCGTCCCCGGCTTCGCGCGGAAGTTCTGCACGATCACCTCCTGGACGTGGCCGTACCGGTCGCCGAGCCGCTTGATCGCGGCGAGCGCCTCGAGCCGTTCCGCGCGCGTCTCGCCGATCCCGATCAGGATCCCCGTCGTGAAGGGGATCGCGAGCTCGCCGGCCGCGGCGATCGTCTCGAGGCGCCGCGCCGGCACCTTGTCCGGCGACGCCCAGTGCGGCATGCCGCGGCGCCCGAGTCGCTCCGCCGTCGTCTCGAGCATGATCCCCATCGACGCGCTCGTCTCGCGCAGGCGCGCGAGCTCCTCGCGGCTCATCAGCCCGGGGTTGAGGTGCGGCAGGAGGCCCGTCTCGTCGAGCACGGCGCGGGCGGCGAGCGCGAGGTACTCGAGCGTGGACGAGCAGCCGAGCGCCGCCAGCTCCTCGCGCGCGACGCGGTAGCGCAGCTCGGGCTTGTCCCCGAGCGTGAACAGCGCCTCGCGGCAGCCGGCCGCCGCGCCCGCGCGCGCGATCGCGAGCACCTCGTCGAGCGGCCGGTACGCGCGCTCGCCGCGCCGCGGCGGCCGCGCGAACGTGCAATAGCCGCACACGTCGCGGCACAGCGTCGTCAGCGGGACGAACACCTTCGGGGAGTACGTCACCGTCGTCCCGTGCGACGCTGCGCGGGCCCGCCGCGCCTCCGCCATCAGCTCGTCGAGCGGCGCGTCGAGCAGCTCGCGGGCGTCCACGCGAAGAGCTTACGCTGTCGCCGCCGAGCCCGATGGACGCCTACTCCGCCCTCACGACGATCGCGACCGTGCTCCTGCTCGTGGCGCTCGGCGTCGCCGTCTGGGTGTGGCTCGCCTACGCGCACTGGAGCGAGCTGCGCTTCCGCCACACGCAGCAGCGCATCCGCGCGTACGACGTCGTCGCGGCGCTGCGCGAGCGGGGCGACGAGGCGACGGCGAGCGCGCGCGCCGCGTTCCTGCGCGCGCTCGCGACGTTCGCGGCGGTCGTCGTCGTCGCGGTCGCGCTGCTCGAGCTCCGCGAGCGCGTCTGACCCTCCCCGTCAGCGGGGCGAGACGAGCCGGCGCGCCGCGGGGCTAGTAGCGCTCTTCGCGGATCACGCGATCCGCGGGCTCTTCGCGCACGACCGTCCGCTCCCGCCGCGCGCCGCCGAAGCCGCCCCACGACGACCAGAAGATCATCGAGAGGAGGGCGCCGATGATGCCGACGACGAGCAGGATCCAGCCGACCGCGTTGATGTTGACGCCTCCGATCTCCGCCGTGACCGCCCAGATGAGGATGGCGCCGATCGCGGCGAGGACGAGGCTGACTCCGATTCCCATGACGCCCCGGTCCCCGGCGTGCGGGAACGCCAAACGCTCACGCACCCGCGAGCACGCGCGCCGGGAGCCGCGTCTCGCGCGCGCCGCCGTCCGCGCGCTCGACGCGGTACGCGGCCGCGGCGGGGCGCGAGGCGACGACCTCCGCGAGCTCGACGCCGCGGAAGTGCAGGCCGCAGCCGTCGTCGGCGGCGAGGCCGTCCGGCATCGCGCCCGCGCCGACCAGGCGGTGGAACGCCGGCCGCCGCTGCTCCTCGCCGTCGTAGTGCGGGCAGTTCGACCCCGGGAGGAAGCCGAGGCACGGGAGCGGATCGAGCTCCGGCGTGAACGAGTCGGTGACACCCGCCTCGAACCAGCAGATCGACCCCGCGCTCATCCCGGCGAGGACGATGCCGCGCTCCCACGCCTCGCGCAGCACGTCGTCGACGCCGTGGACGCGCCAGACCGCGAGCATGTTCGCCGTGTTGCCGCCGCCCACGAAGATCAGGTCCTGCGCGAGCAGGTGGTCGCGCCATCCCGGGCGCGGGATGCCGAAGAGCTTCAGGTGCGTCGGCCGGCACCGGTGCTCGACGAACGCCTCGTAGAAGCGGACGACCGTCGCGTCGGAGTCGCCGGTGGCCGTCGGCAGCAGGAGGACCCGCGGCTCCTCGCGGCCGGTCAGGCCGAGCAGGAACTCGCGCAGCGGGCGGTCGCGTGCGTCGAACCCGCCGCCGCCGAGCGCGACGATCTGCGGGACCGCCACGGCTACCGGAGCTGCGACGCGTCCGTCACCGGCGCGCGGCAGGCGAAGTGCTCGCAGACGTACACAGCGGGGCGGCCCTCGACGAGGTCCTTCCCGGCGAGGAGCGGCACGTCGTCCGCCGGCCCGACCGCCACGACCGCGTTCGGCTCGAACGGCGCGAGCGCCGCGCGCGCGACCTCGGCGTCCACCGGGCCGACGATCGCGAGCTCGCGCGGCGGCGAGAAGTGCAGGTCGAGCGCGCACAGCATCCAGCCGAACGCCTGGGGCGCGCGCTCGAGCGCGCTGCGCACGAGCCGGAAGACGCCGACCGCGCGCCGCTCGAGCTCGTCGTCGCCGTAGATCCGCGCCAGCCGCAGGAGCACGAATGCGAGCATCGAGTTGCCCGACGGGAGCGGGTGGTCGTCGAACTGCTTCCGCCGCGCGACGAGCTCCTCCCCGTGCGCGGGCGAGAGGTAGAAGCCGCCGCGCTCGTCGTCGCCGAAGAGCTCGACGGCGAGCGTCGCCAGCCGCTGCGCCTCCCGCAGCCACCGCAGCTCGCCCGTCGCGACGTGGAGCTCGTAGAGCCCGTGCGCGACGTTCGCGTAGTCGTCGAGGTAGCCGGTGCCGCTGACGCGGCCGTCGCGGTAGCTCCGCTCGAGCCGCCCCGCGTCGTCGGAGAGCGGCCCGAGGAGGAACTCGGCGACGCCGCGCGCCGCCGCGACGAAGTCGGAGCGGTCGAGGCGCCGCCCCGCCTCCGCCAGCGCCGCGAGCGCGAGGCCGTTCCACGACGCGATCGCCTTGTCGTCACGGAACGGCTTCGGCCGCTGCTCACGGGCCGCGAGCAACCGCGTCCGCTCCTCCTCCGACAGCTCCCCGCGCAGCACGAAGCGGCCGTGCTCGAACGGACGCAGCAGCTCCGGCCTGGGCACCCCCGCGGCGGCCAGCTCCTCCTCCGTCCACGTGAACGTCAGCCCCTCGACGCCGTCGGTGTCCGCGTCCTGCGCCGACGCGAGCCCTCCGTCCGGGAGCAGCAGCTCGCGGAGGACGTAGTCGAGCGTCTCCTCCGCGACGCGCCGGTACCGCTCCTCGCCCGTGACGAGCCACGCGTGCAGGTACGCGGGCGCGAGGAGCGCGTTGTCGTACAGCATCTTCTCGAAGTGCGGCACCAGCCACTCCGCGTCGACGGAGTAGCGGTGGAAGCCGCCGCCGAGCACGTCGTACATGCCGCCGGCCGCCATCCCGTCGAGCGTCCCGCGCGCCATCGCGAGCGCGTCGCCGTCGCCGTGGCGGAGGTGGAGGCGCAGCAGCAGCTCGATCGTCGACGCGGGCGGGAACTTCGGCGCGTGCCCCCACCCGCCGTGCACCGGGTCGTATCCCTGCCGCAGCCCGCGCAGCGCCGTGCGGAGGAGCGAGTCGGAGAGCGGGTCGGTCGACGGCTGCACCTGCGCCGCCGCCGCGATCGACTCGGTCAGGCTCCGCGCCTGCGCGACGACGTCGCCGCGGCGCTCGCGGTAGGCGTCGGCGACCGCCTGGAGGACCTGCCGGAAGCTCGGGAGGCCGTGCCGCGGCTCCGGCGGGAAGTACGTGCCGCCGAGGAACGGCCGCCCGTCCGGGGTGAGGAAGACCGTCATCGGCCAGCCGCCGTGGCCGGTGAGCGCGACGACGGCGTCCATGTAGAGCGCGTCGACGTCGGGCCGCTCCTCGCGGTCGACCTTCACGTTCACGAACAGCTCGTTCATCAGCCGCGCCGTCTCGGCGTCCTCGAACGACTCGTGCTCCATCACGTGACACCAGTGGCAGGCGGAGTAGCCGACGGAGAGAAGGATCGGCTTGTCCTCCGCGCGCGCCCGCTCGAACGCCTCGTCGCCCCACGGGTACCAGTCCACGGGGTTGTCGGCGTGCTGGAGCAGGTACGGGCTCGTCGCGTCGGCGAGGCGGTTCATCGGCCTACTGTGCACGCGCGGAGGACAAGCCGATCCTTC
>Ga0247713_1001329_pt1 | contig 12344 bp, 10 predicted proteins | sample 21E_NmetaG_FD_189936 | JGI IMG/M metagenome (GOLD analysis project Ga0247713, IMG submission 189936) | Soil microbial communities from hillslope of Landscape Evolution Observatory, University of Arizona, Oracle, AZ, United States - 2-1-E_N | ecosystem: Engineered > Artificial ecosystem >... | reverse complement strand
AGATTCTGGAGCGCCGGCGGCCCGACCGACCTGGCCAACCTCGTGCTGGTCTGCGCACGCCACCACACCCTCATCCACAGCCAGGGCTTCCAGCTCGTCCTGCACCCCGACCGGCGGCTGAGCGTCACCACCGCCGACGGCGTCCCGGTGCTGCACCACCCCGCCCAGCCCTGGGGCCACCCCGCCGAACTCGCCACCGGCCGCGGCCACCGCGTCTCCGCGGGAACCCTCCCACCCGACCACTGCGACACCCGGATCGACCTCGGCTACGTCGTGTCAGTGGTGCTCGCGCAGGCGTCCTGACATACGTCGACGTGCGTCAAGAGGGCGATGTTCTACGGGTGCATGCCGCTGCTCGTCGACGTCCGCTACTGGCACTGTGCGGCCGCCTGGGTAGCCGTCGTCCTCAAGCGCCGTGCTGGCCGGGATTCGCACCATCGACCTCCGCACGAGCGCCTACCGCGGCCCCTACGTCTGTCACGGCGCGGAGGTAGAACCTGCAGTTCAGGGCCACGTTCAGCCTCATCGTCAGGGAGGCGAACCTTGCCATGGGGCGCGCAAGAAGGAAGCGGTCTCCTCGGGGGCCCGCTCCCGTTCGGGGCAGGCACGACAGGCCATGGCAAGGGCCGCGCCTCGGCGCACAATTCGCGGACGGCCGACCCAGCGCACCCGCGGAAGGATTCTTCATCGCGCACGGCGTGCCACGCCCGCTGAACCGCTCTGTCCTGGACCACCCGGGTTGGCGAGCGCTGCCCCGCCGACCGCAGCACGCCCGCGGTGGACAGGGTGGCCGACGCCGGTGCGACGGTTCGGGCTCCCCGTACTCACCGGGACGCTCCTGGCTCGCGGCGGGCCGGACTCGCCGGCAGCACCGACGTCCTGGTGCCGTGGAGCACCTCCGCCCGCTTCCGCCGCACGACCGCGGGCTGTACGCGCCGCTCTGCATGGCGCTGGCCGCCGCGTCGGCGCGGGCGATGCGGGCGAGGCGCGCCTCTGACCCTCCAGGCCAGCCCATGGCGTCCCGGCCGGCGCGGCTCGTCCCGTCGTGCTGCTTTCGGCCGAGGGTCGCCGCCCGTCTCCGGACCGGCGGGCCGCTACCGGCCCTTCGACGTGGTGGCGCTGACCGCTCCGCCCCCGGGGGCAGGGGTCTGGCCGCTGACCTTGATGTTCTTGGCGGCCTTGGGCTTCTTGGCGGCCCGGCCGCCCTTGTCCTTGCTCATCGGGTGCTCCCTGTAGCGACGGGGTTCCGGCGACGCCGGTGCTGCCCGCGCGGTGCATGCCGCCCTCGGACGGCCCCCGGAGCGTCTCACGCCGCTGCACGTGCTGTCCTCGACAACGGCCCCGCCGAGCCGCGCCGCGGTCAGTACCGAATCGCGTCGATGACCTTCGAGCGCACCGCGATCGTGGCCGGCACCAGCCCGGCCAGTGCTCCCACGGCGACCGCGGCGACGAAGGCCTCGAAAGCCGCGGAGAACGGGAAGGCCGGGACGTCGGTGATGTCGGCCTCCCGCAGCAGGCTCTCCAGCGGGAGGTTGACGACGAGCGCCACGGCGGCGGCCACCCCGACGAGCCCGGCCAGCGCGGTGGCGCAGACGCTCTCGAGCACCACGGCGGCGAAGACCCGCCCGGAGGAGGCGCCCAGCGCCCGGCGCACGCCGATCTCGCGGATGCGCTGGCGCACCGTGACGATGCCGACGTTCAGCACGCCGATCGTGCCCAGGGCGAGGGCGAACAGCGACAGGCCCCGCACCGCCCAGCGGCCCTTGCTGATCAGCCCGGGCAGCCCCGGGTCGCTGGTGGGCGAGGCCTCTCCCTGGAGGCCCTGCGCGGCGAGCACCGCCGGGACCTCGGCGATGATCCGGTCGGCCAGATCGGGGGGCACCCACAGCTCGAGGCCGGGGACGCCGCCGGGCTGGACCAGCGCGCCGAGCCGCTCGGCCGTCTCGGCCAGCACGTAGGCCTGACCGGAGTAGGGGTTCCGGTCGACCACGCCGACGACGGTGACCGAGGTGCCGGTCGTCCCGAGCGGCAACGCGAACGGCGGCAGCCGCCCTGCCATGCCGGTGCGCTCGAGCAGCGTTCGGTTGACGACGGCTGCCGGCGCCAGCCGGTCCCGGTCCTGGTCGGTCAGCCAGCGGCCGGCGAAGGGGTCGATCCGGTGGATGACGCCGTAGTCGGTCTCCACCATCATCACGTCGAGGTACTCGCCGGTCTCGGGCGCACCGGCCTGCAGGCCCGTCTGCATGACCGTGGAGGAGTACTCGACGCCGAAGCGGTCGACGAGGTCGGCATAGGCCGCCGTGATCCGTGCCGGGTCGGCGAAGCCGTCCTGGCCGTAGGCGTAGACGTTCAGCGTGGTGGACCGCCCGGAGGACCGCTCGCCGGACTCGAGCACCACCTGCTGGGCGATGGCGCCCGCTGCGGTGATGATCGTCATCGCGAAGACGGCGAGCACCACGCCGACCAGCGACAGGACGACGCGGGCGCGGTGCACGCGCACCTCGCCCCATGCCTCGAGGACCGCGCCGACGACAGGGGTCACCGGGTCGCGCCGACGGCCCGAGCCGCGGCGGTGCCGCGGTGCGCGGTGAGGAGCTCCAGGTCGCCAGGCGAGAGCGGCTCGAGCCGCCCCTTCTCGAGCCGGAACTGACGCCCGGCGCGGGCGGCCACGGACAGGTCGTGCGTGATGGTGACGAGGGTCGACCCGGTGCCTGCCGTGACGTCCTCGAGGAGGTCCATCACGGCAGCCCCTGTGTCGACGTCGAGCGACCCGGTGGGCTCGTCGGCGAGCAGCACGCGCGGCGACCGCACGAGCGCCCGCGCGATGGCGACGCGCTGCTGCTCACCGCCGGACAGCCGCTCCGGCAGGGTCTCCGCACGGTGCCCCAGGCCGACCTGGTCGAGGGCCGCGCGCGCCCGCCGGGTCCGCTGCCAGAACTCCGCGCCGCGCGCGTACATCAGCGGGGCGGCGACGTTCTCGGTCGCGGTCCGGCGGGGCAGCAGGTTGAACTGCTGGAACACGAAGCCGAAGGTCCGGCCGCGCATCTGCCCCCGCCGCCGAGCCGACAGGGACGCGGCGTCGGCGCCGTCGATGGTGTAGCTGCCGCTGGTCGGGGTGTCGAGCAGGCCGAGGATGTTCAGCAGGGTCGACTTGCCGGAGCCGGACCGACCGACGATGGCCACGTGCTCACCCTCGGCGACGTCGAGGGTGACGTCGGTGAGGATCGAGAGGTCCGAGTCGTCCGGCAGGCGGACCGAGCGGCTCACGCCGTCCAGCCGGAGCAGCGGCGACGCCGTGGTCATGCCGGACCCGGTCGTGCACCCGCGGTGTCGACCGGTGCGAACTCCAGGACCTGGTCGCCGACCGCGAGCCCCTCGGTGACCTGGATGCGCTCGCCGTCGGTCAGGCCGAGCTTGACGGGGCGGTCGGACGAGGTCCCGTCGTCGCCGACGACCCACACGGTGCCCTCGGCGACGCTGCCGAGGACCGCCGTCACCGGGACGACGGGCACCTGCTGCACCGAACCGGTGTCGACCGTGAGCTCGACGCTCATCCCGGCGAAGACCGTGGTCCCGGCCGGCACCCGGCAGGTGACCTGCGCCGTCGACGGCTCCAGGACCTGCCCGGTCATCGGGTCGACCGGCGGCCCGCCGCCAGGCCCGACCTGCGCCCCGGCGGCGGCTCCGGTCGTCAGGTCGACGCAGACGAACGGCGCCGGACCGCCGCGCGCCTGGGCGCTCGCGGTCGCCGGTGGAGACAGCAGCCGGAACTGCTGGTCCTGGGTGAGCGGAGCGGACACCGACAGCGTCCCCGGCGACACCGTCGCGAGGTCGGCGCCGACGCTGACCTCCTGGTCCTTGAGGACCGACAGGGTCGTGAGCACGCCCTCGCTCCCCGCGGGAACGGTCACCGTCCGGCTGCGGGTCACCGGTGGCGCGGCCACCGGAACGCCGTCCGGTCCGACGGACGTCCCACCACTGGTCTCGACGCTGACCCGGACGTCGACCAGCGGCGTCGCCGGTCCGACCTGGTCGCCCACCTTGCGGTGGACCCGGGTGACCACGCCTGCGGCCGTCGACTTCACCGTCGCGGCCGGATCCGCGGACACGGTGCCGGTCAGCTCGATGACGCTCGCGATGTCGCCGAGCTCCACCGGCACGGTGCTGTCGCCGATGCCGGCGACCGGCTGCAGCGGATCCCCCGGCGCCGGACCGTCCGAGCCTCCGCTGCCGAACGCCAGGACGCACAGGGCGATCGCGATGACCGTCCAGACCACGAGGCGGAGCCCCGGAAACACGACGTCGCGCAGCACGGCCATCTGCTCTCCCCCACCGAGTGCGCCGGGCGCACGTCCGATCGACGGAAGGTAGCGCCGTCCGCCGGGACGCGTGGCCATAAGCGCGCTGCTTCGCAGCACCGACACACACCGTCGGATGGTCCGCGCGCGGCTGAGGCTGGACGTGACCCGGCTCGGGACGCCACCGCTGCGGCCGAGCCGTACTGGACCTCAGCCTCCGCCCGACCGCCTCGGTTCCGCACGGCTGCGTCGGCTGCACCAGCCCGGTAGGGCACCGGCGGGCGCGCTGCGCCGTCGAGCCCGTATGGTGGGCGCACGCGGCCGGCCGCGGAACAGCCTCGACCGGTCACGGAATCGCCACCGAACGCGCCAGGCGCCCCGCGCTCCGCCGGCCGGGCTGCACGACGTGCGCACGGCAGACGGGCCGGTCCACCGCCGTCCGCCCGTCGCCGCGACGGGCCGGGCCGCGATCGGCCGCTTCCTGCGCGTCGCGAAGCGGCCGGTTCTCGGCCTCGGCGGCGGCTCGGGCGGTGCGAGGAAGCAGGCGGTCCGGCGGCGGACCGGGACCTTCAAGGAGAGTGCGTGGCCACACGAGACCGGCGTCCCTCCCGACCCGCGTCGTCTGCCGGCCGGCAGCAGGGCAGGCGAACCCGGGGGCGCGACGAGGAGGGCATGCTGCCGGTGCTCGCGAAGGCGGTGCGCGAGGTCGAGCTGGCCGTGCAGCGCGCGAAGGTACGCCCGTCCACCCGCAGCACCTTCCAGGCCGTGGCGCTGCTGGTGCGCGAGGAGCGCAGCCGGATCCAGGCCGAGGACATGAGCGAGGCGCGGCGCGCCGAGCAGATGAAGCGCATCGACGGCGTCGCGACGATCCTCGCCCGGACCGCCGCCCGGGACGGCTCGCTGCTCGCGCTGCTCACCGAGGACGCCGAGCTGCTGCACGACACCCGCGCGCTGCTGCGGGAGATGCGCCTGGCCGCCGGGATCGAGCCGCCGGCCGAGGAGGCGGCTCCGGAGCGACCCGCCGCTGTGGCCTCCTCCCCCCGCGCCGAGCGTCAGGTGGTGCCGCGGTCCGTCGTGTCGAGGCAGCTGGCCAACCCCTTCCTGGAGCCGGACTACTCCGCCCCCGCGCCGGCACCCAAGCCGCGCCTGCTGGCCAGCTGGGAGCTGCTGGGCCCGCTCCTGCGGGCGTTCGAGACCGCGTCCGGCGGAGCCTCCTCCTGCATGCGCCTGCCCGAGCCCGCGTCCCTGCAGGCGCCGGGCGACCGCGAGCTCATGCCGCACCAGGCGCAGGTCGTGGCGGCGGCAGCCGGCGGTCACCGCACGTTCCTGCTGGCCGACGAGCCGGGCCTCGGCAAGACCGCGCAGGCCCTGCTGGCCGCCGAGGCCGCCGGTGCCTACCCCCTGCTCGTGGTGGTGCCCAACGTCGTCAAGACGAACTGGGCCCGGGAGGCGGGGCTGTGGATCCCGAACCGCTCCGCCACCGTCGTGCACGGCGACGGGCACGACGTCGACGCCTTCTCCGACGTCGTGGTCGTGAACTACGAGGTGCTCGACCGGCACGTGGGCTGGCTCGGCACGTTCGGGTTCCGCGGCATGGTCGTCGATGAGGCGCACTTCATCAAGAACAAGACCTCGCAGCGCTCGCAGCACGTGCTGGAGCTGTCCTCGCGGATCCGGTCCCGCACCGTCCGGCCGCTGCTCATGGCGCTCACCGGCACACCGCTCATCAACGACATCGAGGACTTCCTCGCGATCTGGGAGTTCCTGGGCTGGATCGACGAGGACGAGCCACGGCCCGAGCTCATGCACGCGCTCGAGGAGAACGGGCTCACTCCGGCCGACTTCGACTTCTACCCGGCCGCTCGGGCCACGGTGATCGACCTCGGCATCGTGCGCCGCCGCAAGGTCGACGTCGCCGCCGACATCCCCGCCCGCCGCATCGCCGACCTGCCGGTCGAGCTGGAAGGGGCGCTCGGCCGGTCCATCCGCGACGCCGAGCGCGTGCTGGCCCGGCGTCTGGTCAAGCGCTACCGCAGCGCGCTCGAGGCGCGCGACCCCGGCGTCGAGCACGTGGGCATCGACCACGAGCTGGTCCGGCGCGTCGCTGCCTGGGAGCGGCAGGACACCGAGGAGAAGAAGACCGAGGAGAACGTCTTCACCATGATGCGGCGGATCGGCCAGGCCAAGGCCGTGCTCGCCGCCGACTACGCCGCGCAGCTCGCGCGCAGCGTCGGGAAGGTCGTCTTCTTCGCCAAGCACGTCGACGTCATGGACGCCGCCGAGCAGACCTTCGCCCAGCGCGGCATGGGCTACGTGTCGATCCGCGGTGACCAGACGCCGCGCAACCGGCAGCAGGCCATCGACGCCTTCACGAACGACCCGGACGTCGCGGTCGCGGTCTGCTCGCTGATGGCCGCCGGCGTCGGCCTCAACCTGCAGGTGTCGTCGAACGTCGTGCTCGCCGAGCTGTCCTGGACCGACGCGGAGCAGACCCAGGCGATCGACCGCGTGCACCGGATCGGTCAGGACCAGCCGGTCACCGCCTGGCGCATCATCGCCGCGCAGACCCTCGACGCGCGGATCGCCGAGCTGATCGACGACAAGGCCGGCCTCGCCGCCCGGGCGCTGGACGGCAGTGACGAGGAGGTCACGTCCTCGGCCGACGTGCAGCTCGAGGCGCTGGTGTCCCTGCTGACCGACGCGCTGACCGACACGTCGGGCGTCTACGCCTGATCCGTCGCCGCGGGCGCTCAGGCCTCGATGAGCCAGTGCCCGGCACGGCGCCGCGAGGCCCGCGACCGGCGCTCGTGACGCACCTCGGCCTCGTGCCGGGCGAGCACCCACGGCAGCAGCACGACGAGCAGCGCCTGCGCAGCCAGCACCAGGACGGCGAGGAGGGTGACGGCGACGGCCATGTCCGGTTCGGTACCCGGAACCGCCCGACCTCACCCGCTGCGCCGGCTGGAGCCGGGGTGCAGTCACCAGGCGTCGACGGACGTGGCCTCCGCGGCGCGCAACCCGCGGCGTGCGTCTGCCGCGTCAGCCGCGGCGGCGCGGGGCGGTGCCGCTCCGTTCGAGCCGGGGCCAGTCCCACGGCGTCTTCGCGTGCACGGTCCTGGCCGGCACGTTCAGGGTCGGCGCGTCCGGCACGCCGGCGTCCTCGGCCCGAGCCGTGCCACGGCGGGGCCCGCCGCCGCGCCGCGGCGCCGGCGGGCGGCTCGCGGACGCACCGCCCTTCTCGGCGACGTAGGCGGCGACGAGATCAGGCGAGAGGCGCCCCCGGTCACCGACCGGCACGCCCCGGTTGCGCGCCCAGGCGCGGACATCGGCGGTCGAAGGCTCCTTCATGCCTCCTTTCTAGCGGGCGGACGGCATCGGTGCCACACAAGATCGAGTGAGAATGACGACGGTGCGTGCCGTCATCCGCGATCGGCGTCCAGCGCGGCCAGCAGCCGGGACGGTCCGACCACCGCGGTGCCCCGCCGTCGGGCCCGCGCGGCGAGCGCCCGGTCCGCCGTCACCAGCACCGTGTCCGGACCGCACAGCTCGACGAGCAGGTCGTCTCCGGCGCCCCTGGCGTGCCGCACCTGCACCGGGCCGGGGCGCTCCGCCGCACCGGCCCGGGCAGCCCCTTCGAGCACCAGCACCACCCGGTCGACGACGACGTCGCCGAGGGCGCGTCCCGGCAGGTGCTCGAGCCGGGCCAGCAGCCTGGCGGCCGCCCCGGCCCGGTCACGCCACCAGCCGTCGGGCCGGGACCCCACCACGTTGGCGGCGTCGACGAGCAGGCGGACGCCGGTTCCGGTCACGGCGTCAGCAGTGCCCGAGCGGGCGGACGGACAGCGTGCTGCTGACGACGACCTCGCCCGGGCCGGACAGCCGCAGCCGGGTCCTGTCCCCGTCCCGCTCGATGCAGGCAGGTCCCGTGACGGTCAGCCAGCGGGACCAGGCGACCTTCAGCGGTGTCTCGCCGGCCTCCTCGCTCCGCATCGTCACCGTCGTGCGGTCGGTGTCGAGGACCCGTGCCGGGTAGGAGGCCAGCGGTCTGGCCGGCTCGAAGCGCCAGACCAGCCAGTCGTCGTCCGAGTAGCGCAGCCGCAACCCCGGGACGCTGCCCACGAGCAGCAGCGCCCGCTGCGCGCGCCCGCCCCCGTCCACCCGTGCCGACGGCGCGAGCGCGACGTAGTCGACGCCCTCGTCGAGGAGCCACTGCTCGTAGCGCTCGGCCGACAGCCCGCCGTCGTAGAACAGCGGGTTGCGCACGGTGTCCTCCTGACGCGACCACCCACGCGCGAGCGGCACCACCGGCGCGACGTGCGCCGCCTCCCCGTGGTCGCGCAGCGGCACCACCTCGACCCGCTGGGCCCCGAGCCGCACGAGGGCCGCGTTGAGCGTGTCGAACTGCGGCGGGTCGGAGGCGGACAGGTCGGCCAGCGGCGGCTGCGCCTGCCACAGGGCGAGGACGGCCACGACCGGCACCACGATGCGCTTGTGCTCGGTGGCCGTGGCGAGCACCAGCGGCGCCGCGACGAGCAGGCCGAGGCGCAGGATGTTGCTGCCGAAGGGGTCGGACACCAGCAGCAGCACCGCCGCGGCCCCGGCGTACAGCAGCGCGCCGAGCCGCAGCGGGTCGGAACGGGTGAGCGCCGCGAGCACGAGCCCGGCGAGGACCGCGTAGGGCGCACTCGTCATCTCGTACGGCTGGACACCACCGCTCGGGAACAGCACCGCCAGCACGACGACGGGGATGCTCGCCCCGAGGCCGAGCGTCCAGCCGCCCGGACGCCGCTGCAGCACGAGCACGGCGGCGGCCAGCCCGAGGAAGGCCGCCGCCACCGGGCTGAGCAGCCCGGACACGACCGCCGCGACGCCCGCCGGCACGCGCTTCGGCAGCAGCACCAGTGCGGCGAGCGCGGCGAGTGCGCCCAGCCCGAAGGTGGTGCGGCCCGAGACGGTGTTGGCGACGGCGAAGACCGCCCCCAGCAGGGCGCCGGCCAGTGGCCGGGCCGTGTCGCGCAGGAGCCGGGCGAACAGCACGGCGCAGCCCACCGCGGCCACGACGCCGGCGGTCCGCACGCCGATGCCCGCCATCAGCCAGGGCGCGAGCAGGCTGTAGCCGTACGGGTGGACGCCGCCGTACCAGGACAGGTCCACCGGGACGAACGGGAAGTCGGCGGCGAAGGACGCGCGGGCCTGCTGCGCGGCGAGGTCGGTGCCGCTCGGCCAGGCGAGCAGGAGGTGCAGCAGGGCGAGGACGAGCGCGAGCCCGCCGGCCGCGAGCTCTGGACGGCTCAGCCCGATGCGCGCGGGCGCCTCGGTGGTGGTCAGCGCGGGCCGGCGGTCGGGTCGGACGGAGGCGTGCGTGCAGCGGCGCCCCTCCCGGCGGACGGGCGGGCGGAGGGCTTGTTCGCGGCCTTCGTCGCTGCGGCCTTCGCCCCCGCCGCCTTGGTGCCGGCCGCCTTCGTCCCCGCAGCCTTCGCGCCTGCCGCCTTCTTCGCGGCCGCCTTCGACCCAGCCGCTTTCGCCCGGGCCTTCGTGGCCGCTGCCTGCGTCGGCGCGTCGCCGCCGGCCGACGCGGCCTGCTCCTGCGGCGTTCCGCCGACCGGGACGCCGGCGACCGACGGCAGGTCGCCCGCGTCGGCCTGAATCGGCTCGGCCGCCGCGACGCGGTGCCGCTCCGGTCCCTCCGGCGGCGCGGCGGAGGTGGACGCAGCCTGTTCGGCGAGGAAGTCGACAAGGACGTCGGCGACGACGTCCGGCGCCTCCTCGACGACGAAGTGCCCGGCCCCCGGGACGGTGACCATGACGCACTCGGGGCCGAGGTCTCTCACGACCGTCTCGCCGGTGGAGATCGGCAGCACCGGGTCGCGCGCCCCCCACAGCACGAGCATGCGCTCGGCCCGCACCCGCGGCGGCCCGGCGGGCCGCTCGCGGCGCACCGCGGCCGCCAGGCGCGGACGGGCGGCCTCGCGGTAGTAGCCGAGCATCGCGCGCACGGCGGCCGGCCGGGTGTAGGCGGCCTCGTACTCGGCCTGCACGTCCGGGTCCAGCGGGGTCTGCGAGCGCCAGCCGAGCCCGAGCATCAGGCGCACGACCCGGCGACCGCCGAGCCGGAACAGGGCCTCCGGCGCCAGCGGGAGGGCGAAGAACGGGATGTGCGCGGCGCGCAGCAGCGGGACGTGCCGGTAAGGCGCGTTGGCGACGGCGAGCCGCCGCACCAGGTCCGGACGGGCGCCGGCGAGCCCGAGCGCGAGCGAGCCGCCCCAGTCGTGCCCGACGACGTCCACGGGACCGCCGCCCTCCGACTCCACCAGCGCGGCGAGCTGCGCGACGAGCGAGGGCACGTCGTAGGGACCGCTGTAGCTGGAGCCGCCGAGGCCAGGGAGGTCGGGCGCCAGCACGCGCCGGCCGTCGGCCAGCAGCGGCAGCAGGCGCTTCCAGCAGCTGGAGGTCTCCGGGACGCCGTGCAGGAGCAGCACGGGGACGCCGTCGCCGGCTCCCTGCTCGCGCAGCAGGAAGCTGGTGTCGGCCGCTGCGACGGTACGAACGCTCACGAGTAGAAGACCCTCTCGACCACGGCCCGAGCACGGCGGGTGGCCCGCCGGTAGTCGTCCAGGAACTGGCCCTGGGTCCCGGCAGGGTAGCCGAGCGCCCGTGCCGTGCCGTCGAGCTCCCGCCCGCCGGACGGCAGCGACTCGGCTCCCTTGCCGCGCACCAGGACGAGGGCGTCGCGGGCGCGTGCGGCCAGGGTCCAGGCGGCACCGAGCACGTCGGCGTCGTCCTCGTCGAGCAGACCGGCCGCCGACGCCGCCGCCAGCGCCTCAGTCGTCGAGGTCGTGCGGAGCTCGGGCAGCCGCCCGGCGTGCTGCAGCTGGAGCAGCTGCACGGTCCACTCCACGTCGGCCAGGCCCCCCGGCCCGAGCTTGAGCGCCAGCTTGGGGTCCGCGCCCCGAGGCAGCCGTTCGGTCTCGACCCGGGCCTTGATGCGACGGATCTCGCGCACCTGCTCCGCGTCCAGGCCTGTTTCGGGCCAGCGGACCGGCGCGACGAGGTCGAGGAACCCGCTGGTGAGCTCCGGGTCACCAGCCAGCGGCGCGGCGCGCAGCAGCGCCTGGGCCTCCCACACGAGCGACCAGCGCGCGTAGTACGCGCGGTAGGAGGCCAGGCTGCGGCTGAGCGGCCCCTGCTTGCCCTCCGGGCGGAGGTCGGCGTCGACGAGCAGGGGCGGGTCCGGCGCGGGCAGCGACAGCAGCCGCCGGACCTCGTGCGCCACGCTCTGGGCGGCCTGGGCGGCCTCGCCCTCCGGCACCCCCGGCAGCGGGTCGTGCACGAACAGCACGTCGGCGTCGCTGCCGTAGCCCTGCTCGCCACCACCGAGCCGGCCCATCGCCACGACCGCCACCCGGGCCGGCAGCGGCGCCCGGCGCTCGGTCTCCACCTTGCGGGTCGCCGTGGCCAGGGCCGCGGCGACGACGGCGGCGGCGACGTCGGACAGCGCGCAGCCGACGGCGGGGCGATCGGCCAGGCCGAGCAGGTCGGCACAGGCGATCCGCAGCAGCTCCTGGCGGCGCAGCCCGCGCGCCGCCACGACCGCGGCTTCCCAGTCCTCGCGCCGGCGGACGGCGGCGAGGAACGCGGTGACCAGCTGCTCGCGGCTGCGCGGCCGCAGCTCCTCGTCGGCGGCGAGCAGCCGCACGCCCTCCGGTGCCCGGCCGAGCAGGTCGGCGACGAACCGTGACCCGGCGAGCAGCCGGGCGAGGCGCTCCGCGGCCTCGCCCTCGTCCCGCAGCAGGCGCAGGTACCAGGGGGTGCTGCCCAGCTCCTCGGACACCTTGCGGAACGACAGCAGCCCGGCGTCCGGGTCGTGGGCGTCGGCGAACCAGCCGAGCATCGCGGGCAGCAGCGTCCGCTGGATGGCGGCCCGGCGCGACACCCCCTCGGTGAGCGCCTGCAGGTGCTTGAGGGCCACAGCGGGGGCTGCGAAGCCGAGCGCCTCCAGGCGCTCCTTCGCGGCCGCCGGGGTGAGGCGTGCCTCCGAGGTGGGCA
>Ga0247713_1001328_pt1 | contig 12349 bp, 12 predicted proteins | sample 21E_NmetaG_FD_189936 | JGI IMG/M metagenome (GOLD analysis project Ga0247713, IMG submission 189936) | Soil microbial communities from hillslope of Landscape Evolution Observatory, University of Arizona, Oracle, AZ, United States - 2-1-E_N | ecosystem: Engineered > Artificial ecosystem >... | reverse complement strand
CGGCGCCTCCGCGGGCGCGGGCGCCGACGCCTGCCCGCCCGACTCGATGAACTCGAGGATGTCCTTCTTCGTCACGCGCCCGCCGCGGCCGGTCCCCTGCACCTGCTGCGGGTCGACGCCGTGCTCGGACGCGATCCGCGCGACGACGGGTGAGACGAACGTCTTGCCGTTGCCGCTCGCGGAGGCCGCGGGCGCGGGCTCGGCCGGCTCGACCGACGACCCTTCCGAACTCGGCGCGACGTCGCCGACGCCCTCGCTCGCCGCGGCCATCGCCTCGTCGGCGGCGGCCTGCGTCGCGGGCTCCGGCGGCAGCTCCTGCTCGGCGGCCGCGGGCGCGGCGCCCTCGGGTCCGATCACGGCCAGCTTCGCGCCGACCTCGACCGTCTCGCCCTCCTGCACGAGGATCTCCTGGAGCACGCCGGAGCCGGGGCTCGGAACCTCGGTGTCGACCTTGTCGGTCGAGATCTCGAGCAGCGGCTCGTCGGCCTCGACCTGCTCGCCCGGCTGCTTCAGCCACTTCGTGATGGTGCCCTCGGAGACCGAGACGCCCATCTGCGGCATCGTGACGTCGACTGTCCCAGTGGCTGCCATCGTCTCTACCCCTTTCGATCGTTCCTCGGCAGTGGCTCCGGAGGAAGCACTGCCTAGTACTCCGCCAGCTCGCGCAGCCCTGCGGCCACGTCCTCGACCTGCGGGATGAACGCCTTCTCGAGCGGGGGCGAGAACGGCACGGGCGTGTCGGGCGCGGCGATCCGCCGGATCGGCGCGTCGAGGTCCTCGAACGCCTCCTCCGCGATCGTGGCCGCGATCTCCGCGCCGAAGCCGCCGGTGCGCGTGTCCTCGTGGAGGACGAGCACCTTCGACGTCTTGCGCGCGCTCGCCAGCACCGCCGCCTTGTCCCACGGGAGCACCGAACGGAGGTCGACGATCTCGACCGAGATCCCCTCGCGCTCCTCCACCTGCTTCGCCGCCTCCTCCGCGGTGTAGACCATCGCGCCCCACGTGATCACGCTGACGTCGCTCCCCTCGCGGTGGGTGCGCGCCTTGCCGATCGGGACGGTGTAGCGCTCCTCCGGCACCTCGCCCTTGATCCGCCGGTAGAGGTGCTTGTGCTCGAAGAAGAGCACCGGGTTCGGATCCTCGATCGCGGAGATGAGGAGTCCCTTCGCGTCCTCCGGGGTCGCCGGGCAGACGCACTTGAGGCCGGGGACGTGCGCGAACGAGCTCTCGGGGTTCTGCGAGTGGAAGGGGCCGCCGGAGAACCCGCCGCCGGACGGCAGCCGGACGACGATCGGGACGGGCGTGCCCGCGCGCCAGCGCTGCTTGGCCGCGACGGTCACGAGGTGGTCCCACGCGCACGTGACGAAGTCGGCGAACTGCATCTCGGCGACGGGGCGCATCCCCATGATCGCGGCGCCGGTGCAGCCGCCGACGATCGCGACCTCCGAGAGCGGCGAGTCGATCACGCGCCACGGCCCGAACTCCTCCTGGAAGCCGAGCGTGACCTTGAACGCGCCGCCGTAGACGCCGACGTCCTCGCCGATCACGAACACGCGCTCGTCGCGCCGCATCTCCTGGCGCAGCCCGTCGCTGATCGCCTGCAGGTAGGTCATCTCCGCCATCGCGCCCCTCCTACTTGTGGTGCGGCGTGTCGAGGTCCTCGGGCGTCGCATACACGCCCTCCGTCAGCGTCGCCGGATCCGGCAGGGGCGACTCCTCCGCGCGGCGCATCGCCTCGGTGAGGATGCGCTTCACGCCGGAGGCGATCTTCTCCTCCTCCTCGTCCGACATGTCGGCGTTGTCGCGCAGCCAGCCGCGGAAGCGCTCGATCGGGTCCTTCGCGGCCCACTCCTCGAACAGCTCCTTCGGGACGTAGAACGCGTCGTCGTGGACGGCGTGGCCCTCCATCCGCAGCGTCACGCATTCGATCAGCGTCGGGCCGCCCCCGGCGCGCGCCTTCTCGATCGCGCGCTTCGCCTCGCGGTAGACGGCGAGGACGTCGGTGCCGTCGACGACGACGCCCTCGAACCCGTACGCGGCGGCGCGGTCGGCGATGTGCTCGATCGGGTACTCGAGGTGCGTCGGCGTCGAGTACGCCCACTGGTTGTTGTCGCAGACGAACACGACCGGGAGCCGGCGCACGCCGGCGAGGTTCATCCCCTCGTGCGCGTCGCCGCGCGCGGAGGCGCCGTCCCCGAACCACGCGACGGCGACGCGCTTCTCCTGCCGGATCCGGAACGCGAGCGCGCACCCGACCGCGACCGGGAGCATCGCGGGGAGGTGGCTCACCATCGCGATCAGGCCGAGGTTCGCGTCGGCCATGTGGACGTTCCCGTCGCGGCCGCGCGTCGGTCCGTCGACGCGGCCCATGTACTGCGCGAAGATCCGCCACGGCTCGACGCCGCGGGCGACGTGCACGCCCATGTCCCGGTGGAGCGGCGTGCCGACGTCGTTCGGCCCCATCGCCGTCGCGACCCCGACTGCCGAGGCCTCGTTCCCGCGCCCGGTGTAGAACGACCCCGGGATCTTCCCCTGCCGGTACAGGATGTGGCCGCGCTCCTCGATCCCGCGCGTGAGGAGCATGTTCCGGTAGATCTCGAGCAGGTCCTCGCGGTCGAGGCCTGCCTCCTTCACTTCCTGCAGCGAGCCGACCGGCTCGGCTTCACGTACGGCCATTGGACTCCCCGGGCGCGGGACTGGACGGGCGAACTCTAACCACCCGCCAGCGTCTACAGTCGCGGCCATGAAGAGCGCCGCGCAGCGGTACAAGGAGGAGCGGCGGAAGACGCTCGGCGACTGGGCGGCGTTCTGCCTCGCGTGCGGCTTCGTGCAGCGGTACGTCGAGGAGCGCGAGGCGGCGCTGCCGCCCGCGTGCCCGCAGTGCGAGGGCGAGCTGCGAACGCGCTGTCCCGGCTGCGGCGCGCGGTTCGCGTCGGCGTTCGCCGTCACGTGCGAGGAGTGCGGCGGCGCGCTGCGGCCGCCCGAGCTCTACGGCGTGCCGATCCGGCGCGCCGGCCGGTGAGGCGCTAGACCAGCCAGCGCCCGTCCTCCTGGACGAGCTCGCCGTCCGCGTAGAGGCGGCCGCCGGCGCGGAGGTCCTTGACGATGTCCCAGTGGATGACGCTCTCGTTCGTCCCGCCCGCGGCGGTGTAGCTGTTGCCGAGGGCGAGGTGGACCGTCCCCGCCATCTTCTCGTCGAAGAGCGTGTTCATCAGGTAGCGCGTGATCCCCGGGTTGCAGCCGATCCCGAGCTCGCCGAGCCGCCGCGCCCCCTCGTCGGTGTCGAGGAGCTCGTGCAGGTACGCGGCCTCGGTCTCGGCGTCCGCCTCGACCACGCGGCCGGCCTCGAAGCGGAGCCGGATCCCGCGGATGACGCGGCCGCCCTGCTCGGACGGGAACTCGCCGAAGGTGATCGTGCCCTCGGCCGAGTCCTCGACCGGCGCGTAGAAGAACTCGCCGTCGGGCATGTTGCGCCGCCCGTCGGAGACGATCGCGCGGCGTCCGGCGATGCTGAGCGTCAGGTCGGTCCCCGCGCCGACGATGCGGACCTCCTCCGCCTCGTCCAGCCGCGCCGCGTAGCCCCGCATCTCCTCGCCGAGCGCGTCCCAGTCGAGCAGGCACGCGCCGAGGAGGAAGTCCTCGAACGCCTCGACGCTCATCCCGGCGTCCTGCGCGAGCGCCGGCGTCGGGTACTGGCACGACACCCACGGGATCTCGTGCGCCGAGATCCGGTCCAGGAACGGCCGCCGCGCGCGCCGCACCGCCGCCAGGCGCTCCGGTGGGACGTCGCTCGCCTCGCGCGTGTTCCGTGGCGCCTCGATCGCGATCACCGCGTCGATCTCGCGGACGGTGTGGAGCTCGATCGGCGGCAGCGCGTCGACCAGCTCCTCCGGCGCCTCCCGCAGCCACGCCATCTCGTACGGCCACGTCGTGCGGCGGAGCGCGTACGCGCCGCGGCGCGCGAGCAGCCGCAGCACCTCGTCGACGAGCGGCTCGGCCGCGGGCGCGGCGAACAGCGCCACCTGCCACCCCGCCTCGACGCGCGCGCACCGGCCGACGAGCAGCTCCGCGTACGCCGCGAGGCGCTCGTCGCGCACTACGGACGGTGGGCGTCGTGGATCGCGGAGAAGCGGATCACCGTCACGAGCTCGTCGGGCGTGACGGTGCGGTTGTAGAGCTGTCCGAGGAACGTCGCCATCTCCTCCGGGCGGCGGATCTCGGGGTTGTCGTGCTCGATCTCGCGCGGCGAGAGCTCGTCCAGCCGCTTCACCTCGACCTTGTCGATCACCGCGTCGAACACGCGCTCGCGGGGGCTGAACCGCGTCCCGCAGAGCACCTGCACGACCATCCCCTTCTTGTACTTGGCGGACTTGTCGCCCAGGCGGATCGTCGCGGTCTTGCGACCGCTCCGGAGCTGGTCGGCGACCAGCGGCGAGTAGAAGTTGAGCGCGTACATCGGGATCTCGGAGCGAGCGCCGCGGATCATAGTGCCTCGTCCTCCACCGCAGCGCGCGCCAGCTCGGCCATCTCGCGCTCCCCCTCGTAGCTGAGGGCCGACGGCGCCTCGTCGAGCGGCAGCCAGCGCGTCTCCGCCACCTCGTGCCGGAACGCAGCGGGGACGTCGCCGAGCCGCCCGCGCCGGTACCGCAGGAGGTAGAAGCTCACGACCTTGAAGACGCGCTCGCCGCCACGGCGCGTGTAGACGTAGCGGACGTCGCCGAGCTTCCGCACGAGCGTCGCCTCGACGCCCGTCTCCTCCGCGACCTCCCGCACGGCCGTCGCCTCCGGACGCTCGCCAGGGTCGACGAGCCCCTTCGGCAGCGCCCACGTGTCCGATCCGCGGCCACGCGGCCGGATCGCCGCGAGCATCCAGCGGCCACGGAGCCGTCGCACCACGACTCCGCCGGCCGAGAACTCGCGTGGCACCGCCCGTTTGTAACACAGCGGGGCGCGGCCGTCGCGTGCTCGTTTGCACCGCCAGGCGGACGGCGGTAAACTGCCTTGGCACTCGGCCTCAGAGAGTGCCAAAGGTGTCACGAAGTCACTCACAGGGAGGCAGTTCGAATGAACCTGAAGCCCCTCGGTGACCGCCTGATCGTCGAGGTCCTCGAGGAGGAGGAGACGACGACGAGCGGCATCGTCCTGCCCGACACGGCCAAGGAGAAGCCGCAGCGCGGCCGCGTGCTCGCGGTCGGCCCGGGCCCCCGCGACGAGGACGGGGAGTACATCCAGATGGACCTCGAGGAGGGTGACGAGGTCATCTTCTCCAAGTACGGCGGCACCGAGATCAAGATCGGCGCCGAGGAGTACCTGATCCTGCGCGAGTCGGACGTGCTGGCCAAGGTCGTGGGCGACCGCGAGCCGGCCGGCGCCGCCGCGTAGCGAAGAGACGGAGGAAGCAGAGAGACATGGCACACAAGGAGCTGAAGTTCAACGAGGACGCGCGGCGCTCCCTCGAGCGCGGCGTGAACATCCTCGCCGACGCGGTTAAGGTCACCCTTGGCCCGAAGGGTCGGTACGTCGTGCTCGACAAGAAGTTCGGCGCGCCGACGATCACCAACGACGGCGTCACGATCGCGCGTGAGATCGAGGTCGAGGACGTCTTCGAGAACCAGGGCGCGCAGCTCGTGCGCGAGGTCGCGACGGCGACGAACGACGTCGCGGGCGACGGCACGACCACCGCGACCGTGCTCGCCCAGGCGATCGTCCGCGAAGGCCTGAAGAACGTCGCCGCCGGCGCCAACCCGATGGGCCTCAAGCGCGGCATCGAGCGCGCCGTCGACGCCGTCGTCGAGAACCTGAAGGCGCAGTCGAAGGAGATCTCGGGCAAGGAGGACATCGCCCGCGTCGCCACCATCTCGGCGCGCGAGCGCGAGATCGGCGACGTGATCGCGGACGCGATCGAGAAGGTCGGCAAGGACGGCGTCGTGAACGTCGAGGAGGGCCAGACGTTCGGCCTCGAGCTCGAGTTCACCGAGGGCATGCAGTTCGACAAGGGGTACCTGTCGCCGTACATGATCACCGACTCCGAGCGCATGGAGGCGGTGCTCGACGACCCGTACATCCTCGTCGCGAACCAGAAGATCGGCGCGGTCAAGGACCTCCTGCCGGTGCTCGAGCAGGTCATCCAGGCCGGCCGGCCGCTGCTGATCGTGGCCGAGGACGTCGAGGGCGAGTCGCTCGCGACGATCGTGGTCAACAAGCTGCGCGGCACCTTCACCGCCGTGGCGGTCAAGGCGCCGGGCTTCGGCGACCGCCGCAAGCGGATGCTCGAGGACATCGCGATCCTCACGGGCGCCGAGGTGATCACCGAGGAGATGGGCCTCAAGCTCGAGAACACGAAGCTCGCGCAGCTCGGCCGCGCGCGCAAGGTGGTCGTCGACAAGGACACGACGACGATCATCGACGGCGCCGGCGAGGGCGAGGCGATCAAGGCCCGGATCAAGCAGCTCAAGTCCGAGATCGAGACGACGGACTCCGACTTCGACCGCGAGAAGCTGCAGGAGCGGCTGGCGAAGCTCTCCGGCGGCGTGGCGGTCGTCAAGGTCGGCGCTGCGACCGAGACGGAGATGAAGGAGAAGAAGCACCGCGTCGAGGACGCGCTGCAGGCCACCCGCGCGGCCCTCGAGGAGGGCATCGTGCCCGGCGGCGGCGTCGCGCTCCTGAACGCGGGCGACGCCGTCCGCGGCGAGATCGACTCGCTCGAGGGCGACGAGCGCACCGGCGCGCAGATCATCCTCCGGGCGCTCGAGGAGCCGGTGCGGCAGCTGGCGACGAACGCCGGCCTCGAGGGCTCCGTCGTCGTGCAGCAGGTCCGCTCGGCCGAGCGCGGCCAGGGCCTCAACGTCGACACCGGCGAGGTCGAGGACCTCGTCAAGTCCGGGATCATCGACCCGACGATGGTCACGCGCTCGGCGCTGCAGAACGCCGCGTCGATCGCGAAGAACATCCTCACCACCGAGGCGGTCGTCGCCGAGGCGCCGGAGAAGGCGGGCGCCGCCGCCGGCGCGGGCATGCCGGACATGGGCGGGATGATGTAGTCGCTCCCGAAGGTCGCGCGACCTTCGGGAGGAAGGGGCCGGCGCTCGCGCCGGCCCCTTTTTTGTTGCTGCCGGTCCCTCGCAGCCGATCCGGCTTCGAAAAGCGAAACGGCGCCTGGGGAGGGCGCCGTCTCAGGGGGATTGGGGAGAGTTGCCCTACAGGGATCGGATTCTGCGGCGGATCCACGATCCCTCGTTCGGGGGAGCATTGCCGCCCCGGGTCGCGGTTCCTATACTTCGTCGCGGCAGAGGGAACCGGGTCCGCTGCGCGGGCCGACTCGAGGGGAGAAGGAGAACCGATGAAGACACGGAGCCTCGCCGGGCTCGTCGCGGCGGCCGTCACGGCCTCCGTCGTCGCGGGCACGGCGCTCGGGGCCGCGTCGCCCTCCGTGAACCACGACTTCACGGAGGCGCGCGCCGCAGCGACGCAGTCCGACTACGCGATCGTCGTGCTGAAGGACCCGCCCGCGGCGAGCTACGCCGGCGGCATCGGCACGCTCAAGCGCACGCAGCCCGAGCGGGGCCAGAAGCTCAACCCGCGCTCGGAGGAGGTGCGCGCGTACGTCTCGTACCTCCGCGGCGCGCAGAGCGAGTACCGCGGCTGGCTCGGGAGCAAGGCGAAGCAGGCGGAGGTCGTGCGCTCGTACGAGCTCGCGGCGAACGCGCTCGCGATCAAGCTCAACGGGACGAAGCCCGAGACGCTCTCGCAGGGCCCCGGCGTCAAGTACGTCACCGGGAGCTGGCTCTACCAGCGCGCGATGAACGTCAGCGTGGGGCTGATCAAGGCCAACGCGCTCTGGCCGGCCGCAGGCGGCCAGGCGAACGCGGGCCGCGGGATCAAGGTCGGGATCATCGACTCCGGGATCGACGACTCGCACGAGTTCTTCGCGTGCAAGCAGATTCCGCACAAGACGTACGCGAGCGGCGGCAACCCGCCCCCGTTCGGCCTGCCGACGCTCGTCGACGATCACGGCACGCACGTCGCGGGCACGGTCGCGGGCTGCGTCACCTCGCCGTCGAAGGGCGTGATCTCGGAGACGCTGAGCGGCGTCGCGCCGGGGGCCGCGCTCTACGACTACAACGTGTTCCCCGGCTACGGCGCGGGCTACATCGCCTTCGGCGGCTCGGCGTTCAGCCACGACATCTGCGCGGCGATCGAGGACGCGGTCGCCGACGGCATGGACGTGATCAACATGAGCCTCGGCGGCACCGTCCAGGGCCCGCACGACTTCCTCGCGGAGTGCACGGACCACGCCGTCGCCGGCGGCCTCGTCGCGGCCGTCGCGGCGAGCAACGACGGCCCCGGCGACATGACGATCGGGTCTCCCGGCAACGCGCCCGGCGCGCTCACGGCCGGCGCCAGCACGAACCCGCACTTCATCGGCGTCCCCTTCACGGCGGACACCGTCAGCGGCGGGGCCGCGTACGGCGACTTCCCGCACTTCGGCGACGTCACCGCGGGCTACACGCGGACGACGCCGCGGAACGGCTGCACCGCGATCTCCGAGGACCTGACGGGGAAGATCGCGCTGATCGACCGCGGGGTCTGCACGTTCGGCACGAAGGTGCGGAACGCCGCGGCGAAGGGCGCGGTCGGCGTGCTCGTCGCCAACAACGTCGCGGGCGACCCCGTCGCGATGGGTGGCGACGGCGGCGCGGCGCCGGTCCCGGCGGCGATGGTGTCCAAGAGCGACGGCACCGCCCTCGGCAGCTCGGGGACGATCGCGATCGACGGCGACAACGTCACCGAGATCAAGACGCAGAACGCGGACATCATCGCCGGGTTCTCCAGCCGCGGGCCGACGCCGTTCACCTACCTGGTCAAGCCGGACCTCACGGCTCCCGGCGTGAACGTCTACTCATCGGTCTTCGGCGGGACGTACGCGATGTTCCAGGGCACGAGCATGGCGACCCCGCACCTCGCGGGCGCCGCGGCGCTCCTGCTCCAGCGGAACCCGGGCTGGGGCCCCGCGGACGTGAAGTCCGCGCTCGTCCACACCGCCGCCCGCACGGTCACCGACCACGTCACGGGGACCGTCGACCCGGGCGTCCTGGCGCGTGGCGGCGGCCGGGCCGACCTCCAGGCGGCGGCGGCGACGCCGGCGCTGATCTCGCCCGCGAGCGTCAGCTTCGGCTACTTCAACGGCAACGCGCAGGCGAACGGGACGGCGACACTGACCGTCCGCGCGACCGGCGCGGCGACGACCTGCACCGTCGCGGTCACCGGCGGCGACGGGCGGGCCACCGCCTCCGCCGGCACGATCACGGCGACGGCCGCGGGGTCGACGCTGACCCTGACGTTCAACGGCGGCCGCGCGGCGCAGACCGGCAGCGGCGACTACAGCGGCGACGTCGTCCTGAACTGCGGCGGCACCGAGCTGAAGGTGCCGTGGTGGACGCGCGTGAGCCGCGAGGGCAAGCCCTAGCGGCGAATCGCACCGATCCGAGCGGAAGGGCGCCCACGGGCGCCCTTCCGCGTTCGAGAACCCGTACCGCTCCTCCTGTCAGGGGTCGGCGTCGTTCGACGCGGGGGAATCCCTGGTTCCCCCGCGAGCCCCCTCCTCAGAACCCGTACCGCTCCTCCTGCCAGGGGTCGGCGTCGTTGTGGTAGCCGTAGCGCTCCCAGAACCCGGGGCGGTCGGTCGACGTCAGCTCGATCCCGCGGAGCCACTTCGCGCTCTTCCAGAAGTACTTCCCGGGGACGACCAGCCGCAGCGGCCACCCGTGCTCCGGCGTCAGCGGCTCGCCGTCCGCGTGCGTCGCGAGGAGCGCGAGGTCGTGCTCCAGGAACTCGAGCGGCACGTTCGCGGTGAACCCCTGCTCGGCGTGCGCGATCGCGAAGCGCGCCGTCGGCTTCGGGCGGACGAGCTTCGCCACCTCGCGCCAGTGGACGCCGCCGAACCGCGCGTCGAACCGGCTCCAGCGCGTCACGCAGTGGATGTCCTGGACGTTCTCGGTCCGCGGCAGCGCGGAGAACGCCTCCCAGTCGAGCGTCAGCGGCTCCTCCACCTCGCCCCACACGCGGAAGTCCCACGTCGCCAGGTCCGTGTCCGGCACGTCGCCGGCGTGCAGGACCGGCCACTTCTCGGTCAGGTACTGCCCCGGCGGGAGGCGCGACGGGTCGTAGCCCGCCTCGCGAACCTTGTCCTCGGCCTTCGATCGGAAGAGCGGCATCGCCGTCTAACCTAACGCCGATGAGCGTCGGCGCCTTCCCGCTCCGCGTCGCGCGCCGGCCCCGGGCGTTCCTGCGCGTGGCCGGGCCGGACGCGGCCTCGTTCCTCCAGCGGCTGGTCTCCAACGACGTCGAGGCGCTCGCGCCGGGCGCGTCGTGCGAGGCGCTGCTGCTGACGCCGAAGGCGCGCGTGATCGCGCCGCTGCGGATCCTGCGGCGGAGCGGCGACGACTTCCTCGTCCTGACGGAGCCGGAGCTGGGGGAGCGTGTGCAGCGGGAGCTGACGCGCTTCCGGCTCGCGGCGAAGGCGACGATCGAGCCGGAGCAGCACGAGTCGCTGCTCGTCGTCGGCGGCGAGCCGCCCGAGGGCGCGCTGCCGAACGCGGACTACGGCGTGCCGGCGTACGAGCTCCTCGACGGCGACCCGCCGGCCGGCGCCGAGCCCGCCGCGGAGGACGAGCTGGAGCTCCTGCGGATCGAGGCGCGCGCGCCGCGGTGGGGCCGCGACCTCGACGAGCGCGTCCTGCCGGCGGAGGCGGGGCTCGTCGAGCGCGCGATCAGCTTCACGAAGGGCTGCTATCCGGGGCAGGAGCCGGTCGCGCGGCTCCACTACCGCGGGCACGCGAACCGGACGCTGCGCGTGCTCGACCTCGACGGCGAGGAGCTTCCCGCGTACGACGCGGAGGTGCGGCTCGGCGAGAGGGCGGTCGGACGGGTGACGAGCGCGGTCGCGGCGGGCGCCGGCGTCCGCGCGCTGGCGTACGTCCGCACGGACGTCCCCGACGGCGCGGAGCTGACCGTCGACGGGCGCCCCGCGCGGCTACACTAGGTCGCCCCGCGCCCGTAGCTCAGGGGATAGAGCGCTGCCCTGCGGAGGCAGAGGTCGCATGTTCGAATCATGCCGGGCGCATACAGCTGTGCCGGAACGCTGCGCGTTCCGGCACACGGAGGCGCGCCGCGTGGGTCGCCGGCGTCGCGCGTGACCGACCGCGCTTCGTCGGTGCAGCGTGGAGGCCGTGGGCCTCGCGCGTGCGCCTTCGGCGCAGGCGCTCCGCGTCGGCGCCGCCCGGAGGGACGCGGCGTGCTGCCGGACGGGATGCGCGGCTTCGCCGCTGCGATCCCGCGCGGCTAGGTTCGGCCGCGTCTCCTTGCGGGCAGGCGGCAGAGGGTGCCTAGTAACAGACTGTTACGAGGTCAGTTCGTGACGTTCGCGTCGTGCGGTGCGCCGACGGGCTTCGACTCGGGGCTGCCGCGCTCGCGGAGGTAGATCGTGAAGACGGCCATCGTGCCGACCGCGAGGAACTCCGACTGCCAGTTCTGGAGCGTCTTCTCCCAGAAGTCGGAGCGCGTGACGTAGGCCGCCCAGCTGACCGGCCGCTCGTCGTGCTCGCGCTGCTCGTCGTTGTAGATCGTCCACGCCGTCACCGACTGGGCGAACCACGCACCGAAGAAGATCAGCACCATCGCGAGCAGCAGCGAGTGCGAGTAGAGGATCGTCCGCCAGCCGCGGGCGCGCGCCCACGCCGGTGCGCCCGGCGGCGCGTAGCCGCCGATCCGCTCCTTCCGGTCCGACTCCGGCCCCGCCTCGTCGGGCGCCTTCGACTCCGCGGAGCCGCGCTGGATCAGCCAGATCGTCGCGAGGATGAACACCGCGAACTGGAGGAACTCCGACTGCCAGTTCTCCATCACCGCCTGGCCGAAGTCCGAGGAGGTGACGTATCGCCCCCACGAGACCGGCGTGTCGCCGTGCGCGCGCTGCTCCTCGTTGAACACACGCTGCCCCGCGACCGACTGGCCGACGAGCGACGCGAGGAAGATCGCCAGGAAGAAGAGGGCGAGCCCGTTGTCGCGGAGGAACGCGCGCACGGTCACCGGTGCAGGAGGCCGAGGACGGAGAAGTAGGCCATCCCGGCGACGATCAGGATCGCGTAGGTCGCGAACATCACGCGCATCGGCCGCAGCGTTCGACGGCGGCGGCCGCGCCCCTCCCTACACTGGCGCCGTGGCGCTGTACCTGACGGAGGCCGACGTCGACGCGCTGCTCTCGCCGGAGGACGCGCTGGCCGCGGTGGAGGAGTCGTTCCGGCGGCTGGCCGCAGGGGCCGTCGAGAACCGGCCTCGGTACCGGCTGCGGCCC
>Ga0247713_1001327_pt1 | contig 12355 bp, 10 predicted proteins | sample 21E_NmetaG_FD_189936 | JGI IMG/M metagenome (GOLD analysis project Ga0247713, IMG submission 189936) | Soil microbial communities from hillslope of Landscape Evolution Observatory, University of Arizona, Oracle, AZ, United States - 2-1-E_N | ecosystem: Engineered > Artificial ecosystem >... | reverse complement strand
CATGTTCTTGGCCGAGAAGACGGTGAAGAACTACGTGTCCAACGTGTTGATGAAGCTGGGCATGAGCCGGCGCTCCGAGGCCGCCGCCTACGCCGCCCGGCTGGAGGAGCGGCAGCGGCGGGAGGGCTGACTCAGCGCTGGCGCGCTGCGGCCACTCATCGCTGGGAGGAGGGGGCTCGGCTCGTGTCGCCGATGGTCCACGTGAGTGTGTCGTCGGGCCGGTAGCGGCAGTAGGTGCCGGTGACGATGCGGCGCTCGAGGTGCGCGGCGAGGTCCGGCAGGACCGGATCGATCTTCTTGATCGCATCCCGAATCCGGGCGGTGACGGCCTTGCGCGCCCGTTCGGCCGGGTGGCTGGTGAACAGGCGCGGACGGTGGCCGATGCCGGTGACGTGGCCGAGCTCGTCGAGCAGCGCATGCCGCTCGGCGGACAGCCGGGCCGCGCGCTCGTCGTCGTGGTGGCGGTCGGCTTCGGCGATCTCGTCGTCGAGGTCCGAGAGACGCCGCCGGTAGGCGTCGAGACCTCGTTGATCGACCAGCTCGCCGCCCGCGGGCGAGCGGACAGCCGAGCCCACGAGGTCGAGGACGTGGACCTCACGGCCGTCTGCGGCCAGGATCGTGGCGAGGTCGGCGAGCCCTTTGACATGCGGGACATTGGCGTGGCTGCCGGAGAACTCGAGGTGCCAAACCGGGCCGTCGCGTCGCATCGATGCCGCCGACCGGGCTGCATACGGCGCCGCCGAGCCGGCGGACGGAAGGCTGGACTCCGCCTCGGCCGTCCAGAGGGGGGCGCCGAGGCGCTGGTAGGTGGCGCTGGCCTGGGCGAGGAGTGACCGGGCGACGTCGGTCCGATCGAGCGCGGCGGCCAACAGGCCGGCGGTGTGGGCGTGGCTGCCGGCGAAGGCCACGACCGCACCGTTGACGCCGCAGGACGTGGCGAGCGGCTGGAGGTCGTGGAGCAGCTGGGCGCACAGCTCTCGGTTGGCCACCGCGACCGCCGCGTGGGCGAGCTCGCGCACGTACACCGACCACAGGTACGACCGGTCGGCCTGCCAGCCGCCGAGGTCCATCACGACGGCGAGATGGCGCCGTGCCAACTCGATGTCGCCAGCGCGGGCGTAGAAGCCTGCGGCGACGGCGTTGGCGTGGACGGGTGCGCCGGTCCAGTGGGCCACTGCCTTCACCGCGAACTCACGGAGGTCGTCGGGGTCATTGCCGGCGCGCACCAGCTCCAGGCCCTGGGACATGCGCACGTTGTCGGTGTCGGGCTCCCGGATGCGCTCCCCGAGACGTGCCGCGGACTCGATCCGCGCCGCAGCGTCGCCGAGGTCACCCCGGAGCAGCGCGATGCATGCCCGGCGGGTCTCGGCGATGTAGCGGTGACGGGGTTGGCCCAGCCGATCGAGGATGGGGAGGCAGGACTCCAGCGCCGCCGCGAAGGCACCCGAACCCTGCTCGAGGAGCGCGTTCGCGAGGAGGAGGTGCCCTTCTGCCTCGTGGTCGTCATCGCCGGCGCGCTGAGCGACAGCGACGATCTCCCGCGCCACTTCGGCCCGCTCTTCGCCCCGGCCCGGCGTCCAAAGCACGTCGTGGCGGGCCAGCAGGCAGACGGCGAGGGTCGTCGGGTTTCCGACCCTTCGACCGAGCTCCAGGGCCCGCTCGCTGAGGGACCCCGCCCTCGGTCGGTCCTCGACCACCGAGTGCTGGAGCTCCCGGGCGAGGGTGGCGGCGACGAGTGCCTCGAGCTCGGGGTCGGCGCCACCGATGAGGGCGAGGGCCCGGTCGAGGTCCTCGACGATCTGGTCGCGGCGGGCGGCGAATCGGGCGCCGAGACGGGAGGTGGCCAGTGCGACGTGGGCGACGCGGGCGGCGTCACCGCTACGGTCGGCGACGTTCCGGGCCATGCCCAGCAGGCCGCGAGCGTCCGATGTGCTGCCGGCCCGGGCGAGTGCGTCCGCTTCGGCGACCAGCACGTCGGTCATGCGCCGATCGTCCAGGGCAGCGCCCGCATCGGCGACGGCGGCTCGCAATCGACGCAGGTGGCCGGCGGCTTCGGCGAACGCGAGGGCGGCGCGGTCGGCCGCCGCGGCCTCCAGTGACCAGCGACACGCCCGCTCCGGGCCGTCGATGACAACGGCGTGGGTGAGGTGGCGGGCCAGCTCGGCGGGGGTGACGTCCCCGGCGCGGGCCATGCGGTCTTCGAGGGCATCGGCGATCCGCTGATGAAGGTGCACCCGCTGCGTGAGATCGATGTGGGCGAGCATCGCCTCTCGCACCAGATCGTGAGCAAAGCGCGGCCTGTCGCGGCCCGGGACGAGGATGCCGGCGTCGATCGCGGCGCGGGCGGCGCGTTCGACCTCGACCGTCGACAGATCCAAGGCGCCTGCCACGACGTCGGTGCGCAGCTCGACCCCCATGAGGGCGACCGTCTCGAGCACCCTCACGGTCGACTCCGGCAGCCGCGCCGTCCGCCGCTCGATGGCGTCGCGAACCGCAGAGGGAATGTCATCGACGCTGTCCGAGCGGTGCGGCATCAGAGCGAGCTCGCGGACAAACAAGGGATGGCCGCCCGACCGTCGGTGGATGCGCTCAACCCACTCACGATCAACGGGTCTCCCGCCCACCCGCTCGACCAGAGCGGCGACGGCGTCGGGGTCGAGGCCGGGTACCCGGAGGTGCTCAGCGCGGCTGACGACGGCGTCGATGCGATGGCGGGCCGCCCCCGACAACTCGTCGTGGCGGTAGGCCCCGATCACACAGACCTGGGCCCGCTGAGGTGACCGGCTGAGGAAGTCGAGCAGAGCCAGGGAAGACTCGTCGGCCCACTGGAGATCGTCGAGCACCACGAGCACGGGTGCCTCCTCGCCCAGCGCGTCGAGCCAGCGGGCCGTGGCGTCCCACAGGAGCAGCCGGGCCCGGTCGGACTCCTCCCCGGGCGAGCTGTCGCCGAACGCCGGCGCGATCGTCGCCAGCAAGGCGGCGTCGTCGCCGGCCAGGCTCCTGGCCCGGCTGCTGCGGACCGCCCGGACCATGCCGTTGAGAGCCTGGGTCCACGGCCAGTAGCCGGGGGCGCCTTCGACATCGATGCAGGTTCCCCATCCCACCGACGCTCCCCGAGCTTCGGCGGCGGCCGCTGCCGCCCGCAGCAGCGCCGTCTTGCCGATCCCCGCCTGGCCGGATAGCAGCACGGTCTGTCGCTCACCGCCCACGGCGCGATCGATCAGGCCGACCAGCCTGGTCAGCAGCCTGTCACGACCGATCAGATCCTCGCGAGCGGACCCAGGCCCCACCCCCCCATTGTCATCGATGCCGGGCGAGGAGTCGCCGAGCGATGTGCCAGACGGCATCTTCCGCGATCGAGGCCTGATCTGGCGCCTTGGTGATGAGCGACCCACCCTCAGGAGGAACCATGGGCTTCGATCCGATCCGGTACAAGGCAACCACCCGCCAGCAGTGGGAGGACGCCGCTGACGCGTGGCACCGCTGGGGGCCGACGCTCGAGGAGTGGCTCGGCGAGGCGACGGACCTGATGTTGGATGCCGCCGGCGTCACGCTCGGCAGCACCGTGCTCGACGTCGCCGCCGGCGCCGGCGGTCAGTCCCTCGCCGCCGCCCGGCGAGTCGGCCCGAGCGGCACCGTCGTCGCCACCGACATCTCCCCGACGATCCTCACCTACGCGGCCAAGGCCGCCGCCGAGGCGGGGCTCACCAACATCGGGACGGTCGAGGCCGACGGCGAGGCGCTCGACGAGCTGGGGGCAACCGCCGGCTCCTTCGACTCGGCGATGTCCCGACTCGGGTTGATCTACTTCCCCGACCAGCAGGCTGCGCTCGCCGGTATCCGCGACGCGCTGCGCGACGGCGGCCGATTCGCAGCGACCGTGTACTCGACGCCCGATCGGAACCAGTTCTTCTCCATACCCGTGTCGATCATCCGGGCCCGGGCGGGGCTGCCTCTCCCGGCCCCCGGCCAGCCGGGCCCGTTCAGCCTCGGCGGACCTGGCGTCCTCGAAGCGGCCTTCGAGGCCGCCGGCTTCACGGACGTCGTCGTGGAGACGGTGCCGGCACCCCTGCGCCTGCTGTCAGCGGCCGAGTGCGTGCGCTTCGAGCGGGAGTCGTTCGGTGCCCTGCACCAGATGCTCGAGGGTGTCCCGGCGGCCGACCGGGGCACGGTGTGGGCGGACATCGAGACGGCGCTGCGCCAGTTCGAGACGGCCGACGGGTTCATCGGCCCGTGCGAGCTGCTCGTCGCCTCGGGCGCCCGGTGAACACGACGGAGGCCGAAGTCAGGGTGGCGGCCGTGCAGTCGACGCCCGTGTTCCTCGACCGGGACGCCACCGTCGACCACCTCATTACCTCCATCAAGGAGGCAGGTGGGCAAGGGGCCCGCCTGGTGGTGTTCCCGGAAGCGATCGTGCCCGGCTATCCCGACTGGGTGTGGCGGCTCCCTGCTTGGCGCGACGCCGGCTGGTATGAGCGCCTCCACGACCAGGCGGTCGACATCCCCGGGCCTACGACTGAGGCGCTCGGTGCCGCCGCCGCCGAGGCCGGCGCGTGGGTCGTCGTCGGTGTCAACGAGCGCACGCCGTCGGGCACCCTCTACAACTCCCTCGTGTACTTCAGCCCGTCCGGGGACGTCGCCGGCGTGCATCGCAAACTGATGCCCACCGGCGGCGAGCGGACGGTATGGGGCCACGGGAAGGGCTCCACGCTCACGGTGGTCCAGACCGACTTCGGTCGAGTCGGCGGGCTCCTCTGCTGGGAGAACCTCATGCCTCTCGCCCGGGCCGCGATGTATCAGCAGGGCATCGACATTCACCTGGCACCCACCTGGGACAACAGCGACGCCTGGCTCTCCACGCTGCGCCACATCGCCCGGGAGGGCCGCGTGTTCGTCATCGGGACCAACACGTGCTTGCGCGGCAGCGACGTCCCCCGAAGCCTGCCCGGCGCCGACGATCTCTACGGCGGTGACGACGACTGGCTCTCGCGTGGGAACACCGCGATCGTCGGACCTGACGGTACCGTCCTCGCCGGCCCGCTCACCGAGGAGTCAGGCGTCCTCGTGGCCACGATCGACCTCGCCGCCCTCACCCGGGCCCGTCGTGAGTTCGACCCCGTCGGTCACTACGCCCGCTCGGACGTTCTCCAGCTGACCGTGCATCAGCCGGCAGATGAATCACCATGACAAGCCGTCATTCATGAGGCGTTCAGCCGCGGATTGTGAGCCGGCGGGACAGATCGTCGACGTAGGCCGCGCTGGCCCCACCGCCGGGCGAGCTCCGGCGCCTACTTCAGCAGGGCCCTGACCTGGCGGGCGATCTCGAGGTCCTCCCGGGCGGTGACCACCACCGTGCGTACCGCGGCGCCGGCGCCGATCTCTCCGTCGCCGGCCGTCGCGTCGTTCCTGGCCTCGTCGAGGGCGACGCCGAGGAAGCCGAGTCCGCCGGCCGCCGCCGCCCGCACCGCCGGCTGATGCTCGCCGGCGCCGCCGGTGAACACCAGGGCGTCGAGGCCGCCGGTGGCAGCCGCCATGGCCGTGATCTCCCGCCGCAGCCGGTGAACGTAGACGTCGAACGCCAGGCCGTCGGTCCCCACCTCGCGCAGGTCGCCCGACGTGCCGCTCAGGCCGGCCAGGCCGGCGTGGCGTTCGAGGCCGTCGGCCACCTCCGCCGGCGCCAGGCCCGCTTCCTCGATCAGCCACAACACCAGCCCCGGGTCCACCGAGCCCGATCGGGTGTTCATCACCAGCCCCTCCAGCGGGGTGAAGCCCATGGTGGTGTCGACCGACCGCCCGTCGAGGACGGCGCACAGCGACGCGCCGGCGCCGAGGTGGCAGGTGACGACCCGGCGGGGCAACCCGCCGAGCAGCTCGCCGGCCCGCCGCACCGCGTACTGGTGGGACAGCCCGTGGAAGCCGAACCGCCGCAGCGGCCACCGCCGGCGCCAGTCCTCCGGAAGGGCGTAGGTGGCGGCCGCCGGCGGCAGGGTGGCGTGGAAGGCGGTGTCGAAGCACGCCACCGCCGGCACGTCGGGCAAGGCCGACTGCAGAGCACGGATGCCGGCCAGGGCCCGCGGCTGGTGCAGCGGGGCCAGCGGGGTCAGCGCTTCGATCTGGGCCACCACGCCGGCGTCCAGGACCGTCGCCTCCCGCAGGTCAGGCCCGCCGTGGACGACCCGGTGGCCGACGGCGCCGGCCCGCTGGATCACCGCTGCGATCGGCTCCAGCACCGCAGGGTCCGCCTCCCCCGCCCACGGGTCGACGTCGTGGGCGGCCTCGACCTCGCCGGCCGGCCCCAGCAGCCGCAGCTTGAGCGTGCTGGAGCCAGCGTTGACGACGAGGACGCTGCTCAGCCCGGCCAGGCCCAGTCCCGCACCTCGGGCAGGTCCTCGCCGTACTCCCGGGTGTAGGCCTTGTGCTCGGCCCGCTTGTCGAGCATCAGCTGGTTGACCCGAGCGGCCCGCTGCCCGAGCCCCGGCACCCTGTCGATCACATCCATGACGAGGTGGAAGCGGTCCATGTCGTTCATGACGACCATGTCGAAGGGCGTCGTGGTGGTGCCCTCCTCCTTGTAGCCCCGGACGTGGATGTTGGGGTGGTTGGTGCGCCGGTAGGTGAGGCGGTGGATCAGCATGGGATAGCCGTGGTAGGCGAAGATCACCGGCTTGTTCGACGTGAAGATGCCGTCGAAGTCGCGATCAGAGAGACCATGGGGATGCTCGACCTCGGGCTGCAGCCGCATCAGGTCCACGACGTTGACCACCCGCACCTTGAGGTCGGGGAGGTGGGTACGCATGAGGTCGACGGCGGCGAGGGTCTCCATGGTCGGCACGTCGCCGGCGCAGGCCATCACCACGTCGGGGTCGCCGTCGTCGTCGTTGCTGGCCCAGTCCCAGATGCCCAGGCCACGGGTGCAGTGCAGGATTGCGTCGCGCATGTTCAGCCAGTCGAGGCAGGGCTGCTTGCCGGAGACGATGACGTTGACGTAGTTCCGGCTGCGCAGGCAGTGGTCGGCCACCGAGAGCAAGGTGTTGGCGTCCGGCGGCAGGTACACCCGGATCACGTCGGCCCGCTTGTTGATCACGTGGTCGATGAAGCCTGGATCCTGGTGGGAGAAGCCGTTGTGGTCCTGGCGCCACACGTGGGAGGTCAGCAGGTAGTTGAGGGAGGGCACGGGCCGGCGCCACTCCAGTTCTCGGGTCACCTTCAGCCACTTGGCGTGCTGGTTGAACATGGAGTCGACGATGTGGATGAACGCCTCGTAGCAGGAGAAGAAGCCGTGGCGGCCGGTGAGGAGGTAGCCCTCAAGCCAGCCCTGGCAGGTGTGTTCGGACAGCATCTCCATGACCCGACCGTCGGTGGCCAGGTGCTGGTCGAGGGGGTCCAGCTCCGCCAGCCACTGCTTGTCGGTCACCTCGTAGACCGCGCCCAGTCGGTTCGACTCCGTCTCGTCCGGGCCGAAGAGGCGGAAGTTCCGCCTCGAGGCGTTGAGGCGCATGACGTCGCGCAGCATCGAACCCAGGACGCGGGTGGGCTCAGTCGACTTGGCGCCGGGCGCCTTGACCTCCACCGCGTAGTCCCGGAAGTCCGGCAGCTTGAGGTCGTGCAGCAGGGCGCCACCGTTGGCGTGGGGGTTGGCACCCATCCGCCGGTTGCCGGCCGGCGCCAGGGCGGCCAGTTCGGGGCGCAGGCACCCGAGGTCGTCGAAGAGCTCTTCGGGCCGGTAGCTGCGCATCCACTGCTCGAGCCCCTTCAGGTGGTCCCGATTGGTGCGCACGTTCGACAGTGGCACCTGGTGTGATCGCCACGTGCCTTCCACCGGCACGCCGTCGACCTCGGCGGGGCCGGTCCAGCCCTTCGGGCTGCGGAGGACGATCATCGGCCACCGGGGCCGGTCGCCGTTCCGTCCCGAGCCGTCCCTGGCGTGGGACTGGATGTCGGCGATCTCGTCGAGCGCGGCGTCCATGGTGGCCGCCATCGCCTGGTGCATGGCCTCGGGCTCGTCACCCTCCACGAAGTAAGGCCGGTGGCCGTAGCCCTCCATGAGCCGGCCGAGCTCGTGGTTGCCGATGCGGGCCAGCACGGTGGGGTTGGCGATCTTCCATCCGTTCAGGTGCAGGATCGGCAGCACCGCCCCGTCGGTGGCCGGGTTCAGGAACTTGTTGGAGTGCCAGCTGGTGGCGAGGGGGCCGGTCTCGGCCTCGCCGTCGCCGATGACGCACGCCACCACGAGGTCGGGGTTGTCGAGGGCGGCGCCGTAGGCATGGGAGAGGGCGTAGCCCAGCTCACCGCCCTCGTGGATGGAGCCCGGGGTCTCGGGGGCGGCGTGGCTGGGGATGCCGCCGGGGAAGGAGAACTGCCTGAACAGCGCCTTCATCCCCTCGGCGTCGGGGCTGATGTTCGGGTAGATCTCGCTGTAGCTGCCCTCGAGCCAGGTGTTGGCCACCATGCCGGGCCCGCCGTGGCCGGGACCGCAGATGTAGATGACGTCGAGGTCGCGGGCCCGGATCACGCGGTTGAGGTGGACGTACACGAAGTTCAGGCCGGGCGTCGTCCCCCAGTGGCCGAGGAGGCGGGGTTTGACGTGCTCGGGCTTGAGCTCCTCCTGCAGGAGGGCGTTGTCGAGCAGGTAGATCTGGCCGACGGACAGGTAGTTGGCGGCACGCCAGTAGGCATCCAGGCCATCGAGCTCTTCCGGCGCCAGCACCGGCGAGGGGATCGTCGTCGTCATGGGCCGCTCCTCGTGTTGGGGGCAACCCAACCCTAGGCGGCACGCGGAAACGCCCCGGACGCTCGAGGCGTCCGGGGCGTTTCGCTTACGGTCGCCACCCGACCGAATCGGGTGCGTCAGGCGGCGAGCTTGCGGGCGGCCTCGATGGCCAGCACCCGGCGAGCGGCGAGCTCGGCCCGGGCCGCGGCCTCGATCTTGGTGATCACGTGGCCGTAGGGGTCGAGGGTGTCACGGGTGGGGTCCGGCATGGCCGTCCGCCATCCGTTGTCAGCGCTGCCCTGGACGACGCCGGCGATGGTGAAGGTCGGGCCGTGGCCGGCGGGGCGGGGAGCGGCGACGAGGGTGTCGGGGTTCGGGTAGGCGGTCTTCCAGGCGGCCTGGGAGGCACCGGGGGTGGCGCCGGCGATGGAGAACACCGGGCTGCAGTTGGCGGGGGTCTCGGGGACGGGGTTCTGGTTCATTTCGTTTCCTACTTTCTTGGTTCGGGTGGCTGGTTGTTGAGGTCATGGTGATCCTCCGGGGGCTCCGGTTGTAGGGCCGGTGGTCACCGCCACCGAGTGCCGAAGGCCACCAGCCGAAGAGGCCGTCGGCGGCTGGAACATGGGACCTTCGGCCCTGGATTCAGGCTCGTCGCCGTCGCATGGTTGTCGGATGCAGCTCGATCGCAACGGACTCGAAGTGCTCCCTCGCGCCGAATGCCTGCGCCTGCTGGCGCAGAGCCGGGTCGGCCGCGTCGTCGTCACCGACCGGGCGTTGCCGGCCGCCTTTCCCGTGAACTTCGCCCTCCTCGACGAGGACGTCGTCTTCCTGACCACTGCGGGCAGCAAGCTCGAAGCGGCGGAGGGGGAGGAGGTCATGGCCTTCGAGGCCGACGACATCGACCCCGTCCTCCACAGTGGCTGGAGCGTGCTCGTGCAGGGCCTGGCCAGCGTGATCTCCGACCCCGAGGACTTGGAACAGGCCCGGGCGCTCCGCCTCGAGCCTTGGGCGCCCGGCGGCAACTTCCAGTTCGTGCGTATCCGGGCCGAGCTGGTCTCCGGCCGCCGGCTCCTCCCGAAGGCGGCACCCAGTGTGGCGACGCCGGCCCCCGTGACCCACATCGAGTTGCTGGAGTTCACCGGCTGTCCCTCCTGCGGCGGCCGGGAGCTGCTCCCGGTGAGCGACGGCGCGACGCGGAACTTCATCTGCAACACCTGCGCCGCCTGCTGGCACATCGAGGGCTCCACGCTCCGTCGTGTCCCGCCGGAGCACTGCCCGGGATGCCTCTTCAAGCCGATGTGCACGGCGGCTGCTGTCCGAGACGGCCTCCTCGTGGAGGTCCCCGCCTACCGCTGAGGCAGCCATGGAGAGCCTTCACGCCCGTTCCGGCCTCGAGATCATCCCCCGCAAGGAGTGCCTGCTCCTGCTGGCCGGCCAGAGGGTAGGGCGCCTGGGGTTCGTGGTGGAGGACCAGCCGATGGTGCTGCCGGTCAACTACGCAGTCCAGGGCGACATCGTCGTCTTCCGGACCGGCGAGGGCACCAAGCTAGAAGCGGCCCACGGCGCCAACGTGGCCTTCGAGGTCGACGAGGTGGATGCCGGCACCGGAAGCGGCTGGAGCGTGGTCGTCCAGGGGGTGACCGAGGAGATTCCCGCCACCGGCAACTGGTTCGACGAGTCGCTGCGGGCCAACGCAGGGCCGACGTGGATTCCTGGGCCCACCGACCACTACGTCTGCATCAAGCCGACGGTGATCTCGGGGCGCCGGCTGCGCGCCCTCCCGCCGGCGCCGTAGCCAGGCGAACGCGAAGAAGCGGGGCGTCCGCCGCCGCCCCGCTCCTTCTGGTGGGCGATCGCTACGCCGCCGCCCTTGCCAGCACCACCTTGAGGGCGCTGGTCTCCGCCGCCCTGCTGAAGACGTCGTAGGCCTCCATGAACTGGTCCAGCTCGAAGTGGTGGGTGATGAACTGGCCGGGGGAGACGAGGCGGGCGGCGATCAGCCGCAGCAGCGTGGGGGTCGAGTAGGTGTCGACGAGCCCTGTGGTCAAGGTGATGTTCTTGATCCACAGTTCCTCGAGGTGGAGGAGGGCGGGCTCGCCATGCACGCCGATGTTGGCCACCCGACCTCCTGGGCGGATCAGCTGGGTGCACAGCTCGAAGGTGGCCGGCACCCCGACGGCCTCGATAGCCACGTCGGCGCCCAGTCCGTCGGTGAGCCCCTGAACCACCTCGAGGGCGTCCTCGCGACTGTTGTTGATCGTCACGTCGGCGCCGAAGTTCTTGGCCGCCTGCAGCCGGCTGTCCGCCATGTCGATGGCGACGATGTGGCTGGGGTTGAACAGCTTGGCGCCCATGATCGCCGACAGCCCGATGGGGCCGGCGCCGACCACGGCCACCACGTCGGCCGGCTGGATCCGCCCGTTCAGGACGCCCACCTCGTAGCCGGTGGGCAGGATGTCGGCCAGCATCAAGAGATCCTCGTCCCGTACACCGGCCGGCGCCGGGTAGGTCGAGTTGTCGGCGAAGGGGACCCGGACGTACTCGGCCTGGGTGCCGTCGATCTTGTGGCCGAGGATCCAGCCGCCGCCACCGAGGCACTGGCCGTAGCTACCGACACGGCAGAAGCGGCAGGCGCCACAGGCGGTGATGCACGAGACCAGGACCCGGTCACCGACCTTGACGTTCTTGACGCCGGCGCCCACCTGCTCGACGGTGCCGACCGCCTCATGCCCGAGGATGCGCCCGTCGGTCACCGCCGGGACGTCGCCTTTCAGGATGTGCAGGTCCGTCCCGCAGATGGTGACGGCTTCGACTCGGACGATGGCATCGGTGTCCTCCTGAAGGCTGGGCTTGGCCACCTCTTCCCAGGCCTTGTTTCCCGGGCCGTGGTACACGAGTGCGCGCATTGTGGGGCCTCCTGACGGGGCGAATTGGATATGTCGGTGTGACCCTGCGCGGATCCCGACGGCTTGCCCAGGGCCATAGGTCCCTTCTGGCGACGAGTCAGGTCAGCTGGGGGACGACCGGGCCTGAGGGCCGGCGTGCTGTCTGGCACAGCTCCCGGGACGGGCAGCCCGGGCAGGTCAGGGGATCGACCCGCCGGCTCCACTCGAACTCTGCGTGCCAGCAGCTCCCGCAGTCCCGGCACAGGAGGTTCTTCGTCCCTTCGCCGTCGACGACCGGTTGCAAGCGACCGTTCCCACATTCCGGGCACGGGCCGATCAGATTGGCGAGCCGAGCATGGTCGTCGGTCATGCCCGCATCCTCTTCCCGAATGTCCTCCCCCCGGTAGGGGCGGACGTCGGTGCCGGGGAAGGACTTTCGGCCCTAGGCGGCTGAAACGACCGATGGCGGGGGACCTCCGTCCACCGGTGACAGGACTTTCGGCTCTGCCGCAGGCGGAGGGCGGCGGCTCACACTTGACCCAGAAACCCCGGGGCCCGCAGCGGGCACCCGCCACGACAAGGAGCCACCCGATGAAGCGCAGGACCCTCGACCTACTGTTCAGTATCGGCGGCGTCGGCCTCGCCGGCCTGCTGTTGATTATCGGCATCGTGATGTCGAGCAACGCCGACTTCTCCGAGAAGTACGTGACCGACCAGCTCGCGGAGCAGAAGATCACCTTCAAGGCGGCCGACAAGCTGA
>Ga0247713_1001326_pt1 | contig 12364 bp, 10 predicted proteins | sample 21E_NmetaG_FD_189936 | JGI IMG/M metagenome (GOLD analysis project Ga0247713, IMG submission 189936) | Soil microbial communities from hillslope of Landscape Evolution Observatory, University of Arizona, Oracle, AZ, United States - 2-1-E_N | ecosystem: Engineered > Artificial ecosystem >... | reverse complement strand
GGCCTCGGGGCGCGGTCGCGCGGCGCTCGGTCTGCAAGGTGACGGTGGCCGGGGCCAATGCCTCGATCTCACGGACCACCCCGTCGCCGCCGCCGTGGCGCCCCGCCCCGCCCGAACCACGCCGGAGCTCGGCCCGCCACACGCGCAGCGGGTACGCCAGCTCCATCGCCTCGGCCGGCGTGTTGCGGGTGTTCGTCATGCCGGTGTGCACGCCCGAAATGCCGTCGCGGAAGGGCGTGGCACCTTCCCCGCCGGCGATCGTCTCGTAGTAGCTGAACGGCGCCCCGCCGGCGCCGCTGTGGCCGATGAGCAGGTTGTTCATCGTGCCCTGGCTGGCGGCGGGCACCCGGTCGGGCAGGGCCTGCGCGAACGCGCCGAGCAGCACGTCGACGATCCGCTGGCTGGTCTCGACGTTGCCGGCGGCCACCGGCGCCGGCGGCTGCGCATGGACCAGCGTCCCCGCCGGCGCGCGCACCGAGCACGCCCAGTAGGCGCCGGCGTTGGGCGGCGCCGCCGGGTCGGTCAACATCCGGAACACGAACCACGTGCTGGACGTGGTCACGGCGAGCACCGCGTTGACGTTCAGCGGCACCTGCGGGTCGGTGCCGGCGAAGTCCACCGCCACCTCGTCGCCGTCGATCGCCACCTCGCAGCGGATCGTCGCCGGGTGGTCGAGCTCGAGGTGGTCGGCGAACGTCCACCGACCGTCAGGCATGCCCGCCACGGCCGCCCGCACGCGCCGGTCGGAGTAGTCGCACACCTCGGCCATCGCCCGGTGCAGACGCTGGGGCCGCTCGCAGCAGCGAGGTCCCGCAAGCGCGCGGCGCCCACATGGTTCGCGGCGAGCTGCGCGCGCAGGTCACCGCGACGCTCCTGCGGGGTTCGCGAGTTGGCGGCGACGATCTCGAGCACGTCGGTGCGCAGCCCCTGGGCGTCACCGACCAGCGTCGGCGGGATCCGCAGCCCCTCGGCGGCGATGTCGGTGGCCGAGGCCGGCATCGAGCCAGGCGCCGCCCCGCCGACGTCGGCGTGGTGGGCGCGGTTGGCGACGTAGCCCAGCAGCCGGCCGGCGTCGTCGCCGACGGCGGTGACCAGGGTGAGGTCGGGCAGGTGGGTGCCGCCCGCGTACGGGTCGTTGAGCAGGACCTGCATGCCGGGATCCAGCGCGCCGCCGAACGCCTCGACGGCCGCGGCGACGCTGGCGGGCATCGACCCCAGGTGCACCGGGATGTGCTCGGCCTGCGCGACCATCGCGCCTGCCGGGTCGAACACGGCCGCCGAGCAGTCCACCCGCTCCTTGATGTTGGGCGAGTACGCCGAGCGCTGCAGCGCCACCCCCATCTGCTCGGCGATGGCGGCCAGCGCGTGGCGGGCGACCTCCAGCTCCACCGGCGTCACCAGCGCACCACCAGCGCCCCGCGGTCGTCGACGACCGCCCGATCGCCGGCCAGCAGCAAGGTGGTGCTGTCGGGCTGGGTGATCAGCGCCGGCCCCTCGATGGTGGCGCCGACGTCCAGGCCGGGCCGGGCGAGCAGCGGCACCCGACCGCGCCGCCCGTCGAGCAGGACCTCGACCTCGCGCGGGCCGGCGGCCCGACCGAGGTCCCACGCCGGCGGGGGAGCGGGCAGGACCGGTGTCGCCCGCGCCGCCGCGCGGAGCGTGACGACCTCGACGGTCTCGCCGGGCAGGTCGTAGCCGTAGGTCCTGCGGTGCGCCGCGTCGAATGCGCCGGCCAGGTCCCCGTCATCGGGGCGGGCGATGCGCAGCTCGTGGGACTGGCCGCGATACCGGCAGTCGGCCCACTGCGTCACCTCGCCCCCGGCGATCCTCGCCGTCGCGGCACGCGACAGCTCCGCCCAGTCGTCCTCGAGCCCGGGGGCCTCGTCGTCGCGCTCCCAGGCGGCCATCACCGTCCTGGAGGTCTCATGAGTGGGCGGCGCCAGCAGCAGCCCCAGCGCGCTGAGCACTCCCGGCGCCGGGGGGATGATGGCGGCCGCGCAGCCCAGCTCGCGGCCGAGCGCCGAGGCGTGCAGGGGGCCGGCGCCCCCGTACGCGACCAGCGCCAGCTCCGCGGGGTCGACGCCCTGCTCGGTGCTGACGCGCTGCAGCGCCCGCAGCATCGCTGCCCGCACGACCGTCACGACCCCCTCGGCTGCCTCGTCCGCAGACCCAAACCCCGGAAGCGTGCCGAGCGCGCGGCGGGCCGCGTCAGCGTCCAGGCGCAGGCCGCTGTTGCCCAGTGGCTGGGCGTCGAGCAGGTGGCCGGCGACGGCATGGGCGTCGCTGACCGTCGGGTCGGTGCCGCCCCGGCCGTAGCAGGCGGGGCCCGGGTCGGCGCCGGCTGACCGCGGACCGACCCGCAACGCCCCGCCCGGGTCGATCCAGGCGATCGAGCCGCCACCGGCCCCGACGGTGTGCACCGCCACCGAGGGTGTGCCGAACGGCAGACCGCCGATGGTGCCGTGGGTGGCGACATCGGGACGCCCATCGCGGATCAGGCACACGTCGGTCGACGTGCCGCCCATGTCGAACGCGAGCGCGTGGTCGAAGCCGGCGTCTGCGGCCACCGCGGCGGCCGCGATGACACCGGCGGCGGGTCCTGACAGCAAGGTGTGCACCGGCTGCGCGGCGGCGGTGGCGAGGTCGGTGATGCCGCCCCCCGAGGTCATCACCGACACGTCGACGTCGGCGAGGCGGTCGTCGAGCGTGCGCAAATACCGGCGCATGACCGGCGCGACCGCGGCGTCCAGGGCGCACGTCGAAGCACGCTCGTACTCGCGGAACTCCGGCAGCAGGTCGCTGGACCGGGTCACCGGCACCCCCAGGGCCGCGACCAGCGCCTGGCACAGGCGTCGTTCGTGCTCGTCGTTGGCGTAGCTGAACAGCAGCGACACCGCGATGGACTCCGGTGCCAGCGCGGCAGTGGCCTCGACGACTCGCTGCATCTCGGCATCGGTGAGGGGCACGATCACCGTCCCGTCGGCCGCGATGCGCTCGTCGACGGTGATGACACGCTCGGAGGGGATGACGGGGGGCGGCTTCGTGACCGTCAGGTCGTACAGCGAGGGGCGGTTCTGCCGGCCGATCTCGAGCACGTCGCGAAAGCCTCGTGTGGTGACCAGCACGGCGTTGGCGACGCGACGTTCCAGCACGGCGTTGGTCGCGGTAGTGGTCCCGTGCGCGACCGCTGCGAGGCGCTCGGCGCCGGCGACCCGCAGGCCGTCGGTCAATCCCACGCTCTGATCCTCGGCGGTCGTGGGGACCTTCACGGCGACGGGGTGGCCGTCGCCGTCGATGAGCACCACGTCGGTGAAGGTGCCGCCGACGTCGACGCCGGCGACCGCCGGTGAAGGTGCCTGGCCGTTGCCCATGGGGGCCGCGAGTCTAGGTTCGTTTCTCGCCGAGGGCAGGCGGGGTACGGTGGCGGCGACGCCTGCAAGGACGACGCCGTGCCCTTCGATGTGAGTTGGAGCGCCGCCGCGCTCATCGTGGGTTTTCCCCTCGGATTACTGCTGCTGGTCCTCTTCCTGGGTCGGGTCGAGGACTGGATGCTGATGCCCGACGAGCGGGCGGCGGCCGTCAGCCAGCTGCTCGAGCAGGTCGACGAGGCCGACGAGCTGGAAAAGGCCGTCGCGCTGATGATGGCCGAGGTGGCCGACAAGCCCGGCACCCGGCGGCCGGACCCCGCGTTGCGGCAACGGGCGCTGCGCTTGGCGCGGCGCCGGCGCGCCTGAGCCGTAGAATTCTGGGCAAGCCCGTCTCCCCCCGGCCCGGAGTCCGTCGTGTTCGTGCTTGCTGAGCTGCGCTGGCCCATCCTGGAGCGCATCCCGCTGTTCGGGGATTTCGCCGTGTCCCCCCACGGGATCATGATCGCGGTCGGCTTCCTGGCCGGTGCGCAGGTGATGCTCAAGCGTGCCGAGAAGCGCGGGATCGCCCGCCGGCCGGTGGGCAACATCGAGGCCCACATCCAGACGATCCTGACCTGGGCGGCGATCGGCGCGATCGTCGGCTCGCGGTTCTTCTACATCGTCACCCGCCCCGAGCTGTTCCCGAACCCCCTCGAGTGGTTCATGGTCTGGCAGGGCGGCCTGAGCCTGCTGGGCGGCATCGCCGGGGCGATCATCTTCGCCATCCCGCACATCGTCCGGCACCGGCTGTCGGTGCCGCTGCTGATGGACTCGGCCGCGCCCGGCTTGGCCCTGGGCATCTTCGTGGGGCGCACCGGCGACCTGATCATCGGTGAGCACCTGGGCGACGAGACCAACTTCATCCTCGGCTGGCGGTGCACCGGCGCCTTCCGTGACCCCAACGCGCCGTACCCCTTCCCCGGCGTGAGCCCCGAGACGTACCAGGGGTGTTTCGACGCCGCCTTGCACCAGACCGCCCTGTACGACTTCCTGGCCGGCGGGATCATCTTCGCGATCCTGCTGGTCCTCGAGCGTCGCCGGCGGTTCGACGGCTTCTTCATCATGTCCTTCGCGGTGCTGTACGGGGCGGGGCGGTTCATCACCGACTTCGCGCGTGCCGGTGACATCGACCTGGTCGGCCCGCTGACCGGCAGCCAGCTGACCGGTCTGGGAGCCATCGTGACGGTGCTGGTGTGGTTCTTGGTCCGGCGCCCCGACCGGCGCGAGCCCTACGCGTGGGATCCCCCGCACTTCCCCAACGCCCCGACGGCGCAGTCCGACGACGAACCGGAGGAACCTGCCGAACCGGCCGAGTCTGAGCCGGCCGGCGGGGGGTATCCTTCGGGCGATGGATGACGCGGACGGCCACCGGTACTTCGAGGGGCTGGCCGTAGCGCACGTGCTCGGCGGGTTGGACGACTCAGAGGGACAGGTCTTCCGGTCGCACCTGCTGGAGTGCCGCTCGTGCCGCGCGCGCGTCGGCGAGCTGCGCGCCATCGCCCACGACCTCGCCGACGTCGAGCGTGACGAGCGCCGCGTCAGGGCCGCCCAGGCCATCGACACGAAGAAGCGCGAGGACAACGAGGACGGCGAGGAGACGCCCGAGCAGGAGCCGTCGTCTCGCGCGTCGCGCATCGCGGTCATCGTCGGGCTGGTGCTGATCATCGGCCTGTCGCTGTGGAACTTCACGTTGCGGGGGGCGCTGACCGTCCAGGAGAACGCCAACCGCCTGCTGGTCCAAGCCGGGACGATCCTGCAGACCGGTGAGGAGTGGGACCTGGTTCGCGAGTCGGCCGGCATCGACGGCTCCGTGGTGGCCAAGGACGACCAGTTCGTCATCGCCGTCGACGGGCTGACCGCCGGACAGATGTACGGGTTGTACGTCCAGGACGCGGCCGGGGTCGTCGCGGCCCGCTACGAGGTCCCCGTCGAAGAGGGTGGCCGGCTGTACCGGCTGCTCAAGCTCCCTGCCGATGCGGGGCGCATCACGCTGACGGACCCCGCGGACATGGAGGGGTCGGTCGGCATGCCGGGCGAGAACCCCGACGGCGACCGCGTGTTCGAGGCCCGACGCCCGTAGTGGCGCTTGGCGGGTGTTCCTGCCAGCGGCTATCCTCGCGCTTCGGCATATCGCCGGTTGACGGGCTCGTAGCTCAGTGGGAGAGCGCTCGCCTCACACGCGAGAGGTCAGTGGTTCAAAACCACTCGGGCCCACTTCCTTACTTTGCGGCCGCGTCCGCGGCGCGCCGGCGAAGGTCGGCGACCCCCTCGGCGAACGACGGGTACTTCCACAGCGCACTGCCGGAGATGAACACGTCCGCCCCGGCGCGCGCCGCCCCGCCGATGGTGTCCGGCCCGATGCCGCCGTCGACCTCGAGCTCGATGTCAAAGCGTGAGGCGTCGATCATCTGACGGATCTCGGCGATCTTGGGCTCCATCGTGGCGAGGTAGGGCTGCCCCCCAAAGCCTGGATTGACCGTCATCACCAGCACCATGTCGACCATGTCGAGCAGGTGGGCGACCGCGCTGGCCGGCGTGCCGGGGTTCAGCGCGACGCCCGACCGCGCACCGAGCTCGCGGATGCGCGCGCAGGTGCGGTGCGCGTGGGTCAGTGTCTCGATGTGCACGATCACCAGGTCGCAACCGACCTCGACGTAGCGGGGGAGCAGGTCGTCGGGCCGCTGCACCATGAGGTGTGCTTCGAAGCCGATGTCGCACGCCTTGCGGCAAGCCGCGATGACGTCCGGTCCAAAGGTGAGGTTCGGCACGAAGTGCCCGTCCATGACGTCCCACTGAATCCGGTCAGCGCCGGCGTCTTCCAGGGCCTTGCAGTCCTCACCCAGACGGGTGAAGTCGGCGGGCAGCACGGAGGGGACGATCTTTGGTGCAGTCATAGGCCGCACCGTAGCAATCACTCGGTGACAAGCCGATCGTCCGTGACGCGTTCGGCCACGTAGCGCCCGTCGGGCTCGAAGCGGAAGTGGCGGAAGTCCTTGCGGTGCTCCAGATGCAGATCGGCCGGGCCGCCACGGTTCTTCTCGATCGAGAACACCACGTAGTCACGTGCCGCCTCGGCGACTCGACCGTCGTACGCCAGGTGCGCCTTGGACACCGCATCCATCTTGTCGTTGAGCATGACGACGACGTCGCTTTCGTAGCCCAATGCGCCGGCGCCACGGAGATGGCGCAACCGAATGCGGCCCTGCTGGTGGAGGGTGATGTCGGCGGCGACGACGGCGAGCACCGCCGCGTCGTGCGTCAATGCCATCTCCTTCAGGCCTTCGGTGGCCGCCGTGATCCGGTCCCCCTCGCTGACGAAGTCGTGGCCGGGACGGATCTTCTGCAGGTAGTCCACGACCACCGCCGTGTTGCCCTCACCCAGGGACAGCACCATGGCTTCGATGTCATCGAGGGTCGTGCGAGATGCGCTGGCGCGAACGAGGCGCAAACGCGAGGCGTAGCCGGCTAGGCGCTCCTGCGCCGCGGAGATGACCTCCGGGTCCCCAACGACGTCACGCAGGTTGTGGTGGCCATTGGCCGCCGCGAGGACGGCACGGTGGAGTCGGTCGGACGGAATGGCGGCACCCGGACGTTCGGGCAGCGAACCAATCTCAAGGAGCAGCAACCGGGCGAGGAGATCGGACTCGTCGTGCTCGTAGCACACGTACACGACAGTGGCGCCGTGCTGCGCCATGCTGCGCGCCCACTGCAGCGCCGCGATCGTCTTGCCGACGGCCGGTGCTCCACCGAGCAGGGTCAGGTCATGTGCCCTGAGCCCCCCGTTGAGCACGCTGTCAAGCGGCTCGAAGCCGGTGGGGAACGGCATGAGCGGCCGCACCCGCCGTCCCCCCGTCCCGTCATGCAGCTTCTGCAGCATGTCCGCGACGGTCACTGTGGTCTGTGTCGACATGGTTCGTGCCCCCCTGGGCCCGCTGGTCAGCCGTTGATGGTGCCGGTCAGGAACCGAGCCATCCGCAGTCCGGCTGGGCCCAGGATGACGATGAACAGTGTTGGGAGGATGCACAGCACCAGCGGGAAGACCACCTTCACGGGGATCTTCATGGCGTGCTCCTCGGCACGCTGACGGCGCTTGACCCGCAGTTCCGCCGCCTGGACCCGGAGCACGTCGGCGATCGGCATGCCATAGCCCTCGGCTTGCTGGAGTGCCAGCACGAAGCGACGCAACTCCGGAACGTTCGTGCGGTCGCTGAGGTGGCGCAGCGCCTGGTTCCTGGTGGCTCCGACCTGCATCTCCTGGAGGGTTCGCACGAGCTCGTCGGCCAGTGGCCCCCGGCCCGTCCGTCCCGCCCGAGCCATCGCTGCTTCGAACCCGAGGCCGGCCTCCACGCAGATCAGCAGCTGATCCAGCGTGTCGGGCAGCTTCAGCTGCATGTCGAACTGGCGGCGCTTACCGCGAAGGCTCAGCAGGATGTCGGGAAGGAAGTAGCCGCCGACGATGAAGACCACGGCGAAGAAGATCGATGAACGGCCCGGCTGCGACATGACGCGGGCGATGCCGACGAGCAGACCCAGCGCGGCGAGCATCAGCTTTGCAGCGATCACGCGCTCCAGCGGCCAGGCTGACGGTCGCCCTGCCCACACGATGCGCTGCTCGAGGCTGCGGACGACTCCCGCCGGCGTGAGCCGGTGGGCCAGTCGCCAAAAGCCTTCGGCCAGGGGGCGCAGTGAGCGCTCGGTGGCCGAACGGCTCAGCACGAGCTCGCGAAGGTCGCCGCTGGTCGTCAGCCCCTGAGCCAGGTTCCGTCGGGCCGAGTGGTCGGCGGAACGCGCACTGGACACCGACCACCACAGCAGTGGTATCGATGCCGCGACTGCGGCACACGCGAGGAGAACGGGCAGTGGCATCGCGCGCTCCTAGAAGACCAGGCGGACAAGCCGCCGAACCCAGATCGTGCCGACCGTCATCAAGATCCCGGAGGTGATCACCATCGCCCAGCCGACCGGGTGGCGGAACAGCTCCTGGAGGTAGCCGGGCTGCAACACGCTGATCGCCGCCGCCATGAAGAACGGCAGTCCCAGCAGGATGACCGCGGACAGCCGGCCCTCCGCGCTCAGGGCCTTGACCTGGCGGCGGATCTGATCGCGCTCGCGGATCGTTCCTGCAACGGCGTCGAGCACCTCCGCGAGGTCACCGCCCACTTCGCGGTGGATCTCCATTGCCTGCACGACCCACGTGAAGTCCTCCGTGCCGAGACGGTCCGCCATGGCTTGCAGCGAGTCACTGAAGTCACGACCCAGCCGGGTCTCGACGACCAACCTGCGGAACTCCTCGCCCGTCGGCTCGTCAGCCTCCCTGGAGACTGCATCGACCGCTTGCATCAAGCCGTAACCCGCGCGAAGGCTGCCCGCCAGCAGCTGCAGCGTGTCGCCGAGCTGCTCACTGAACGCCGCTCGGCGCCGGGCGATCCTGATGTTGATGTAGGTGCGGACGGCAAAACCCGCCCCCACCGCAGCGATCAGTGCAACCCAGGGTCCCGCGAACAACAGCAGGGTCGCGAAGGTCAAGATCATCGCGCATCCGGAGAGCACCACGTACTCGGCCGGGCGCAGGTTCACGCCTGCCTGCTCGAGCCGGTTGTTCAGTGAGCGTGTCTTGCCCCGCCGTTCCAGCAGCTGGTCGGCCGAGCGGACGAGATACGCCGTCACGGTGGCGATCGTGGGCATCTTCTCGCCGGCGGTGGCCGCCGGACGATCCTCGACCAGCGCTCGCCGGCGCCGACGAGGTGCCAGCACGGTGAGCAACAGAACTGCCAGCCCCGCGAACACCACTGCGGCGCCGACGGCCGGAACCCATGGTTCGGCGATCCATCCCAGTCGCAGGACCTCTCCCGGCCGGACCGAGGGTGGTGCTGGCTTGGCCGGGGGTGGCGGCGGAAACTGCACCAGCTTCGTCGCTTCGGCGCGCACACCCTCGGAGTCGATGGCGGTCAGCAGCTCCGTGGGGCCATATGCCTCGGAGCGGAAGCGCAGCACGTACCGGTTGACCAGCTCGGCGGCAACACTGTCGTACAAGGCTGCGAGCTGCGCTGGGTCCGTGGTACGGACCACGGTGCCGTTGCCTGCCTTGGCCAGGGCGACCAGCGCGTCGCTGTCGCTCTCCGGACTCTTCAGCTCCACGACATGAGTCGACGCCCGGCTTGCCCCGACGCTGGCCGCTGCCTCGTTGAGCGTGGCGCGGCTGACGGTGTCACCGCCGTCGGACAAGAGCACCAGGGCGCGGCGCAGCGAGCGTCCCTTCGGGAACTGCCGCCCAGCTGTGAGGACTGCGTCGTACAGCGCTGTTTCGCCGCGAGCTTCCAGCGACTGCACTGCACTGGCCGCTCGAGCATGGTCCGTGGTGAACCCGGCCTCGACCGACGGGGTGGTCCCGAAGCCCACGACGGAGATCCGCACGCCGGCCGGCATCTGGTCGATGAAGTCCGCCGCAGCCGACTTCGCTGCCTCCATCGGTGCGCCCGACATCGAACCCGACGTGTCGACGAGCAGCAGGACCGCCAGGTTGTCCGACGGCAGTGCCGCGACGCGTGCGGCGACTGCTCGACCGTTCTCGCTGATCGTGAATGACTCCGGACCAAGCCTCTTGCCGGCCAGTGACTCAGGCGCAGTGACCGTGAGCTCGACCCGCGGGTGTTTCCCAGCGTCGACCGTGTCGATGCGCAGCGAGTCTGCCGCCACCGCGTGAGCGGCCGCCGCTGCGACGACCAGGGCCGCAGTGGCCAGGCAGGACGCAGTACGGCGCAACGTCATCGTGGCCGTCGCTTGGGGCGTGTGAGGTGCTCGTCCACCAGAAGGTCTCGTGAACCGAACATCTCGTCATTCAGCTGGACGCCGATGTCCGCGAGCTTCTCGGCAAACGCCGGTCGGATCCCTGTGGGCCTCTGCGTGCCCAGGAACCGGTTGTCGGATCCAATCCCGGCCGAGTAATCGAATGTGAAGATGTCCTGGAGGGTGACGATCTCACCTTCCATGCCGTGGACCTCGGACACCTGCGTGATGCGGCGGCTACCGTCCTTCATGCGCGACAGGTGAACAACCAGGTCCAGCGCCGAGGAGATCTGCTCGCGGATCGCGCGGACCGGCAGTTCGATGCCGGCCATCAGCACCATGGTCTCCAAGCGTGCGAGGCCGTCCCGAGGGGTGTTGGCGTGCAGGGTTGACAGCGATCCCTCGTGCCCGGTGTTCATCGCCTGCAACATGTCGAGGGCCTCTGCCCCACGAACCTCGCCGACGATGATCCGGTCCGGCCTCATCCGCAACGCATTGCGGACCAGATCGCGAATGGTCACCTCGCCGCGACCTTCGATGTTGGGCGGTCGGCTCTCGAGGGTGACCACGTGATCCTGATGCATCTGCAGCTCGACGGCGTCTTCGATCGTCACGGTGCGCTCGTCGCCCGGGATGAACGAGGACAAGACGTTCAGCAGGGTCGTCTTACCGGTTCCGGTACCGCCGGTCACCAGGATGTTGAGCTTGCCCTCGACGCACCGGGACAGGAACTCCGCCAGGTCATGGGTCAGCGTGCCGAACCCGACCAGGTCGTCGACCCCGAACGGGTCGTGTGCGAACTTGCGGATCGTCAGCGCCGGGCCCCTGACCGACAGCGGCGGGATGATCGCGTTCACGCGCGAACCGTCGGGGAGGCGCGCGTCGACCATAGGCGAGGACTCATCGATGCGACGACCCACCTGGCCGACGATCCGTTCGATGACCCGACGCAGGTGGTCGTCCGAGACGAAACGAGCCGGCGTCATGTGCAGCTTGCCGGCGCGCTCGATGTAGATGGAGTCCGTGCCGTTGACCATGACCTCCGTGACGGAGGTGTCTTCGAGAAACTGCTGGATGGGCCCGTAGCCCAGCACGTCGTGGCTGACTTCGACGACTAGGCGGCGGCGCTCTCCCGGCGTGAGAGGGGCGCGCTCGGACTCGACGACCTGCCCCAGCTCTTGCTGCACGAACGACTGCAGCTGCTCCTCGGTCATCGACGAGTCGTACATCCGTGCACCCAGGCGGGCGAAGAGCGCCTGCTGCGTGCGCTCCTTCAAATACCCCAGTGGATCCTCGTTGCGCGGCTTCTCGGCGGTAGCCGACCGACCGGCTGCCGGCTGGCTGCCGTTCGTCGTCTCCTGCTGTTGGAGCCGTTCGGACAGGCGCATGGTCAGGCCCTCCGCCCCGCGAACCAGCGGGACCTGGTAGACGGCGCCGCGACGAAGTTGCCGGCGAACGCCTGGATCTGGCGGGAGACGGGCGAACGTGGATCGGTCAGCACGACTGGATCACCCTGGTTCATCGACAGGGGGACGGAGCGGGAACTGGGGATCGCGATCTCGACCGGCAGCCCCACCGCGGCCTCGACGTCCTGGGGGTCGAGTCCCACCTTGCTCTCGGCGCGGTTCAACACGAAGTGGCGTTGCTGCGTGGTCATGCCGATCTGGTCCAACGCGGCCACGACCTTGCGAAGGCTTCGGACACTGGAGACGTCCATCGTGCAGATGAACAGGATGTCGGTGCTGATCTCGAGCACTGACAGCGTGTGATCGGTCAGGCCGGCAGAGGTGTCCACCACCACGAACTCGAACTCCTGGGACAGCAGCCGTACGACCTCGGCGCTCTGCGGTGCCGTGATCTGCTCGCCCTCGACCGGCGACTCGGGCGCGGCGAGCACGTATAGGCCGCTGCTGTGGGCGGTGAGCATCGCTTTGAGCCCCAGGGTGTCCAGGGACTCGATTCCCCCCACGGCGTCGCGCATGTTGTTGTCCGTCGAGATGCGCAAGGCGCTCCCGACATCGCCAAACTGCAGGTCGAGATCCGCAACGACCACATTGCCGGGCGAGGCCATCGCCAGACTCGTGCCCAGGTTCGTCACCAGCGTGGTCTTCCCAGATCCACCCTTGGGGGAGATGACCGTCAGGATGCGGTGCGATCGGTCGCCGAGACGA
>Ga0247713_1001325_pt1 | contig 12396 bp, 12 predicted proteins | sample 21E_NmetaG_FD_189936 | JGI IMG/M metagenome (GOLD analysis project Ga0247713, IMG submission 189936) | Soil microbial communities from hillslope of Landscape Evolution Observatory, University of Arizona, Oracle, AZ, United States - 2-1-E_N | ecosystem: Engineered > Artificial ecosystem >... | reverse complement strand
CGCGCGTTCGTGCCGACGTCGTTCAGACCGCCGCCGACGAGGTAGGTCGGGTCGAGTCCGGATGCCGTGAGAGCCGCCACGATCATGGAAGTCGTCGTCGTCTTTCCGTGTGTTCCCGCGACCACGACGGCTCTGGACGAACTCAAGATCTGCGCCAACGCCTCTCCCCGAGCCAGCACCTGAAGGCCGAGCGCACGAGCGCGCTCGAGCTCGGGGTTCGTGTCGGGGATCGCCGATGACACCACCACGACGCCGGCTCCGTCGACCGCCGCGGCCTCGTGCCCGATCCGCACCTCCGCTCCGATCGCCTCCAGCAGGACGGCGGCGCGGGAGCGCTTCATGTCGCTGCCGCTCACCGGCACGCCACGCTCGATCACGACCTTCGCGATCGCGGACATGCCGGCGCCGCCTATGCCGATGAAATGGACGCGCCGGCCGCCGAAGAGCGTCATGCCGCGACCTCGCGAACGAGTGCGGCGAGACGCTCGGCTGCATCCGGGATGGCGCGCGCGGCGGCCGCGTCCTTCATCCGTCGGAGGGCGTCCGCGTCCTCCAGCAGCCGCAGCGCCAGCTCCGAGACGCGCTCCGGCGTCGTGGCGGCGTCGTCGAGCACGATCGCGGCGCCCGCCGCCTCGAGCACGCGGCCGTGACGTTCCTGCTGCCGGTCGCGGTGATGCGGATACGGAACGACGATCGCCGGCACTCCGGCGACGGCGAGTTCCGCGACGGTCGTCGCGCCACCGCGACAGAGCGCCAGATCGGCAACCGCGTAGGCCGCGGCCATCCGCTCCACGTAATCCACGACGCGGTAGGGAAGCCCGGATCTGCCGGCGGCCACCTTGCTCCGAACGGCCTCGGCGTGGTCCCGACCGGTGATGTGCAGCACCTGCAGGTCGTTGCGCTCACCCCACAGGGTCGCGAGACCGGCGGCCGCGTCGTTGATACGGCGCGCGCCCTGGCTTCCACCGAACACCAGAAGGGTCTTCCGCCCCTCGTCGAGGTCGAACGACCGGTAGGCGGCGGAGCGCTCCGCCTCGAGATCCGCGCCCGCGACCTCCGGCGCGACGGGGTTGCCGGTGAGGACACCCCGCCCGCGGGTCTCGGCGAGAGTCTCTTCGAAAGACACGCCGACCCGACGTGCGAATCGGAGCGAGACGCGGTTGGCGAGCCCCAGGACGATGTTCTGTTCGTGGAGCGCTACGGGGATGCTCAGCATCCTCGCGGCGAGGCAGGCGGGAAGGCTGACGTATCCGCCCACCCCCACGACGACATCCGGGCGGCGGGCCGCGAGAAGGCGACGAGCGGCGTACACGGCCCTCAACGCGCGCACCCCCGTCGGCACGATGGACAGCGGCCGCGACCGGTCGAACCCACCGACCTCGATGGTTTCCAGAGCCAAGCCCGCCTGCGGCACGAGCCGCGCCTCCGCGCCGCGTCGCGTTCCGACGAAGGAGACCTCTTCACCCCGAAGAGCGGCGGCGAGCGCGACCGCAGGCACGACGTGGCCCGCGGTGCCGCCGCCGGCGATCACCACTCTCACGCGCCGCGTCGGCTCGAGCCACGCTCGCGGCGTGCCCTCTCGCCGTGGTAGGCGATGTTGACGAGGATCCCCATCGCGGCGAGCGAGATCACCAGAGACGAGCCGCCGAATGAGACGAGCGGCAACGGCACCCCCGTGACCGGCATGGACGCGGTCACCGCACCCATGTTCACCAGTGCCTGGAGCGAGACCCACAGCGTGATGCCCGTCGCGACGAGCATCCCGAACCGATCCGGCGCACGACGTGCGACACGGACCCCCATGTAGGCGAGGAACGCGAACATGCCGATGACGACGAGGCTCCCGACGAGGCCTGTCTCCTCCGCGAAGATCGCGAAGATGAAGTCGGTGTGCGCGTTGGGGATGTAGAGCCACTTCTGCCGGCTCGCGCCGAGGCCGACTCCGAACCACCCACCCGACCCGACCGCGATCAGCGATTGGATCGTGTGGTAGCCCGTGTTGAAGGGATCCTCCCAGGGATTCAGGAAGGCCAGGACGCGCGCGCGCCGGTACGGCTCGATCAAGGCTGCGACGGCGGCCGCCGCACCCCCCGCGGCGATCGTCGGGACGAGGAAGCGTCCCGGCACGGCGGCCGCGAACAGGATGCCGAACCCGATCCCGCCGAGCAGGAGGGTGGTCCCGAGGTCGGGCTGGAGCATTATCAAGAGAGCGAGGAGGCCGATGGCCGGAAGCGCGGGGAACATCGCGTAGGAGAAGTCACCGTAGCCTCGCTCCTTCTTACGCGCATACGCGTCGGCGAGGAACAGCACGAGCGCGAGCTTCGCCACCTCCGAAGGCTGGAACTGGAGCGGACCCGCGCCGAGCCACCGCGCGCTGCCCCCGGCGGCGATGCCGACACCCGGCACGAGCACGACGAGGAGCAGGAGCAGGACGATGCCGAGCAGCGGCCCGCTCGCCCGGCGCCAGCGGCGATAGTCGATGCGCGCGCAGACAGCGAACGCGGCGAGCCCCGCCGCGGCCCACACGAGCTGCCGCGTGAAGAATCGGAACGACGACCCGTACTGCGCGAACGCGGCGACGTTCGACGCCGACAGGATCATGATCAGACCAAGGAGCACGAGGGCGCCGACCGTCATCCCGATCAGAACGGAAGGGTGGCCGCCGGTCAGGCGGTCTTCCGTCGCGCCGGCGCGCCGCGACGCGCGCACCGCGCCGCTATGACTCGCCACCCGCGCTCCTCTCCTGCCGGTCGACCAACGTCTTGACGGCGCGCACGAACGCCTCGCCGCGCGCCGCATAGTCCGTGTACATGTCGAGGCTTGCACATCCGGGTGCGAGAAGGACGGATCCTCCCCGCCTGGATCGCGCGGCCGCCCGCCTGACGGCGTCTTCCATGTCACTCGCGTGCTCGACCGGGGCCGCGCCCTCGAAGGCGCGGGCGATCTCGTCCGCCGCCTCGCCGAGCGCGACGACCGCGCTCACCGGCGGAACCATCGTCCGCATCACCGAGAGATCGATGCCCTTCGCCCGGCCGCCGGCGATCAGCACCACATCGTGTAAGCCTTGTGCGGCGGCGATCGCAGCGTGGGGATTCGTCGCTTTCGAGTCGTCGATGAAGGTCACGCCGTCGATCTCCGCCACGATCTCGAGGCGGTGACGCAGCGCGCGGAACCCCTTTATCCCTCGCACCACGGGCCTTACGTCGACGCCGTAGGAGAGGGCGGCCGCGGCCGCGGCCAGAGAGTCCTCGAGGCCTGCTACGCCCGGAAGGGCCACATCGCTCGCGGAGAAGATCGACCGGCCCCGCCAGAAGACCTCCCCATCCTGCACGCCGATACCGTCCGGCGGAGCTTCGGCGATAGAGAACGGGACGGTCCTCGCGCGGGTCCTGCTCGCCATGCGCCTCGCCTCGTCATCGAGTGCGTTGAAGACGAATACGTCGTCCGCGCCCTGGTTCTCCGAGATGCGCTCCTTCGCCGCCGCGTAGGACGCGAAGGAGCCGTGCCAGTCGGTGTGATCCTCGGCCACGTTCAGAACGACCGCCACGCGCGGGTGGAAACGCTCGATCGTCGCGAGCTGGAAGGAAGAGACCTCGAGAGCGATCGCCCCACCACGAGGTACGAGACCGACCGCCTCCACCGCCGGCAGTCCGATGTTGCCCGCGGCCACCGAGGGGATCCCGGCCTCTTCGAGCATCGTCGCCAGCAGAGACGTGGTGGTCGTCTTCCCGTTCGTTCCCGTGATGGCGAGGAAGTCGCATCGTGCGAGCCGGAAGGCCAGCTCGACCTCACCGATCGTCTCGATGCGCGCGCTGCGGAGCGCTTCCACGATCTGCGAAGTCGGAGGTATGCCGGGGCTCACGATCGCGAGGTCCGCGTCGATCGCGTCGAGGTCGTGGCCGCCGACCTCGACCTCCACGCCGGCATCGCGCAGCTCGCGCGCCCGCCGGTCGACATCGGCTCCCGACGACGCCTCCGTCACCCTCACCTTCGCATCGAGGCGGTGCAGGACGCGCGCTGCGGCCGCGCCGCTGGCGCCCAACCCGACGACGAGCACGCGCATACCGGCGAACCCGCTCACGGGATGCCGCCCTTCCCGATGTAGTCGGCGTAGAACAGCCCGAGGCCGAACGCGGTCGAGAGACCGGAAAGGACCCAGAAGCGCACGATCACGGTGAACTCCGCCCAGCCGGCGAGCTCGAAGTGGTGGTGGATCGGCGCCATGAGGAAGATGCGCTTGCCGGTCTTCTTGAAGACCGCCACCTGCATGATCACCGACAGCGTCTCGACCACGTATAGGCCGCCGAGGAACACGAGCAGAAGCTGCACGTTCAGCAGCACGGCGAACACCGCCATGGCTCCGCCCAGCATCAGCGATCCCGTGTCCCCCATGAAGATCTTCGCCGGCGCGGTGTTCCACCAGAGGAAACCGGCGCACGCGCCGAAGAGCGCGGCCGCCACGATGGCTATCTCGAAAGGATCGGATCCCGTAGCCCCGAGGTCGTAGAAGCCGGGGTGCCGGAACTGCCAGAACGCGATCACGACGAAGGCGCCGAACACCTGGGCGGATGAGCCGACCGCCAGTCCGTCCATGCCGTCGGTGAGGTTCACGCCGTTCGAGGCGGCGGCGATCATCATGAACACCCACGCGAAGAAGAACGGTCCCAGGTCGATCGCGGTCGATCGGAAGAACGAGAGATCCGTGCCGATGCCGACCACCTCTACCGCGATGAACGCGAACGCGAGCCCGATCACGAGCTGACCGATGAACTTGGTCCGGCTCTGGAGGCCGAGGTTGCGCGCTTTCCGGATCTTGATGAAGTCGTCGACGAAGCCGAGCAACCCGAGGGCGACGATCGTGCACAGCGCGAGAACCCCGCTGTCGCGGAAAGGTGTCGCCCCGCGCCCCAGGTGGCCGAGCAGGTAGCCGAACACGGTGCCGGTCAGGATCACGAGGCCGCCCATGGTGGGTGTGCCTTGCTTCTCGTAATGCGCCTTCGGCCCTTCCTCACGGATCATCTGCCCCCACCCGCGGCGGCGGAAGCGCTTGATCGCGAGCGGAGTGAAGACGAGGGTCGTCATCAACCCGACGACGCCGGCGATGAGGAGGTTGATCACGCCCGTTCCCCCCAGCCGGCTTCGACCAACGCCTCGTGCGCGACCTCGCGGTCGTCGAACGGGATCGTGCGGTCGGCGAACTCCTGACCCGTCTCATGGCCCTTGCCGGCGATCACGACCACGTCGCCGGCTGCGGCCGACCGGATCAGATGCGCGATGGCCTCGCGACGGTCCGGGATGACTGCGTCGGCGCCGTCCGGCCGCACCGCGACGACGCCTTCGAGGATCTGATCGATGATCGCCCGCGGCTCCTCCGAGCGCGGATTGTCGGACGTCACGACGACGACGTCGGCGAGGCGCGCCGCCGCCCCTCCCATCAACGGACGCTTGCCGCGGTCGCGGTCTCCGCCCGCCCCGAAGGCGACGAGGACCCGCCCGTCACGCACGGCCGCCAGCGACCGTGCCGCCTTGAGCACGTTGTCGAGCGAATCCGGTGTGTGCGCGTAGTCGACGACCACGCTGAACGGCTGTCCGGCGTCCACCGCCTCGAAGCGGCCGGGAACGGCGCGCAGCTCCTGGATCCCCCTGAGAGCATCGTCCAGCGATATGCCCGCCGCGAGAGCAACCGCCGTCGCTCCGAGGCAGTTGGATACGTTGAAGCCTCCGATCAGCGACGTCCGCACCTCCGCCTTCGCCGGCTCGAGGCCGTCCGCGTCCACCACGATGGTCATGTCTGATCCGTTCGGCCCGAGCCGCACGTTCTCGGCGCGAACACCGGCGTCGGGCGCGACGCCGAACGACACCTTGGGTAGGTCCGCCTCGTCGTACAACCGCCGCCCGTAGGGATCGTCGACGTTGATGGCCGCGCGCGCCGTCCGTCCGGGAAGGAAGAGCGATCGCTTAGCGGCGAAGTAATCCTCCATCGAGGCATGGAAGTCGAGGTGATCCTGAGTGAGGTTCGTGAATCCCGCGGCCGCGAAGTGGACGCCCTCCACCCGGTGCAGGGTCAGCGCGTGGCTGGTGACCTCCATGGCGACCGCGTCGACCCCCGCCGCGCGCATCTCGCCGAACAAGCCGTGGAGGTCGACGGACTCCGGCGTGGTGCGCACGCCCGGCCGGACGCGCCCCGCGATGCGGGTCTCGATCGTCCCGATGAGGCCCGGCGAGCGACCCGATGCGCGCAGGATCGACTCGAGCAGGAAAGCGGTCGTCGTCTTTCCGTTCGTTCCGGTGACGCCGAGTATCAGGAGATCCCCGGCCGGGTTCCCGTGGAACGCCGCCGCGATCCGCGCCATGGCGCGCCGAGCGTCGGTGACGACGATCTCCGTCGGGCCGGCTTCTGTGGGGCGTTCGACGACGAGCGCCGCCGCACCCGCCGCAGCTGCTGCCGGCGCGAACAGGTGCCCGTCCGAGGTCGCGCCGGGGACACAGAAGAAGAGATCTCCCGGGCCCACCCGCCGCGAGTCGAAGGCGACGCCCGATACCTCCGTGTCCGGGCCCTCGATCCGCACGAGCAGATCGCCCGCCGCGGGGGCGAGGGCGCTGACTCTGCGGGTCTTCGTGACGTCCATCGGCGGCAGCCTAGTCGTGGACGACCGGGTCCTGAGCCTGCGCTTCCTCGAGCTCGCGCGCGGCTTTCTGTGCGTTGCCCGAAGGGGGAACGCCCAGGTGACGCAGGGCGAACTCGGCGATCGTTCGGAAGGTAGGAGCTGCGGTCGACCCGCCCCAGATCGGCGTCGGCTCGTCCAGCACCACGAGGACGACGAGCTGCGGATCGTGCGCCGGGACCATGCCGGCGAACGAGGCGATGTGGCTGTCCCCATAGCCTCCGGTCGGGAGCGGCTTCTGCGCCGTGCCCGTCTTGCCGGCGACGACGTAGCCCGGGATCCGCGCCTCTACTCCCGTCCCCTCCTCGACGACACCGACGAGCATCTTCCGCACCCGGCGCGCCGTCCGCGGCGAGACGACGCGTCGTCGCCCGGCGGGCGAGGCCGGGGTCACCTCGCCCTGCGCCGTCACCGACGAGTACAGGATCTTCGGCTCGACCCAGCTTCCGCCGTTGGCGATAGCTGCGTACGCCGCCGCCATCTGCAGCGGAGTCACCGCGATCCCCTGGCCGAGCGGAACGGTGCCGATCGTCGATCCGGACCAGTTCTCCAGATCGAGAACGATGCCCGCAGCTTCACCGGGGAAGTCGAGGCCGCTCTTGCGGCCGAACCCGAAGCGTCTCACCCAGGAGTCGATGCGCTCGGCCCCCAACTCGATCCCGAGCTTGACCGTGCCGACGTTCGACGACTCCGCTATCACGCGGGCAACACTCATCTCTTCGACGGGATGCGCGTGTGAATCGTGGATCACACGATCCGCTACCTGTAGGGCGTCCGGGACGGTCAGCGTGCGCCGCGGGGTCGCGACACCTTCCTCGAGAACCGCGGCAGCGGTGACGATCTTGAAAGCGGACCCCGGCTCGTACAGATCGGTAACGGCGCGGTTCCGTCGCTCGGCGTCCTCGAACCTATTGAAGGTGTTCGGGTCGAAATCCGGGAGGTTCGCCATCGCCAGGATCTCACCGGTCGAAGGATCGAGGACGATGGCTGATCCGGCCTCCGCCGAGTAGCGCGCGACGGCGTCGCGGAGAGCGTGCTCGGTGAAGTACTGGAGGTCCTTGTCGATCGTGAGGTACAGCGACCGGCCGGGCAGCGCACGCCGGTATTCGAAATCGGCCTGCGGGAGCGAATGGCGCCCGGAGGGATCCTGCTCGAGGATCATCCGTCCGGGAGAGCCTTTCAGGATGTCGTCGTACTGAAGCTCGATCCCGCCGAGCGCGTCGCCGTCGACGTTGACGAAGCCGAGGAGGTGCGACGCGAGACGGGCGTTCGGATAGATGCGCTTCGGCTCCTTCATGAGGTGCACGCCGGCGAGCCCGAGTTCCGCCACTCGGCGCGCCGTCTTGGGATCAACCTGGCGAGCGAGGTACTCGAAGCGATCGCCGGGGAACCCGCCGCGCAACCGGCGCGCCAGCTCCTTGGGAGGCACGTCGAGGAGAGGCGCCAGCTCGGCGGCCGTACCCGCAGGGTCTTCTACCTCCGTCGGCTCGGCGTAGACCGTCTGGAGGTCGACCGACTGCGCCAGCGCTTCACCGTTGCGGTCGAGGATCGACCCGCGGTGCGCCGGGAAGACGATCTCTCGCTGGCGGAAGTCGGCCGCGAGGGCCCTGTACTCATCCGCTTCCACGACCTGAAGGACGACGAAGCGCCCGGCCATCGCGGCGAACAGCGCGCTGAAGACGAAGAAGAGCGCCACGAGCCGTCCCGGCGACGCCGACGGCCGCCGGGCGCGAGAAGGGGCCGACGAACGAGCCGGCCCCCGCGGCGTCCTCCGGCGGGAGGTCATCAGGGAGTGCCCCCCGCCTCAACCTCGGGCGCCGCGATACCCGGAACCGCCTCGCCCTCGCCCGGCATCGCGGCTCTCACTCCTGCCGATCCACTCCGCACGTTCGCGACGACGAACCGGCGCGCGGCGGGATCGGGCTCGATCATCCCGAGACGTCGCCGTGCGACGCGCTCGATGCGCGCGGGATTGTCCAAGATCACGGCCTCGTGCATGAGGTTCTCGTAGCGACGTTCGGCCGTCGCGAGGCGTTCGCGGATCGCCGAGAGCCGGAACGCAGACTGCGCCAGGATCACCTGCTCGAGGAGGACGCCGAAAACGAGGGCCACGGCGATGATCCCGCCGGTGACGAAGACGGAGGTTCCCCGCCCGCGGCCGGCGCGGCGGCGCCCCTTCCGCACAACGCGCAGGTGCGGCGTCGCGGCCGCCTGGCGCCGGCGAAGGTGGCGAGGCGCGGTGCTCACGCCGCCTCCCGCAGACGCTCCGCCGCGCGCAGCTTGGCCGCGCTGGACCTCGGGTTCCGCGCGGTTTCCTCGGCGCTCGGTCGAACCGGGCGCCGCGTGAGCACCCGCAGACGCGCGGACGCGCCACAGGTGCAGATCGGGAAGTCGGGAGGGCACGTGCATCCGCGAGCTTCGTCGGCGAAGAAGCGCTTCACGATGCGGTCCTCGAGCGAGTGATACGTGAGGACGACGGCCCGCCCTCCCTCATCGAGGGCATCGACGACCGCGGGGAGCACGCGCCGCAGCGCCCCGAGCTCGTCGTTGACCTCGATCCTGATCGCCTGAAAGGTCCGGCGCGCCGGATGCCCCGGGACGCGCCGCGCGGGGGCGGGCATCGCCTCCGCAACCACCTCGGCCAGGCGCGCGGTCGTATCGATCGGGCGCGCCGCGACGATCGCGCGCGCGACGCGCCCCGCGAACCGCTCCTCGCCGTAGAGCCGAAGGATGCGAGCCAGGTCCTGTTCCTCGTAGGTGTTCACGATCACGTGCGCGGAAAGCGCCTGGTCGGGATCCATGCGCATGTCGAGCGGCCCGTCGGATCGGAAACTGAAGCCGCGAGACGCATCATCAAGTTGGGGTGAAGAAACTCCAAGGTCGAGTAGGACTCCGCGAACCGACGCATCCCCGAGTCGTTCCAGTACGGCCGGGAGGCTCGCGAAGTCGCCACGTACGAGCCGGACGCGCTCTGCGTGCGCGGCGAGGTTGGCCCCACTCTCCCGAAGGGCGTCCGGGTCGCGGTCGATGCCGACGAGACGGGCACGCGGAGCCGCGTCGAGGATTCGACGCGCGTGTCCGGCGCGTCCGAGCGTCGCGTCGACGAAGACGCCGCCGCGTTCCAGCGAAGGGACGAGGAGGTCCGTGACCTCTCGTGCGAGGACCGGTTCGTGTTCCATAGCAGGCTGCCGCCGCTCATCGTCACCGTCCGAGCGCGCGGGTCGCGATCGCCAGCATGCCCAGGAGGCCCCCGACGGTCGAGCCCGTGAGCCCGAGCACCACGAGGCTCTGCCCGACCTCGCGAGCCACCTCGGTCTTGACCCTCATGACACCCTCCCCTCTCGCCTGCATCAGAACTGCAGGTCCTCGGCCAGCGCTTCGAATCCGAACGACTGCTCGAGTGCCTCTTGCTGCTCGTACCGGTCCGGGTCCCAGATCTCGGCGTGGTCGAGAACGCCGATCACGACCGCGTCCCTCGTGATGCCGGCGATCTCCCGGAGCTTCTGAGGCACGTTGATGCGCCCTTGCTTGTCTACGGTGTCGCGGTGGGCGGACGCGGACATCAGCCGGAGGAAGCGGCGCGCCTGGACCTGGCTCGGCGGGAGCGACCGGAGCCGGTCGGTGATGTCCGCCCAGCCCTGCTCCGACCACAGGGCGATGCAGTTCTCCATCCACCGGGACAGGTAGACGGTCTCCCCGAGCGGCTCGCGCATCGCCGAAGGGACGATGAGCCGTCCCTTCGTGTCGATCGAGTGCCGGTACTCCCCGGTGAAGTCCACCTCGTGTCCCCTGCTCGGCCCTGCCGTTGAAGGAGGCGGCCTCTCGTTCCCCGTGCCACCACTTTCCTCCACTTCACTCCACTTGTTGGGCAAAGTACGCCCCTGCCGCTCCCCAAGTCAACGAACGGAGCCGAATTACCCTTTTGTAATTTGTTACTGATGAGGTCCCTGTGAATGGTTGTGTTTGCGTCCGATCCGGACGGACGGCGCGAAGAGCGAGCGGCGGGACGCCGCGAGAGCTACCGCGGGGACGGCGCGAAGATCAGGCGAAATGCGCCGCGAGGCGCTCGGACAGCCGCAGATAGGGCTGCCAGGAGGGGTCGAGGTGGCGATCCGCGGCGACGATGATCCAGACGCTGTCGTGCGGCGGCGAAGGGGCGCGGCGCAGGTTCAAGCCGACATCGGCGGGAGCGCGGTTCTCCTTGCGGGCGTTGCAGGGGCGGCACGAGGCCACGACGTTGTCCCAGGTGTGGCGCCCGCCGCGGCTCCGCGGCACCACGTGATCGACGTTCTCGGCCGGGCGCCCGCAGTACTGACACTCGAAGTTGTCGCGGATGAAGACGGCGCGCCGGGACAACGACGCCCGGGCGCGGAAAGGCACCCGGACGAAGTAGTTGAGGCGGACGACGGTCGGCGCGGCGAGATCCAGCGTCTCCGAGCGGAACACGTGGCCGTTGGTGTGGAGGACCTCGGCTTTGCCTTTCAGGGCGAGGACGAGCGCCCGCCGCACATCAACGACACACAGCGGCTGGTACGAGACGTTCAGAACCAGCGCCTTAGCCAAGGTCGCATCATTATAGGGACGGGGTGCATCCGCCCCGCGGCACGGGGCTCAGCTCAGAGGGCGGTTCCGATCGTCTGCTTCCCCGAGAAGCCGATCCGGTTCGCCGTCTCCTCCGTGAGATCCCACTCCGCCGACGTGTACGGACCACGGTCGATGACCGGCACCCGGATCGTGCGGCCGCGGAAGGCGATCCGCACCATCGTCCCGCACGGGAGCGACCGGTGGGCCACGCCGAGGGTGCCCCGGGTGAGCCGGCGGCCGCAGGCCGTCGAGTTGCCGTAGAAGCCCGGGCCGTACCACGTGGCCAGATCGGGATCGAAGACCGTCACCGCCCGGGATCGCGTCCGGCTGGTGTTCCCCTCGTCTCCGCGGAACACTGCCCGCACCTTGTTGCGTCCGGCGCGGGGGGCGGAGAAGCCGAAGCGGAAGGTCCCATCGCCCGCTCCGGCACGACCCATCGTCCTCCACTCACCCGAGACGCGCCGCTGCAGCACGACGCGGCGACCTCGCTCCGCCGGCCTGAGCGTGCCGCGCAGCACGATCCGCTCCCCCGCGTAGGGGTGCCGGGGCCGGCTGCGAAGCGTGAGCTGGGGCCGCACGCGCACCCGGAACGATTCGCTCGTCGTGACGGCCTCGCTCAGCGGATCCGTCCACGACACCCGGTAGGTGGACGACGTGCGGCGGTCCCGCAGCCTGAACGTCACGCGACCTTCGTCGTCGACCGGCTTCGTCTGGAGGAGCTTCCACCACTCCCCGACCCGCTTCTCGATCGCCACCTCGTCGCCCGGCGCGCCGTTCTGGAGGCGCGCCTTCACGATCGCCGTCTGCCGGTACCCGACGCGCTTCGGCGCCCGGTCCACCACAAGCGTCGGAGCGCCCGTCTGCGCGGCCGCGACCGGCGCCGCCACCGCGATCGCCACGGCCGCAGCCACGACACCCCTCACGCGCGTCGACTTCCTCGCTCTGGACATGGATCTCCTTCCGGAGCCGCGCCGATACCGCGGCCCTTCTGGTTGGCTTCCTCGCCCCTCCTGGGGCGGCGGCCCGCGACGCCCGCTCCTTCCGGCGGCGCCCGCGAGGGCCTCTTTCCGGCGGGCACCATAGCGGCGGCTGCTAACTCGTGCAAGCAGGCCGGGCACCCCCCGCCCTCCCCCGCTTTGTGTGCCGG
>Ga0247713_1001323_pt1 | contig 12405 bp, 11 predicted proteins | sample 21E_NmetaG_FD_189936 | JGI IMG/M metagenome (GOLD analysis project Ga0247713, IMG submission 189936) | Soil microbial communities from hillslope of Landscape Evolution Observatory, University of Arizona, Oracle, AZ, United States - 2-1-E_N | ecosystem: Engineered > Artificial ecosystem >... | reverse complement strand
GGGGTGTCCATCGCCGTGGACGTCGCGACGCAGCTCCGGACGGAGGCGGCGGGGGTCTACATCTGCCCGCCCTTCCGGCGTTACGACCTGGCCGCCGAGGTCGTGGAGGCCGTCCGCGGATAGCCTCCCCAGCGCCTGTCCCGACGGCGCCGCACGGTATCATTCGCGGCAAGGCGGTGATGGACCTTGGGAAGAGCCCTCGTCCTGAATGCGAGCTACGAGCCGCTGGGCGTGGTCGCCGTGCGGCGGGCGGTGGTGCTCGTCCTCGGTGAGAAGGCCGAGGTCCTCGAGAACAACGGGGCGATCTTCCGGTCCGAGAGCGTGGTCCTGGAAGCCCCGAGCGTCATCAAGCTCCGTCACTACGTCCGGGTCCCCCGCCGGGTGACCGTGGCTCCCAATCGCAAGGCCGTCTTCCTGCGCGACGGCCACACCTGCCAGTACTGCGGGCGCCCCGCGGAGAACGTCGACCACGTGATCCCGCGGTCGCGGGGAGGCACCCACACGTGGGACAACGTGGTCGCGGCGTGCCGGCGATGCAACGGCCGCAAGGAGAACAGATACTTCCACGAGGTCGGCCTCCACCTGGCCCGTCAGCCGAAGGCCCCCCCGCCCGGCTTCTGGCTGCGGATGGTGGTCGGTCGCGCCGAGCCCGAGTGGCAGGCTTACCTCGAGCACCAGCAGGGAGCCTGACCGCAGGAGGAGCGATGGCCAGCGACCACGTACCTGTCTCTGAGAGGATCGAAGCCGCCCTGCGCGCGAACGCGGCCTACGCCGACTCGTTCGCGCGGTCGGGGCTCCCGGTGGCCCCCGCCGGCCGCCTGGCCGTCGTCGCGTGCATGGACGCACGGATCGACGTCGCGCAGATGCTCGGGCTCGACCTCGGCGACGCGCACGTGATCCGCAACGCCGGCGGGATCGTGACCGACGATGTCCTGCGCTCGTTGATCGCCTCCCACCACCTGGGCGGGACAGAGGGCGTCATCGTCGTGAACCACACGAAGTGCGCCGTCCTCACGTCGCGGGAGGACCTGGAGGCGCGACTCTCCGCCGAGACGGGTGTCGAGCCGGGCATCCCCGTCCGCGTCGAGGTGTCCCCCGACCCGGGCGAGAACGTCCGGGCGCAGATGTCCAGGGTCCGGTCCCACCCGTGGATCCCCGGATCGGTCGTCGTCCGGGGCTTCGTCTACGACGTCGACACGGGCCGCCTCGACGAGGTGGACGCCTAACCCGGCGCCGCGGCGCCGGCCCGCGCCCAGATCCGTCGCCCGGGAGCCGGGCACGGCTACGGTGGTCACCCGACCACGAGGTGACGAGATGAAGAGGATGCTCGCGCTCCTGCTCCTGCTGTCGGCGTTCTCCGCCTGCGCGGCGAGCCCGCAGGAACCCGAGGCGACACCCCGCACCACACCCGCGGCCACGCCGGTCTGCCGGCAGGGGGGTCCGTGGGCGGAGGACGGCGAGGTCGATGTGGAACCCGGGGCCGGTGGCGCCGACTCCATCTCCGCGCTGCGGTGGGACGCGCACGACGGCTGCGAACGGTTCGTCGTTGACCTGGGGGCGGGCGAGGCAGGACGGGTCGAGGCTCGCGTGATACGGGAGGCGGGGGTCGTGCGGATCGACCTCCCCGGGGTGACCTCCGTGGACCCCGCCCACACCGAGGCGAGGTATGACGGACCCCTCGCCCGCGGCGCGTACGTCGTCACCTCCGACGACGGAGGGAACCTGTTCGTCGATCTCCATCTAGCCTCGGCGGCCGAGGTGTCCGTGAGGACGCTGGGCTCACCGGGACGGATCGTGATCGACCTGCGCCCCGGGGGCGGACCGGTCCCTCCGGCCGCGGCGACCTCGGACCGCGTCGTCGTCCTGCAGCCGCGCGCCGGGGCCGCGGCCTACCCCCTCACGGTCAGCGGCTACTCGCGCACCTTCGAGGCGAACGTGGTCCACCGACTCGAACAGGGCGGCCGGGAGGTCTCGACCGGCTTCACCACCGCGACCTCCTGGTCCGAGACGTGGGGCTGGTACGCCTTCACGATCGACCGCGGGCCCACAGGGGACGTGACCCTGCACGTGGGCGAGGAGTCCGCCGAGGACGGCACCTGGGAGGGCGCCGAGGTGGCCCTCTCGATGCGCTAGCCGGCCGGCGCCGAACACCCGTTCCGAAAGCCGAACATCATCCGTGTTGTTTGGTGGGGTGGAGTGGAGTACAGTGGCGCAACTTGGGGCTCAAAGGAGGCCCGGTGGAGTCCGGGTGGCGCCGCTGGGAGCCTCCCGCGGGCCCCTGGGGGAGACGGCGGCGGATCGTGTGGAGGAGAGCGGTTGTTCCTCGGAGAGCACAGGCACTCGCTGGACCCCAAGGGCCGGGTGATCTTCCCGACCCGCTACCGCGACGAGCTGGGCACCCAGGTCGTGGTCCAGAAGGCGAACGAGAGGTGCCTGCTGGTCTGGCCGATGGCGGCGTGGCAGGAGATCGAGGAGAAGGTCCGGTCCCTGCCCACCACGACCGACCCCCGAGCACGGCGGTTCGCACGCTTCTTCTTCTCGCAGGCGTCGATGGAGCGGGTCGACGGGCAGGGGAGGCTCACGATCCCCCAGCCGCTGCGCGAGTACGCGGGCCTGAGCCGCGACGTCGTGATCGTCGCGGCCGGCAACCGTCTGGAGATCTGGAACGCCGAGGCCTGGGACACGCATGTGTCCGACGTCGAGGAGCACGTGGACGAGTTCGCCGAGCAGCTCGGGATCTGAGGAGGTCCGGATGCTGGTACGAACGACGAAGCGGGGAGCGGCCATGCGGGTCATGCCGCGGGATCGGCAGAGGCGTCCGGACGGGCGGCCCCTCATCGACCTGCGGCCGGGCGAGCGCCCGTCGGAGCGGAGGCCGCTCGTGACGGGGACCCACCAGCCCGTGATGGTCGAGGAGGTCCTGCACTTCCTCTCCCCGCGGCCCGGCGGCGTCTACGTCGACGCGACCCTCGGAGCCGGGGGCCACGCCGAGGCGGTCCTGGACTCGGTGGGCGGACGCTGCACGCTGATAGGCATCGACCGCGACCCGTTCGCGCTCAACCTCGCCGCGCACAACCTGGCCCCGTGGGGGGGCGCGGTCCGGCTCGTGCAGGCCCCATTCGACGAGATCGAGTGGATCGTGGCCGGACAGGGGGTCGACCAGGTGGACGGCGTCCTGCTCGACCTCGGGATGTCCTCCATGCAGATCGACGACCCAGAGCGGGGGTTCTCGTTCCACCGCGACGGTCCGCTGGACATGCGGATGGACCCCGGCTCCCGCCTCTCGGCCGCCGAGGTGGTCAACTCCTACGACCTGGACCGGCTCGAGCGGGTGATCCGCACCTACGGAGAGGACCGGTACGCGCGACGGATCGCCCGAGCGATCGGCGAGGCCCGCAGCCGCGGTCCGATCCGCACCACCGCGCACCTGGCCGGGATAGTGGCCGACGCCTACCCGGCTCCCGCCCGCAAGGCCGGACATCCCGCCCGCCGGACCTTCCAGGCCCTGCGGATAGAGGTGAACGACGAGCTCGGACGGCTGGAGCGGGTGCTGCGCTCGTCCATCGGGCTGCTCTCTCCCGGCGGGCGGATCGTCGTGCTCTCCTACCACTCGCTCGAGGACAAGATGGCCAAGAGGCTCTTCGCCTCCTCGTCGGACCCCGACGCGCCGCTCCCCGGCCTGGGGACCTCCGGGGAGGGCGTGCTCCAGGTCCTGACGCGGGGGGCGGTCCTGCCTTCGGAGGCGGAGGTCCAGCGAAACCCGCGGGCGTCCTCCGCGAGGCTGCGGGCGGCCGCCCGTCGTCCGATGGGGGGTGGGCGGTAGTGGCCACCCGGGCCAGGCGCTCGCCGTCCCCGCGCACGGCGCCTCACCTCCGGGTGATCCCCGGCGGCGCGCGTCGGCGAGCCACGCTCCCCTTCGCGGTCGTGCTCGTCCTGGCCGTGTTCGCGGTGGCCGCGCTCCAGGCCTACCTCGGCCAGGAGGGGTACCGGATGTCGCGCATCGAATCGGAGCTCAAGGTGGCCGAGGAGCGGTACGTGCTCCTCCGCGCGCAGCTGGCCGAGCTCTCCTCCCCCTCCTCGCTGGAGCGGGCGGCCGCCGAGATGGGCATGACGTCCGACGCCGATCCGGTCTTCCTCCCCGCCCCGACCGACCTGCCGGACCCGGAGGTCCGGGCCGCGCCCTACGACTCGAAGAGACTGCTCACGACGGGAGGCTAGATGCATCACCTGGGGGCCCGCAGGCGCGCCTCGGCGATGCTCGCGCTGATCCTGATCCTCCTGCTCGCGATCGGTCTCCGGCTCGCCGTCGTGCAGGCCGTCCAGGCCGAGGAGTTCTCGGCCAAGGCGAAGCAGCAGCGCCTGCGTCACATCGAGCTCCCGGCTCGCCGAGGGGCCATATACGACCGCGACGGGCGCGAGCTGGCCATATCGATCCCCGCCCGCACCATCTTCGCCAACCCCAAGCAGATCACGGACCCGGCCGGGGTGGCCCGCGCGCTGGCTCCCATCCTCGGGCTCGACGTAGAGGAGCTGACCTCCCGCCTCGAGCGCAAGGACAGGGGGTTCGTGTACCTAGCCCGGCGCGTCGACGTGGACGCCGCCCGCCGGGTCGAGGAGCTCGACCTGGTCGGCATCGGGCTGGTCGAGGAGGCGCGCCGCATCTACCCGGGCGGGCCCCTGGGCGCCAACATCATGGGGTTCGTGGGTACCGACGCGAAGGGGCTCTCAGGGCTCGAGTCGACGTTCGAGGAGATGCTCGGGGGCCAGGCCGGGTGGCGCCAGGTGGAGCTCGACCCGAAGGGCCGGCGCATCGCCCAGGGCGTCTTCCACGAGAAGCCGCCCGTCCCCGGCGCGGACCTCGTCCTGACCATCGACCGGGAGCTGCAGTTCGCGGCCGAGCGCGCTCTCCGGAAGGCCGTGGAGGAGACCGACGCCGCGGGCGGCTCGGTCGTGGCGCTCGATCCGCGCACCGGCGAGATCCTGGCCATGGCCAACTCGCCCACCTTCGACCCCAACGACCTCTCCACGGTCGAGGAGGGGGCGACGCGCAACCGGGCGGTCACCGACGTGTTCGAGCCGGGCTCCGTCTCGAAGGTGATCACCGCCGCCGGGGCCCTCGAGGAGGGAGTGGTCACCCGCGAGAGCACCTACGGGGTGGCCTCGACGATCAGGCTGGCCGGGCGCGTCTTCTCCGACGCGCACGAGCACGCCCCGAAGACGATGACCTTCGAACGGATCATCGCCGAGTCGTCCAACGTCGGGACGATCAAGGTCGCGCAGGCGCTGGGAGCGGAACGGCTCGAGCGCTACATGTCGCTGTTCGGCTACGGACAGCCCACCGGGCTCGGGTTCCCGGGCGAGTCGGCCGGGATCCTGCCGTCCGCCACCCGCTGGAGCACTTCCCTGCCGACTATGGCCATCGGGCAGGGGGTGTCCGCGACCGGCCTGCAGCTGGCCAAGGTCTTCGCCACCGTGGCGAACGGCGGTGTCTCGCTGCAGCCCTCGCTCGTGTCCGGCTGGGTGGACGCGGAGGGGGAGCTGCACCGGTCCTCGCGCGGCCGCGCGGTCCGGGTCGTCTCCGAGGAGACCTCCGCCGTCCTGCGGGAGATCCTCACCTCGGCGGTCGAGGACGGTACCGGCACCCGGGCCCGGATCGAGGGGTACAGGGTCGCCGGGAAGACCGGGACCGCGCAGAAGGTCCAGCCCGGCGGGGGCTACAAGGGGTACATGGCCTCCTTCATCGGGTTCTTCCCGTCGGACGCCCCCCGCATAGTGATCTCGGTCACGCTGGACGAGCCCTCGCCCTACTACGGCGGGATCGTGTCCGCGCCCGTCTTCCGGGAGGTCGGCCAGGCGGCCGTCCGGATCCTGCGGATCCCTCCCGCCGAGCCGACCAGGGAGGCGCAGCCCGACCCCCAGGTCCGCACGGCGGGGAGGGAGACCGAGCGGCTGATCGACGGTCCGGGCCCGGCGGGAGGAGGATCCGGCCCCGACGGGGCGGTGCTACGATGACCGGCGCCGGGCCCCCGGGGCATATCCCCGGTCCGTCTACCGATCCCGGCCACCTCATGGACTGGACGCTGCGAAGCCTGCTCGACGCCTCCGGGACGGACGCCTCCCTCACCGGCGACGCGCCCGTCGCCGGCATCTCCTACGACACCCGGCGCGTGGCTCCCGGCGACCTCTTCTGCTGCATCCGGGGGGCGAAGGTGGACGGTCACGACCTGATCCCCGAGGCGCTCGGGGCGGGCGCGGCCGCGCTGCTCGTCGACCGTGACGTCGACGCGTCGGCGCCGATGGCCCGGGTCGGCGCGGTCCGTAGGGCGATGGGCCACGTGGCGGCCGCCTTCTTCGGGCGGCCTTCGGAGCGACTCGCCGTGGCCGGGGTGACCGGGACGAACGGGAAGACGACGACCTCCTATCTGATCGACGCGATGGCCACCGCCGCGGGCCGCCGGACCGGGCTCATCGGCACGGTCGAGACGCGCGTCGCCGGGGCGGGAACCCCCGCCGTCCGGACCACCCCCGAGTCGGTCGACCTGCAGCGGCTGTTCGCGGACATGCTGTCCAGCGGCTGCGAGGTCGTCTCGATGGAGGTGGCGTCGCACGGACTGGACCAGCGCCGGGTCGGGGGCACGAGGTTCGCGGCGGCAGGGTTCACGAACCTCACCCAGGACCACCTCGACTACCACGGGACCATGGAGGAGTACTACCTGGCGAAGGCCTCCCTGTTCACGCGGGAGTACACGCCCATCGCCGTGGTCAACACCGACGACCCCTACGGGCAGCGCCTCGCCGGCGAGATAGACGGACCGGACCTCATCACCTACGGGAGCCGGGGCGAGGTGACCTGGCGCGACCTGCAGGCCTCGCGCACCGGCACCTCCTTCGACCTGGTGACCCCGGCGGGGGAGGTGCGGGTGGAGACGCATCTCGTGGGGCACTACAACCTGCACAACATCTGCTGCGCCGCCGCGATCGCCGCGGTGGGACTCGGCCTCGACCTGGAGGCGGTGGCGGCCGGGGCGGCGAACGTGCTCGTCCCCGGCCGGCTCGAGCCGGTCGACGCCGGTCAGGGGTTCGCGGTCCTCGTCGACTACGCCCACACGCCCGACGCGGTGGCCAACGTCCTGCAGGCGGTGCGCGGGCTCAGTGACGGCCGCGTCATCGTCGTGCTCGGCTGCGGCGGCGACCGAGACAGGGCCAAGCGGCCGCTGATGGGGAGGATGGCGACCGAGCTCGCCGACCTCGCCGTGCTCACGTCCGACAACCCGAGGTCGGAGGACCCCGACGCCATCCTCGACGAGGTGGAGGCGGGAGCGACGGGTCCGTTCGTGCGGGTGACCGACCGGCGGGCGGCGATCGCCGAGGCCCTGGCCGCGGCCCGCCCCGGTGACGTGGTCGTGATCGCCGGCAAGGGGCACGAGACCGGCCAGCAGTTCGCCGACCGCACCCTCCCGTTCGACGACCGGATCGTCGCGCGGGAGTTGCTCGAGGAGCTCGGATGCCGCGCCTGACCGCCGGCGAGACCGCCCGAACGACCGGTGGCCGGCTCGTCGGCGACGCCGCCGCGGGGGCCGACACGGTGGTCGCCGACTCCCGGACGGCCGGGCCCGGCACCGCCTTCGTAGCCGTCCGGTCCGGACACGACCACGTCGCCTCCGCGCTCGGGTCCGGGGCGTCCTTCGCGATCGTGCAACGGGCCGAGGCCGTGCCCCCGGACGCCACAGCCGTCGTGGTGGACGACGTCGAGGACGCCCTCGCACGCCTCGCCACCGACCTCCGGCGGCGGCTGGGAGCGCACGTGGTGGGGATCACCGGGAGCACCGGGAAGACCATCACGAAGGACCTCCTCGCGGCGGCGCTCCGCTCCCGGTTCCGGGTCCACGCCACGGCGGCGAGCCAGAACGCCGAGCTGGGGGTCCCTCTGACCGTCCTGGGTTGCCCGGACGACGCCGAGATCCTCGTCTGCGAGCTGGGGGCCCGGGCTCCCGGCCAGATCGCCGCCCTGTGCGAGATCGTCGCTCCGCGGATCGGTGTGATCACCGGCATCGGCTGGAGCCACGTGGAGGTGTTCGGCTCCCGCGACGCGATCGCGTCCACGAAGAGCGAGCTCCTCGCCTCCCTCCCGCCCGACGGGGTGGCGGTCGTCCCGGCGATGGACGAGTACCTGCACGTGATGGCGGCCCGGACCTCCGCGCCGGTCCGGACGGTGGGCCCCGGCGGGCACGTGCGCTTGAGCGACGTCGCCGTCGACCCGGTCGGACGTCCGACCGCCACCGTCCATCTCCCGGGCGGGTCCGAGGTCCGGCTCCGCGTCCCGCTTCCCGGCCGGCCCCTGCTGCGCAACGGCGCCCTGGCGCTCGCGGTCGCCGTGGAGATGGGGGCCGACCCCCATGCGGCGGCCGAGGCGATATCGCACGCGCCGACCAGCGCGTGGCGCATGGAGGTTCACGAGATCGAGGGGCGGACGATCGTGAACGACGCGTACAACGCCAACCCGACCTCGGTCCCAGCCTCCCTGCGCACGGTGATGGAGATGGCGGGAGACCGGCCGGCCTGGGCGGTGCTCGGCGAGATGGCCGAGCTCGGACCCCTGGCGGACGAGCAGCACCGTCGGATCGGACGGATCGCGGCCGCCCTGGGGTTCGAGGTGGTCGCCGCGGTCGGGTCGGGCGCAGCGCTTATCGCGGAGGGGGCGGGAGGTGTCGCGACGAGGGTGGACGACGCGCGGGAGGCCGCCGAGCTGATCCGGACCGCGCCCGCCGGGGCCGTCGTCCTGGTGAAGGGGTCGCGCGTCACCGGGCTCGAGCGGGTCACGCGCCTGCTGACGGCGAGCGGGGTGGCGCGGTAGATGCAGGGACTGCTGGTCGCCACCGCGATAGCCATGGCGTTCGCCCTGGTGGGGACGCCCTGGCTCATCGAGCTCTTCCGGGCGCGCGGGGTCGGGCAGCTGATCCGAGAGGACGGTCCGGCCGCGCACTTCGTGAAGCACGGGACCCCGACCATGGGAGGACTCGTGCTCCTGATCGCGGCGACCATCGGGTACGTGCTCTCCCATGTGCGGCTCTCCGGGTTCAGCCTCTCGCTCACGCGGATGCATCCCCAGGCCGGGCTCGTGCTCGGCGCGGGGTGGGCGCTCGGCCTGCTGGGCGCGATGGACGACCTCACGAAGATCAGGCACCGCCGCTCCCTGGGGCTGAACAAGCGGGCCAAGGTCGCCGGACAGGTGATAGCCGGCTGCGCGCTCGTCTACGGCGCGATCACGTGGGGGGACGTGCCTAGCCAGATCACCTGGAGGGGGTTCGCGCTCGCCTGGTTCGAGATGCTGCCGCCGATCGTCTTCGCCGGCTGGGTGTTGCTGCTCATCGTCGGGACATCCAACGCCGTCAACCTCACCGACGGGCTCGACGGGCTCGCCAGCGGAGCCTCGGCGATGGCCTTCTTCGTGTTCACGATCATCGGGTACTGGATGGCCCGCCACCCGGGCCTGTACCTGGGCGCCCGCGGGGCGTCCTTCACCGACCCCCGGCTCCTCGACGTGGCGGTGGTCTCGGCCGCCTTCCTGGGCGCGTGCATCGGGTTCCTCTGGTGGAACGCCGCTCCCGCCAGGATCTTCATGGGGGACACCGGGTCGCTCGCGCTGGGCGGGGTGCTGGCCGCGCTCAGCCTCATGACGCGCACCCAGCTCCTGCTAGTCGTGATCGGCGGCCTCTTCGCGGTGGAGACGCTCTCGGTGATCGTTCAGGTGGTCTCGTACCGGCTGTTCGGCGGCCGCCGCGTCTTCGCCATGGCCCCCCTGCACCACCACTTCGAGCTGCGCGGGTGGGCCGAGTTCACGGTGATCGTCCGCTTCTGGCTCATCGCGGCGCTGCTCTCGGGGCTGGGGCTCGCCCTCTTCTACCTCGAGTACCTCGCCCGCGGGGGCCTGGAGGTATGAGCCCCGAGCTGAAGGACAGCCGGGTCCTCGTGCTCGGCCTCGGCCGGTCCGGACTGGCCGTCGCCGAGGCGCTGCTCGAGGCCGGAGCGCTGGTCCGCGCATCGGACTCTCGCCCCGACCTCGACGCGGACCCCCGGGTCCACGAGCTGCGCGCGCGGGGAGCCGAGATCGAGCTCGGAGGCCACGCCCGGGCGGGGGACTGGATCGACGCGTCCGACCTGGTCGTCCCCTCGCCGGGCATCAGCCCCTCTTCGGACTTACTGGTCCGCGCCTCGGAGGCGGGCGTCCCCGTCATCTCCGAGATCGAGCTCGCCTTCCGCTCCGTGAGTGCTCCGGTCGTCGCCGTCACGGGGACGAACGGCAAGACGACGACGTGCCGGATGATCGGCGCGATCCTGAGCGCCGAGGGGCGGGAGGCGGTCGTGTGCGGCAACATCGGGCGACCGTTCGTCACCGCTGCCCTCGAACACCCCTTCGCGGACGCGTTCGTGGTCGAGGTGTCGTCGTTCCAGCTGTACTTCTGCGAGTCGTTCCACCCGGTGGTGTCGGTGATCACGAACATCGCCCCCGACCACCTCGACTGGCACGGCTCCCTGGCCGCCTACCGAGAGGCGAAGGGCCGCATAGCGGCCAGGCAGACCCCGGACGACTGGTTCGTCCACCCGGCCGCGCAGCCGGACCTCGCCGAGCTCGCCCCGCCGTCCGGACCGAGGCGGATCGCGTTCGCCCGGGAGCCCGTCCGGGGGGGCGACGCCGTCTGGACCGACGGCCCGGCGATGTACGCGAGGATCGGCTCCGACGACGTGGACGAGATCGGCCCCCTCGGCCCGCTCGCCGACCTCGGAGCGCCGTTCGTCGAGGACGGCCTGGCCGCCGCCGCCGCCTCGATCGCCTACGGCGTGCCTTCCCCGGTCGTCGGCGAGGCGCTGCGCTCCTTCACGCCGGACCGGCACCGGGTGGAGACCGTGGCCCGGTACCGCGATGTCCTCTACGTGGACGACTCGAAGGCCACGAACCCGCACGCCGCGGCCGCGGCCATCCGCAGCTTCAACCGGGTCGTCCTGATCGCGGGAGGCCGCAACAAGGGGCTCGACCTGTCCGAGCTCACCCGGGAGGCCGGCCGGCTCGCCGGGGTCGTGGCGATCGGCGAGGCGGGGCCGGAGGTGGAGGCTGCCTTCCGGGCGACGTCCGTACCGGTGCTGAAGGCCGCGTCGATGGAGGAGGCGGTGGAGCTCGCATCCTCGATGGCCGGCCCCGGCGACGCCATACTGCTCTCACCGGCTTGCTCGTCGTACGACCGCTACCGCGACTACGCGGAGCGGGGGGAGGCGTTCCAGGAGGCCGTGCGGCGCTTCACGGAAGGGGCAGGGGGCGTGTACAGGTGAGCGCGACCCAGGCACGGACCGCGCAGCTCCGCGCCCGCACGGGCGAGGTGGCGGACCGCCCCGACGTGACCCTCGTGCTCGCGGCGTCCGCCCTCACGATCATCGGACTCGTGATGACGCTGTCGGCGTCGAGCGCGGTCGCCGCCGCCTCCACGGGTTCGGCGTTCTCCATCTTCGCGAAGCAGTTCCTGTGGGCGTCGCTGGGGTTCGCGGCGATGCTCGCCTTCTGGCGGATCGACTACCGGCGACTGCGTGGATGGAGCTACATCGCCGTCCCCGTCATCTGGTTCCTGCTCATCCTCACGGTGATCCCCGGCATCGGGTCCGAGGCCTACGGGGCTTCGCGGTGGTTGTCCATCGGTCCGCTCTCCCTGCAGCCCTCGGAGACGGCGAAGCTGGTCCTCCTCGTCTTCGGGGCCGACGTCCTGTCCCGGAAGCTGCCGCTGCTCGACGACTGGCGCCACGTGATGGTCCCGCACCTGGCCGTGGTCGGGGTGACCTGCGTGCTGGTGCTGACCCAGCCCGACTTCGGCACCACGGTGATCATCGCCGGGTCCGCGATGCTGATGGCGTTCCTGGCCGGCGCGAGAGCGCAGTTCCTCGGCACCCTCACGTTGGCCGGGATAGTGGCCGGCTTCCCGGTGATGCTGATGGAGGGTTACCGGTTCCAGAGGTTCATGGCGTTCCTCCAGTCCGACACGAACTCGCTCGACGGCGGGTACCAGGCCGCTCAGGGTCTGATCGCGCTGGGCTCGGGAGGTCTCTTCGGGATGGGCCTCGGGAGCAGCCGGCAGAAGTACATGTACCTCCCGAACGCGCACACCGACTTCATCTTCGCGATCCTCGGGGAAGAGACGGGGTTGGCCGGAACGCTCACGGTGCTGTTGCTGTTCGGGGTCGTGGCCGTCGTCGGGATCCGCATCGCGCGCCGGTCCTCCGACCCATTCGGGTTCCTGCTCGCGGCCGGCGTGATCGGGTGGATCTCGGTGCAGGCGCTCATCAACATCGGGGCCGTCACCGGGGTCCTGCCCATCACGGGCGTCCCGCTCCCGCTCGTCAGCTTCGGGGGCTCGTCCCTCC
>Ga0247713_1001322_pt1 | contig 12405 bp, 13 predicted proteins | sample 21E_NmetaG_FD_189936 | JGI IMG/M metagenome (GOLD analysis project Ga0247713, IMG submission 189936) | Soil microbial communities from hillslope of Landscape Evolution Observatory, University of Arizona, Oracle, AZ, United States - 2-1-E_N | ecosystem: Engineered > Artificial ecosystem >... | reverse complement strand
CGGCCACGATCGGGGCGAGCGGAAGCGAAACTTTGTCGCCGACACCGCCGGTTGAGTGTTTGTCGACGGTCGGCATGGTGACCGACGAGAGATCGAGGCGCGTACCGGACGCGATCATCTCCGAAGTCCATACCGCCAACTCTTCGCTTTCCATGCCACGCCACACGATGGCCATCAAGAGCGCAGCGGCCTGATAATCCGGAATAGACCCGTCGGTGTATCCCGATATGAAGAACCGGATGTGCTCGTCGGAGAGTCGTCGTCCGTCCCGCTTGGCACGGATGACGTCGACTACGTCCATTAGTCGTCGCGCCGCTCTTCGAGATCCTTGTCTGTGAACGCACTGGGGAGGAGCGAGTCGAGGCGGCGCGGCCCATCCGCGGAGTCGATGAGGCAGTCCCCGCCGCCGTGTTCGATCAGGAGCTGCCGGCAGCGACCGCATGGAAGCAGGGCCTCGCCGTCTCCGGCGACGATCGCAACCGCAACCAAGCGCCCTCCCCCCGAATCGTGGAGGTCGGAGACGAGGCCGCACTCGGCGCAGAGCGTGAGGCCGTACGACGCGTTTTCGACGTTGCATCCGGTGACGATCTCGCCGTCATCGACTACGCCCGCGGCGCCCACCCGCAACCCCGAGTACGGCGCGTACGCGCGATCCGCCGCCTGACGGGCCTCGTTGCGCAGTTCGTCCCACGGGATTGCTTCGGTCATCGGCAACGAGCCTATTCCTTTACGTAGGGCTGCCCATCGGCGGCGGGCGGGCGCGCCCGCCCGACAACGCCGGCAACCACGAGGATCGTGGCGAGATAGGGAGCCATCGCGAGGAACTCGGAGGGAATCGGCACGTTGAGGATCGCGAGCTTGTTCTGCAGCGAATCGGCGAACCCGAATACAAGTGCGGCGCCGAACGCTCCGATGGGATTCCAGCGGCCGAAGATCATTGCCGCTAGAGCGATGAATCCCTTACCGGCGGTCATATTCTGATCGAAGCGGCCGACCGATCCAAGTGTGAGATAGGCGCCGGCGATGCCCGCGACGGCACCGCCGAGGATGACGTTGCGGTAGCGAACCCGGAGGACGTTGATACCCACGGTATCGGCCGCCTTTGGATGTTCCCCCACGGCTCGTACTCGGAGCCCCCAGCGGGTCCGGAAGAGCCCGACCCACACGAGCGCGACCAGGGCGAAAGTTATGAAGACGAAGATGTTGTTGCGAAACAGCAGCGGGCCGAGGAGTGGAATCTTGGATAGGAGCGGGATCGAAACCGGACTGAAGGTGCCGGGACTGTTGAGGTCCGGGTAGTCGACCAGGATCCGGGCCGTCAAATATGACGTCATGCCGAGGGCGAAGATGTTCAGGACGGTGCCGGCGACGATCTGATCGACTCGGTATCTGATCGCGAGAAGAGCGAGGGCTCCGCCCAGCAACGCTCCCGCGCCGGCGCCGCCGACGATCCCCATGGTCAAGTTTTCCGTGGCGCTGCCGACGATGACCCCCATGAACGCAGCCGTCAGCATCATCCCTTCGATAGCGATATTGATCACGCCACAGCGTTCGCATAGAAGGCCGGACAACGCTCCGAGCGTCAATGGGATCGACCGGAGCAAGGTGCTCTGCAACATCCCGAACAGGTTGAGCGAGGAGCCCCGGGCCGCCCATGTGAGGAACGCGAAGACGAAGCAGCCGACGACTACTCCGAGGACGAGCAACGTTCGTCCCTCGAAGCCTCTGGCGAGCTGAATGCCTCCGAGAAACATTGCGATGAACCCGAGCAGGTAACCGGTTCCGGAGGCAGGAAGCGTGAGCGTCGGCAGTTCCGCGAATTGGTCGGTCCCGTTGAGCCCGAACGCCGCCGATCCGTCACCTGCGCTGCCTGCACCGAAGAGCCACGCAATGAGAACTCCCAGGGCAATGAACGCCACGCCCGTGGCGCGCGCCCGCGCCTCGCTCCGGCCCCCGGCGGCGCCGACTGCAATCGTGCTCACGACGCCCAACTTTTCGTGAAGGTTTCGGGTTCGGCCACGCGCTCCGCCTTGATGCGGAAGAGCGCGCGCACGAGCGTCGGGGCCGCGATGAAGACGATGACGAGCGCCTGAATGACCACGATGATGTCGATCGGGATAGAAGTGTCTGCCTGCATTCGGAGCGCTCCTGCACGTAGCGCTCCGAACAAGAAGGCGGCACCTACTACCCCCGCCGGATGACTGCGCCCGAGCAGGGCGAGGGCAATCGCATCAAAGCCGAATCCAAAGAAGCCCGGCGTCATGTATTTCCGGATGCCGAGGATCTGCGTGGCGCCGGCAAGTCCTGCCAGGCCGCCGGCCATCATCATCACGATTACGTAGGTGGCTCCCACGCTCATACCCGCGTACTTGGCGGCATTCGGGTTCGTCCCCACCGACCGAAACTCGAATCCGAGGGTCGAACGGAAAAGAAGCCACCACAGCCCCCACGCGGCGAGAAGCGCCAGGATTATGCCGGCGTGGACCCGGTACTGATTGCCTAGTAGTTGCGGCAACTCTGCTGATTCCGACACGATCTTCGAGATCGGATCCGAGCGGTTGGGGCGCAGGAAGGTTTGGGTCTTGAGGAGGAAGTTGACGATGCTCAGCGCAATGAAGTTCAACATGATCGTGGTGATGACTTCGTGGGCGCCGGTGCGCGCCTTCAAGAAGCCGGGAATGAACCCCCACGCCGCGCCCAACGTGAATCCGCCGATCAGTGCGAAGGGAAGGTGGACGATCATCGGCAGCTCGCGAAACGCGAAACCGATGTAGGCAGCGCCCACGGCTCCTGCGAGGATCTGTCCTTCTCCACCGATGTTGAACAGGCCGGCGCGGAACGCAAGCGCCACCGAGAGGCCGGCGAAGATCAACGGCGTGGCAGTAACGATGGTTTCCGAGACGGCGCGGGTGCTTCCGAGGGATCCCACGAAAAGAGCGCCGTACGCACCGGACACCAAGCCCCACGAAAGGCTCAGTGCGCGACCGGGATTGCGGCCGAACGAAGCCCACGCCCGCAATGTCTCCGGGTCGGTGAAGACGATGACGATCGCGCCCACGAGTAGCGCCGCAATTAGGGCCAGGACGGGGACCAGCAGTGTTTTGGCGGCGGCTTTCATTGCGGGTCCGCTTTATCGTTCGGCTCCGCTCTGCCGGCGCTCCGCTTACCTGCATCGGAATGACCGGCCATCAAGAGGCCGACCCGCTCTCGTGTTGCCTCGCTTCGGTTGAGGACGCCGACTATGCGTCCCGCATACATCACCGCGATGCGGTCGGCAAGCGACATGATCTCGTCAAGCTCGGAGGAAACCAGCATCACGCCGGCTCCCTCGTCGCGCTTTTGCACGATGCGTGTGTGGATGTACTGAATCGATCCGACGTCGAGCCCGCGGGTCGGCTGTGACGCGATCAGGAGCCGGTCGGCGTGCGTGAATTCGCGTGCCACGATCACCTTCTGCTGATTTCCCCCGGACAGATTGGCCGCCGGTACGGCCGGCGACGGCGTGCGGATGTCGAACTCCTCGATGAGCTTGGCGGCGTGGTCCGCTATTGCGCCGCGGTCGATCCGTAGACCTTTCGCAAACGGCCGCCGGTGATACCCGTTGAGGACGAGGTTGTCCGAGACCGGGAAAGCGCCCACCAATCCATCCCTCTGCCGGTCTTCGGGAACGTGCGCCACGCCGGCGGCGAACAGTTTGCGGGGAGATTGTGAGGTTATGTCCGAGCCGTCGAGACGGACTCGTCCCGACACGACGGAGCGCATGCCGGTGACGGCCTCGATCAACTCTGTTTGGCCGTTTCCCTGCACGCCGGCAACCGCCAGTATTTCCGCCGCCCGAACCTCGAGTGACACGCCGTCGACCACCAGATGCCCACGATCGTCGACCACTCTTAGGTCGTCGACCGTAAGAATCGGCGCGCCGGGGGCGGCAGGTTTCTTATCGACCTCTAGTTTCACCTCGCGCCCGACCATCATCCCCGCCAGCTTGTTCTCGGTGGTTTCCGCGGGTGTCGTTGTGCCGACCACCTCTCCGCGCCTCAGGACGGTGATCCGGTCGGCAATCGCCATGACCTCTTTCAGCTTGTGGGAGATGAAGATCACGGAATGGCCTGCGTCCTTGAACGTTTCGATGATTCGCATCAGGTCGTCGATCTCGTTCGGCGTCAGAACCGCCGTCGGCTCGTCGAGAATGAGGCAGTCCGCCTTGCGATAAAGAGCCTTGAGGATCTCGACCCGTTGCTGAATGCCGACCGGAAGGTCCTCGATCAACGCGTCCGGATCCACCCGCAGTCCGTAGTCCTCCGACAGCTGCTCGATTCGAGCCCGGGTTCGCTGTTGCTCGAGGAGATCGAACCTCTTGGTTTCCTCGACTCCCAGCATGATGTTTTCTGCGACCGTGAAAACCGGCACGAGCATGAAGTGCTGGTGCACCATGCCGATCCCTGCCCTGATCGCGTCGGCCGGCGATGCAAATGTAACCGGCTCGTCTTCGATGCGAAGTTCGCCCGCGTCCGGCGAGTAAAGGCCGAAGAGGATGTTCATGAGCGTCGACTTGCCGGCGCCGTTCTCGCCGAGCAGCGCCAAAACCTCTCCGGTGTCGACGACGAGGTCGACGTCTTTGTTCGCGACGACGCCCGGAAAGCGCTTCGTGATCCCGCGAAGTTCGACCTTCATGGGATTCTTCTGCGTTTCCCGGGCGCCGCTTGTACGATGGTGTGCGGTTAGCCGCCGACCGTTAGCTCTCCGGAGATGATCTCCTCGCGGATCTGCTCTACCGCTTCGTTGAGCTCCGGAGGAACGTCGTCCTCGAACTCGTGATACGGGGCCAGGCCTACGCCCTCGTTCTCGAGGGTGCCCGTGTAGAGACCGCCGGTGAACTCACCGTTCACCGCTTCCTCGATCGCCTGGAATACGGCCACGTTCATGTTCTTCATGACGCTGGTGAGGAAGAGGTCGCAGAATTCACTTGCGCTTTCGCACCCGTCGGTGTCGACCCACACGAGCGACCCCGTCCCCGAGTCGCGCACGGCCTCGGCGGTCCCGAGTCCGACCGGGCCCGCAACCGGCATGATGATGTCGGCGTCTTCGTCGAGAAGCTGCTGGCCGAGCTGGCGACCCTTGTCGAGATCCTCGAACGAATCGGCGAAGAGGCCGTTCTGACTCTCGGAGTTCCACCCCTTGAGCGCGACGTCGCCGCCCTCTTCGGAGTTGTAATGCTCCATTCCCGCCTCGAACCCGTTCATGAAGATCGTAACGGGGGGGATGTTGATTCCGCCGAACGTACCCAGGGTGCCCGTCTGAGTCATGCCGGCCGAGAGGTAGCCCGCCAGAAAGGCGGCCTGATCGGTGGCAAAGGTGAGCTCCTTCACGTTGTCGTAGGTGATGTCCTCACCCTTGTCGGCGTCGAAGAAGTCGACGTCGACGATGGCGAAGTTCTGGTCGGGGTTTGCCTCGGCCGCGGCCGCGGTCGCATCGCCCAAAAGGAAGCCGACCGTCACGATCAAGTCACACTCCTGGTCGATGAACGTCTGGATGTTCGGCTCGAAATCGGCATCGCTCGTCGATTCGAGGACCTTGATCTCGACCCCGAGCTCGTCCTCGGCCTGCTGCAGACCGGCATAGGCGGTCTGGTTGAACGATTTGTCGTCGACCCCGCCGGTGTCGGTCACCTGGCATGCGAGGAAGTCGGCCCCCGCGGCCTCCTCGGTTCCGGTGCCCGTTCCCTCACCCGCCGGTTCCTCTTCGGCCGCACAGGCCGCGCCGAGCAGCGCGAGCGCCGTCATGGCCGCCAAAATCCAACCCGACCTACGATTTTGCAACTGAAGGCCTCCCTTTGTGCTCCCCTATCCCCGCACGCGCGCCCGGACGCATCGGCGAGGGTGGCCCGACGAGCCACAGGCGAAGCATAAGAGGTAACGGCGTCAACGGATAGGGTCTCCCGACATGAGGATCTACACCCGCAAGGGTGACGACGGCACCACCGGGCTGCTCTACGGCGGCCGGGTCGCGAAAGACGACGCCCGCACCCACGTTTACGGCACGCTCGACGAGGTCGTGTCCGCACTGGGCGTCGCGCGCGCGGGCGGGCTGGTTCCAAACGCGGAGGCCATCGCGATTCGCATACAGCGCGAGATGTTCGTCGCCGGGGCGCAGCTTGCTACCGCGGAGAAAAATCAGGACAGGCTCGAGCCGAACGTGTCGAAGGTGACGCCCGAGATGACGGCGCAGGCGGAGGCGGACATCGACGCCCTCGTGGCCGAACATCCGCTTCCAAACGAGTTCATCCTTCCGGGGGCGACGATGGCCTCGGCGGGGCTCGACCTAGCGCGCTCGACCATTCGGCGCGCCGAGCGGCAGGCAGTCACGATGGCGAGAGACGGGCTGGTGCCGGATCCAGAGATCCTTCGGTACCTGAACCGGGTTTCCGATTTGCTGTTCGCGCTCGCCCGCTACCACGAGGCGTCGTCCGGAGCTCAGGCGAAGCCCAGCCGGCCGGAGCGAGAAACGTGAACGCATTCCGCTTCTGTCCTTGGTGCGGCGGCCCGCTCGAAGACGTTGGCGACGAAGGCGGCCGTCTTTGCCGTGTCGATGGTCGCACCTGGTACCGGAATCCGGCGCCGACCGTCGGAGCAGCGATCGTCAGAGGGGGCCGGGCGCTCGTAACCGTGCGAGCCTACGACCCGGAACGGGGGCGCTTCGACGTGCCGGGAGGGTTCGTAAAGCTCGATGAGAGCCCGGTCGAAGCTTTGAGGCGGGAGGTCGAGGAGGAACTCGGGATCACGATCGAAGTTTCCGACGCGGATTTTTTGCAGGCGTCGAAGCCGCATCCATACGGTGACCAGGGCGATGTGAATCTCGCCCTCGGCTTCGCCGCCCGCCTCGTCTCCGGGGAACCACGCCCCGCGGACGACGTTTCCGACTTCAGATGGGTAAGGGAGCAGGACCTGGAAGGGCTCGACTTCGCGTGGGAACACGATCGTGATCTCGTGAGAAAGGCGCTGCGACGTGAAGAAACGTAACGTCAAGGAAACTCCCGACCTCGACGAGCTCGATCTCGTTCGCCTTCTCTCCTTTGCCCGGGTCGGCATCGGGCTGTTCGTGGGCCTCATGCCTCGCCGCGCAATTCACCTATGGCTGGGAGAGGCCGCGACCCCGGGGTTGCGTCATGCCGCCCGAAGCGTCGCCGGTCGCGACATCGCGCTCGGACTCGGGACTTTGGTCGCGCTCGACAACGACGGCGACATCCCGCGCTGGCTCGAGGCGCAGGCGATGTCGGATGCAACCGATGCCATTGCGACCGCGCTGTCGTTCAAGCACATGCCGCGCGGCCGCCGGTGGCTGCTCGTGGCGATGCCGATCGGCGCCACGATTCTCGGCCTCAGCCTCGCCGCCGATTTCGACGACTCCTAACGTTTTCTGGACCCGGGTGACCGCCATCCGGTTATGCAGGTCCAGAAAACGGGTGGAGCGGGCACTCCCTGGTGGTCGGCGCGCCGCGGCGGTACGCTCCGGCCATGTCGTGGCCGTTCGCGCGCGAGCACGCGGAGCTCCGTACGTCGATCCGTAGCTTCGTCGAACGCGAACTAGCACCGCGCGCCGACGAATGGGAGGAGGCCGGTGACTTTCCCGACGAGGTCTTCCGTCGCATGGGAGAGCTGGGCTATCTCGGCTTGTCGTACCCCGAGGAATATGGAGGCGGGGGAGGCGACTATCTGTGCCAGATCGTTCTTGCTGAGGAGATGTCGGGATGTGGTTCGGGCGGCGTTGCGATGGCGGTTGCAGTGCAGACCGATATGGCAGTCCCACCAATCCTCAAGTTTGGCACGGAAGAGCAGAAGAGGAGCTATCTCGTTCCGGCCATCAAGGGCGAAAAGATCTTTTGCCTGGGGATCTCGGAGCCGGATGCAGGGAGCGACGTCGCAGGTATTCGCACCACTGCGAAGAAGGTCGACGGCGGCTGGGTCGTAAACGGCCAAAAGCTGTGGATCACCAACGGACGACGCGCCGATTTCATGACGCTCGTCGCAAAGACCGACCGCGACGCGGGACATCAAGGCATCTCTTTATTCGTGGTCGACACGACTACTCCGGGATTCGAGGTCCGCCGGACGCTCGACAAATTGGGCATGCGCACTTCCGACACGGCCGAGATCGTGTTCATCGACATGTTTATTCCCGACGAGGCGCTGCTCGGTCGTGAGGGCGAAGGCTTCTACAACATTTCGTGGGAGCTGCAAGGGGAGCGGCTGGTGGGTGCGGCGGGAGCGATCGCAGGTGCGCGTCGCACGTTCGATGTCGCCGTCGCATACGCACGGCAGCGGACGGCGTTCGGGCAAGCGATCGGAAAGCACCAAGCGGTGCGTCACATGCTTGCCGAGGTCGCCACCGAGATCGAGGCGGCGCGCCAGCTCGTTTATCTCGCCGCATGGAAGGTCAATCGCGGTGAATACTCGGTACGAGAGATTTCGATGGCCAAGCTGCTGACCGGGGAAACCGCATGGAAAACCGCCGACACCGCGATGCAAATCTTCGGTGTTCACGGATACCAAATGGAGTTGCCGATCCAGCGAGCGTGGCGGGATGCGCGGCTGATCCGGATAGGTGGCGGGACCGATGAGATCATGCGGGATGTCATCGGCCGCATGGAGGGCCTGTGACCGGCGCCGGGCGTTTCGCAGCCGTTGATGCCCGGTCGCACCACGCGCTCTTTTCGGACGAGCACGAGCAATTGCGCGCCGAGGTGCGATTGTTCGTCGAGAAAGAGTTGGTGCCGTACGTCCCTCGATGGGAGAAAGAAGAGGCCTTTCCGCGAGAGGTCTTCGTGCGCCTTGGGGAGCTGGGCCTTCTGGGTCTCAAGTTCTCGCCCCGATTCGGTGGTGAAGACGACATCGTTGCCGATGCGGTCGTGACCGAGGAGCTCGCCCGCTGTGGCTCGGGCGGGGTTGCGGCCGCGGTCGGCGCGCACAAGGACCTGGCCGCGCTATACCTGGCGCGTTTCGGGAGCGACGAGCAACAGGAGCGTTGGCTGCGGCCGTCGCTCGAGGGAACGCTCATCGGGGCACTGGCGTTGACCGAGCCGGACGTCGGAAGCGACCTCGCCGCGTTGAAAACGACGGCGCGCCGCGACGGGAACGATTGGATCCTGTCTGGGACCAAGACGTTCGTCACGAACGGCGCCTGGGCCGACTTTCTGGTCGTCGGCACCAACACCGGTTCGTCGTCAGAGGATCGAGATTTGACACTATTTCTCGTCGAACCGGACGCGGCGGGCGTGACCCGCCGGCGCATCCGGACGCTCGGGTGGCGTCCGAGTCAGACCGGCGAGGTGCACCTCGATGCGGTGAGGATCCCCGACTCGCACCGTCTCGGTCAGGAAGGTTCGGGGTTCTACGCGATCATGCGCAGCTTTGGATGGGAGCGGCTCGTGATGGCTTTGAGCGCAGTGTCCGCGGCGGCGATGACGTACGAGGTCGCGAAGAAATACGCATTGGAGCGGACTGCGTTCGGGCGGCCCGTCGGAAAGTTCCAGGTGTGGCGGCACCGATTTGCCGAGATGGCGACGAGAATCGAAGCCGCCCGTGCCCTCACGTACAACGCCCTACGCCTGGTGGCCGAAGGCGAGGAGGCACGAGAACCGATCGCGATGGCTAAGCTCTATTCGACTCGCATCGCGCTCGAGGTCGCCGACGAGTGTGTGCAGATACACGGCGGGTACGGCTACGCCACCGAATTTTCTGCCGAGCGCGCCCTGCGCGACGCGCAGCTCGCCCCGATCGGCGGCGGGACCTCGGAGATCATGAGGGAGATCATCGGCCGCGGCCTCGGCATCTAGACATGTTCGTCGAACGTGATCCTTACGAGTTGGGACAGCTCCCGTCCGATTGCCGTGATGCCCTCTTCCGTCTCCACCGTCATCGGCCCCTCCATGGGAGCGAGGTCTTTGACGCCGAGACGAACCCCGGGACGGATCCCGATCTTGTCGAGGTACGGGAGAACGTCCTCTTTTAATTCCGAGATCTGAGCGACCACTCCTCCGTCGCCGGGCTCGACATCGCTCAGGCGGCGCAGGCGGCGGAGGTCCACCGGGCAGATCGGGTGCCCGTGCGGGCAGTAATCGGGATAGTCGAGTGCCCTGGCCATCGCTTCCTCGACCCGAGCCGACAGCGCGTGCTCGAGCTTGTGGGCCTCGCCGTGGACCTCGTACCAAGCCATCCCGAGGCGGTCGACGAGGAGGCATTCGATCAAGCGATGGCGCCTGAGCATCGTGTGGGCGAGGCGGCGACCCTCCGGGGTCAGCCGGATCCCGCCGCCTTTCTCGCGGGTGAGATAGCTCTCGTTGGCCAGCCGCTTCAGCATTTCGGAGGCGCTGGGAAGCGACACCTCGAGAATCCCTGCTAGAACGGTCGCCGTACAGCGCTCTCCGTCTTCCTCGAGCCGCTTTATCTCTTCCAGGTAATCCTCCACCCCGCGCATGGCGGCAGTTTATCGGGGCCGGACTTCGTCACGACGTGGTGGATGCATTTGTGCTCTTGTGCTACCTTCCCGCGAGGTGTTTTCAGGACGAATGAACCCGGCGGCCCGCCTGTGCGCCGCAGTCGTCCTCCTCGTAACGACGCTTATATCCGGATTAGCAAGCGTCGCGTCCGGCGAGGAGTCTTCCGACGACCTCAAGGCCCGGATGGACGAGATCCAGGCTGAACTCGACGCGACCACCGCCAGGATCGAGGATCTCCGTTCCAAGGAGGACGCCCTCAAACAGCGGATAGCTCAGACCACGATGCGCATCGCCTCCGTCCAACAGAAGAAGCGGCGGATGATGAACCGCGTCGTTGAAGCGGCCCAGGAGCTTTACAAGTCCGGGAGCCTCGGCGCCCTGGAGGCGCTGATATCCAGTGAAGATTTCGGCGACCTGATCGGGAACGTCGAGCTCCTCTCCCAAGTGTCGGAACGGGATCAAGGGACGTTCGTCCGGTTCGCGCGAACCCAGGACGAGCTGACCGTTCTCGAAGAGGACCTTGAAGAAGCCAATCAGGCGCTGGCAGTCGTGCGCGAGGACCTCACCGCCGAAGCCGACCGGCTGCAGGCGAAGTTCGACTCCACCGAGGCCGCGTACGAGGAGCTGCTCGCCGCGGCTCGCCGCCGAGCAGCGGCCGCAGCCGCAGCACGCGCGCCTTCTGCTCCTTCCGCCCCCGCCCCCGCACCGCAACCGGCGTTCGTTGCGCAGACGTCAGGAAACATGGCGTGTCCGGTCGCCGGGCCCGTCTCCTTCAGCGACACGTGGGGTGCTCCTCGTTCGGGAGGACGCTCGCACCAGGGGGTCGACATGATGGCGAGCTACGGCACCCCCGTCGCCGCCATCACGAATGGCTCGATCACGTATGCGGGGTACGGGTCGAGCGCCGGAAACTGGCAGATCCTCTCGGGCGACGACGGGCACCAGTATTGGTACATGCATAACCAGTCGAACATCGTCTCCGGCGGCCGCGTCAAGGTCGGGCAACAAATCGCGACCGTCGGGGATACCGGCAACGCGACCGGAATCCCGCACCTTCACTTCGAGTACCACCCGGGCGGAGGCGCTGCGGTGAATCCGACGCCGCTCGTGTCGTCGCTTTGTTAGGAGGGTTCCGTGCGGACCGCCGCGGTATCGTGACCTGATGGCTGAAGAGAAGCGGCGGCTCGTCGAGAGAATTCTCGACGCGTCTTATCTGACAGACCTCGGGCAACGCTCCGTCGAAGACATCAAGACGATGCGCGACGAGTGCCGGGCGACCGAAAACGAGCTTTCCTTCGAGCGCCGGCTGTGCCAGGCGCGGGTAGAGATTTTGCGGGCCGAACTCGAACGCCGGGAGCATGGTGGAGACGAGGACGAGCTCTTGTCGCGTCTCCCTCAGATTCTCGCCACCGAGCTCGGTCGCACGGACGTGGCCCTTCCGACGAGGGCGCGCGACTTCTCGGTCCCGCGCAGTGCAGACGTACCGCGTCGGCGGGTCGATGAAATAGTCGGCGAGCAAACGATTGCCCGCCTGCCGAAAATGTCGATGGACGAAGTCAAGAGCGTGACGTCGTCGCTGGAACAGTACGAGAAGACGGTGTCTTCACGACGAAGACAGGTGCAGCAAGTCCTCGACGCGGTGCAGGAAGAAATCGTCCGGCGGTTCAAAAGTGGCGAAGCGGACCCGACCGCTGCGCTCGGTTGACGCGGTGACGGGCGGCCTCGGCCGCCGCCTAGTCAGTTCCCCTTGCGCTCATCGTCTTTGCCCTTCTCCGGATCCTCTCCGGAACCGCCGGAGCCGTTCTCCTCGTTCGGCTTAGATTCGGAGTTCTCGGGCCGACTTTCGTTCCCCTCCGGGTTGCCGCCGCTCCCGCCGGTCCCGCCGCCACCAGCGCCGCTCCCGCCGGAGC
>Ga0247713_1001321_pt1 | contig 12407 bp, 15 predicted proteins | sample 21E_NmetaG_FD_189936 | JGI IMG/M metagenome (GOLD analysis project Ga0247713, IMG submission 189936) | Soil microbial communities from hillslope of Landscape Evolution Observatory, University of Arizona, Oracle, AZ, United States - 2-1-E_N | ecosystem: Engineered > Artificial ecosystem >... | reverse complement strand
CGGCGGGGTGGTGGACGGCGCCCGCCACGAGGGCGCCGAGACGGGCACGCTGCTGGAGACGCTGCGCAGCTTCGCCGAGCCGAAGAAGCTGCTCTTGGTGGCCGACTCGGCGCTGGTGACCAAGGCGAACCTCGCCGCCGCCGACGGCGCGGGCATCCGCTTCGTGTCACGCCTGCCCCGCAGCTTCGACTACGAGGCCGACGCCCTGGCGCAGCCCGAGGCCGTGTGGCGGACGTTGCGCTACTGCTCGCAGCGGGCCAGCCGGTTGCCGCGCCCCGAGCGCCCTACGTTCAGGGGCGCCGAGGCAAGCATCGGGGTGGTCGGCCCCGACAAGGTCGAGCGCAGCTTCCGGGTGCTCTACGTCTACGGCTCCGAGGAGGCAGGCGCAGCCCGCACCAGCCGGGCAAGGTTGCTCGCCCGGGCCGAGGAGGACCTTGCCCGCATCGCTCGCGGGCTGGAGGCCAAGCCCCGCCAGGAGCCTGAGAAGGTGAGCCGTCGCGTCGCCGCTGCGGTCGCCAAGGGCCGGGCCGGGAACTGGCTGCGCACCGAGGTCCGCAGCGGTCCCGACGGCGACGTGAGCTTGCGCTGGTGGCGCGACAGCGAGGCTCTGGCCGATGCCGAGCGCCGTGACGGCCTCTACGCAATCGTGACCAACATGGGGCCCCGGCAGTGCTCGCCCGACCGGCTGCTGGCCCTCTACAAGGACCAGGCGCTGTCAGAGCGGGCCCACCACTTCCTCAAGGGCCCCCTCGCCGTGCGGCCGGTGTTCTTGAAGTCCAACCGCCGCGCCGCCGCCCTCGTCGGCGTGTGCTCCATCGCCCTGCTGGTCTACGGCCTCATCGAGACGGAACTGCGGCAGGCGATTGCCCCCGCCCGCACCATGCCCGGCCTGCTCCCCGAGGGGCGAGCGGCGCGCCCCACCGGTGAGAACGTGTTCAAGGCGTTCGCCGGCCTCGGCTACCAGCGTGCCCGCACCACCAAGGGCCTCGAGGACATCCCCGACCCTCTCACCGGCGCCCAGCGGGCCGTCCTCGACGCGCTCGGGATCACCTCGATCCTGCCGTCAAAGGGCGAAGTCTGACCGCCGGGCAGTGCGGAATGCGGGACTAGGACTAGGCCGCTCCGCTCAGGAGCTCCGAATCTCGCGTCGAAGTTCGATCTCGCACTCAGCCGGGCCTGGTGGACCCGGCACGGGACGGGAACTGGAAGCATTCTGGACGTGAGCGCACCAAAGCGGACGGCGCCCGGGAACCCGGGGCGCTGGGCGCTAGCTAGCGGGAGCGACTCCGTTGAATGCGCGCTGCCGCCGGTCCGCGCCACCGTCACACCCCGCGTCTACGCTCGTCCCGCGCCTCCGGGCCGTCCTCGCCGGTATGCGGCCTCAAGATGCCTGCCCTAGGAGCGACGAGTGAGCACAGCTGAGCAAGCGACGGATGTGGCGCCAGAAGGGATCTACCTCGCAGAGAACCTCGAATTCCTTCGAGGCGTACCTGACAACTCGATCGACCTCGTATACATCGACCCGCCGTTCGGCACGGGTCAGACGCGTCGTCTGCAGTCGATCCGGACCGGGGTCGGCGACAAGGTCCGATCTGGCTTCGGCGGGCGTTCGTACCGATTCGACGTCGTCTCGGATCGCCAGTACAGCGACGACATGCCGCTTGAGGAGTACCTGGCATTCCTGGAGGCCCGGATCGTCGAGATCCATCGAGTCCTTCGCCCGACGGGTTCGCTCTATCTCCACCTCGACTTCCACACTGTTCACTATGCGAGGCTCGTTCTTGATGAGGTCTTCGGTCCAGAGCGGTTCCTCAATGAGGTCATCTGGGCCTATGACTACGGAGGTCGGCCGCGCAACAAGTGGCCTCGGAAGCATGACAACATCCTCTGGTACGCGAAGTCGGACAGCTGGATCTTCAACCGCGACGACATTGATCGGATCCCGTACATGGCACCCGGCCTCGTAGGCGCAGAGAAGGCCGCACGCGGGAAGCTGCCGACAGACACCTGGTGGATGACGATCGTGCCGACGAACAGTCGTGAACGCACGGGATATCCAACGCAGAAGCCGGTGAAGCTTCTTGAGCGCATCGTTCGGGCATCAAGCTGCCCGGGGGACATCGTCGCGGACTTCTTCTGTGGAAGTGGAACGACTGGAGTTGCGGCCAAGAAGTTAGGCCGTCGCTTCCTTCTCACCGACATCAACCCAGAGGCTGTATCCATTGCTGAGACCAGGCTCGTGGAGGCAGAGGCGAGCGCCGAGCAGCTCTTCTGAGCAGTATGGAGGGGCGTGACCCCTGACGAAGCCTTCAACGCGTTCCTTGAGGCGAATCGAGATGCTCAGGAACTCATGGGCACCGCCACCAAGGAAGACCCATGGGCGGGCAGTCCTTTCGAGTGGATCATGCGGCTCGCATCTCGTCGTCGCGGCAAGGCGGGTGAGGTTCTGGTGGAGGCGTGGCTCCGTCGCCTGGGCCTGGACGTCGGTCGTCCGTTGAGTGGTGATCACGACCGAGTTGTCAACGGACGCAAGGTCGAGATCAAGTTCTCGACCTTGTGGGAGCAGGGCGACTACGTCTTCCAGCAGCTCCGCGATCAGGACTACGAGCTGGTGGTACTGCTCGGCATCAGTCCCACCTCCGCCCACGGCTGGATCGTCCCCAAGGCCGAGGCGATCGAGCACTCGGTGCCGCAGCACGGGGGTGCGCGGGGCAGCGACACGAGGTGGCTGCGATTCCGCGCCGCTGACCCACCCTCATGGATGGCCGAGTTCGGCGGTGAGCTCCTCGAGTTCGAGCGCGCAGCGCGCCACCACTTCTGAGTCATGGCTGAAGTCGCAGTGGTGACCTTGTCGCCTGAGGAAGTCGCCGAGGCTGCATCGCTCGCCGAGGCTGCACTCGCGTACTGGCAGTCGACTGGTCGTCGCGGTCACTACTCGAACAACTTCAACTCGCACTTCGTGGGGAAACTCGGCGAGTTGGCAGTCGAGGCATGGGTCCAGAGCCTGGGGACATGGGTCGCGTCGCCGTTCCGCGATGTGAGGGTCCTCGACACGGAGGACATCACCGCCGCGAAGCGGCTCGAAGTGAAGTCGTGGGACGAACCCGGATGGGCGGCGTGGGGCCGGTGTGTTCGACCGAACCAGGTCGACGCCCTGGCCGCCAAGGCCGACGCGATCGTCTGGTGTTCCGTGGACGGAGCGAAGGAGCAGCCCGGGACGGTTCCCGTCTCGGTCACGATCCATGGGTGGTCGACAGTCGATTACGTCCGCGCCTGTCCCATCACTCTGACCGGTCCCGGGTACCGCCGACTCGAGAACCACCAGATCGACGTCGGGGACATGCGGTCTCTCGACGAGCTGTAGTCAACGTCCCACGGGTGCAATCGCGCTGGAACCGCCAGCAACGGCATACGTCCGCGCCATGCAGCTTCGTCTTCCCACGACGCGAGACCCCACGCACCGGTGACCCGGGAACGTCCGATCGCTCGGACACACCCTTGCAGGTTTCCCTCCGGGAAACCTCCGGCCGGGGATCCCGCACGCTGCGCGGCGGAGGAGGCCCTACGCGCCCTGCCCGCCGGCAGAGCGGCCCCGGCCCGTCGGGACGGCGCCGAGGATCGTGCCCATGAGGCCGCCGGCTTCGGCGTCGGCGGCCGGGAACGAGTGGCTGTAGATGTTCAGTGTCGTTGCCTTGTCCCGGTGGCCGAGGCGGGCGCTGATCGTGGCGATGTTCGTGCCGGCGTCGCCGAGGGCGGTGGCGACGAAGTGGCGGACGTCGTGCAGGCGCACGTGGCCGAGGCCGAGCTCGGTCCGCAGGCGGCCGAACCAGTTCGTGCAGACGTCGGGCCGCCAGGGCGCCGAGCCATCCGGCTCCTCGGAGAACAGGAACGCGTCGTCGGCCAGTGCGACGCCGACGGCCAGCGCCCGTTCGCGGGCACAGAGGTGGAACTCCCGGAGCAGCTCAAGGGTGGCCTCGTCGATCGCGACACGGCGGGCCTGGTGGGTCTTGGTGTCCTTCTCGATCCGCTCCTGGCCGACCTGGGCGATGGAGCGGCTGATGGCGATCTCGCTCCGCTCCCAGTGGACGTCGCTCCACCGCAGCGCACACGCCTCGCCCCGACGGCAACCGGTGACGGCCAGCAGCCACAAGTAGACACCGAAGTCGGGGGCGAACTCGAACGCTGCCTCGAGCAGGTCGTGCACCTGCTGGATGGTCGGCGGCCTGATCTCAGTGCGGCGAGCGGCCGGCGGCGTGGCGTCCACCGCCGGGTTGCGAGCGATGAGGCCCCACTTGCGGGCTTGCTCGAGCGACTGGCGCATCACCGTGTGGCACAGCCGCACCGTCCGACCGGACAGCGGCCGGCCGCCCGCTCCCCCGCCGGTGCGGAGCTGCTGGTACCAGTGGTCGAGCTCGAGCGTGCGGATCGAGGCCACCTTGCGGTCGCCGAAGGCGGGCCGGACATAGCGCTCGACGATCCACCGGTAGCCGTTGGCGGTGGTGGCCTCGACCGTCATCGCCTTCAGGTCGAGCCACCAGTCGAGCAGCTCTCCCATCGTCATCGGCGCCGAGGCGACGTGCCGGCCCTCGTCGACCTCGACGACCAGGCGGGCCAGCTCCCGCTCGGCCTCCTTGCGGCTGCCGTGGACCGTCCTCTCGACGTAACGCTTGCGGCCGTCGGCGGACCGGCCGACGTAGACCTTCAGCCGCCAGGTGTCGCGGCTGCGCTGCTGCAGGTGCCCTCGCATGGGGGACCTCCCTCTCAGGTTGCGACCCGTCGGGATTGCCAACGGATTGCCAAGAGGGGTCCGAAGCGAGGCGATGCTCAGGTCACGAACCCGATGACCAGGGCATCTTCCTCTTCGCGCGCTCGGAGGGATTCGAACCCCCAACCTTCTGATCCGTAGTCCGCTCCGAGGGGTGTCGACTGGTGCTGCTGCGTGTCGTCCAGGTGCTCTGAACAGGGCGTTCCCGATCGAGCGGTGATGGCTGATCCGCCCGCCGATGCCTCGTGCCGGGTGATCCGGTAGAAGATCCGGTAGAAGAAATCGCCTCGGTTCAGGCGGTCGACCTCAGGGCTGCCATCGCCTCGGGCAAGTAGCGCGCGAGCGCATCGACAATGGCGTCGGGTGTCTTCGGTGGCCGCCGACGGCGCGTGGCGATCGCCTCGACTGCGCCGATCACGCCCTCCCGGTGGAGGTCGACCTGTGCGAGCGCGAAGGCGTCGGCAGTGACCGCCTCGACCCCGTACGGCTCGAGCAGCTCCTGCGGAAAGTCGCGCACGTTGTCGGTCACGATCGTCGGCGCGCCGACATGGACGGCGAGGGCGAGCACGTGACGGTCCTTCTCGTTGATCGGCATCGTGTCGACCAGGCCCCACGGCACTTCGGCCAACGCGCCTGGCAGCGCGCGGTTGAGGTGCTCGATCCGCCGGTGGATCGCATCCGGACGAAGGTCACCTCGCAGGGCGAGATTTCGGTCGAGCTCATCGAGAATCTGCGGCGACCAGTGAGGCCGGAACAGCCGCCGCGTTGCCATCGTGGCGAGCAGGTCGGTGACCTCGATGCCGTAGAGGACGTTCGCGTCGAGGACGACGACGTAGCCGGCCACCGTGGAGTCCGGCTACTCGCTGTACAAGCCCAGGTCCTCGGCTTCGGCGGTCATGGCTGCCAATGCCTCCTCCGCCTGCTCGTCCATCCGGTCGCGGTAGGTCAGGACGTCCGCCAGACGGAGTCGGCGATGAGTGCCGACCATGTGATACGGAAGCGCGCCAGCCTCGAGCTGCTTGATCAGGTACGGGCGGCTCACGTTCAGCAACTCGGCGGCCTCGACCGTAGTCAGCTCGGCGTGCATGGGGATGACGGTCACGCCGTTGCCGGCCTTGAGGTTCTCGATGATGCGGACCAGCAGCTCGTGCAGCTCGCGTGGCAGTTCGATCTCATCACCGTGTGGGCCGATCAGCCTCGCCGGCTCCCCGCGGCGCAGTGGCTCGAGGACGCGCTCGAAAGCGACCAAGTCCTGCGGGCGCACCTCGCCGGGCCGTAGCTCAAGCACGTCGCTCATGCACGAGACCATACCCCACAACCGCAATAAGTGCAACAGACTCGCCCTGGACAGGATGGACATCACTGGCGCCCGCTGGGGTCTCGAAGGCGCCGAGGCTGTCCTCAAGCTGCGAGCCCCCACGGGCCAACGACTGCTGGAACGACTACTGGTCCTTCCACGTGGCCCAAACAAATTGCGGGAAGGTGGCGCGGGCCGAGCGGTACTGTCGGGCTTACACGAGCGAGCAGGGAGGTTGGCGATGACGAAGGTGCTTGCACTAGCCGGGTCCGCCGTCTCCCCGCGTACGCGCCTGTAGCTCCCACTTTCCGAGCTTCCACAGGTCCGACGGCATCCCGCCGCCGCAGCGCGGCGGCACACGCCAATGTTCCTTCGGCCTGAGGAGCCTCCGTGTCTGCACTTTCTGCCGGCATCGTGCCTGTCGTCCCCCGGGCGGGACTCGACCCGTCCTTCGATCCGCCTCCCGGCGCTACGTGCCTCTCGGAGGAGTCGCGCACCTACCTGCTCGACGGGACCGTCTATCGGCCGCGGGCGCCATGGACCCCGTCGGTCCACGCGCTGCTTCGCCATCTGGAGGCGGTCGGCTACCGCGGCGCGCCTCGCCTCGTCGGCCGGGGCATCGACGCCGCCGGGCGGCAGCAGGTGCGCTACGTCGAAGGCGAGCTCGTCCATCCGTACTCGTGGTCAGATGCTGCGATCGTCGAGCTCGCCCACCTCCTCCGCGAGCTGCACGACGCGACGGCCACGTTCGACCCGCCGCAAGGCGCGGTATGGATGCCGTGGTACACGCACCGGCCAAAGGCTGATCCCGTCTTCGGCCACGGCGATGTCGGCCCGTGGAACATCGTCGCCCGCGACGGGACGCCGGTCGCCTTCATCGATTGGGAGTTCGCGGGGCCGGTAGACCGGCTCGACGAGGTCGCCGAAGCCGTCCGACTCACCTGCCAACTCTACGGCGAAGACGGGGCCGCCCTGCGAGGTCTGTCCCCGCCCGACGTGCGAGCACGACCAGTGGCCTTGTTCGTGGACGCCTACGGGCTGGACCAGGAGCAGCCGGCGCAGTCGTCCCGCGGATGATCGAGTGCGCCGTACGCGGCTGCGCCAATGATTGCGACGAGGCAGTCATCAGCCGGGACTTCAACGGGCCTCAACCGATGGTGTGGGGAATGGCGTGGCAGATCCGCGGCGCTCGTTGGATTCTCGACCACGCCGACGTCCTCGCCGAAGCGATCGGAGCACCGAAGTGACGGCCTCGGCGCCCGGCAGCGACGTCGTGCTGCGCTGGCGCGGCGCCGTCACCGACGAGGAGGTCTTCCTGCTCACCGCGGGCCACGGCGGTGACGCCGTGCGAGGTTGGTGGGACCAGGTTCGCCCCCACAGCCTCGGCTGGGTCACGGCGCGCCGGCCCGACGGAGCCCTGGTGGGATTCGTCAACGTCGCGTGGGACGGCGGCGACCACGCCTTCTTGCTCGACACCAAGACCCACCCGGACCACCAACGGAACGGCATCGGCACCGCGGTCGTGCGCCTCGCCGCCCACCGAGCCAGAGACGCCGGATGCGAATGGCTGCACGTCGACTTCGAAACCCGACACCGCTCCTTCTATCTCGACGCCTGCGGGTTCTCCGGCACCGAGAACGCCGGCCTCATCCACCTCTACAACCTCGAACAAGCGCCGACGCCATGAGAGTTCGGACCGCGACCGACACCGACCACGACCACATCCTCCACGTGGTGCAGCAGGCGTTCCGAGGCGGCGACGACGAGGTGAGGATCGTCAACGACGTCCGGCGGCTCGGCGCCGTGATCGACGACCTCGAGCTCGTCGCCACCATCGACGACATCGTCGTCGGCCACGCGCTGACAAGCGTCGGCGACCTCGACGGTCGGCCCGTCGCCGCAGTGGCGCCGCTCGCCGTGCATCCCGACTGGCAGGGACGTGGCGCCGGAAGCGCCCTCATTACCGAGCTGATCGACCGCGCCGAAGGACAAGGTTGGCCACTGCTCGCCCTTCTCGGTAACCCCGCCTACTACGGCCGCTTCGGCTTCGAGCCCGCCGCGGCACTCGACATCGTGTACCCGCCCGTCGACGGCCCCGCCTTTCAGGTCCGCCGGCTCACCGCCTACGACCGCACATGGCGAGGCACATTCACCTACGCGTGGGAGACGAAGGAGCCCGCCACATGAAAGGGAAGCTCTGGGACGAGCAAGACGCTGCCGACTACGACCACCCCGCGCCGTCACAGCGCCAACTCGACGCCATCCGGGCAACGGTCGACGTCCTGGTCGACCTCGCCGGCGAAGAGCCGGCGCTCGAATTCGCCATCGGGACGGGCCGGATCGGCCTACCGCTCGCCCAACGTGGCGTGCCCGTGACCGGGCTCGAGAACTCGACCGCCATGGCGGCCCGACTCCGCAAGAAGGATCCCGACGAACGAGTCCCGGTGACGATCGGCGACATGGCCACGGCGCGGGTGCCGGGGACCTTCCAGCTCGTGTACCTCGTCTTCAACACGATCGGGAACCTCACGACGCAGGAGCGGCAGATCGTCTGCTTCGCCAACGCGGCCGCTCACCTCCGACCAGGCGGCCTCTTCCTGATCGAGAACACCGTCCCCGACCTACGGCGACTACCGCCAGGCGAGGACGCCCGGGTCTTCGCCCACGCGCCTGGCTACGTCGGGTACGACCGCTACACCGACCTCGTCGCGCAACAGGCCGTGTCCCACCACTTCGTAGCCCGCGGCGACTCCGTCCGCGAATCCACCACCCCTTGGCGGTTCGTGTGGCCATCAGAGCTCGACCTCATGGCACGGCTCGCTGGGATGGAGCTACATGCCCGCTGGGCTGACTGGAATCGCTCGCCGTTCACCGGCGAGAGCACGAAGCACGTCTCGGTGTGGCGGAAGGAGGCTTGACCAGCCAGCGGGACGCGCTCGGTTCGGGTCAGTGCCTACGGGTCGAGGACGGCGAGGGTTCGCTTCGCTTGTTCCTCAAGCGTCACGGTCGTCGGCAGACCCTGGCGGCACCTGCTCTCAATGAGGACGAGCCAGAAGCAGGCCATCACACGACGGCCTTGCCAGACCCGGGCACGGTCTGAGGCGGTGAGCTCTGTTGCGTCCGCCACCAGGTCCCAGAAGTCATCGCTCAACACTCGCGTGCTCGCGTGCTCTGCCATGTCCGCCAACTCCAGAGCGGGATCGTTATGGCCGCTGTTCTCCCAGTCGATGAGCACGAGCCCTTCGTCGGTCCAGAGGTAGTTGCTGAGATTCGGGTCGCCGCGGCAGAACCGCAGGCGCTCCGGCGAGCCGAGCCGATCGAGCTCGAAGTCAGCGAACCATCCCTGCGCTGCTCGCCAAGCTTGGTCGACCACGTTGGCCGGGTCGCTCTCCTGTCCGGGGGAGTCCTCGCGCTCCTGTCCCAGAGCTGCGCGGGTGGCCCGAAGCCCCGATAGAGGAGCTTCTTGCGGTGGCTCCCGGGGCGTCGCATGCACGAGCCGGTGGGAGCCGCCGATCGCCGCGGCGTGCGCCGCGTCAAGCGCATCGGCAGCGAGGGACAAGCCACCGACTCGCTCCATCACTACGACCGGTCGCTCGCCAGGGTCAAGGTGGACTGGACGCGGAGCTATCCCGGAGCCAGCGAGGCTCACCAACGCCCCCCACTCGCGCTCCGGCTCGGTGCGGTTGAAGGCGCCGAAGACCTTCACGACCAGGCTTGGCTCGTCTTCTATGGCAAATACGTCGTGAGTCATGCCGCCGGAGAGGCGCTCGAGCCCGAACCGCGCGGGATCGACCGTCGGCCCCGCGACCGCTTCGCGGGCTCGCCTCACCACGTCATCCACGCGCATGCCTCGATCATGGCTTCCACGCCCCAGCGCCATCGCTGCGGAGGGAGGCTGTGCCCTACGATCGGGAGCGATCCTTCCCCCAGAATTTCCCCACGGGGCCTCGGGGGAAGGCGTTTTCCCCCAGTTTCCCCACGTCGTGTGACCACACATGACCACGCCTGACCACAACGAAGGGAGGGAGTCGCCGCGGCAAAGCCGCACGTCGGAGTGGGTTTTCGCAGGGAAGCCGCTGGTCAGCGGCTAGCGCGCTCGGAGGGATTCGAACCCCCAACCTTCTGATCCGTAGTCCGCTTCCGACGGGTCCGTCGGATGTCTCCAGATGACGTTAGTGCAGGTCAGGAGGGGTGCGCCGTCTGGCGGAGTACGCCCGAATCCGACCTGATGTCGGCCCGTAGATTGCCAAGGGATTGCCAGCGTCGGGTCAGGCTGGGGCGTCGTCGTCGGAGATTTGACCGATCAAACCGTCCACCGCGTCGGAGAGCGGCCCGAGATCATTGTCGACGACGTCTTGCACGACGGCGTGGTCGGTGTCGAAGTAGCGGTGAGCGAGCTGGTCCCGCATGCGGGCGATCTCCTTCCACGGCACTCCGGGCGCACCCTCCAACAGTCGTGGGTCGACGTCCTTGACCGCTTCGCCGATCTCGATGAGGCGGACCCGAACCGCGTCGTAGACCAGGCCGTCTTGGAGGTTTCCCCGGGTCAGGTGACTCCGAATGGCATCCAGAGAGTCGGCGATGTCCCGGAGCCGGTCCTCATCCCGCCGGCTCAAAGCAGCACGGCCTCGGCCAAGACCTCATCCCGGACGCGCTCACGCAGTGACGCCGGCGTGCCGACGTCGACCTTCACGCCGAGCGCCTCCTCGAGCTCCACGCCAATCGACAGGATCTCAATAGGCCGGGCGTCGGGCTCAAGCTCGACGAGGAAGTCGATGTCGCTGTCGCCGCGTTCCTCGCCTCGAGCCACCGAGCCGAACAAGGCGATCGATCGGCCGCGATGGCGCGCGACGATCGCCTTGATCTCCTGCCGGTGGGCCTCGACGAGCGTCCGGAGCGGCGTGGTGTCGACCTCAGCCACGTCCAACAGGGTACGGCCTACGCGAGTCACGCTGGAAGCCACGACCGCCTGTCCGGACGCGACGCGGCCGCTGACTTCGTGCGCGATATCGAGCGCTTGTTCCGTCGCGTTTGACGCGACCCGACCCGTCGATCTGGCGCGGTCCTCCGCCGTCCATCGGAAGCGTCTCCTACGGTGGTCGACATGGACGACGCGGGCGGCGGCAAGCGCGGACGGAAGCCGGCGCTCACGGACGCGATGGCAAGTGCTGTAGTCGAGGTCTGGGGTTGTGACCTCGAGCGCGCCGTCGAACTCGGCGGTTCTACCGGCCTGAACCTGCTTGCCATCATCGAGGGTAGCGAGGTCGTCGTTCGCTTTCATCGTGCGCATGTCACGGTCGCACGTGTCGAGGCGCTGCAGCTGGCGCGTGATGCTGTGGCAGCCGCAAGTCTTCCGGCCGCGCGCGCCATCCCGGGTCGAAGGGGCGAACGCTGTCTCGCCGTGGGCTCGTGCGTCATCGAGGTTGAAGAGTTCGTCGCCAGCGACCAGAAGATGGACACGTTGGACCGCATCCGATCGGCCATGCCCACGTTCGCTCGTCTCCACGACGCTCTCGCGGCCGCAGAGTTGCCACCAGCGGCAGCGGGAGCGTCCTTCTCCAACTACCTCTCTGCGCGGGAAGCGGCGGCCAGGACCGCCGAGGGAGCGAATCGAATCCGAACGCTGGACTCAGCCCTGCACCCGATAGCGGCCGCAGCGGAAGGCCTTGCTCGCGACCTTGCGGGGTCCATCCCGACCTTCGATGCTCTCCCATCTCAGTGGTGCCACGGCGACTTCTGGGACAACAACGTGCTGTTCCGTGGCGACGACGGTCCTGATCGCCGACTTCGGGTTCATGGGCAGACGCCCTCGCATAGACGACCTGGCCCTGACCCTGTACTTCACACTGTGGGATCTGTTGGCGGGGAATCACGCCGATCCCCTCGCCACGCTGGTAGCGCTGGTTGCTGCCTATGACGCCGGCACCACTCGTCCGCTCTCGGACGCAGAGCGTCAAGCGCTGCCGCTCGCGATCGCTCGTCAGCCGCTCTGGTCCGTCGGTGTCTGGGCGGCCGAACTCGACGACGGCCACGCCGTTGCCGCCCACCTCACCGGCCACGACGTCGCGCTCCAGCTCGGCCGCAACATTCTCGACTCGATCGACCGCTGGAACGAAGCCCTCCGGCTGTAGCGGCGCAACCGATTCGGCGTGACCTCACGTCAATCTGAGTGTTAGGTCGCGCCCGGAACGTCACGCGGACCCGTCGATCCGGCGCGCTCGCGATCTCCTGACCGACTAGATGTCAGACCGACGCAGCGCCACCGGATCGCAGCAACTCAGTTGCCCTCCGGCGCGGTTGCCGCATCAGGCAAAGAGCTTGAAGTCCTCGAAGTTCGGCTCGACC
>Ga0247713_1001320_pt1 | contig 12414 bp, 11 predicted proteins | sample 21E_NmetaG_FD_189936 | JGI IMG/M metagenome (GOLD analysis project Ga0247713, IMG submission 189936) | Soil microbial communities from hillslope of Landscape Evolution Observatory, University of Arizona, Oracle, AZ, United States - 2-1-E_N | ecosystem: Engineered > Artificial ecosystem >... | reverse complement strand
CCCCCGCACCTGCCGCACGAGGACTGGGGCCGGGCGGGAACGGGGGCGGCCGGCGAGGACCTCCCCGGCTGGCCGGGCCACCGCGTCCCGATCCCCCCGGACGTGGCGTGCGGGGTCTTCGTGGCGGCGCTGATCGAGGGCGACGGGCGGGCCGAGCCGCGTCCGGGGCCCGCTGCGCCGAGTCTCGACGCGCGCACCGCCCGGGCGCTGTTCGTGGTGCGGGCCGCCGCGCCGGCACCGGTCCTGTACAAGCTCCCCCTGCTCACCTACCACGCCTACAACGAGGTCTCCCCCGGCCCGGCGCGCTGGTGCCTCTACACCCTGCCCCGGGAGCTGCCGGACGGCGTGCCGCCGTCGGTGTCGGTGCGCAGGCCGGGCGGTGGCACCGGCGGCACGCCGTGGGACGTGTTCAACTTCGACCCGTTCGACCCGTCGCCGCGCCAGACCTTCGTGCACTGGGACGCGCCGTTCGTCGGGTGGCTGGAGCGGGCAGGGTACGCGGTGGACTTCTGCACGGACCTCGACCTGCACACCGACCCCGAGCTGCTGTCCGGCCGCCGGCTGCTGGTGTCCGCCGGGCACGACGAGTACTGGTCGGCGGCGATGCGGGACCACACCGAGGCGTTCGTCCGGTCGGGCGGCAACGTGGCCTTCTTCGGCGGCAACACCTGCTGGTGTGAGATCGAGTTCGACACGCCGTGGTCGTTCCGCCGACCGCGTTTCTGGTCCGACACCGCGCGGCCCGAGAACTCGCTCACCGGCGTGAGCTTCCGCAACGGCGGCGAGCGCGACCGCGACGACCATCCCGTCCCGGTCGGCTACCGCGTCCAGCACGACGACCACTGGGTCTACGCGGGCACCGGGATGCGCGACGGCGACGACGGCACCCCGGCCGGGTTCACCGTCCTCGGCGTCGGCGACACCGCCGCCAGCGGCTGGGGCAACGGCAACCGCGCCGCCACCGGGCCTGTACACCGCCGGCGGCACGGTGTTCACCGCGGCGACGACGGACTGGCCGCGCCTGCTCGGCGCCGGGCACCCGGCGGTCGGGCAGAACACGGCCCCGCTCGCAGTCGTAAAACGAGGCGATCTCCAGCATGCCGGGGTCGACGTCGCCCTCGGGGTGGGGCTCGGTGAGGTCGCGCGCCCGACTGCCCTGCGCGTCGATCACCATCGCCGCGGCCGAGTCGAACGGGGACGGCGGGAACGCGCTGTACAGATGCGACAGGTGGTGGGAGACCCGCACGATCCGCGGCTCGCCCCGGAACGTCAGGTGCTCCAGCAGCTCCGCCGCATAGGAGTCCGCGTCGTCGAGCTCGTCGTCGGAGGAGTAACCCTCCACCACGAGGTCCACCGGTTCGCGCAGCGCGGGCAGATTCGGCAGGTAGAGGCGGTGCAGGTCGCCGAGACGGCCCCAGTGGTGCTTGCGGCGGGTGAGCCGCTCCTTCTGCAGGCTGTACACCGTCGCCGCACCCCGCGCAACGCTGATGGAGCCGTCCTGGGTCCGGTTGATCCCCACCACGACAGGCCTCTCGGGCACGCTCGCACCTCCCTCGTCCCCAGCCGGTACCCCGGGACGGGCGGTCGAACCGCGGCGGCGCGCGTCTCAGCCGAGCCGCTCCAGCAGCGTCGCCGTGTCGGTTCCGGTGACCGGGAGGATCCGGTCGAGCCCGCTCGCGCGCAGTACCCGGTCGACCATCGCGGTGTCGGTACCGGTGAGGTACAGCTCGACGCCGCCGGCGGCCGCGGCCTCCTGGGCGAGCAGGAGCACCTGCAGGCCGCTGGAGGCGAGGAACGTGACCCCGGCGAGCTCGACGACCAGCCGTGCGCACCCGGGTAGCGCGTGGCCGATCCGCTCATGCAGCAGCGGCGCGGTCAGCAGGTCGATCTCGCCGACCGCCCGGATCACCGTCGTGCCGGGCGCGGGGTCGTCGACCTCGACGGTGAGCAGGTCCGCCGCCGCCCGAGACGAGGCCTTCGGCTCGGTCATCGGCACTCCGGGTCGGATCTCGAGGCTTCACCGCAGGCGGCGACGCCCGGCAGGAAGGTGTACTGCCGCTGCGGGCCTCGGCGCACAGCCTCTCCCCAGCATGCCGGACGGTGCGGGGGCGGGCAACCGCGCCACCCGGTGGCCACGCCCCGCCTCCGCCCGGAACCCGCCTGTGGTCCACCCTGCCGTGTCCAGAAAATGCCGGGGCGCGGCGAGTCCGCTGCCCCGCTCGCGGGTAGTCCACCTGCTGTGAGCACCGACCTCATCGTGATCGGGGCGTCGGCCGGCGGGGTCGAGGCGCTGCGCGGCGTCGTCGCGGGCCTGGCCCCCGGCCTGCCCGCCCCGGTCGTGGTGGTGCTGCACATCCCGCGCGACGCCCCCAGCGCCCTCGCCGGGATCCTCGACCGCTCCGGCGCGCTGCCGGCCGTCACCGCCCGTCACGACGAGCCGCTGCGCGACGGCGTCGTGCACGTCGCGCCGGCCGATCATCACGTGCTGGTCGCCGACGGGCGGGTGCAGCTCTCCCGCGGCGCCGCCGAGAACGGGCACCGCCCCGCCGTCGACCCGCTGTTCCGGTCCGCCGCGGCGGCGTACGGGGCCGGCGCGGTCGGCGTCGTGCTCTCCGGCGCCCGCGACGACGGCACGGCCGGCCTGGCCACGATCGTCGGGCGGGGCGGCGTCGCGCTGGTGCAGGATCCCAAGGACGCGCTGCACGCCTCGATGCCCGCCAGCGCGCTGCGGCACGTCCCGTCCGCCCACGTGCATCCCGCGGCGAAGATCGGCGCGGCGCTCGGTGACCTGCTCGCCGACCCCGACCGGCCGCGTCGTCCGCCGGACCCGGTCGACCCGCTGCTCGCGGCGGAGACCGCGATCGCCGCGCTCGCCCCGCTCACCACGGACCGCGTGCAGAGCGCGCAGCCGTCCGCGCTGTCCTGCCCGTCCTGCCCGTCCTGCCACGGCATCCTGTTCGAGCTCCCCGGCGCCCCGTCGCCGCGGTTCCGCTGCCGGGTCGGGCACGCGTACTCCCCCGACAGCCTCGCTGCGGAGCAGGCGGAGTCGGTCGAGCAGGCACTGTGGGCGGCGCTGCGGGCCATCGAGGAGAAGATGGCCCTGCTGCGCCGGCTGGCCGACGGCGCCGAGGAGGCCGGCCGGCCCCGCTCGGCCGCCGCGCACCGCGGCCGGGTCCAGGAAGCCGAGCGCGACGCCGCGCTCGTCCGGGGCCTCGTCGCCCGAGGTCCGGCGGCATGACCGCCCCGGCGTTGCGGTGCCGGCCGGTGCGCCGCTATCCGACCGCCGTCCTCGAGGTCGAGGGCGTCCTGCGGGGCGACACCGCACCGGTTCTGCGGGCCGCGGTCGTCAAGCTGCTGGCCGAGCAGCCGTCCGCGGTGGTGCTCGACGTGAGCGGGGTCGAGGTGGCCGAGGACCTCGCCGTCACCGTCTTCGGCGCGCTGGCCCAGCACGCCGCCGCGGCCGAGCCGGTCGCGCTGCTGCTCGCCGCACCGAGCCCGTCGCTCGCCGGGTGCCTCGACCGGCTCGGGGTGCACCGGTTCGTGCCCGTGCACGCCGACCGGGCCGGCGCGCTCGCCGCGGCGGCGCGCAGGCCCGTCCCACCCCGGGTCCGCCACGCCTTCTGGCCGGACCGCGCCGAGCTGGCCGTCGCCCGCCGGCTCGTGGCACGGACCTGCGCGGGCTGGAACCTCGCACCGGTCGGGGCCACCGCGGTGCAGGTCGCCAACGAGCTCGTCACGAACGCGGTGGAGCACGCCGGCACCGCCGGGGTCCTGCTGCTCACCCGTGGGGACCGGTACCTGCACGTCGCGGTGCGCGACGCCAGCGCGGTGCGCCCCGCACTGCGCCGGCCCGGCCCGTACGACGGCGGCGGCCACGGGTTGCCGCTCGTGGACGCGCTGAGCGCCGGCTGGGGCACCCGCATGACCCTCGACGGCAAGGTGGTGTGGGCTACCCTGCGGCTGCGGCCCGAGCTGTAGTCAGGAGGACGCCGACGTGTCCGCACCCGAGCCGGCGTTCGAGGAGCTGCTGGCGCATCTCAAGGACAGCCGCGGGTTCGACTTCACCGGCTACAAGCGCACGAGCCTGACCCGCCGCGTCGAGCACCGGATGGGGCGGCTCGGGATGTCCGGTTTCTCGGACTACCTGGACTTTCTCCAGCTGCACCCGGACGAGTTCACCGCGCTGTTCAACACGATCCTGATCAACGTGACGGGCTTCTTCCGCGATCCCGACGTGTGGGGCCACCTGCGCGAGGAGCTGCTGCCCGCCCTGGTGGCGGCGCGGGCGCCCGGTGAACCGATCCGGGTCTGGAGCGCCGGATGCGCCTCCGGCGAGGAGGCCTACACGCTCGCGATGGTCCTCACCGAGATCATGGGCGCCGCGCAGGTCCGCTCGCGGGTGAAGATCTACGCGACCGACGTCGACGAGGAGGGGCTCGCCCAGGCCCGCCAGGGCACCTACTCGGCACGCGAGGTGCGCGGTGTGCCCCCCGAGCTGCTGGGCCGCTACTTCGAGCAGGCCGGCGAGCGGTACGTCTTCCGCAAGGACCTGCGCCGCTCGGTGATCTTCGGGCGGAACGACCTCGTCCAGGACGCCCCGATCTCCCGGATCGACCTCCTGGTCTGCCGCAACACCCTCATGTACTTCAACGCCGAGACGCAGGCCCGGATCCTGCGGCGGTTCCACTTCGCCCTCGCGCCGAAAGGGGTCCTGTTCGTCGGCAAGGCGGAGATGCTGCTGGCCCGCGGCGCGCAGTTCGAGCCGATCGACCTCAAACGCCGCGTGTTCGCCAAGGTCGCGCAGGAGCGCGCGCCGGACGCCGACCTGCTGCCGGAGCTGCCGCCGGTGCATCCGCGCGCCGACCCCTCGGGGCTGGAGCTGCTGCGCACCGAGAGCCTGCTCGCCGGTCCACTGGCCCAGGTCGTCCTGACCACCGACGGTCTCGTCGCGCTGGTGAGCAGGCGCGCCGAGGCGCTGTACGGGGTGTCGGAGCGCGACGTGGGGCACTCGTTCCGCGACCTGGAGCTGTCCTACCGGCCGGTCGAGCTGCGTCGCCACATCGAGCAGGCGCAGGCCGAGCGGCGCGCGGTGCGGGTGCCCGACGTCCGGTGCGAGCGGGGCGGCGAGGAGCGGGTCGTCGAGGTGGAGGTCCTGCCCCTGGCCGGCGGCGACGCGGCCCTGCTCGGGGTTGCAGTCGTGTTCCACGACGTCACCGAGAACCGGCGCCTCGGCGACGAGCTGGAGCAGGTGAACCGCCGGCTCGAGACGGCCCACGAGGAGCTGCAGTCCACCAACGAGGAGCTCGAGACCACCAACGAGGAGCTGCACTCGACGGTGGAGGAGCTGGAGACGACGAACGAGGAACTCCAGTCCACCAACGAGGAGCTCGAGACGATGAACGAGGAGCTGCAGTCCACGAACGACGAGCTGCAGGGCCTCAACGACGAGCTGCAGCGGCGCACCGCCGAGCTCGACACGTCCAACGAGTTCCTCGAGGCGATCCTGGCCGGCCTGCGCCAGGGGGTCGCGGTGCTCGGTCCCGAGCTCACCGTGCGCGCGTGGAACCGGCAGGCCCAGGAGCTGTGGGGGCTGCGGCGCGAGGAGGCCATGGGCGAGCACTTCCTCAACCTCGACATCGGCCTGCCCACCGACCGCCTCCGGCCGGTGATCCGCCGCGCGCTGTCCGGCGAGGGGGGGCCGCACGAACTCGTCGTCGACGCGGTGAACCGCCGCGGGCGCGGCATCGTGGTGCGGGTACTGGGCACCACCCTCGACGGCGCCGGCTCCAGGGGGGCGGGCGTGATCCTCATGATGGAGGAGGTCGGGCGCGCCGGCGCGTCGGCGGCCCTGTAGGCCGTCCTGCGGCAAGGCCGGGGGCCGGTGATCTCGGTGGTGTCGGTGATGGTCATGAGGGCCTCCGGTGCTCGGCGTCGGGGAACGCGGTGCAGCCTCAGCACGCCGGGGCGGGTCCCGGAGGGACGGCGGGGGCTCCGGCTCGCCCATCCCGGTGTGATCGCCTTTCCCGACCGGGCGCCGTTGTCGGAACCGCACGCGATCTCACCGGCTGGACAAGCACGGCTCCAGGTCGTGGTCGGGCAAGGTATGGGACGCCCTGGCGTGCGCTACCTCGACGCGACCGCGCGGACGAAGGTCGTCTACGTCGGCTACATCGGTCCGCACCTGCCGCTGTCGACGTCCTAGTCTCGGCCCCGGTGGCCCATGTCTTCGTCGCACCCGGTGACGTCACCCGTCTCGCTGCGGACGCGTGGCTGCTGCCGACCGACCGGACCCTGAGCATCCGTGCGGCATGGTTCGCCCGCGTTCCCGCTCTCCATCACACCATCGACACGCTCGGCGACCACGCCCACCGCCTCCGGGACGGCACGGCGCATGCACTCGTGCTGCCCGGCTGGGCGGAGACGACGCCGCAGCCGGTGCTCGTCGCCGTTCCGTTCGACGGGGTCCGGGAGGCCGGCCAGGTCGTCGCCCCGCTACAGGAGGCGCTTCGTGCCGCAGCCGGCGCGGCGAGGGTGCGGGTGGACCTGCGCCGGGCCAGCGCCCGCCGTGGCCTGCCTCTGGTCGGGCTGCCGCTGTTCGGGTCGGCGGGAGGGGGTGGCGACCTGCTCCGTGGCGAGCTGATCCGCACCGTGCTCGACGTCGCCGGCGCGATCGCGCAGGACGAGCACGTCGATGTCGCCCTGGTCCTGCGCGAGCCCTCCGACCTCGCGCAGGCCCACGCCCTGCGCCGGGCCACCGCCGGGTCGTGGGATGAACTCGACGACGCGCTCGTCGACCGCGCGCGCTTACTCGCCGGGCACGCCCGTGCCGGGCGGCTGGTCCCGTTCATCGGCGCCGGGGTCTCGGCGACGGCGGGCCTGCCGCTGTGGACCGATCTGGTCGCCGACCTCGCCGAGGGCCGGCTGCCCGACGACGAGCGGCGCGATTTCCAGCAGCTCGACGTGCTGGACCAGGCTCACGTATTGCGTCACATGTATCCCGACCGGGCGAGTTTCGCCCGGGCGGTGGCCGACCGGACGGACGCAGGCCGATACGGGCTCGCGCCCGCGTTGCTGGCCGGCCTCCCGACCCGGGAGGCCGTCACCCTCAACTACGACGAGCTCTACGAGCTCGCCGCATCGGACATGGGCCGGCGGACCGCCGTGCTGCCCGAGGAGGCCGTCGGTTCCGGCGGGCGCTGGCTGCTCAAGCTGCACGGCACGGTGCGCCGGCCCGAGACGATCGTGCTGACCCGCGAGGACTACCTGTCCTACGGCCGGGGCCGGGAGGCGCTTTCCGCGCTGGCCAAGGCCATGCTGCTGACCCGGCATCTGCTGTTCGTCGGGTTCGGACTGGCCGACGACCACTTCCACGAGCTGATGCACGACGTCCGCGAGGTGCTCCCGCCGGACCGCCTGGAGGCCCGGCTCGGTACCGCCGTGCTGCTGTCGACGAGCCCGCTGCGGCAACGCATGTGGGGCGGCGAGCTGGATCTCGTCGACGTCGGCGGGGACGGCATCCCCGAGCAGGCCCGGCGGCTGGAGATCTTCCTCGACTGCCTGCTCGCGCACGCCGACCAGGGCCTGTCGTTCTTCCTCGACGACCGCTACCGGCACCGCCTCGACGACACCGAGCTACGGCTGCGCGACCGTCTCCTGCGGCTCGTGGCCGAGACGACGCCCGCCGAACGCGCCACGGTCGCGTGGTCGCGCCTGGCGGCCACGCTGGGGTCACTCGGCCTCCCCGGCCAGTAACCCCTCGACGATCGACCGGCGCGGACGCGCCGAAGGCAGCACGGCCAGCACCCGGTCCAGCGCCGCCGCCCGCGACGTTCCCGTGATCAGCGCGCCGTAGGCGGCGGCCACCGTCGGCGTCCGGGTCTCGGCGTGCACGCAGTGCAGCAGCACCGTGTGCCCCTCGGCACGCAGGTCCCGCACCGCGGTGGCCCCGTCAGCGAACACGCCCGGCAGGTCGAGGTTGGCGTCTTCGCGGTCGATCAGCCACACCTCGACGTGATCCTCGGGCCGTACCCCGGTCAGCGGCGCCTGGCCGGCCCCGAGCCGGCAGAGGCTGACCACGGCGTCGGCCACGCCGGGACGCAGCGCACCGACGGCCCCGAGCAGCACGCCCGGGTCGTCGGGATGCGCGACGGTGCGGCACGACGCACCGGAGTAGGACGGGATCGTCGTCGCGGCGGGCATCCCTCGCGGTCGGGCACACCGTGCTGCGCAGCGAGCACCGCCAGCCGGGTCAGGTCCCGCGCCCGCAGGCCCGGCCAGCCGTGCAGGATCCGACGCCAGCGAACCGGCACGGCGCTGCCGCCGAAACGGGCACCGAGCAGCGCACCCGCGATCGCGGCGACGGTGTCGGTGTCTCCCCCACCGCGCACGGCGGCGACGAGCCCGTCCTCCAGGCTGCGCGCGCCGCGGACAGCTGCCCACGCCCCCTGCAGCGCGGCGACGACCCAGCCGTTACTGCCGGCGAACCGGCCCGGGGTCGCCTGCTCCGCGTCATCGAGCAGTTGCGCCCACTCCGGCCCGACGAACTCCAGCCCGACTCGGACGTCGAGCTCGCCGGTCCGGACCGCGTGGTCGATGGCCAGGCACCACAGGACACACGCATCACCGGCCTGGGGATCATGGTGGGTCAGGGCGCTGACGGCACGGGCGGCAGCAACGATCGCCGCCGCGTCGCCGATGTGGGCGAGCGCGACGGCACCGGTGCGCATCAGGGACCCGTTGCCCGCACTGCGACCGGTGCGCGCGTGCACCGCCGCGGCCCGATCCCGCAGCCGCCCGGCCGAACCCGGGCCCGGCCGAGCACCGGACAGCACCGCGCGCGTCTGGTTCCCGATGTCCGCGGGCCCGGCGGCGTTCCAGCCCAGGAAGCCGTCGGCGACCCGGTCGAGCACGTCGTCGTCGCGCAGATCGGAACCGTCCGCAGCGATCTGCGCGATCACGCAGGCCATCTCCGTGTCGTCGCTCCACTGGCGGGCGCGTAGCCGCCGAGCCCACCACCGAGCATCCGCGGCTGGTGGTCGGTCGGCGGCAGCGGCCGCGACCCGTACTCGTAGGGGACACCCAGCGCGTCCCCGGCGGCCGCACCGAGCAGCACGCCGACGGCGCGGTCCAGGCAGGTCACGCCGACACCAGCGGGTGCCGCAGGTCGACCGCGACGCCGCGCAGCAGCCCGTCCCACACCGCGGCGAGGGTACGGGGCGAGTCGAACCGCTGGCCCCGGGCCACACGGATCGCCCCCGGAGCGCGGGCGCCACCGCGCACAGTGCCCCACCCCCGCGACAGCGCCCCTGGTCGACGCAGCGGACCTCGATCACCGCCCACGCGCCCGCGGCTACGAGCACGGTCGTAGCGGCGACGCCCGGCGTGAGTGCCCGGTTCGCGACGAGTGCGAACAGCACCCGCTCGGTGCGCGGGTCGCGCTTGCGGCCGGTCAGCAGCCGCGCCATGACGGTGTCGATCCCGAGCCGGCGCCACAGCGCGTCCAGCACCAACTACTCCCGCTCGCTGACCTGCGACGATACCGCGGCGTGTGTCCAGATCAGTCCATCAGCTGCGGAACGCCGGTCTGCCTGCCTCCATCGGACTGTGCTTACACATCTTCGGGGACCAAAGCGACCGGGAGCCGCCGTTCGCTCTACTCGATCACGGTGAGTCGTTGTCGAGCCGGTCGAGGATGCGGTTGGAGATCTGCCCGAGGGTGGCAAGCTCGTCCGGGCTGAGGGCGTCGATGACCAGGCGCCGGACGATGGCGACGTGCTGGGGGGCGGCGGCCGCGACGGCCTTGCGGCCGGCGGGGGTGAGGACGACGAAGGCAGCGCGTCCGTCGTGGGGGTCTTCCTCACGGGCAACGAGGCCGCGTTTGGTCATTCTGGCGATCTGGTGGGACAGGCGGCTCTGCTCCCAGTCGACGGTCTTGGCCAGCTCCTGGAAGCGCCGCCGGCCGTCCGGAGCGTCGGTGAGCGCGACGAGGATCTCGTAGTCGGCGCCGGAGAGGTTGGAGTGTGCCTGCAGGTCCCGGCCCAGCCTGGCGGTGAGCCTCTGGTGAAGGCGGATGAAGCCGCGCCAGGCGTGCTGCTCGGCCGGGCTCAGCCACGGGCGCGTCTGCTCTGTCATACGCGGCGAGTCTACCCGACCCCTTGACACGTCATGCATCTCTAAGATACATGACGAATCATCTGATGCGTCATGTAAATCCGGGTCGGAGCAGCTGACGTCTGCGTGCACGACCTCGACTAAAAGCGCTCATGAACGTCGTTCTCTGGATCATCGCCGCCCTGCTCGCCGCAGCCTCCGTGGCCGCAGGCGGCATGAAGCTGGCCCAGCCGAAGGAGAAGCTCGCCGCCTCGCCGAACATGGCGTGGGCCGAGGACTACTCCCCGGGCATGCTCAAGACGATCGGCACCCTGGAGGTGCTGGCCGCGGTCGGGCTGATCGTGCCCGCCGTCCTGGGCGTCCTCCCGGTTCTCGTGCCGCTGGCCGCAGTGGGCCTGGTGCTGCTGATGGTCGGGGCGGCCATCACCCACGCCCGGCGCAAAGAGTCCCAAGCCGTCGTGACGAACGTCGTGCTGATCGTGCTGGCCCTCGTGGTGGCCGTCGGCCGCTTCGGCCCGTACCCGTTCACCTGATCGACACAAGATCAGAAAGAGGACCGCCATGCCTGCCATCACCGTCGACGACGTACTCGTCCTGCCCCGCCTGCCCACGCTCGACCCGGTCGCGACCCGGATCCGCACGGTGCGCAGGCTGACCACCGCACCCCGCGGCTACGAGGGCGAAGGATTCCCGGTACGCCGCGGCTTCGCCGGCGTGCCGATGCCCGAACTCGACCCGTTCATCCACTTCGACCACATGGGCGAGATCGATCTGGCTCCGGGCGAGCCGATCGGCACCCCGTGGCACCCGCACCGCGGCTTCGAAACCGTCACCTACGTCATCGACGGCGCCGTGGACCACCAGGACACCAACGGCGGCGGCGGGGCGGATCACCGACGGCGACACCCAGTGGATGACCGCCGGCGCCGGGCTCCTGCACATCGAGGCGCCGCCGGAGAGCCTGGTGATGAGCGGAGGCGTGTTCCACGGCGCCCAGCTGTGGGTCAACCTGCCCCGCGCGAAGAAGATGACCCCACCGCGGTACCAGGACATCCGCGGCGCGCAGGCCGCCCTGCTCACCACCCTCGACGGCGGCGCGCTGATCCGGGTGATCGCCGGCGACATCGCCGGACACGCCGGGCCGGGCAGCACGCACACGCCGATCACGCTCGCCCACATCACCATCGAGCCCGGCGCCCAGGTCGACCTGCCCTGGCACCCCGGCTACAACGCGCTGGTCTACGCGCTCACCGGCACCGGCACCATCGGCGCCGAAAGGCAGCCGATCCACCTCGGCCAACTCGCCGTGCACGGTGCGGGCGACGCGCTGCGCGTCGCCGCCGACCCGCGCCAGGACTCACACACCCCGAAGCTGGAGCTCTACGTCATGGGTGGCCGCCCGATCCGCGAACCGGTCGCCCACCACGGGCCGTTCGTCATGAACACCCAGGACGAGCTGGTCCAGGCCTTCGAGGACTACCAGGCCGGCCGGCTCGGCGTCATCCCCGCCACCCGGTTGCCGCACACCGGATAGCCGCCCGAATGAACCACCCTGGGTCTGGTGGAGACCCGCGCTATGGGATTCCGACCGTGGTCCGGTCGTCCCGGTGGGCAGCGTAGAACGCCTGCTCGTACTCGGCGGGAGGGCGATCGTCGAGGTAGCCGATGCCGGCGCTGGTGCTCCGCGCCCGACGGGCCGGTTCAGCCTGTTCCGCTGCGAGAAGGGCCGGGGGCCGGTGTCCCCGTCGATTGGACACCGGCCCCCGGCCCTGTCGGGACGACAGGATTTGAACCTGCGACCCCTTGACCCCCAGTGAAACAGAGGGGGTCCAGCGTGTCCAGAGCGCTGGTCAGCGTCCGGGAACGGACCCTTAACCGAGGGCCGGTCCACCCCGTCCCGTGCACTCCGTGAGATGCGCGTTAGACGGGGACGCCCCCGGCGCGACGACCCGAACGCCGGCCGGGGACTTGATCGCACAGGAGCTGCGACCCCATGACCATCATCAACCCGCCCGCCACCCTCAAGCCCGAACCGACGCGCTGCACCTCGTGGTGCGCCGACCCCGGCCACCCGAACGACCAGCTGCCCGCCGACCGCACCTGCATGTCCGACCGGACCGGGGACACCGTCACCGTCGACGGCGGCACCGCCGAGGTGTACGCCAGCCGCCGCTTCGACGGCACCCGCGAGGTCACCGTCGCCGTCGAGGGCCCAAGCGGCGCCGCTGGGGCCCTCACGATGACCCCGGCGGCGGCGCGGGCATGGTTCGCCGCCGGGCTGGCCGCGTGCGACCTGGCCGAAGG
>Ga0247713_1001319_pt1 | contig 12416 bp, 10 predicted proteins | sample 21E_NmetaG_FD_189936 | JGI IMG/M metagenome (GOLD analysis project Ga0247713, IMG submission 189936) | Soil microbial communities from hillslope of Landscape Evolution Observatory, University of Arizona, Oracle, AZ, United States - 2-1-E_N | ecosystem: Engineered > Artificial ecosystem >... | reverse complement strand
CCGAAGCTCAGGCAGTTGCCCGGATCTCGCATCCCAACGTCGTCCAGGTGCACGACTGGGGCCAGGAGAACGACACCTACTACATGGTCATGGAGTACATCCGGGGCAAGAACCTCCGCCAGGTCCTGTCCTCCGCCAAGCGGCTCCACCCCCGGCAGGCGGCCCAGGTCACCGGACAGGTGCTCGGCGCACTCGCCGCAGCCCACGAAAAGGGTGTCGTCCACCGCGACGTGAAACCGGAAAACGTGGTGGTTGCCACCGACGGGCGGGTGAAGGTGACCGACTTCGGTATCGCCCGGGCCGCGGAGAGCGCGGCGCTCACCGGCGGCATGCTCGGCACGGTTGCCTACGTAGCCCCCGAGCAGGCGAGGGGCGACGACGTGGACGCCCGCACCGACCTTTATTCGACCGGGTGCATGCTTTACGAGCTGTTGACCGGTTCCCTTCCCTTCGAGGGGGATGCCGCGAAGGTGCTCCAGGACCATCTCAATTCCCGGGTCCCGGCTCCTTCGGTGCTGGTCCCCGAGGTCGGAGATGGCCTGGACCGCATCGTCTTGAAGGCCACGGCGCCGAAGCCGTCGGATCGGTACCGGTCCGCCGCCGATATGCGCCAGGACCTGGGTGCGGTGCTGGCGTCGCTGCCCGAGGCCCCTCCGCTCTCTGCCCTGACCGAGGAGTTCACCTCGGAGGCCTCGCCCGACAACGTGGAAACCGTGGTTCGGCAAGCGCCCCCTCGCCGCAAGAAGGGCCGGCGCAAGTGGGTGATCGCTGCGGTCCTGGTGGCCGCCCTCGTGGGTGGCGTTTTGTATATAGGCCCGACCCAGGTGCCGCCGCTCGCCGGGGAGCCCCGGGCGGTGGCCGAGGAGCGCATTGCACAGGCGGGATTGCAGGCGCGGTTTGCCGATGTCTTCTCCGACGACGTCCCGATGGGTGAGGTGGTCGCGTCCAGGCCGGGAGCCGGTTCGTGGACCACCCGAGACGGCACCGTGTCGGTGTCGGTGAGCGCCGGACCAAAGCTGAGCGACGTGCCGGACGTGGTGGGTATGGACCTGGAGCAGGCGCGGACGGCGATCCTGGAAAACGACCTGGCCATCGGAAAGGTCGACCGCCAGCACAGCCTCCAGCCGGTCGACCATGTCCTTAGCCAGGATCCGGGTCCCAAGCAGGTGAAGAGCGGGGAGCTGGTCACCCTGGTGGTATCGGACGGTCCGGCGATCCTGCCCCTGCCCGATTTGAGCGGCAAGTCGGCCGACGCGGCCGAGGCTTTGCTGCGGGAACAGGGGTTCACCTCCGAGCGAAGCGCGGTGTTCAACGCAGCCGCGGCCGGAACCGTGATCGGGCAGTCCCCGCCCGCCGGTGAGCCGCACCGGCAGGGCACTCAGGTGAAGATTTCGGTGAGCCGGGGACCCCAGCCGTTCCAGGTCCCCGAAGTCAAAGGCAAGCCGTGCTCCGAAGCCAAGGGCCAGCTGGAAGGGCTGGGAATGAGGGTTGTGACCCAGACTTCGGGCGGAGGTGAGGCGACCTGCGGAGCAAACCGGGTGCTGGAGCAGGACCCCCTTCCCCAGAGCCAGCGCACGCCGGGGGCCGAAGCGACTCTGTATGTCGGATGAGCAAGACTTTGTCGAGCGAGAAGACTCTGCAAGTTTGAAGCCCGGCCCAGCAGTGAATCAATCCGGTATGGAAGCTTCAGTTTTCTTCAACCCCGACTGCACCAACTGCCAGACGGTCAAGGGCATTCTTTCCGAGCGCGGCATCGACGCCGAGTACGTCAGGTATCTCGAGCAGGCTCCCTCCAGACAAGAGCTGGAGCGGGTCATGGGCCTGCTCGGCGTGAGCGACCCGCAGGAGATCATCCGGAGCAAGGAGCCGGTCTACGACGAGCTGGGTCTGGACTCGGCAAGCCGGGAGGAGCTCCTGGACGCAATGGTGGCTCACCCGGTGCTCATCCAGCGGCCGATAGTCGTCCTCGGTGACAGAGCCGTGGTTGCCCGTCCGGCAGAAGAGGTGCTGACGATTCTGGACTAGGCGTTCGCGCCTTAAGCCCGGGAAAAGTAAAGACTGTACCTGCGAACCATCGCCAAACAGACCCCCAACACCAGGGTCAGTGCCGGGACGAGCACCTCGATCCGCACGCCGGTGCCGAGGCCGGCCGGTGCGCCCTCGTCCATCTCCAGCTCCGTTCCGGCGGGGGTGAGGTTCGGCCGGATGGAGTAGGTGGAGTGAGCCTTCAGCGACGGCAGGTTGGCAAAACCCCAGTCGTAAAGGGCCGTCGATTCGCCGTAATGGTCGGCTGAACCCATGACGACTGCTATCAGCGTCCGGCCCTCCCGGTGCACCGCCGAGATCAGGCTGGGTCCCGCCCCCCGGGTGAACCCGGTTTTGACGCCCATGGCACCCGGGTAGCGCCAAAGAAGCTTGTTGTGGTTGATGAACAGGTGGTTCTGGCCGTTCCCCCACGGCACGATGTGGGTCTTGGAAGACACCATATGGGCGAATGCCGGGTTCTGCAGTGCGGCTGAGGTGATGAGCGCCAGATCGCGAGCGGTGGTTTGATGGCCCGGCTCATCCAACCCGTGAGGATTCGTGAAGTTGGTATCCGTCGCCCCCAGCTCCCTCGCTCGGGCGTTGGCCATCTGCATGAAGCCGGCGGGCGTGCCGTCGGGGCTGAGTGTTTCGGCAAGCACGATGGCGGCGTCGTTTCCCGACTGCAGCAGCAGGCCCCACAGGACATCGCCTACCGGCATGGTCCAACCCTCTTCGGCGAACATTCGCTGACCGGCGACCCCTCGGGCAGCCTTCGATACGACTGCCGTCTGCCCCAGTTTGCCCTGTTCCAGAGCCACCAGCCCGGTGAGCACCTTGGTGAGGCTTGCCGGCGGCCGGGCAATCTTCTCGTCGCGGGCCCACAGGACATTGCCAGACTCCATCTCCATGAGCAGGCCGGCCTGCATCGTCACGCCCGGCGGAGGGGGAGGTGGCGGCTCGGCGGCCAGAGCTGCCGGGGCCAGGCACAGCAGGAAAAGGAGCGCGAGCGCTACCACGCGCGAAGGTTTGTTAAACATGGAAGTGGCAAATTTATTGGACGGCGAGGTGGCTTGCAAGCATTTTGAGGCTCAATCCCAGGCTTTGAATTCCTCCAGGTAGCTCTCCAGGTGGGGCGTCAGCTGTAAGCGCGAAAAGTCTTCCCGGCTTGCCCAGGCAACCTCGGCGGCATCGTCCCCTGCGGCGAGCTCTCCTCCGGTGGCCGTCACGTGGTAGCACAGGATCACGTAGTGCCATGACCGCTGGGGATCGATAGCCTCGGCGATGCCTGCCGCCCGGTCCACCCGGATGCGGAGGCCCGTCTCCTCGAGGAACTCGCGTGCCAGCGCGTCCCGGTGCCGCTCCATCGGGTTGACCTTTCCGCCGGGAAGCGACCAGCAGCCCGCGAACGGGCCCCGGCTGCGTTTTGCCAGCAGGATCCGGCCGGCGTCCTGGGCAATGCCCGAAACGCCCAAAATGATGCCGTTCAAGCGATGCCCATGCTCAATCCGGAGGCCGGCGAACCGGTGGCTCGTCCGGCGGAAGCGAGGGCTCGGGCTCGAGCGAATCCGGGAGCTCGGGTGCCGGCCGGTCTTCGTCCCGGCCGAAGGCCTCCGGGTTCTCCGCCGGCCGGCTCGCCGGTTCCCGGTGCTCGCCGGCTGCGTCTGCCGGCACGCGAAGCGGCACCATTCTCGTTCTCCGACCCTCCTTCGCCGCTCGGCCGGCTGGGGTGGGTTCCTGGCGTACAGGTAGAAGTTCGCCAGCATCGCGGCGGTCAGCGAGGTGAGCAGCAATGTGCTGAGGTAGCCCGAGATTGCGGTGACCATGGCTGCCGCGGGTCCCAGCGGCTCCGGCGGACCGAAAAGATTCCGGTAGAACGCCGGCGACAGCGGGTCGGCCCCCGCCTCCGGGACCGGCTGCGCGCTCACCAGCCCGGCGGGTCCCGACACCACAATGGAGATCGCCAGGCTTATAGCGAACATCAACGACAGCAGTACGAACAGGTCCCAGGCCCGTCCCTTCGTTACCTGCCAGCTCCTCCGGATGCTGGCCGCGGGGCCCGTGCCGTCCAGGACGCTGGCCTGGGGGGCCACCCCCAGCTTCAGGTAGACGAAGAGCGTCGCGACGACCATCAGGAGGAGGCTGGCCATGAGCCCGAAGAACAGCCGCAGGAAATCCGCCTCGGATAGCCGGAGTGACACCAGGCGCTGGGGACCAATCGAACCCAACGAGAAGAAGAACGGAACCAGCGCCATCCCGAGCGCGCCAGCCAGGATGAGATTGAACAGCAGGGTGGTGACGATGAATCGGAAAAGCGCCGGCGAGGCGGCGCGGCCGAAGAGTCCCTTGACCCCCGGGTCGTTCTCCTCGGCGTACATGCCCGTGGCTGCCGTGACGACATAGCCCACCACGACTCCGATCAGGGCACCGGCAAGATACGAGAACACTCTGGGGCCCCAGCCGGGTCGGAGCGCAGTGTACAGACCGACGAAGGCGATGGGTAGGCATAGCGCGGCTGCGGTTCCCAGGGTGGTGCCCGCATGGTCCCGGAGCTGTTTGAAGGCCTGGTTCACGGCCAGGGGCGCCAGATTGATCTTTGTTGCCGGTCACCGTGGAACCATACGGTTTTCTCCTCGGGCCCTGGGGCAATCCGCGCTTGGAAACCGTTTTCACTGGAGTTTAAGCTCCGGGCTTCAGCACCCGGCTTTGGTCCCGATATACGCTAATTGCACGATGTCGCCGAGGACGGTTCTGCTTCTGGAAGATAACGATTCGGTTCGCGAGCTCCTGAAGGTGCTGCTGGAGACCGAGGGCTACCTGATTGTGGAGGCAAGCGACGGGCGGGACGGCCTCACCAAGGCAGAGGAGCTGAAGCCGGATTTGATGATCCTCGACCTGATGATGCCCGGGTTGGACGGCGAGAACGTGCTGAAGACCATGCGCCGGCACTCCAAGCTGTCGAAGGTCCCGGTCCTGGTGGTCAGCGGGAAGTACGAGTCACTGGATGCCCTGCGGACGCAGATCGGGGAGGAGAACATCTTTCCCAAGCCGTTCGAACCTTCGCGGATGCTGGACCGGATCGGTGAGTTGATCGGCCACCCCGACGACCGGTAGGCGCTAGTCGTCTTCGGCGGGGAACGGCTCCAGGAACAAGGCCACGCTGGCCGTGAAGCCGTGAAGGAAGTTCTTGCCTCCTATCGGCCCGATCTCGCCGCCGCAAAACATTCCTGCCACCGGCAGACCCGGCACCTTGTCCCTGAGTGCGGTTACGTCGTGATCGGGCGAGCCGAACAGGTTCGACCCCCGGCCGTTGCAGGTGAACAGCAGAGCTCCCACGGGGTCGCGGCCCCCGGTCTGCCCCAGACGCTCTTCGAGTAGCCCGCGCAGGTCGGCGTCGGCGGTGGCCGCATCGCGTACCTGGAATTGGACCGTCTGTCCCACCGTCAGCACGTCGCCCACCGAGACCGCGCCGGTCTCCGGGTCCGCCTGAAGCACCGCCCGGATCAAAAAGTCGCCCGGTGCCGGGTCGGGTTTGCGTTCATCGATCACCACGCCCAGGTGCAGGTTGTGCGCGGCCCGAGCCCGGTCCTCCCGGCTCATTTTGGCCATGATCTCCCGAAGCCTGAACAGCGGCGGCTTGCCTCCGAGCTGAAAGATTATGTTGCCCCGCGCCTGGGTCACGATGAACGGGTCGCCGATGGGCTTGCATCCCTGGGAAACCAGGGGAGCGATGTCGATGGACCCTCCGATCTGCACCCCTACGGCGCCCTGGTGCAGGACCTCGTCGCCGAGCGCCAGTGCGATCTGCCCGGCGCCTGCTCCGCTGGCCTGGCCGCCGAACACCGGAAGGTCGGGGTAGTCCTCGTTGAGGCTCTCAAGCAGCTGCTGGGTCGGGAAGGTGTAGGGGTCGGCCAGCAGGAAGACCGATTTGACGTGCTCCTCCAGAATCGGGAACCCGACCAGGGCCTGGCCGTCGGCCGTCTGCTCGAAGGAGAGCTTGAACGGGACCAGGGTCGCCCCGGGCAGATGAGCAACCCACAAAGCCACCGCAGGCCCCTCCTCGACCTCCCGTTCCTCCCCGATGGACGCCTGGGTAGTGCACCCGAGCAGCGTGGCCCCGTCGAGGCGGCTTGCCAGGTTCGAGACCAGCTCCTGGACGCCGGACCCATGTGCCGATGAGATGAATACGAACGCGAGGTCCGCCGGGGAGTCCTCCAGCGGGCGGATTGCCCGGTCCAGTACCTCGTTTGCTGCTTCCACCGGGTTGCTGTTGAGTGAGATGGCCGATCCGACCTTGATCATGGCAACTTCCCCTTCGCTCCGCCGGGTTCCGGTTCCAGGCCTGGTTCGGTCATGCCTCGAACGTCCAGTGCCCGGTCCACATCGTCCTCGGTCATCAATCCCATCTCGATCACGGTTTCTCTCAAAGGCATACCCGTTTCGTGCGCTCTCTTCGAGACCCGGGCTGCTGCGTCGTAGCCTATGGCGGGCACCAGGGCGGTAACCAGCACGAGGCTGCCGGAAAGCAACCGGGAACAACGCTCCTCGTCGGCTTCTATACCTTCGACGCATCGGGTTGCCAGAAGCTCGGCTGCGGTACCCATCGCCTCGATGGAGAACAGCAGGTCGTGCGCCATTAGCGGCATCATCGTGTTCAGCTCGAAGATGCTTCCCAGGCCCCCCAGCGTGATGGCAGAGTCGTTACCAATGACCTGAGCCGCCACCTGGATGACCGCCTCGGGGATCACCGGATTGACCTTGCCCGGCATGATGCTCGAGCCGGGTTGAAGGCTGGGAAGGCGGATCTCCCCCAGGCCGGACGCCGGGCCGGACGCCAGCCAGCGCAGGTCGTTGGCGATACGGGCCATCGAGACGGCAACCGCTTTCAGCGCTCCTGATGCTGCGACAACCGCGTCCCGGGCGCTCTGCGCCTCGAAATGGTTCGGAGCCTCCGTCAGGTCCAGTCCCAGCCGCTTTGCCAGATGAGCGATGGCCCGGGGCGCAAACTCCGCGTGGGCGTTGACCCCGGTGCCGACGGCGGTGCCGCCCAGGGCAAGCTCCAGCAGGTGGGAGCGGGCGGACTCCACCCGGGTCACCGAATTCTCTATCTGCACCGCGTAGCCGCCGAACTCCTGGCCAAGGCGGACCGGCGTGGCGTCCATGAGATGGGTCCGGCCGGATTTGACGATGTGGTCGAACTGCCGGGCCTTGCCGGCCAGGGCCAGGTGCAGGCGGCCGAGCGCAGGCAAAAGCGTCTCATCCAGCGCCAGCAGAGCGGCGACATGGGTGGCCGTGGGTATTACGTCGTTCGAGGACTGGCACAGGTTCACGTGGTCGTTGGGATGGACGGGGTGCTTGGAGCCGAGGTCGAAACCCAGGCTCCGGTTCGCCAGGTTGGCGATCACCTCGTTGGCGTTCATGTTCGTCGAGGTCCCCGACCCGGTTTGGAAGACATCGAGGGGGAAGTGGCGGTCATGGTCGCCGCGCACGACTTCCTCGGCGGCCGATTGGATGGCCGCGGCCAGCCGGTCGTCGAGCAGGCCCAGGTCCCGGTTGGCGGCGGCGGCCGCCCACTTCACGAGGCCCAGGGCCTCCAAAAAGCGCCGTCCGAACCTCCAGCCGGAGATGGTGAAGTTGTCGACCGCCCGCTGGGTCTGGGCGCCGTAGAGGGCCTCTGACGGAACCTGCACCGGTCCCATGCTGTCGGATTCAGTCCGTTTGTCCTGCACTAGCTGAGTCTAATGCCGGGGGATGGCTTGCGAGGATACGGTATACATCTTCAGTGATCCTGTTCCTGGTGCGCCACGCCCTCACCCCGGTTACCGGACAGAAGCTCATCGGGCGCCTGCCCGGCTTCGCCCTGTCGGAGAAGGGCAGGGAACAGGCCGAGGCCACCGGCGGCAGGCTGGCCGGGCTGCCCCTGAAGGCCATCTACTCCAGCCCCATGGAGCGCTGCGCCGAGACCGCCGAGGCTATCGCGGTCCACCACAAGCTGAAGGTTTCCACCCTCGAGGACCTCGCCGAAATCGACTACGGCGCCTGGCAGGGCAGGACGCTCAAGAGCCTTCAGGGGACTAGGGGGTGGAAGCTGCTCAGGGCGCGCCCGGCCGACTTCCGGTTCCCCGACGGAGAGACGATACGGGAGGCGCAGTCCAGGGGGATGCGCGCCGTGGAATTCCTTCGCCTGAAGCACCGGGACAAGGCGGTGGTTGCCTGCTCGCACTGCGACATGATCAAGCTGATCGTCGCCGGGTGTCTCGGATTGGGCATCGACCTTTATGATCGTATAAACATCGCTCCCGCTTCGATCACGACATTGCAGCTCAGCGAGGGCGCACCCCGGCTGATCAACACAAGTGATACCGGGGGATACGCAGAGCTGTTCGAGAGTCTGAAGAAGGCTTCCGAGCCGGCCAAGCAACCGGCTCCCGGGCGAGGGAAGGCTAAGTGAGCCAGGACATTGTGCTGGATCCGGCGGACGGTCTGACCGCCGGAGCGGTTGGACAGCCGGGCCGCCGGGTCTTCATGCTCCAGGCAACGCAGGGCGAGCAGGTTTACAGCTGGGTGCTGGAGAAGGAGCAGGTGGTGGCGATGGCCCGGGCCAGCCACGAACTCCTGTCGCAGATCGGCGAGCACGAGATGACCAAAGAGTTGCTGGGGAAGGGTCCCCTGGGGGCCTCGACGCCCGAATTCGACGCCGCCATGGCGCTCAGGCCGGACCAGCCCATGTTCCGCATAGACGCAAACACGATATCCATGCGGTACGAGGACGCCGGAAACATGATCGAGGTTTCGTTCACGGAGCTCACCGACATGGAATTGGGGATGCCGGCTTCGGTGAAGATCTCGGTGACCCCGCGCCAGCTTGCCGCGTTCGGCGTCCAGGGTATGAAGGTGGTTGCCCAGGGCAGGCCGACCTGCCCGCTGTGCGGTCATCCCATGGATCCGGAAGGGCACGTGTGTCCGGCGACCAATGGGCACAACCCCAGGGCTCGATAGTTCCGGCTCCACCTTGATCCCCGCCGGGCTGGCTGAGGCAGAGCTCGAGATTCTGGGCCTGCTGCCCGGCTCGTCCAACTACACGTTTTTGGCCCGGCTGGACGGTGACGACGCCGCTCTTGCCGTGTACAAGCCTCGGCGCGGGGAGACTCCCTTGTGGGATTTCCCGACGGGGACGCTGTGCCAGCGCGAAGTTGCCGCCTACGAGGTCTGCGTGGCGGCCGGGTGGACGCACGTCCCGCCGACGGTGTTGCGGGACGGGCCGCTGGGTCCGGGGGCAGTCCAGGAGTTCATCGAGCACGACCCCGCGTTCCATGCCTTCAACCTGGCGTCCGGCCACGAAGGTGAGCTCAAGACAATCGCCTTGTTTGACGTGGTCGTCAACAATGCGGACCGCAAAGCGGGCCACGTGCTGCGGGATCACGACGGCCGCCTGTGGGCCATCGATCACGGGCTGTGCTTCCACCGCGAACCGAAGCTGAGAACTGTGCTGTGGGACTACATCGGCGAACCGGTTCCCGATGAGGGGCTGCAGGCGCTGCAGGAGCTGTGCCGGGTTCTGGCAGGAGAGCTGGGCGGCAAGCTGGATTCCCTGCTGCTGCCCGAGGAGCTGGTATGCCTGGCCGCCCGGGCCGAGAATGTTCTGAAGACCGGGGTGTTTCCCTCCCCGGGTCCCGGACGGCCCTACCCGTGGCCGCCCATTTGACCGGGTCCAACGGGCGGCCGGCAATTGGGGCCGCCGGGGATGGCATGATTGATATCTTGTCCTGGCTTGCCTCGATGGGTCCGCCATCCCGTTTCACCGGCAGGAGTAAGGAGCCGTATGTCCGATAGAGTGCGCAGCCGAACCGTTGGCGAGATCATGAGCCATCCCGTGGTCACCGCGGTGCCCACCCAGACCGTGCAGCAGGCCGCCCGTCTCATGCACCGGGCCAAGGTCGGCTCGGTGATAGTCGTGGAAGACGAACGTCCGATCGGGATACTGACCGAACGCGACCTGGTGCGCTATGCATCTTCGAGCCCCGGTAGCTCGTTCGGCCTGGTGAGCGACTGGATGGCTCCCGACCCCCAGACCGTCGGCCCCGAGGTGCGGGTAGATGCGGCGTTGAACCTGCTGGCCGAGCGCGGCTTCCGTCACATGCCGGTGGTGTCCGAGGACAAGGTCGTCGGTGTCGTCTCGATGCGCGACCTGATGAGGATCGCCGAGATCCAACAGTTCGGCACGCCGGCGATCGAGGTCCCCAAAGGGCTAAAGGGCGTCGTCGTGGCCGAAACCCAGGTTGGCGACGTGCGGGGGACCGAGGGCTTCTACCACTACCGCCAGTACAGCGCGGTCGATCTCTCGCAGCAATGCTCACTGGAGGAGGTCTGGCACCTGCTGTACGAAGGCCACCTTCCGGACCGGGCCGAGTTGGCCGACTTCAAAAGCCGGGTTTGTGAGCACCGCGTGTTGCCGGCCGACCTGAAAACGATCCTACCTTCGGTTGCTGAAATGGGGACTGACTTCGTCCCTCTGGAGGCGCTTCGTTCGGCCCTTTCCCTGCTCTGCTCCTCCTGGGGCTTCCGGCCGTGGCTCGACCTGGGGCCGGGGGTCCTCAAGGATCAGGCCCTGCGGGTGTGCGCCGTGATTCCCACCCTGATCATGGCCCTTCACCGCCTGAACCGCGGCGAGCAGCCGGTAGACCCGCATCCGGACCTGGGATATGCCGCGAATTACCTCTACATGTGGAAGGGCGAGGTGCCCTCCGCAGAGCACGCCCGGGCGATCGAGCAGTACCTGACCAGCACCATCGACCACGGGTTCAACGCCTCCACCTTTACCGCCCGGGTTGTCACCTCCACCGGCGCCGACCTGGGCGCTGCGGTGGTGGGCGCGCTCGGCTCTTTGTCCGGACCTCTTCACGGCGGCGCCCCGAGCAGGGCCCTGGAAATGCTCGACGCGATCAAAAAGCCGGAGGATGCGGACGACTGGATCCGGTCCGCAGTCGAGGAAGGGCGCCGGATCATGGGATTCGGCCACCCCGTCTACAAGACCGACGACCCCCGGTCGACGATGCTGCGCGGGATCGCCGAGCAGCTGAGCGGTCCCCGGGTGGCGTTCGCCAAGTACATAGAATCCCGGGTGGTCGCAATTCTGCGGGAGCTGAAGCCGGGCCGTCAGCTGTACGCGAACGTGGAGTTCTATGCTTCTATCGTCATGGAGAGGATCGGTTTGACCCCCGACCTGTTCACTCCCACCTTTGCGTGCAGCAGGGCCATCGGCTGGACTTCTCACATTCTCGAGCAAGCTGCCGACAACCGGATCATCAGGCCGAGCGGGCGCTACATCGGACCCCCGCCGCCGGCGCCGATCCCCCCGCTGGACCAGAGGTAAGAGTCCCCTTCCCGGGACCCCGCCATGGCAAAAGAGATCCCGGAGGAACTGGGAAACCGGTACCGGATCGACCGGCCGATCGCCGAAGGCGGCATGGCCCGTGTCTACGAAGGCACCGATACGCTGCTCGGACGAAAGGTCGCTCTGAAGGTCCTGTCCGCCAAGCTCGCGGTCGACCCGGCCTTCATAGCTCGCTTCGAGCGGGAGGCCCAGGCGGTGGCCTCGCTCAACCACCCCAACCTGGTGGGGGTCTTCGACATTGGGGCCGACGGCGAATTTCACTACATCGTCATGGAGTACGTGGAAGGGCTGACCCTCGACGCGGTCATCAAGCGAGACGCCCCCATGCCGCCCGACCGGGTCACTGCAATAACGCTGGCAGTCTGCGAGGGCCTCGGGGTGGCCCACAATCAGGGAATCGTTCATCGGGACATCAAGCCGGCCAACATCATGATCGAGCCCTCGGGCCGGGTGAAGGTGATGGACTTCGGTATCGCCAAGACGAAGACCGAGGGGCTCACCCAGGCCGGGGCCGTCCTCGGAACCGTCAAGTACCTGGCGCCGGAACAGGCCCACGGCGCGCCGGTGGACGGCCGCACCGACATCTACGCGCTGGGCTGCGTCATGTACGAGATGCTCACCGGCCGGCCTCCCATCAGCGGCGAGAGCCTGATGGAGATTGCAACCAGGCTGATGACCGAACAGCCTCCTCCGCCGTCGCACCTGGTTCCCGGCATACCGGCACAGATGGATCGAGTGGTCATGCGAGCGCTCGCCAAGGATCCCGAGGATCGGTATGCAAATACCGCCGCCCTGCAGCGTGACCTGGACGGCTCGGCACCGGCTGCCGCCGCGGCCGGGGCGGTGGCAGGTGCAGCCGCTGCCGGGTCGAGCCCCACCCTCGTGCAGTCCCGGGGCGACCGCACCCGAGTCATGCCCGGCGAGCCGGCGGGTGACCAGCCCCGGCGGCTGGGCTTTTTGATACTGGGGATACTGCTCCTCGCCGGGCATGACTCGGGTG
>Ga0247713_1001318_pt1 | contig 12420 bp, 10 predicted proteins | sample 21E_NmetaG_FD_189936 | JGI IMG/M metagenome (GOLD analysis project Ga0247713, IMG submission 189936) | Soil microbial communities from hillslope of Landscape Evolution Observatory, University of Arizona, Oracle, AZ, United States - 2-1-E_N | ecosystem: Engineered > Artificial ecosystem >... | reverse complement strand
CCTACAAGCCGGTGATGCTGCACAACGTCCTCGAATCCATCGCACTTCTCTCCGACGGCGTCCGCGCGTTCAACGTTCACTGCGTGATCGGTATCGAGCCCAATCGCAAACGCATCCAGGAGCACCTCGATGACTCGCTGATGCTCGTCACCGCCCTCAATCCGCACATCGGCTACGAAAAGGCCGCCCAGATCGCGCTCAAGGCCTACCGCGAGGAGAAATCCCTCAAGGAGGCTGCGGTCGAGCTCGGATACGTCACCGCCGAGCAGTTCGACGACTGGGTCGACCCCGAGGCGATGACGCGCCCCCTCGAGGATTCCGATCCATGACGGGGGCCGGCTTGGGCGGTAACGAACGGTTCGGGCGAGCTGGTGTAGCTTCGCCTCGATTTCGGTAGGAAGGACACCGTGGGTCTTCGAATCCTGGGTGCCGTCGTGGCGGTTGCGCTCGCTGCGTTCGCGGCGGCACGGTACCGGAAGAACGAATTGCGGCGCGGCGAGATGCTCGTCATCGCGCTGGTAACCGGCGCGCTTGGAATCGCTGCGGTCGCGCCCGACACACTCGACCCCTTGCTCGAGGCGCTCGGGTTCGAACGCGGGCAGGAGCGGCGGATCATCGGACTGCTCGTGATCTCGAATCTGTTCACCCTCGGTCTTTTGTTCCGCGGCTTCACGCGCGACGACCGGCTGTCGACAGAGCTGGGGAGCCTGGTGGACTACGTTGCGCTGAAGCGGCTAGAGGAGGACGGTTTCGCCCGATCTGCCGGGTCGTGTGCGGTCGTGATCCCCGCGTACAACGAAGCCGAAAACCTTCCTTCCGTTCTCGTCGACCTGCCTTCCGAAGTTGCCGGTATGCCGGTGCGTCCGATCGTGGTAGCCGACGGTTGCACGGACGCCACCGAACAAACGGCGCGCCGGCTGGGTGCCGACGTGATCCGGCGGGATCTGCGGCGCGGCTCCGGCGCAGCCGTGCGTCTCGGCTACGAGGCGGCCCTGCGGAGCGGGGCCGCCATAGTCGTGACTCTGGATGCCGACGGACAACACGATCCGCGCGAAATCGGACGCCTGATCGCGCCGCTGGTCGCGCAAGAAGCCGACATGGTGCAGGGGTCGCGCGTCCTTGGATCCTTCGAGGTCGAGTCGCGCGTGCGAAAACATGGGGTGACGCTTTTCGCTAGATTGCTCACGACGCTCGGCCGCACGAAAATCACGGATCCTTCCACCGGATATCGCGCGATGACCGCCGGTGCGCTGAGGCGCCTCGACCTCAAGCAGGATCAGTTCTACGTCTCGGAGGTAATCCTCGATGCCGCCCGGAAGGGCCTTCGGGTCGTTGAAGTGCCGATCTCACTCCGGCGCCGCGCCGGCGGCGTCACAAAGAAACCGGCGCCGCTGCGCTACGCGTGGGGGTTCAGCAAGGCCGTCGTGAGGACCTGGCTCCGGTAACGCCGAGAGACGGCGTTCACCTCCATTCGCCCATGGCGACGACCGAGACGTGGGAGTTCGACGATGTCTCCGCAGTTCATGAAGTCGCGCCCGGGCTACGGCGCGCCGAACTGGCCGAGGGATGGGACATGGGGGGCGTACCGAACGGCGGCTACCTGCTGGCGGTTGCGGCGCGCGCCCTCTCGGAAGAAACCGGGCGTCCGGATCCGCTGGCGGTCACGTGCCATTACGTCTCGCCCGCGCGCCTCGGCCCCATCCAGATCGAAGCGAGCGTGATCCGAGCCGCACATCGACACTCCAGCGCAACGGCGCTCGTGACGCAAGAGGACGCTTGCGTTGCGTTTGCCCTCGCAACCCTCACCGACCTCTCGCGTGCGCCGGCGTCCCGCCCGTTCACCGCGCTGGTGCCTCCGGATCTACCGGAACCGGAGGATTGCATCCTCGTTCGGCCGGTTGAAGGGTTAACGAACGTCCCTCCTCCGATCGCCACGAAGTTGGAACTGCGACTGCGTCCGGAGGATGTGGGCTTTGCCTTCGGTCAGCCCCACGGCCGTGCCGAGATGATGGGTTGGGCATCGTTCGCCGACGGACGGCCCCCCGACACCCTCTCACTTCTCTTGTTCGCGGATGCGCTGCCGCCGACCGTTTTCAACGCCGGCTATGCAATCGGGTGGATGCCGACGCTCGAGCTCACCGTGCACGTGAGAAAGCGGCCGGCGCCGGGTCCGCTGTTGTGCGCCTTCAAGACGAACCTGGTGAGCGGCGGTTATCTCGAAATAGACGGAAACATCTTCGACGGCAACAACGAGGTCGTTGCCATGTCTCGGCAGCTGGCGGTCGTTCCGCGCACTCGCTCGTGATCAGACTCCGCCCGCGCTGAGGAAGTAATCCTCGTTCTCGTCCTCCCACTCGAGATCGACGATGCCCTTGGCGACCGCCGCCTTGACAAACTGGAGAAATCCGCCGTAGCCGAAATCCTTTTCAGAGAAGTTCGGCTGGCGGCGCCGGAGCTCGTTCTTCAGACCCGATAACGGAGGCGCGCCGGTTCGCTGCTCCAGCTCGGCCACGACGTCGCGCAGCAACTCGAACGCTTGCTCCTCGTTACCCCCGTCGGTCGGGAAGTCGACCACCGGGTCTCCGGCTGCACTGCCCTCCCGCAATTCGACGACGCCCATCGTCTCGAGGTGTCGAGTGAGCTCGCCCCACGCGCGGAAGCCGTAGTCCCCTTCGGAAAAGGTCGGATCCTTCCTGAGGATCGCGCGCTTCAGCATCGACGACAGGACCGGCCCGTCCATGGAACGCTGCAGCCCTGCGACGGTCCGGGTTATCAGGCGGCTGAGCTCGTGTAGGTCGGTTACCGCCTCGTCGTCGTCGTCTCGATCCGGCGCGGCGGTGTCTTCCTTGGCGGCCTTTCTCCGCCTCCCCGTGGCGCGTCCGGTGCCGGGGCCGGCGAGCCGTTCGTAGAACAAAAACTCGTCGCATGCGCCCGGGAGGAGATCGCTCGTCGATCCCTCGACCCCGATCCCGATGACCCGCCGGTTGAGCTCTCTCAGCTTCAGGACGAGCGGCGTGAAATCACTGTCGCCCGAGCCGATCACGAAGGTCGACAGGAACTCCCGCTCGAACGCAAGCTCGAGCGCGTCCACCGCCAGTTTGATGTCGGCCGCGTTCTTTCGCACCATTCCGGTGCGCTGCGGGATCTCGATCATCTCGATCCTCTGACCCACGACGTTCTGGCGATGCTCGGAAAACAGATTCCAGTCCGCGTATGCACGGCGGATCACGACTCGCCCCCGTTCCGAGAGGGCCTCCATGATGACCGCGAGATCTAGCTTGCCCCCGCGATCCCGCGCCCCCAGCGCGAGATTCTCGAAGTCGAGGAAGAGTGCGATCCGTTCTTCGTCACTGTTCACAGCACGACCTCCTCGATATACGGCGGCGCGTCCGCCACCCTCACCGCCATTCGGCCCGCCGCGAGCGCGAGGATCGCACCTCCGGCAAGGTCGCGCCTCCATCCTCGCAACAGGCGATGGTCTTCTTCTCGTGCACGCTCGGAAAAGACGTCGGCGAGGAGAGCTTCGAGCTCGCCCCTGGTGGCGACGACCTCGGTTGCGACCGATGCGCGTTCGCACCGCGCCCGGAGGACGGCGTCACACAGCCCCGACAGCATCCGCGCCCGCATCAGCGCACTCTTAGGAGGTGAGGGTCCGGATGCGATCGCAGGGCTGCTGCGTCCCCGCTCCACCGCATCGAGGATCTCGCGCCCGGATCGTTCCGCTTCCTTGGCGTTGAGACCTCGAATGGCTTTGAGCTCGCTCGTGCTCTTGGGGGCGCGTCGCGCTATCTCCACCAACGACGGGTCCTTCACTATCCATCCGCGGGGCAGATCGCGGCGCGCCGCCGCCTCCTCGCGCCACCCCGCCAGCTCTTTCAAAACAGACGTCTGACGAGAGCTCAGCGACCCGCGCCCAGAAACGCGCCTCCATGCCTCCGCGGGGTCGGTTGCGTACAACGTCTCGTCCTCGAGGGCGAGCATTTCTTCGGCCACCCACGCGCCGCGGCCGAGCTCGTCCAGGCGCGCCTTCAGCTTGGCTGCGATGTCGTGCAGATAGCGCACGTCGTTTGCCGCATAGGTGAGTTGTGCATCGGTGAGCGGACGCCGGCACCAGTCGGTGTAAGCCTCCCCCTTCTGCAATGTGGCTCCCGCCAGCTCCTCGACGAGCCGCCCGTACGGCAGCGACGCACCGAGCCCGGCAAATCCGGCGGCGAGCTGGACGTCGTAGACGTTGCGTGGGGCGACTCCGTAGCGCTCGTAGAAAAGCTCGAAGTCTTGCCGGCCGGCATGCACGAGCACCTCGACGCCTGGATCGGAAACGAGCGCGGCCAACGCCCCGAGGTCGATTCGAGCGAGCGGATCCACGACCACGAGATCCCCGTCGGTGGCGATCTGTACGAGGCAGAGGCGGGATCGATACGTTTTCTCGCGCAAGAACTCGGTGTCGAGGGCGACCGACCCGGCGCGCCGGGCGGCGAGAATGATTTCGTCGAGCTCCTGTTGCTCGGTGACGAGACGCTCGGGCGGCAAAACGTCCCTCAGGATGCCGGAAGGCCGAGTTCGCGGGCGATCAGGATGCGCATGACCTCGCTCGTGCCCTCACCGATCTCCAATATTTTCGAATCGCGGAAGTGGCGGCACACGGGGAATTCCTCGATGTAGCCGTAGCCGCCGTGGATCTGAACGGCTTCGCGCGCGCAATCGACGGCGATTTCGCTGGCATACAGCTTCGCCATGGCGGCCTCTCTCTTGTAGGGACGAGCCTGCTCCTTGAGCCACGCAGCCTTGTGATACATCGTGCGGGCGAGCTCAACTTTGAGCGCCATGTCGGAGAGCTTGAACTGGAGCGCCTGGTAAGAGCCGATCGGTTTGCCGAAAGCGTGCCTTTCCTGCGCGTACGAAAGCGATTCGTCGAGACAGCCCTGGGCGAGGCCCACCGCCAGCGCCGCGATCGCAATGCGCCCGTCGTCGAGAATCTTCAAAAAGTTCCGAAATCCGTCGCCTCGCTCCCCGAGCAAGTTCTCCTCGGGCACCCTGCAATCGGAGAAGGACAGTTCGTGCGTGTCGGAGTGCCACCAACCCATCTTTCGGTACGGCTTGCCGACGTCGAACCCGGGTGTGCCGGTGGGGACGATGATGGCACTGATCTCTTTGCGGCCTCCGTCGTCTCCGGTAATCGCGGTGACGGTGACGAAACGGGTGATCGGGGTGCCGGAGTTCGTGATGAACGACTTCGAGCCGTTGATGATCCATGCGCCCGAAACCAGCCGCGCCGTCGTCCTGGTCGCCCCCGCGTCGGATCCGCCCCCCGGCTCGGTAAGACCGAACCCGGCGAGAGCGTCGCCGCGTGCGAGCGGCGGGAGGTACGTGCGCCGCTGCTCCTCGGTGCCGAAATGCCAGATCGGCATCGCACCCAACCCGACCGCCGCCTCGAGCGTGATCGCAAGCGACGAATCGACCCGCGCGATCTCCTCGATCGCGAGACACAACGTCAGGAAATCGCCGCCCGACCCGCCGTACTCCTCGGGAAAGGGAAGGCCGAACAGCCCCAGATTCGCCATCTCTTCGACGGCATCCATCGGCAACTCGTGCTCGTGATCCCAGCGTTCCGCATTGGGCCGAATGACATCATCTACAAACCCGCGTACGACTTTAGAGAACTCCTGTTGCTCGGGAGAAAGATCGAAGTCCATGTGCGCAGACTAGTGGAAAAGCTTCGACAGCTTCGCCTTGGCAGAGAGTGATCCATGCACCCGCATGCGGCGCCTCAGCAAAGCCCATCGGGGATCGAAGCGCCCCACCGCAATCCGCGCCCAGTCGGCCGAGCTCAGCTCGAGCCGCAGCCCGGGGGTTCCGCCGCGGCCCGGCTTCGCCTCGACCCGTCCGTCGACGACGACGAGGTGCCACGGCTCCGCGTCGGTGAAATCCCATTCGATGGGCCCTTCTACGCTCGCCGCAACCTCAACGTCGACCGCGCGGGCCATTGCTTCGAACAAGATCTCGAACGCCTCCGGCGACAGTTGTGGCTCCCTGCGGTCGTCTCCCAAGACGCCCGAGGAGACCAACGCGAGCAGCCGGCGCGCACGTTCGTCGTAGGTAAGGGCCCTATCGTCGCGGGCGAGGAGAAAGATCTCTTCGGGTTCGACGCCGACGCGCCGAACCTTCGACTCGAAAGTCTTGAGCCCGAACGCATATACCTCGTGCATCGAAAAGTCGAAGCACTCGATGTAGCTTGCATCGCCACCGGGCGGGATGAAGACACCCACCATCGGGGGAAGGATCCGATCCCACATTTCGACCGCAGCCGTACGGCACTCGCGCGACGACCGGATCAAGTCGGCGAGGAGGATCTGCCCGAACGCGACATGGCGTGCCTCATCGCGCTGCGTGTAGCCGAGGCCGGTGGACAAACCCGGCAGGATGGCCTCCTTTTCGAGGTAGCGATTGATGAAGAATCCACCGGGCACCGCAAGCACGCCCTCGATCACGATGTGCGACAGGGCGATGGCAGCTGCGAGAAGGGGTCTCTCGTTCGGCCTCTTTCGTAACGAGTCGGCCACCTGATCGAGCTCCGAGAGGATCTGCCGGAAGCCCCACGTCAAATGATCGCGCGCCGCCGCGAGCGTGGACTGGGAGTCGTCGCCGTGGCCGGCGACCTCCCGAAGCCAACGATCGAGGAATACCCGATGGCGCGCCGCATCCGCCGCCTGTGTGGCCAAAAGGGCGCGTTCGTCGTCCCGGCGCGCCGCGTCGAGCATGGCGGGAAGGGCGCGCGTCTGCGTCTCGACTCCGGCGAGGAACATGGCGTAGTTCCACAATGCGGACTCGCGCTGCCGCTCGGATAGACGGGTGTGCCAGTGCTCCGCATCGGTCGCGAAATCGATCGCGTTCGCGCCCCAATGCTCCTCCTCCCAGCTCAGGTAGAGGCGCTCGTACGAAAATTCCTCCGGCATCCGCCTAGTCTTCCCCCTCCGGCGGGCGCCCCGCACCCTCGCCCGGGGATTCGCAAGTGTTCTATGCTGCGGGCTAAACTTGACCACAGGGTCAAGTATCGCCGCCGGGCCTTCCGGACGGCACGACAGGAGGAACAGAGTTGGACTTCTCGCTGACGGAAGATCAGATCGAGCTCCAGAAGTGGGCCCACGAGTTCGCGGAAAAAGAGATTCGCCCGGTCGCGGCCGAATACGACGAGACCGAGGAGTTTCCGTGGCCGGTGCTAAAGAAGGCGGCAGAGGCCGGGCTCTACTCGATGGATATCTACATGCAGGCACAGCAAGACTCGACCGGGCTCACCCTGCCGCTGATCATGGAGGAAGTCTTCTGGGGCTGCGCCGGGATCGGGCTGTGCCTGTTCGGGACCGGGCTGCCGCTGTCCGCGCTTGCCGCGGCCGGCACCCCGGAGCAGCTGTTCGAATGGGCCCCCAGGATGTTCGGGACCCCCGACGACCCGAAGATCGCCGCGTTCGCCGTAACCGAACCGCAGGCGGGGTCCGACGTTCGGTCGCTGCGTACGAGGGCGCGCCGCGAGGGCGACGAGTGGATCATCAACGGCCAAAAGGTGTTCATCACCAACGGCCAGTACGCCGACATATACGTGGTCGTGGCGACCGTCGACCCCGATCTGGGCCATCGCGGACAGGCGTCGTTCATAGTCTCCCGTGACGATCCCGGCATTCGTCCCGGAAAGAAGGAACGGAAGCTGGGCATCCGTGCATCCGACACCTCGGAGGTGATTCTCGAGGATTGCCGGATTCCCGTCGACCGTGTGCTCGGCGGCATCGATCGGCTCGAGCAGAAGCTGGAGCGCGTCCGACGTGGAGAGTCGAGTGGTCGCTCCTCGGCAGCTCTGCGCACCTTCGAGATGACCCGGCCGTCGGTGGCGGCGCAGGCGGTCGGAATCGCGCGGGCGGCGCTCGAGTTTTCGATCGACTACGCGAAGGACCGCAAAGCGTTCGGCGTCCCGATCGCACAACACCAGAGCATCCAGAACCACCTTGCGGATATGGCCACGGAGACCGAGGCGGCGCGCCTCCTCGTTCACCGCGCCGCGTGGATGGCCGCGTCGGGGCAACCCTTCAACAAGGCCGAAGGCTCGATGTCGAAGCTCAAGGCGGGCGAGGTCGCGGTCAAGGTCACCGAGCAGGCGATCCAGGTGCTGGGGGGCTACGGCTACATCAAGGACTTCCCGGTCGAGAAGTGGCACCGCGATTCGAAGATCTACACGATCTTCGAGGGGACGAGCGAGATCCAGCGCATGGTGATCGCCCGCGCGCTCACCGCCTAGATCGCGCGCCGGCGCCCGCGCTCGAACGGCGTTTAATGGACCCAGATGACCGGTATCCGGTCACCACGGTCCCCAAAACGACGGGAAACAGGAGGGAGACGCGACATGCCGGTTGCGATCGTCACCGGTTCGGACTCGGGTATCGGTGAGGCGACGGCCGTCGCCCTTGCCGGGCACGGCTTCGACGTCGGAATCACGTGGCATGAAGATGAACCGGGCGCAAAGGAGGCCGCGGAAAAGGTTGTCGCGCAGGGACGGCGTGCCGAAGTGCGCCGGCTCGATCTGGCGCAACTTCCGGATGCGGCCGACGTCGTCGACGAGCTCGCGGATGCGCTCGGCGGCCTCGACGTCTTCGTCAACAACTCGGGGACGAGCCGGTTGTCTCCTTTCCTCGAACTCGACTACGCCGACTGGCGGCACACGCTCGACGTCGATTTGAACGGGGCGTTCCTCTGCGCCCAGCGGGCGGCGCGCCGAATGGTGGAAGGGGGCGCTGCCGGACGAATCATCAACGTGACCTCGGTTCACGAACACGTACCCCTCCCCAAATCCGCCGCCTATTGCGCCGCCAAGGGCGGCCTCGGCCTGCTGACCAAAGTGATGGCGCTCGAGCTCGCCCCGCACGGCATCACGGTCAACTCGATAGCCCCCGGAGAAGTCGCGACTCCTATGACCGGCAACGAGGACGTCGATCCCCATACCGTCGACCGGCCGGGCATTCCGGCGGGGCGGCCCGGTGATGCAAACGAAATCGCGTCGGCGATCGCGTACCTGTGCTCGCCCGGCGCCGCGTATGTCACCGGCTCCTCGTGGGTGATCGACGGCGGCCTCATGTTGATGGCGGCGGTGCGCAATCAGGAGTGGCGCTCGGAATGAGCCCGGTTCGCGAAGACATCGTCGCGCGCGCACTCAAAGATGTGGTCGCTGCGCTTCACGGCCTGGACGTCGACTACGTCGCGATCGGCGGGATACCGTCGGCGCTACACGGGGTCGACAAGCCGGTGCGAGACATAGACATCTTCCTGCGCGAAGAAGACGTGCCGCGTGTTCTCGATGCGCTTTCGGAACGGGGCTTCGAGCCCGAGACGCCCGAGGAAGACTGGTTGATGAAGGCGACGCGCGACGACGTCCTCGTCGATCTGATCTTTCGGATAGATCAGCGGATTCGCCTCACCGACGAAATGCTCGAGCGCGCACGAATCGAAGACGTCATGGGAATCGAGATCCGCATCGTGGGCCCGGAAGACCTCGTCCTGTCGCTGGCGGTGACGGACAAACCCGACACCCACTACTGGAAGGATGCTCTCGTCATCCTTCGAAACGCGTCGATGGATTGGGGCTATCTGCTGCGGCGCGCCGAGGAAGGAAGGCTGCGCATGCTGGCCCTGCTCCTGCATGCGGCCGCCTACGGGGTGGAGGTGCCGCGCGATGTGCTGGCCACCCTCGTGAGGACCTGCTCGATCCTGCAGGACCCGGCCGACGAGGGATACCTCGCCGCGCATGCGAAGGCGGCACTGGTCGAAGACCCGCGGGTCAGCGAACCGTCGCTCGACGTGTCTTGCGCCGAAGGAACGATCACGGTCAGGGGAACGATGCCGACCGAGGAACGTCGGCGCGCGATCGAGGTCGTGCTACGAGAACGTTTTCCGGAAGCGAGTATCGATAACCAGGTGCGCGTGACCGGGACCGAGGAACCGGTCGAGCCGGAACACGTATGACTCTCAGAATCGCAGCAGTCGGAGACGTTCATGCCGCCCCGGACGCGCAGAAGGGGTTGCGGCGCGGTTTCGCCCATCTCGACGACCAAGCCGATGTGTTGTTGCTCGCGGGGGACCTTACGAGGTTCGGACACCCCGACGAGCTGTCGGTGCTGCTCGACGCGCTCGACGGACGGGTGCTGCCGAAGGTCGCGGTGCTCGGCAACCACGATTACCAGTGCGACCGCGTACCGGAGCTCGTCGACGCGCTGCGCGCCGCGGGGATCACCCTCCTGCACGGCGATTCCGTCACGCTCACGGTGAACGGCGCCACCGTCGGCATCGCAGGAACTCCCGGATTCGGAGGGGGGTTCGAAGGCGCAAGCGCCAGCGACTTCGGCGAACCCGAGATGAAGGCGTTCATCCGCCATACGAAGGAGATGGCGACGCAACTTCGTCTCGCCCTCGCCGCGCTCGAGACCGACCTCAAGGTGGCGCTCCTTCACTATTCCCCGACGCCCGATACGTTGCGCGGCGAACGTTTGGAGATCTACCCTTTCCTCGGCAGCTATTTGCTGGGGGAGGCGATTGATGCGGTCGGGGCCGACCTCGCGCTGCACGGGCACGCGCACGCGGGGCTCGAGCGCGGCCAAACCGCCGGCGGAGTCCCGGTGCGAAACGTGGCACAAGCTGTGATCGGGCACGCGTTCCGGGTCTACGAGCTCGACCCGCGCCCGGCCGGCGCCCGCGAGAAAGTGTGATTCGACTCACGTCTCGGCGTCAGACCGGATCAGGGCCCAGGTTCGCTCGCCGAAGAATCCGGTTTCGACCGCGGCGCTCCCCGACGGGAGATCCTCGAGCGGCACGATCCGCCAGGTTGCGTCGAACCCCCCCGCCGCCATTCGGCGGTTCCAGGCGTCGGCCAAGTCGGCGTACCTGATCCGGAGGTCGTTTCCCTCCAGGCGTTGGTCGTCGTATTCCGCAATCCGTGCGCCCGAGAACGAGAACATGAGAAACGCAAGCAGGCTCGATCCGTCGACGTCGACCACGTCGGCACTTCGCAGATGGCCGGCGGCGCGCCGCGCGAAGCCGTCGGATCCGAAATCATCGCGACCGAAGACGAAGCCGCCGTCGCCCGCTTCGATGATCTCCGCCAGCCGGGCGGATGCAAGGACGGGGGACGCGGCCGAGACTGCAAGCGCGACCGCTCCCAAGGCCGCGGCGAGACGCTCTCGGCGCGCCGCAAGCCACCATAGGGCGCGAACCGCGGCAACGCCCGCAAACGCAGATGCAAGCAGGTGCGCCGGGGGCCACACGCGCCCTTGGTGCAACAACGTCGCGTTGCCGGCGAGGTCCAATCCGAGACGGGCGCGGACCAGCGCGAGGACCAACATCGCGGTCGTCCCGATCGTGCAGGCGATCAGGGCGCGCCCGGGCGGTTGGGGCGAGCGAACCACCAGGAGCAAACCCGCAGCCGCGGCCGGAACCAGGAGCCCCCACGACCACAACGCGACCGGCACCGGCCATTCCGCGCCGAGTTGGGGCGTGACGTTCACGAACCCCCCGAAGCGAAAGTAGGAAGAGGCAACCGGGCCCGCCCACACCGCAAACACCAGGCCTGCCGGCACCAGCGAGTCGACGAGCGCCGCACCCCGCCGGCCGCGCGGGCCCGCGAGCGAAACCGCAACGATCCACGCGAGTGCCGCGACGAACATCGGGAGGCTGACCAACCCCGCGAGCCCGGCGACGACTCCGGCGAGCCGGCGCAGACCGGGTCGCCGACTTCGGGCCGCCGTCGCCAACATGACCGCGGTCGCGCCCAGCAGGACGAGGCCGAGCTCGCGCGGGAACGCGGGTGGAAACAGCTCGTAGAGGGAGTTGGGAGACGCGACGACAAGATCCGCGCCGAAGCGTGCGAGGCGCGGGCTCGTCGCGAACTCCGGGCCCTTTGCCGCCACCCACCCGAATCCTCCGACCAACGCCGCGGCTCCGGCACCCGCCCAGCCCGCGCGCCGGTCGAGCCTGCGCGCCAGACAGGCCGCCGCAAGCGGCAACGTCAACACCAACAAGACGTGGAGCGCCTCCTGCGCGTGCAGGGGATCGCTCCCCGGCACCAGCCGAGTCATCGATGCAACGACCGCGTGATATCCCCACGGATAGGCGTTGCGGCCGAAATCGGGAGCCGGGCCGGTGGGGACCGGCTCTCCGTGCAGCAGTTGCTGGGTCCACCCGAGGTGCCAGGACGGGTCGCCCGTCCGCACGCTCGACCCCCCGAGCAGGCCCGGCGTGAGGTAGAGGAGCCCGAGCACGAGGAGCGCGGCTGCGGCACTCCGCCACGGGAAGTCGACGAGGCTCGGCCGCTCGGCGCGCCGCACCGCCGCGACCACCACACCCGATGCAATCAGCGGCACGACGACGGGAACCCCGAAGATCGCTCCG